>Ga0207665_10001266_pt1 | contig 17044 bp, 16 predicted proteins | sample LARL112metaG_FD_184351 | JGI IMG/M metagenome (GOLD analysis project Ga0207665, IMG submission 184351) | Corn, switchgrass and miscanthus rhizosphere microbial communities from Kellogg Biological Station, Michigan, USA - LAR L11-2 metaG... | ecosystem: Host-associated > Plants > Roots >...
CAAATGTCTTCAGGTTAGTCGCCTTGTCCTCCACCACTCGCTGAGAGTTCAGCGATGAGATCGCAGAGAGCATGCCCAAAACCGCGGGCTGGTCGGCACGAAGCGGCTGGGGTTGCGTGATCTGCCACTCTCCTGAACTCGCCGCCCTGGTTAGCGCGAGTGCCTCTGTGTCCTTTTTCTTTATCTGGACACTTGTAATGGCTGCCTGATCTAGCTTCAGGATTGCGGGCGGAGTATCGGCGGAGATTTTGGACGCCTGTTCGTTCTGAGGATGCTTGTTGGACCAATAGAGCACGCCTCCGAGGATAATGAGCACACCGAGAGCAATCGCGAGACTATGACTTTTCATTTCTGAACCCTTGAAAACATGTCATTCCGAGCGAAGAATTCTGATTCGCTCGCGAATCAGAACTTGCAGTCGAGGAACCTGCCTTTTAGTTCGCGGGTTGAAGTTGCAACCGCAGGTTTCTCGACTCCGCACATCATCCGCAAGCGAATGAGGTTGCTGCGCTCGAAATGACAGATTTTCTTCTTTGCATTCCACTATCGGAACAGAAATCTCTACCTTCTCTTCCACCACACGCCAACTCCCGCTATCACCACCACCAGCGGCAGCACAAACTGGCTGGTGGCCCTGACGAGACTCAGTTGTCCCTGAGTCATGGTGATGCGGCGATCGTCCTGCGGCTTGGGTCGAATCGAAATTAAATCCTCATCCGATGAAAGCCAGTTCACGGCGTTCAGCGCCAGATCGTCGTTGCCGTTGAATCCGAGGAAGCGGTTCGCCGCCCAGCCCGAGCTGCCGATCACCACAAAACGGCCATCAGAATTTTCCTTCCCGGTCTTGTACGTTCCTGCTGCTGCAATTGTCAGCGGTCCCTTTTTGTTCTTGGGATCGCGGACATTAACTTCCGGCGAACTCAAATTGCTCGTGGCAAAGCTGCTGCTGGAGGAGTCGAAAAGCTTTTCCACGCTGGTCTTATCGGTGTTCTTGATTTCCATGGAGCGTGCCAGTGGAAACCCGGTCGCCGTGCCCTTCATCTCGTTCACGATCGGCTGCGAAGCGTAATGTGTCACCAGCGCGACCTGCGGTCCTACTCCCGCGATCTGGCCAATCGGGTTCAGATCGAGAATGATGTCTTTGTCCATACTCACGCCCCAGCTCTGGAGCAGGCTGGTGAATGCATCGTTGTCGGCGACCGTCGAACGTGCGAGCTTTAACGGCGGATCAAGCATGAAAAACGCCCGTCCACCTGCTTCGACGTATTTCTTTATGGCATCGACTTCGGGCTGCTCATAGTTACGCGTCGGCCCGGCAAGCACCAGGACGGTGCAGTCGCCCGGCACTTCGGCGTTCTGTAGAAGGTCGACGGTCTTGGTCTGATAGTTATCCTTCCCCATCAGCTCTTTGAATTGCGAAAAACCTTCGCGGTCGCTGTCATCGATCTGTTTTTCGCCGCTACCGCTGGCGAAACAAACCGTTCGCACTGCGCCTTTCAATCCGCGAATGAACGCGCCGGTAACGCCTTCTTCCGTCATGCTCTTGGCTTCTTCGTGCTTCGCGCCAATCTGCACGACGGCGGTGCCTAAGCTCCGAATGCCGGCTTCGCGCGCGACCTCGGGGTTCTTGTCGGGATCGACGTACTTCACATGGACTTTGTGGGATAGATTTGCATATTGGTCCAGCAGATCCTTCCCTTCCCGGAATTCTTTGGTCTGGTTGAAATAAGTGATGTTCGCGTCTTGTTTCAGGCCTTTAACAATTTTCGCCGTCTGGTCGGAAAGGCTATAACGCTTGTTCGAGGTCGCGTCATAAGTCTTGTTGTAGCGGTCCGCGAGGACGTTGGCGACGGTAACAATTGCAATCGCAACCAAGATGTAGACCGTCGCGTACGCCGCGTACTTGGTCTGTCGCGCTTTGAGCCAGCTTGCCATTTACGACCTCCACCGCAGTGATTCCATGGAACGCGCGGTGAAAAACAGTCCCAGGAAAATCACAGTTACGTAATAGATTGCGTCTTTCGAATCGATCACCCCACGACCGAACGATTCAAAATGCGTGATCACAGACATGTAGGCGAGTACGCGCGCCCAGGTTGCTGATTCATATCCACTGACCCAGCCCAGCACCCAAAGCAGCAGGCACACGCCGAAGGTTACGGCCCCAGCGATGATCTGATTTTTTGTGAGCGTGGAAATGAAGGTCCCGATTGCGAGCAGCGCACCGGCTTGCAGCAATAGTCCCAAGTATCCAACCAGCAAGGGCTTCCAGTCCGGATTTCCATACTTAAAGAGAAACGCGAAGTTTACAGCCGTAAACAGCAGCATGCACGAGTAAAGCAGCATAGCGGCGAACCATTTGCCGACGATGATTTCGAGGTCGCGTACCGGCGAGGTGACGAGGAGTTCAATTGTCCCGGTGCGCTTTTCTTCGGCGAACAGGCGCATGGTGATCAACGGGATAAAGAACAGCCCCACGACACTGACGTTCTGCAGCAATGGCCGGATGATTTGTTCGTTCAGATTCATTGCGAACATCTGCCCGCGCATCTGCATCTCCATGCCTTCAATCACAAAATATCCGAGCGCGTTCCAGAAGAAGAAGCCGAAAATCAAGCCGAACATGATTAACAGAATGTAGGCTACGGGCGACACAAAATAGCTGCGCAGTTCTTTCCGGCAAATGATGAGCGCGTTTCTCATTGTTGTTCTCCCTGGGTTGCGGCCTTCTCGACCGGATCTTCAGTCTTGGTGAGCTGCAGGAAGATTTCTTCCAGGCTCATAGCTGACGGACGCAGCTCGTTCAGGTCCCACCCTGATTCGACTACAGCGCGGGCTAGATCACCCCGTACCAGCGCACCCTTGCTGCTCTCAACTTCGAAAACCGCGCGACTGTCAACCTGCTGCTTGCATGAAACCCGGCTAACGCCAGCCACACGTTGCAACTTCTCCTGCACTACCGGAGTATCCAGGCCTCCATTGCGCCCGGAAACTTCGACCACAACCGATTCCGCGCCGCGAGCGCGCGCCTGCAGGTTGCGGACCGAGTCGGTTGCGACCAGCTTGCCTTTGTTGATAATGATCACTTGCTCGCAGGTCTGTTCGACCTCGGGCAGGATGTGGGTGCTGAGAATAATGGTATGACTGCCGGCCAGGCCTTTAATTAGATCGCGAGTTTCATTGATCTGCTTGGGATCGAGCCCCGCGGTCGGCTCGTCGAGAATCAACACATCGGGATTGTGGATGATGGCCTGGGCCAGCCCCACGCGCTGGCGATATCCTTTGGAGAGCCTCCCCAGCAGTTTGTGTTTCACATCCACGATCGCACAGCGCTCACAAGCATAATCAACTCGCTTGTCCAGTTCTGCGCCTGATAAACCCTTGAGCTTGCCCACAAACTTCAGGTACTCGGTCGCGTCCATCTCGGGATAGAGCGGCGGAGTTTCAGGCAGGTAGCCAATCCGCTTCTTCACCTCCAGCGGCCGTTCGAGAACATCGAATCCCGCGACGGTCGCGGTCCCTGCGCTCGGCGGCAGAAAGCAGGTGAGCATTCGCATGGTGGTGGTTTTACCGGCGCCGTTCGGCCCAAGAAACCCCACAATCTGGCCTTTGGCAACTTCAAAGCTGATGTGGTCGACAGCCGTGGTGCGGGCGTACCTCTTGGTAAGCTCTCTTACGTTGATCATATAAATGTGTGTTTAAAGGCGAGGCACACAGCCATAGAACCGTTCCGCACTATAGGGTGCGATGTATTCTTAATGTTAAGAACAGAACCTCACATCTGTCAAAGCCCCCGCCAAGGCGGCGCCCGTAACTTTGTTCCTGCCCGTGCATCCCATTCGCGCGCGAGCGATAAAGCGCGATTCTACACACACGAGGAGATCCCAATGAAAAAGATGCTTTGCAGGCTGATGGCCGTATGCTGTCTGGCGCTGTCCGTGACCGCCTTCGCGCAGTCCGGCGACAACATGAAGCAAGACAACATGAAAGACGACATGAAGCAAGATCAGATGAAAGACAACAAGAAGGCCGGCAAACCGAAGAAAAACAAAAACAAGAAAGACGATATGAAGAAGCACGACGATATGAAAAAAGATGATGGCATGAAACACGATGACATGAAGCAGGATGACGGAACGAAGAAGTAGTCGCTGCAAACTATCTTGAAAGGGGTAGTTCGGGAATGATGACCCCGTGGAACGAACTACCCTCTGCTCCCAGTTCCTCAATCAGCTCGCATCAGATCCATAGTCGACCGACGCCGTTTCCTGCAAATACTTTTTCAAACAGCGTACACACGGAACATAGCCTTCGCGCTCTGCTTCGCGTGCGGTTACAGCTTGTAGGTTGGCCTTGCCGTGGATGTAAGTACATCCAGCCACATGAAACGTCTTCCCGTCTGGATAAAGCACGACCATCATTTCGGGAGGAACCGCATGGCCGGGGTGGGCGTGCGCCGATCGCAATCCGGAACGCGGTGGCGATAAAGACCTGGCCACTTCGAAACCGCCGGCAACCACCATCGCTGCCGCGGCAGCAACCATCCACCCAAAAAACGTGCGCCGCGTGGGATACAGACTTTCATCGAGTCTTCGGTGCAGGCGATGATCAAATCCCAGCGGCACCTCCAGCAGGCGTTCGTCCCCGTACAGCTGCACCACATTGCGTGTTCCTTCTAGCACGGCAGTGCAGCGCTTGCATTCCTGGAAGTGTTCTTGCATGGCCGAGCGCAAACCGGGATCGAGATCATCATCGAGAAAATTCGAGATTTCGCGCCACACCTGTTCGCAGTTGACTACCATGGCTTCTTTCCCTTTCCAAACGACACGCTTCGGTTCAAGGCACCTTCCAAGCCGGGCGCAAGCATGTCTCGCAGCATAAGCCGTGCCCTCAGCAATCGCGTCTTCACCGCTGCAACCGATATTCCGAGCGCTTGCGCAGTCTCTTCAATGCTGAGGTGCTGCATGTCGCGCAAAACAAACACTTCGCGGTAGATTTCGCTGAGTGATCCCAGAGCACTGGTCAGCAGCTGGCGGATTTCCTTGCGCTCCAGGCTCTCGGACGGGATCTCCCTCCAGTCCGCAAAATCCCGGGGCGTGTAGTTGCCCTCTTCATCGCGGCGGTCGGCAATCGGTTCCATGAGATCTGTGTGCTCTCTTCTCCTGCGCATGCGAGCTTCATTCACGGCGATCTGGATCAGCCACGTACTGAAACGCGCTTCCGCACGAAATTGGCGGATGTGCCGAAAGGCTTTGAGGACTGCTTCTTGGGCCACATCCTCAGCGTCGGCCTGGTTTCGCAAAATCGCCAACGCAGCTGAGTACACACGGGACTCGTAAGGGCGGACCAACTCATAAAACAGTTCATGTTCGCCGTCGCGAATACGCTGGATCAGCGCCGCTTCGTGCATTTGCTGCTCTGGCTGATCCAGCAAACGAACCGCTCCCGCCATCGTCCCTCGCGGTGAAATCTGAACTGACAACCTACAACGTGCTATTCGCCTGGATACTCAGGGTCTTTTTTCCATCCTGTCAGCATGGAAATAAAATTGTTCCATCCATGCAGCACCACCATAACCAGGTGGCCAAAGACAAATGCCAGCAGCGCCCACATGATGATGAAGTGCCAGAGGCGCGCATAGTGGAAGCCGCCCATCGGCCACGCCAGCCACGAAAACTGTACTGGCTTCCAAATTACGAGTCCGGTCAGCACCGACAATACACCCAACACAATTGCCGAAGTGTAGGCATGTTTCTGCAGCGGATTGTAGGCTTGCTTGACCGGAGGTTTAGCCCCGAAAAAGAAATAATGCCGAACCATGGGCCAGACACCTGGAACGTCCCTTGGCACAAACAGCACCTGCTTATAGTTTCCACTGAACAACTGGTAAGCCAGGTAAACGACGCCGGTTGCTATGTAGATCCACATGAACGTTAAGTGCCATTGGAGCGCGCCGCCAAGCCATCCTCCAATGGCCAGCGCTTTCGGCCAGTGGATCAGGTCTTCCTGCGGAATCTTCGCGCCGAAGCTGGGGAACGCGCGAAAGATTTGTAGTCCGCTCCCAACCAGCACGAACAGGGCGACCGCATTGATCCAGTGACACAACCGAACGACCAGCGGGTGCTCGTATACCGCTTGGGTCAACTCGCCGGTTTTGGTGTCGTTAATTTCTATCGCACGACTCGCCATGCAGTCTCCGCTACAATCCGTAAAACTCTGAATAGCCCTGATCTTCCCAATATCCGACCTGCTGCAAGAGGTTGGTCACGCTCATCTCCGTCAGCCACTTCGCCTGCTTGTAGCCGATCTTGGTCGGAATCGTAAGCCGCAATGGCGCGCCGTGTTGGCCAGTGAGCGGCCGCCCGTACATCTCGTAACAGAGGAGGATCTGCGGATGCAGCGCCGTTGCCATATCCAGCGACTCGTAATAATCGTCGGCGCACTTGACCGTAATAAAACGCGCGCTGGTATCGGCGCCAATCAACTTCAGAAAATCAGAGAGCCGCGCTCCGCTGAAGTTGCCGACCACATCCCAACCCTCGACGCAAACGTGACGGGTGTTCTGGGTTATCTTCGGCAACGACTGGATCTGTGCCAGCTTATAATCTCCCGCTTTTTGTACCGCGCCCGAGATGGTGAGAGTCCAGCGATCCAGGTCAACTCCGGGATCGTCCACGTCATAGTCGTTGATGGGAAACTTGTCGAATGGGGTAAGCTCGGCATCCGAAAAAGTCGGGGCTAGATGACCGCGGCGAAAAATTGCCGCCGACACCCAATCGCTGAACCCCAGGCCAGTTTTCAGCAGCGGTGCCTGCAGCTTGGGGATGGCAAACGCGCCCAGCGCTAGTACCGGGGTGAGTTTCAACAGTTCCCGGCGGTTCATGCTCTTGAACTTTCGGTGGTCAGCTCGCAACATCATGCAAAATGCCCTCCGGCCAAATGTACCGGTCCAGATAGGATTCCGCCCTCAGATAAAAGTTACCGAGACATTATGCTACTCTCCCCGCAACATATCACGGCTGCTACCCTGCTGCGCCCGGTCTAGCCTGCAGGTACAATCACACCGCGTGAACAATGTTCCCCTGCTCCTCGGACACCGAGGCACCAAGAGCCGCTTAATTCCGGAGAACACAATGGAAGCTTTTGACGCGGCGTTGCAACATGGCTGCGACGGCTTCGAGTTCGACGTACGCTTGACGCGCGATGGCCACGCGGTCGTTTGCCATAATGCGAGATCGCGAGGACGGTGGCTGGCGAAATCGAATTTCGCACAATGCGCGCATCTGCCGCGGCTTGAAGAAGTAATCGGCGCGTTTGGAAAGCGGGCCTTTCTGGACATCGAGCTCAAAGTTCGAGGCATGGAGGAGCCGGTGCTGTCGGCCCTCCAGCAACATCCGCCCGAACGAGGTTATGTGGTTTCTTCTTTTCTGAAAGAGGTGCTGGTGAAGTTCAGAGCGCTCAACGAATCCACCCCGCTTGGCATCATCTGCGACCGATCGCTTCCAAACTGGCGGGAACTGCCGGTCAACTATGTCATCCCACGCACTTCGCTGGTTACACGGGCCTTGGTGGAAGAACTGCACAGTGCACAGAAATGCCTGGTGGCGTGGACAGTTAACGACAAGGCATCGATGCTCCGTCTGGCAAGCTGGAAGGTTGACGGCATCATCTCTGACAAAACAGATTTGCTCGTCGAAACACTGCGGCCAAATCGCAAACCGAATTCCACATCTTCTGTTGGGAGCTGACCCGGAGATGAAGCAATACATTGGCGCCATCGATCAGGGAACGACGAGCACGCGATTTATCGTCTTCGATCGCGCCGGAGAGATCATCTCCTGTGCTCAGGAAGAGCATGAGCAGATTTATCCCGAGCCCGGCTGGGTGGAACACGATGCGGAAGAGATATGGCTTCGCACCCAAAAGGTTATCGCGGCGGCAATGGATGCCGGGGGCCTCCGTGCATCTGATCTGGCCGCGATCGGGATCACCAATCAACGCGAGACTACGATTGCATGGAACCGAAAGAGTGGTAAACCGATTTGCAACGCAATTGTCTGGCAGGACACGCGTGTCGCGAAAAGCGTTGCCGAATTCGCAGCTAGCGGAGGACAGGATCGCTATCGCGCAAAGACTGGGCTTCCGCTTGCGACTTACTTCAGTGGATTGAAGATCAGATGGATACTGAATAAGGTTGCGAATGCACGAGAGCAGGCTGAATCCGGCGAATTGCTTTGCGGCACAGTCGATAGTTTCCTGATCTGGAATCTTACCGGCGGACCGCAAGGCGGGGCCCACATCACTGATGTAACCAATGCCAGCCGCACTCAGCTGATGAATCTGGCAACTCTGCAATGGGACGATGAAATTCTGAATGATTTTGCAATTCCCAAACAGATTCTGCCCAGGATAGTTTCCAGCAGCGAAGTGTATGGACAGACTACGCTTCCGGCCATCAAAGATGTATGCCTGGCCGGCGCGCTCGGGGACCAGCAGGCAGCGCTTGTCGGGCAGGCGTGCTTCAAACCAGGAGAAGCCAAGAATACGTACGGCACCGGCTGCTTCATGCTGATGAACACTGGACAGAAGCCGGTGCTGTCGAAGTTTGGGCTGCTCACAACCGTCGCCTACAAGCGCGGCGACGCGCCTGCGCACTACGCGCTGGAAGGAAGCATCGCCATCACGGGCGCGCTGGTGCAGTGGCTACGCGACAATTTCGGTCTGATCGCAAACAGCGCGGATGTCGAAACCCTCGCCCGCACCGTCGAGGACAACGGCGGGATTTATTTCGTCCCGGCATTCTCAGGCCTTTACGCGCCTTATTGGAAAGACAGCGCGCGTGGCGTCATTACTGGACTGACGCGCTACGTCAACAAAGGACACCTCGCGCGTGCAGTCCTTGAAGCAACAGCATTCCAGGTGCGCGAGGTCGCCGAAGCAATGGCGAAGGATTCCAATATCAATTTAGATTTTCTGCGCGTAGATGGTGGCATGGTCACGAACGAACTGCTTATGCAGTTTCAGGCTGACGTTCTGGCAACACCTGTGGTACGCCCGCGAGTAAAAGAGACTACCGCCTTGGGCGCCGCCTATGCCGCGGGCCTCGCTACGGGGTTTTACGAAAGCACGGATGAGCTTGCCGCCAACTGGGGCGTCGACCGCCGCTGGAATCCCGCAATGGACGAGAAGACTCGCGAACGGCTGTATCACTTCTGGAAAAAAGCCGTTACCCGCAGTTTCGACTGGCTCGAATGATGCACTCAATTAACGGGGAGGATTAGATGCACGGACCTTTTACGGGCGAGTTTATGGGAACACTCGTCCTGATTTTGTTGGGTGACGGGGTAGTCGCCAATGTGCTGCTGAAAAAAACCAAAGGTGAAAACTCTGGCTGGATGGTGATCGCGACCGCGTGGGGAATGGCGGTCGTGGCAGGAATCTGCACCGCGGTTGCCTGCGGCAGTCCAGGTGCGCACATCAATCCGGCAATCACACTGGCAGTCGCAATTCTCTCGAACAACTGGTCGAACGTTGCCACCTTCTGGGCCGCGCAGTTCCTCGGCGGCTTTGTCGGCGCGACACTGGTCTGGCTGGTATACCTGCCGCATTGGGATGTGACCCCCGATCCCAGTGCGAAGCTCGCGGTCTTTTGCAATCAGCCTGCGATCCGCAATATTCCGTTGAACTTCCTTTGTGAAGTCATCCTGACGGTTTGCCTTGTGGTAGTTGGCTTCAGCTTCGGAAGCAAAGAACTGGCGCCGCAAGGGCTCGCGCCCGGATTCAGTCCGTGGTTCTGGGGAATTCTGGTGTGGGTCATCGGTCTCAGTTTGGGCGGTCCGACCGGATATGCCATAAATCCCGCGCGCGATTTTGCGCCGCGGGTGGCCCATGCGCTCCTGCCCATCAAACAGAAAGGAGGATCAGACTGGGGATATGCGCTGGTGCCAGTTATGGGCCCGTTACTTGGTGGCGCCGTTGCAGCCGAAATCGTAAAGCTTGTAGGAATCAACTAAACCCATCTCCCATTGCACAACATGAATCGAGACGAAATCTGGAAACGTGTCCGGGAGCATCGCAACCCGTGGGACATGATTGTGATTGGCGGTGGCGCGACCGGCGTTGGAGTTGCCATTGACGGCGCCAGCCGTGGATATGACGTCCTGCTGCTCGAGCAAAGTGATTTCGGCAAAGGCACTTCCAGCCGCAGCACCAAACTGGCGCATGGAGGAGTGCGGTACCTCGAGCAAGGAAACCTTAGCCTGGTCATGGAAGCGCTCAAGGAACGCGGGCTTCTACTGCAGAATGCACCGCACTTGGTCCATGATCTCGCGTTTGTGGTGCCGAATTATGAATGGTGGGAAGCCCCGTTCTACGGGATCGGGCTGAAGCTCTATCAGTTGCTTGCTGGGAAGTACGGCTTTGGTAAGTCCCGATTGCTCTCCCGCGAGGAGACGCTCGAACGCCTGCCCACCATCAAGACTGAAGGTCTGCGCGGCGGCGCTATTTACTACGATGGACAATTCGACGACTCGCGCCTGCTTACTCACATGGCGATAACCGCGTTCGAGCAGGGCGCGGCATTGCTTAATTATTTCGAGGTCACTGGCCTGGCAAAGGACTCGCAGGGCTTTGTGGATGGTGTGATTGCACGTGATGCGGAAACTGGCGAGGAACTCCGCGCCTGGGGAAAGGTTGTGGTCAATGCCACGGGGGCGTTTGCTGACCGCCTGCGGCGCGCGGCCGATCCGTCAGTTGCTCCAATGATTGCTCCCAGCCAGGGAATTCATCTGGTGTTCAAATCCGATTTTCTGCCGGCGAACAGCGCGATCATGGTGCCTCACACCAGCGACGGTCGGGTGCTCTTCGCGATTCCATGGCACGATCACGTTATGGTCGGAACCACCGACACTCCGGTATCCACTTCAACTCTCGAGCCCGTGGCATTGGATTCGGAAGTCGAGTTCATTCTCTCGACTGCAGCGCAGTATTTGACCAGATCTCCGACGCGCGCCGACGTGCTGAGCGTGTTCGCCGGAATCCGGCCGCTGGTGCGTGCCGAAGGGGTTGCAAATACCGCAGCTCTGTCGCGCGATCATGTCATTCACATCGACTCATCCGGCCTGATGACGGTCTGCGGCGGAAAATGGACCACCTACCGGCGGATGGCGGAGGACTGCGTGGATCAGGCCGCAACCTTGGCCCAATTGCCCGAGAGGCCTTGCTTGACGAGGGACTTGAAGATACACGGCTTTCAATCTTCTTCCGAGGATTTGGGGCCGCTTGCGGTTTACGGCTCGGACGCAGCTGAAATCGGTAAGCTGATCGCAGACAATCCTGCGCTTGGCGAGACTCTTCACCCCGACCTGCCCTACCTGAAAGCCCAAGTGATTTGGGCCGTACGCCATGAGATGGCTCGAACCATTGAGGACGTACTTGCGCGCCGTACGCGTGCGCTGTTCCTGAATGCCCGGGCGGCGCTCGCCATGGCGCCAGCGGCCGCGGACCTTATGGCGCCGGAGATGAAGTGGGATGCTGTGGCAACACAAAAACAGCTCGCCGCATTTCGTGAGGTGGCGGCGAATTATGTGCTGCACACCTGACAACGGAGCGGCGCAGTTTATTTCTCGCGAGCGTGCTTCAGGAACGTGCCTTCCTGCAACTCGGTAAAGGCATCGCGCAATTGTTCCTGTGTATTCATCACAATAGGGCCATACCACGCAACCGGCTCTTCCAATGGCTTGCCGGAAACCAGCAGAAAGCGAATGCCGTCTTCTCCGGCCAGTACGGTGACCTCATCGCCACGATCGAATAATACCAACGAGCGATTATCAGCCTCGACCGGCGGCGCAGTATCCAGCCATTTCACGTTCTCGGTCGGGACGGCAAGCGGCCCAGATGCGTTGCAGAATTTTCCGCTCCCCGAGAAAACATAAGCAAAAGCATGTCGAGTAGTTTCGACTGGCAGAGTCTTTCGCTTACCCGGGGATACCGATACATCGAGATAGATGGGGTCGGCAGCCACGCCATCAACCGGTCCTTTCTTCCCCCAAAAACTTCCGGAAACGACCCGCACATGGGTGCCATCGTCATCGGTGATTTCGGGCACGTCGGGGCCTTTTACTTCCTGATAGCGCGGAGTGGTCATCTTGAGCGAGGCTGGCAAGTTGCCCCATAGCTGGAAGCCATGCATGCGCCCGGCCTGATCGCCTTTGGGCATTTCCTGGTGAATGATGCCGCTCCCGGCAGTCATCCACTGCACGTCGCCGGCGCCGATCACGCCGCTGTTTCCGATACTGTCCCCGTGCTGCACGGTGCCGGCAAGCACATACGTGATGGTCTCAATACCGCGGTGCGGATGCCACGGAAAGCCTGCAAGATAATCCTCGGGTACGTCGTTACGGAAATCATCGAGCAACAGAAATGGATCGAAGTCCTTAGTGTTTCCAAATCCGAAGGCACGCCGAAGATGAACTCCCGCACCCTCAAGAGTGGGTTTGGATTTGATGAGCCGCTTAACTGGGCGAATCGACATGTGAACTCCAGTTGAAAGATTTCTGGCGATGCCGCAAAAATATGACCGCGCACACTGCTCTGCGACTGCGAGTAACGGGTGAATGGTAAACGATCATCGCGCTGACAGTCTGCGGCTGTTCGGCAAACAGCATCAAAATTTTACCGCTAACTTAGATGAATTAGACCGGCGCAAGGACTCTGGGCAATCTCCCCCTCCGACGCGCGCGCTTCCGCTAGCTTTCCGTCTTCCCTGCTGCCGAGTCCGGTAGGCGATCCGTGACTTCCGCCAGCGCTGCCAGCTTCCTCGCCAGTTCAGGCCGAAGCGATCCCGGTTGACAACGCCAGTGGTAATTCCCAACCTTCGTGCTTGGCGTGTTGAGGCGAGCCTCGCTGCCGAGTCCAAGAACGTCTTGCAGCGGCGCGATGGAAAAACTTGCGGGGGAACTCTGCGCCAGGCGGATCAGCCCCCAGTTTGGCCCATCCTCGCAAGGTCCGATCAAAGCAGTGACGGCGTTGCGCTCTTCGGCGCTCAATATAGACCACCAGCCCATGCAGGTGTCATTGTCATGCGTGCCGGTGTAAATGACGCGGTCAGGGCTGAGACGGTAAGGCAGGTAAACGTGCGCGCCGGCATCGCCGAAAGCAAATTGCAGAACAGCCATACCGGGGATGTTCAGCCGGTCGCGTAACGCGACCACATCGGGAGTGATGAGGCCCAGGTCCTCAGCGAAAAACGGCAAGCCGCCAAGCTCCTCACGAATCTTCTTGAAGAATTCATCCCCAGGCCCATCAACCCAGCGCCCATTGATGGCAGTTGGCTCGTTTGCCGGAATTTCCCAAAACTGCGCGAACCCGCGAAAATGATCGAGCCGAATGAAGTCACAGGTCTCGGTGGCCCAGCGCAGACGTTGCACCCACCATTGATATCCCGTCGCGCGGATGGCGTCCCAGTTGTACAGCGGGTTGCCCCAACGCTGGCCAGTGGCGCTGAAATAATCGGGGGGAACACCCGAGACTACATCAGGCTGCAAATCATCTTTCAGGCGAAACAATTCGCGGTGCGCCCAGACGTCTGCGCTGTCGTAGTCAACGAAGATCGCAATATCGCCAACCACGCGAATGGATTTTCCCTTGCAATAGTCGCGCAGCGCCCGCCACTGCTCCCAAAAGAAAAATTGCATGACGCGGCGCAGCTCCAAATCGCGGCTCGCGCTTTCACGAAACTCGTGCAGTGCACCGGGTTCATGGCGGGCGACTTGGGACGGCCACTGGCTCCAGTCGCTGCCATGACGCTCGCGCAGCACGTCGAAGGCAACATAATCTGCAAGCCACCACTCATTCTGCACGCAAAAAAACTGAAATCTCTGGCGTGCGTCGTCACCGGCATGGTCTATGAAATTGCTGGCAGCCTCGCGAAGCAGCGGCAATTTCTCGCGATTTACCTGCTCGTAATCGATTGGACCAACTTCGCTGCTCAGACGCGCCGGTGTGCTTCCATCAAGCCAGCCTTGGCCCGCCAGCCGCTCCACGCTGATCAGTTGAGGATTCCCCGCAAACGCAGAAGTGGATGAATAGGGAGAGTTGCCCTGGGCAGGGGGATTTAGTGGAAGCACTTGCCACAATCCTTGTCGAGACTCAGCCAGGAAATCAATAAATTCGTAAGCCGTGGGCCCTAAATCACCAATGCCTCCTCGCGAGGGCAAGGAGATGGGGTGTAGAAGAATTCCACTTAGGCGGGGAAAAGTCATTGTACGGAGCTTGCAACTCGTTGTTTCAGGTCAAAACACGTTTAACTGGTGCCATTCTTCGCCGCTAAGGCAAATCGGAATGACATGGATGGGCACGATGAGGAATGCGCTCAACATCCGGATAGATGACAACGGCGACCACGGGCTATTCGCCCTCTTCCGTTCTCGGCCTGGTCAAAGTTTCCAGCTCTTTCTGGTTGATCTTCACTTTGCCGGATTTCTCCATCTGGTCGCGCAGATTTTCCACGAACAACGCGAAAAGCTCATTTTCTTTTCTCTGCTTAAGCGCGTCGCGAATCTGGTCCTTCTTGGCAGCAAAGTCTTGGTCAGTGGGCGACTGTTGCTGCAGTACCGACAGAACCACACCCGTGTTCCCGGTATCGATCGGGCCGCTGATTTCGCCCGGCTTGAGCGTGAAAGCAACTGCCGCGGGTCCTGCGAGTGAGCCGATATCCGGAACCTGCGCGTCAGGCAATACCAAGTCGCTGGTCTTGAATTGAGCGCCGGATTCCTTCGCCGCTTTCTTTAGATCATGCAAAACTTTGGCCTGGTCAGCCATCTCTCGCGTTTTCTGAGTGAGTAACTGCGCCACGCGTTCATTCTTGAATTCCTGCTCCACCTGGGCGCGAATCTCCTGGAAGGTGGGCGTCGATGGCGGCTTGACGGCTGTCACCTGATAAATCGCGTAGCCTTGATGCAGTTGTGCCTGGTCGGGCTGCGCATTGGCGGTCTGGGCAAAAACCGCGCTCATGAACTGCGGGTCGCTTCCGATTCCGGGAAGAACGTCTCTGCTGGTGACGAAATCGGTGGTGATGACCTGCAGCCCTTTTGCGGCAGCAGCCTTCTCCAGGCTGGTGCTGCGGGCATCGGACAGCAGTTGATCGGCCTCACGCTGTGCAGATTGCGCTGCCTTTTGCTGCTTGATCAGGGGCTCGATCTGCGGCTTAACCTCGTCCAATGACTTTACGTGAGCTTCCTGCTTGTCATCGACGTGCAAGATGACGAATGCGTAGCCGGCGTCGATCACATCGCTGGTAGCGCCTTTTCCAAGCGACCCTACCGCCTTCGAGACTGCCTGCACGGGAAATGCGTCCGGCTTGATCCATCCCAACGAGCCGCCGTTCTTTGCCGTGCCCGTGTCTTCGGAGTTCTTTTTCGCGAGATCGGCGAAGTTGCCGCCAGCTTTAAGCTGCTTCAGAACATCATCGGCTTTGGCGTGCGCCTGCTCGACCGCCTTTTGATCAACTTTGCCGTCGCTCCCGGGCAGCGGCTTCTTAATCAGAATCTGCCTGACGTCAACTTGCGCGGGAATACGATATTCATCTCGATGCTGGTCGTAATAACTCTGTAGCTCATCCTTTGTGACTTGCGTCTGCGCTAACATCCTGGTGTTGTCGAAAACTACGTACTTGAGTTGGCGCTTTTCAGGAATAGAGTTCAGATAAGCCTGTTGGTTGCGGTCGTAATAAGCTTTGAGTTCCGCCTCTGCTGGGTGGATGGACTTCGCCACGTCATCTTTCTTGATGACAGCGTAATCAAACTTCACCTTTGTGTTCTGCTTATCAAATTCCTTGCGGACTTCAGCGTCGGTGACTGCGGCCCCGGCTGAAATCAGTCCGGAGAACTTCCGCATCAGAATGTCTTCTCCGACGTTTTTCTCAAACTGAGGAATTGTCAGGTCATGGCTTAACAGCAATTGCTCGTACTCGTTTTGGCCAATGAACTTCCCACCTGGAAAGAAGGTCGCCGAGTAGGGCCCGTGCTCGAGTTCGTATTGAATCTCGTCGCTGGTGACGTGCAGGCCAATGCGTCGGGCTTCTGCCAACGCTATCTTGCGGTTAACCATCTGCTGAAACATCGCGGAGGCGAAATACGATAGCGCCATTTGCGCTTCCGGCCCACCGCGCGGGTAGCGCTGCTGAACTTCCTGCTGGGCCGTCCTTCGAACTTCCGCAGTGGTAATGTCTTCGCCGGAGACGGTGGCGACAACCCCCGGATTCGTGGTTGCCCCGGTGAAGCTGGAGTTATTGCCGAATCCAGGAATCAGGGTGATCGCCATGAGCGCGCAAATGATGGTAAGAAGCCCCCCTAGAACAATTTTCTTGACGGGCCCCGGGGTCTGCAAAAATCGAATCATGTTGTGTTGAACTCCAGAATTGTGCGGAAAACTTGATTATAAAGCAGGCGAAGAGAGGCTGCTTGCGGGTTGGCCGCTTGCGTGGAAGAGCGGCCATTCATGGCCGCGTTACCGTCGAGGGTCAGATTTGACGCGGCGCTAAAGCGCCGCTCTTCCACGCTCATTTACCCTGGGAGTTCTGACCGAACTCATACGCATATCCGCTCGGCTCGTTCCCCGATATGAATCGCGTGTTGTACTTGAGCATGTAGTTGAGGTGCTGTGCGTCGGACGGAAACGATTTGCTCTGATAGGGATAGGTCCCCATCTGGCGGAAGGGCAGGGGCTCGACCGTATTACCGTCTGCGGCATAGAAATCCATATCTTTTTCGTAACCGTTGGCCTGGAAGAAATAGTCGCGGATCCATCCTTTCGGAAGCGATCGTAACTTTGACGGATTAAATTCCAGCTGCACTTCTTCGCCCGAGCCGAAGACGACAAGTTTGTCGTCGAAATTTGTGAGCAGCGGCAGGACGTCGCCGTACCGGGTGTATTCTCCGGCTTGCCGCGCGTAAGGCCCGGTGCGGCTGACTTGCTCGTAAACGTATTTCACGTTCCCCGGCGGCTGGTCTTCGATCTGGCGCGGGTAGCCGTGATAATCGAGCGT
>Ga0207665_10001268_pt1 | contig 17040 bp, 18 predicted proteins | sample LARL112metaG_FD_184351 | JGI IMG/M metagenome (GOLD analysis project Ga0207665, IMG submission 184351) | Corn, switchgrass and miscanthus rhizosphere microbial communities from Kellogg Biological Station, Michigan, USA - LAR L11-2 metaG... | ecosystem: Host-associated > Plants > Roots >...
CATGAGCTTGCCGTGTTCGCCGAGCAGGCTGGCGGCCGGCTTGCGTACCTTGGCCGCCTCGGCGATGGCGCCCGGTGAGGCGACGCGCGCCTCGATCAGGGCGCGGAAGCGCTCGTCAGACATGTGCCGCCTCCTCGAGCTTGCGCTCAACCTGATCGGCCGTCGGCATGGCGTCTGCGCACGACAGCTGCGAGGCCACGATGGCGCCGGCCGCATTGCAGAATCGCATGGACCGTTCCAGCTCCCACCCGGACAGCAGGCTGTGGCACAACGCCCCGCCGAAAGCGTCGCCGGCACCGAGGCCATTGACCACCTCCACCGGCGCCGGCGGGACCCGGATCAGCTGCGTTCCATCCGAGGCAAGCACGCCGGCCGGACCTTGCTTCACGATCGCGAGCCGCACGCCACGTTCGTGCAGGGCGGCGACGATCCTTTCTGGATCTCGCGTGCCGACGGCCGTGTCATTCTCATCCAGATTGCCGGCCGCAACGGTGGCGAACGGCAGGGCCTCCTGCACCACTGCCCGCGCCTGCTCACGGGAGGACCAGAACATCGGCCGGTAGTCGAGGTCGAGCACGGTGATCTTGGAAGGATCTCGGGCCTTCAGCGCAGTCAGAGTCGCCTCTCGGCTCGGCTCCGCCGACAGCCCGGTCACCGTCACCCAGAAAATCTCGGCGGCAGCGATCGCCTCGAGGTCGAGCTCGTCCGGGTGGATCTCGAGATCCGGAGCCTTGGGCAGTCGATAGAAGTACAGCGGGAAGTCATCTGGCGGGAAGATCTCGCAGAACGTCACCGGAGTCGGCAGGCCGTCGACTGGGGTCACGTACCGGTCGTCGACGCCGTAGCCCCGCAACGCGTCGTGGAGGAACTCACCGAAGGGGTCACGGCCGGTACGCGTGATGACGGCAGCGCGCCGGCCATAACGCGCGGCCGCGACGGCGACATTGGTGGCGCTTCCCCCGAGGAACTTGCCGAAGGTGGACACCTCTCGCAGCGAGACACCGATCTGGAGCGGATAGATGTCGACGCTGATTCGACCCATCGTCAACACCTCTGGGTGAAACGCCGTAGTCATCTTGTCCGTACCTCATGACTTTCGTGCGACCTGCGGGTGATTTAGGTGGGTTCGGAATTGAAGATGTTAACGGTGCTTGCTTGATCTCGGCGGTCAAGGGCGAAATCATCGAGCTCGGGTGAGCCATGCCGGCTTCGCACGTCGACCAGCACTCCCGTGGTGCTTCTGCATGTAATACCGTCATGGCCAAGTCTGTCAATACTTTGTCATGACAAAGTAAGGAAAGGCAATATGAGTTGGGAGACAGAACTCAGCGCCGGCCGGGGCGTCATCGTCGATCGGTCGAGTCCGATTCCGATCTACTTCCAGGTCGCCACGCAACTGCAGAAGCTGATCGAATCGGACACCATCCCGGTCGGCACCCGGTTCGAGAACGAGGTCGATCTGGCCGAGCGACTTGGTGTGTCCCGGCCCACGATGCGCCGGGCCATGCAATATCTCGTCGAACGCGGCATGGTCGTACGCAAGCGGGGCGTGGGTACCCAGGTCGTGCACCCGAAGGTTCGCCGCACGATCGAACTCTCAAGCCTGTACGACGACCTGGCCAAGTCGGGCCGAGAGCCGTCCACCGTAGTGCGCAGTCTCACCATCACGCCGGCGTCCCTGGGCATTGCCGCGGAACTGGGCATTGCCGAGGGGGATGACGTCTGCCACATCGAGCGGGTCCGCTACGCCGACGGCGAGCCACTGGCCATCATGACCAACTCCATTCCCCGCGCGGTCGTGAAGCTCGATCGAGAAAGCCTGGAGAAACACGGTCTGTACAACCTGCTCCGCGCCGCCGGGTCCGAGCCGCGGATCGCCACCCAGGTCATTGGCGCACGAATCGCCACGGCCGCCGATGCCCGGATCCTGCAGGAGCGCCGGGGCGCTGCGCTGCTCACCATGACCCGAACCGCCTTTGACGCGATGGGCCGGGTCGTGGACCTAGGCTCGCACGTCTACCGCGCGGATCGTTACACGTTCGAGCTCACCCTCTCGGGTAGCTGATCACTCCGCCCGGCCCGGCCGAGCTCCTGGCAGGATCAGTACGCATGACCCTTCCTAGGATTGTCATCGTCGGCGGCGGCTTCGCCGGCTACTTCGCCGCTCGAAGATTGTGCCGCAAGCTGCGCAACGAGGCCGAGGTCGTGCTCCTCAACCCGTATGACTACTTCCTCTACCTGCCGCTCCTACCGGAGGTGGCCGGCGGCATCCTGGATCCGCGACAAGTGGCCGTGTCGATCTCGGCCACGTTGCCCGAGGTTCGGCTCGTACTCGGTTCAGCCGTGACGGTAGATACGGCCGGTCACTCGGTCGCCTATGTCAACGCGGAAGGCCGATCGGCCACGCTCGAGTACGACCAGGTTCTCCTCACGACCGGCAGCGTCAACAAGTTGCTGCCCATCCCCGGAGTCGCGCAGCACGCCCATGGCTTCCGGGACCTTGCCGAAGCACTGTTCCTGCGGGATCACCTCACCTTGCAGCTGGAGCTCGCGGATAGCACCGACGACCGAGCGGAGCGGGACGCTCGGCTTACCTTCGTCGTCGTCGGCGCGGGCTATACCGGCACCGAGGTTGCCGCCCAGGGCGCACTCATGACCGCGGAGCTCGCCCGAAACCACCCTCGGCTGGCGGGCCATAACCCGAGGTGGCTGCTCATCGACACGGCCGATCGCGTGTTACCCGGACTCGCCGAGAGCCTGTCCCGGACGGCCGACCGGGTACTTCGGCGCCGGGGGGTCGACATACGCACCAAAACGTCGGTCGCTGAGGCGACCGACGACGCGGTTCGGCTGAGCGACGAGACCGTCGTCCCAACCCGATCGCTCATCTGGTGCGTGGGTGTCCGACCCGAGCCTCTCGTCGAGTCGCTCGGCCTCCCGACCAACCGCGGTCGCCTCGTCGTGGACGAGTTCCTGGCCGTCCCCGGGCGGCCCGATCTCTGGGCCTGTGGGGACGTCGCCGCGGTGCCTGATCTGACCCGACCAGGCGAGATCACCGCGATGACCGCTCAGCACGCCCAACGGCAAGGCAAGTGCGCGGGCGACAACATCGCCGCGACCTTCGGTCGCGGTGCCCGCCGACCATACAAGCATCACGATCTCGGATTCGTCGTGGATCTCGCGGGCTTCCAGGCTGCCGCCAATCCCCTCCAGGTGCCGCTGTCCGGCATTCTGGCGAAGGTAGTAACCCGGGGCTACCACCTTTTCTCGCTTCCGGGGAACCGGGGGCGAACCGCGGCCGATTGGCTCACCGAGGCGATCCTGCCACGCCAAGCCGTCCAACTCGGGCTCGTCCGACCCGCAGATGTACCGCTGGACACGGAGAAGCCCGCTCGCCTGATCACCGAATAGCGTCGTCTACAAAGGTCAGCGCGCGAAATCCTCTTCGCGGTACTCCCCCTCCGGTCGCGCACCGAGGCGTTGGGCTTCTTGATTCCTCAGTTCGACGCGTCGGATCTTGCCGCTGATCGTCTTCGGCAGGTCGGTGAATTGCAGGCGGCGAATCCGCTTGTACGGAGCGAGTTTCTCTCGACAATGGCGCAGTATGTCTGAGGCGAGCGCTGGGCTTGGTTCGTATCCGCTGGCGAGCACAACGAAAGCCTTGGGGACGGCCAGCCGCAGTTCGTCCGGTGCTGGTACGACCGCCGCCTCCGCCACGGCCGGATGCTCGATCAGCACGCTCTCCAATTCGAACGGACTGATCCGGTAGTCGCTGGCCTTGAACACGTCGTCGGTACGGCCCACGTAGGTGATGAACCCGTCTTGATCCCGGGTGGCGACATCACCGGTGTGGTAACGGTGACCGGCGAAGGCGGCTGCGTTCCGCTCGTGGTCACCTTGATAGCCAACCATCAGCCCAATGGGCCGCTCGGGCTCACATTCAACGCAGATCTCGCCCTCGTCGGCGATCGCTTCCGATAGTGGATCGACCAGGGCGATGCGGAATCCAGGCATCGGCCGACCCATCGACCCCAACCGGGTGGGCTGGCCCGGTGAGTTACCGATCTGCAGGGTCGTCTCGGTCTGGCCGAACCCGTCGCGAATGGTGAGCCCCCAGGCCTGCCGGACCTGTTCGATCACCTCTGGATTGAGCGGCTCGCCGGCACTGACCAGCTCCCGCAACGACATCTGCCACGAGGTCAGGTCCTGCTGCACGAGCATCCGCCACACCGTGGGCGGCGCGCAGAACGTCGTCACCTTCGTGTCGCGCACGACGTCGAGCAGCGACCGCGCGTCGAAGCGCTCGTAGTTGTATACACAGATCGTCGCCCCCGCGATCCAGGGAGCGAATACGCACGACCAGGCGTGCTTGGCCCAGCCTGGGCTCGAGACGTTCATGTGCACGTCGCCGGGCTGTAGGCCGATCCAGTACATGGTCGACAGATGGCCGATCGGGTAACTGGCGTGGGTGTGCTCCACCAGCTTGGGCAACGCGGTGGTGCCGGAAGTGAAGTAGAGCAATAGCGGCTCGTCGGCCATCGTGTGCTCGTCCGGCTCGAACGGTTCGAGGCTGTCGAATGAGTCGGAATAGCGCAGCCAGCCAACGACCGGACCCCCGACCGCGATTCGCAAGTAGCCACCGTGGACGTGCCGGAAGTGGTCGGTCACGTCCGAACGAGCGACGACCGCATCCACGTGGCCACGGTCGATCCGATCCCGGAGGTCATCCTTCGACAACAGGGTCGTCGCTGGAATGACGACCGCGCCCAGCTTCATCGCGGCAAGGGTGATCTCCCACAGCTCAACTTGATTGCCGAGCACGACGAGGATCTGCATCCCACGTCGGACGCCCTCGCCCCGGAGCCATCCCGCGACCTGGTCGGATCGCTCGGACAGCGCCCCGAAGCTGTACGACTCGTCGGTCCCATCCGCCTCGATAATGCGCAGGGCAGTGTGGTTGGGGCGCTCCGCGGCCAGCACAGCATCGAACCAGTCCATCGCGAAGTTGAAGCGCTCGGGTCGAGGCCAGCGGAACTTGGCGTAGGCGGTCACATAGTCCGTCCGATGGGCAAGAAGAAAATCCCGAGCGGCGCGGAACTCATCTGTGGCACTACTCATCGCCACACCGTAACCCAGCCGAGTTGATCACTGTTTACCTCGTGCTTGCCGGCTTCCGTCGGTTTCACCGAAACGAGCGCGTCGGACACGTGCTACTAGCGAAGGGCCAGGACGCATGATTGGGCGCTATGGCCGTAGTCCGCCCAGGATCATGTCGAGATCCGGGTTGGTGCCTCGGGCCCCGGGACGCGGCCTTGGCAGCGCGCTGATCATCGCTAGTAGCTCCACGGCGGTGAGGTCGGATCGCACGCTTGCTTCATGTTGCGCGAGGCGGCACCGGACGGGCCATTGGCCCAATCGTCCGGGCCCCTACGCTCGAGGACATGACGATCCTGCGGATGGACAACGTCGGCATTGTCTTCGACGACCTCGACGCCGCTGTCGCGTTCTTTGTCGAGCTCGGCCTGGAGCTCGAGGGCAAGATGACAGTGGAGGGAGAGTGGTCGGACCGCATCGTCGGACTCGACGGCCAGCGCGTCGATGTCGCCATGATGCGGACTCCGGACGGCCACAGCAAGCTCGAGTTGATGAGCTATCAGAAGCCGACGATGATCAGCCCCGAGCCGAAGATCGCACCACCGAACACGCTCGGCATCCGTCGGCTCATGTTCGCCGTCGACGACATCGAGGACACGATCACCCGCCTGCGGCCCCATGGCGCCGAGCTCATCGGCGAGGTGGTGCGGTACGAGGATATTTTTCTGCTCTGCTACCTCCGCGGCCCCGAAGGCGTCATCGTCGCGCTGGCCGAGGAACTCAGCTGAACCGTTCGGAGGAGCCAACCGCCTACCTGGCCGCTGCGGCCAGGATGGCGGTGGTTCCCGATCCGAGTCCGTCCGCAGCGGCGTCGAAGATCGGACACATCGGCTACTCCTACTACGAACGCCTCCGCTCCGATCCGATACCGCCTCCCGGATCTCTCTTTCGGGGACTTCTGGTATGTCCCCAGCTGGATGTCCCACCGTGCAGTGTCGGCCTCAGCGCGTTGAGAGCCGCCCGTACCGTATCGGGGTGCAGGCGGCTCTCATTCCGGATGGCTTCAGCTGACTTCGAGAACGCAGGATCATCGCGCGTCATCAGAGTGAATGATCCGTGTTGGTTGTCACGCGGAGCCAGCGACGCTACCCGCGAAATGAAGTGCTAAGCCACGGGGTACTCCCGCCCTCGTTACCGGTCGTCTGGAAGCATCCCGGACCGCAGCTAATCGCTGTCTGGTAAAAGAAGAATGCACTCACCAAGGCCGGCCTGCCGTGGAATGGACCGCTGCCTTGATCTAGCAGAGCCTGGACGACGGCGGTGTTCTGGGTGACACCGTCACAGGTGAGCATCGGTGCGGCCGGGCCGCCGGTGAAGCTTTCGGTGAATCCACTCGCGGTATTGATCTGCTTACCGGAGGTCTGCCGGAAGCTCACCCAGGCGCCGCTCGCGAAGGGCGTGTCGGCCAGCGGATCGCAGACAACAGTGATCGAGACCGTAATCAACTGCCGGCCCGTCAATGTCGGCGACGCTCCGATGATGATCGTGTTCGTCGCGGCATTCGCCGGTGTTACGGTCGCGGCGACTAGTAGCGCTCCCATCCCGATGGCTGTAGCGAGTTTGAACCTCATCGCGCCCCTCCCCTGGTACTTGCGGCCGTCGACGGACGCCACCCTGCGCCCCTCGGCGGGTTGTCGAGCTACGAAGGTGAGCTTGCCAAGGAATCGATTCTTATCCTCTGTGGGACGCGGTCTCTATTCCTCGCTGACAACGACAGGCTGACCTGACCGTAAGGAAAAATGTGGCGGAGGGGTAAGTATGTTTCGATTTCCCACTGTTGGTGTGAATCGGTCCGTGGAACAACTAGGGACTCGAAATGCCGTCCGCGTAGCCGGGTTGCATTAGCTTCTTCACCCGGGCGCAGTTCATGTTCGTCTGCGTTGCTGGGTTAGCGGTGGCGACCTTCACCCGATCCGTCGACCGAGGCTCGTCACTTCGCGGTCGTGGACCGAACATACCCAAGCGCTTCGGCCGCGAGGTCCGGCCAACGGCCCATCGAGTCCTCGCCAACCGCGATCCACTCGCGCATCGGACGACCCTTGCCGGCATCGAAGGCAGCTGCGTCGCCGTCGTCGCGCAGTTGTGCGCATCGCGACGCGGGCAGCTTCACGACGAGCTGCCCCTGCACCAACATCGCGAATATCTTGCGGTGCACCCGCAGTCCGGGGTTCGACCCGAAGCCAGTTCCCTCGGTCACGTCCGGGTCGGCGAGCAGATCGTCCGCGAGAACCGCGAAGGACCGCTCGGCGTCTGAACCACGGTCGTCCCCCATGTGATCATCGTAATCGCGCCGAGCCGCGGCACCCGGCCCAACCTGGAACGCCGTGGCCATGACATAGAGCCAAGCGAGCCCGACCAATACGCCTCCGACAACGTCGGACGGGTAATGCACACCGAGCGCAACGCGGGAGAAGCCGATCAGCCCGACGACGATCGCCGCCGCGGCCACCACCCCGATACGGACCGCCGGGATCACCCGTGGGAGAAAAACGATGAGCAGGATGCCGCAGCCGACGACCGCACCTTGCGTGTGACCACTGGGGAAGGATCTTCCCGCCGCCAAGGACACCGGGTCGGGAAAGGTTGGACGCGCTCGATTGACCGCGGACTTGATCAACGCGTTGATCAAGGACCCGCCGACACCAGTCGCGATCACGAACAGGGACAGCCGTGCCCGTCGGTTCCAGGCCAGCCACGCGCTGACACCCGCGAGCACGATCCACCAGGTCACACCCGACCCGATATCGCTGACCGCCTGCATCGCCCGGGTGAATCCCGTGTGCGTGATCGCGTAGGCATGCAGTGCGCCCGTGACACTCGCATCGACGTTGAGCAGAGCCTTCGGTGATGTCACGACGAGAAGCGTCAGCACCCCGAACAGCGCGACTGCGGTGAGTGCCGCCGTTCGGCCGATTGGGCTGTCGGTCCACGGCCGTGGCACCGCCCGCATCCTCTCATCCATCCGGGGTCCCACGAAATCCCGCAGCGATCCGGGGTCCCACGAAATCCCGCAGTGATCCGGGGTGGTTTCGTGGGTGGTCTTGTGGGGTGCTCACATCCTCCACCCGGAGGCTCCTCCGGATCGACTCTGACGCCTGGCAGCTTTCCGAGCACAGTACGTCCGCTGGCTGTGTGCCGCCCCGGCGCCAGCTGTGCGGCCGCATGTGCCACGGGCTGCGCCGTGCCCGGCGCGTTTTCAGATGACGGGCCGGGCGCTGGCGTGTCAGGCTGGAGTCATGTGCCGCAATATCCGCCCACTGAACAACTTCGAGCCGCCCGCCACGCAGGACGAGGTCTACGCGGCGGCATTGCAATTCGTGCGGAAGGTCAGCGGCTCGACCAGACCGTCGGCCAATAACCGCGCGGCGTTCGACGATGCCGTCGCGGAGATCGCCCACATCACGCACCATCTGCTCGATACGCTCGTCACGGTAGCGCCGAAGAAAGATCGATCCGTAGAGGCGGCCAAGGCGCGGGAGCGCAGTGCGAAGCGGTTCCCGGCCGCAGTCGACTCTGTGGCGTAGCCCTAGCGATCCTTCGAATCGCCGAGCAGCTTGGCCAGCGCTTTATCAGCCACCTGCCGGTCACGCTGCGCCGCCCGTAACGCGCCCTCCGCCTCCCCGAGTTGGGTGCGCGCCTCGTCCAGGCGCTGCCGCAACGTCTCGACTTCCCGTCGAAGTCGATCCGAACGTTGCTTCTGTCGGGCGCTGTCTCGCTTGGCGACCGCCAGCCGGTCACGAGCCTCCGTGAGCTGGCGCTGCCGTTTCTGCTCGCCTTCCCGATCGGCCGCCCGTCGGGCCGCCGTCTCTTCCTGTTTTTCTGCGGACGGACGCTTGCGATCCGGGCTCTTGCCCGCCGCGGCCCGCGGTGACGTCGATCGCGCCGACACCGCGGTCAGCGCCGGACCGCCCGCGCCGAAGCCCGACCAGCGAACCGCTCGAAGCAGCGTGCCGGCCTCGAGTTGTCCGGCCACGTCGGGATCGGCCAACGCGGCCTCGAGCGTGGCCGTCACTTCCTCCCGCAGCGCAGCGGACGGGTCGGTTTGTGCTGTGGTATCGAACGCCCGCTCAACCAGACCGTCGATGAGCCGCCGTCGCTCCTTCGACAGCTCGCGCATGGCGGCGCCGTCCAAGGCCCGTTCGGCCCCGCGCAACCGTTGAGCAAGATCGGCGAGTTCGCTGGTTACGGCCGGATCGGACCGGACGAGGCAGTTAACCGTCCACGCGCTCTGGGTCGGTCGCCGCAATTCACCGATGGCCTTCGCGGCCGTCTGGTCTCCGGCCTGCTTTGCCGCACCGGCGAGCGCGGCGCGCCGCGCCGTGAACTGCGCCGGGGCAACGCCATAAAGCTCGTCGATCGCATCCTGCAGCAGGTCTTCACTCGCCACTCAGTCATCGTGTCATGAGCGCCGCCGGAAAGCGGTTTCATCCGCTTGCGCGGTCCGGGTCGGCGGCGCCGGACCACCCAACCGGCTCTTGGACTACTTGCTGGGTTGTGGCAGCGCACAGTCCATCTTCGGGTTTACCCCGGCATAGTTCAGCGGCCCCGCCAAAATGGTGACGGTGATCGTGCTGACTTTCGCGCAGTTGGTGTCCGATCCACTGAAGTAGTTGCGTTGCCAGGCGGCAAGAACTCCGATGGCAAGCCAGATCACGATCAGCAGGCTGATCAGCCGCCCAACGCCGCGTCGTCGCCTGAGTGGTGCGGCGGTACGAGAGCGCAACAACGACATGGTGTCCTCCTTATCGCTCAAAGGCCGAGGAGTCGGTCGAGAAAATCTCGGTAGCGGCGTAGTGCTACCCGCATCATCTCGGTGTCCTCGCCTCGGGTTACCTGCCAGCCGTCGAGTGCCTGCTTCTGCGCGTTGAGGGTGTTCGTCAGAGAGGAAACCGCCTCATCGACAAGTGAGGCTGCGCCACTCATGGCATGCTTCGGGTCGTCGACGAAAGTCAGCTGCAGATCACGCCACTGGCTTCGGAATCGTTCAACAAGATCTGTTGCCCATAGGGCCGCTACCGGGTCATTGACGCCCTGTCCCGGCGCCAGGTTTCCGTCACTAGGCGCGCGGGCCGGTTCCTCACTCCCGACCATTGTCCGTTGCCCTCGGGCGACATCGGACTCGTCATCAGGCCTGTCCGTGCGTCCTTCGACGTAGTCCGGCCCCGTGTCGCTCAGGCGAGCGCGGTCGCCGTATTGGTCGCCAGTAGCCGGATCCTGATATTCGGCCTCGCGCCGGCCGGTGGCTGTCGCCTCGTCGGCAAACGTAGTCTCGGGTCGGTCTTCTGCCGTCGCGACATCGTCAACGGCGGGCCTGGGCTGACTCATCGTGTGTCACTCCTCATGTCCTTTACCTCGCCGGCGTCGTTTGCGCCACGGTCGCCGGCGTCGTTGACATCGAGCAAATCGGTAGCCAGAACTCGGTAGTGCACTAGTGCCTGACGTAGCTGTTCGGTACTCGCCTGACCGCGCAAGTTGGCCTCGAAGATCCCGTGGGCGGCCCGATAATGGTCAAGCGTTTGCGCGTGCTCGACTGACAATGTCTCCAGCTGGTCGTCAAAGTCGCCAGTTGGATAACCGCGCGCCCGCATCATTCGGCTGACTAACGCGTCCGCTGAATTAACGGCATCGCTGGGGTCTTCGACGAATGCGGCCTGAACGCGGGTCCACTCTTTGAGATAGCGATCCCGATCTTGTGGACTGAGCGCTTTTAGGTCAAGTTCTGCATGGCGCTTTTCGCGGGCCCGCAAGTCGCTTTCCGCAGCGGCTCGGTTCGGATTCTCATCCACCATTCGGTCATATTCCGGCCCGAATCGTGCTTGCAACTGGCGACGTCTGACGACAGTTCTTGCTACTATCGCGATGACCAGAATCGCGACAACTATGACAACAAGAATGACAATGGCCGTAACCGACATCGTCCTGCGCTCCTCTACAATTCGTGACTCGCTGACCGAAGCCATATATCGGATCTGTGTCCGATGCAGTTACCTTCCCGTCCCAGTACCTTCCCGTCCCAGATCAACTCACCGGTCCCGGGTGAAAGCAGACGGACCGCAGTTGACGTCGGGTCGATGGAACGCACCTCCTCGGAGGACAGTGCAACTACTCGCTGCTTAACGTTTACCCGTCTGTCCGATGACCTAAACCGCGCAGGCGTCGAACTGATCCGCATGGGATCGCCCCGATGATGGCGGGGCCCGGGCGACACCAGCAGGGTTACGCTCCAGGGTGTGCTGCGGGCCGTCATTGTCGTTTGCTGCACGATGCTGTGCGTCTCGGCCTGTTCACATGCCCCCAAATCGGCCTCCTCACCGCACGGATCCTCGGCTTCGCCCGACTCTTCTTCAGGTATACAGGGTTCGGCCCCGGCCGCGACCGCTGAAGCAGCTGTGGGAGATCCAGCGTGGCGGACCACTCGACTTGGACCGGCACACGCCATTGAAGGATGGGTCGACCGAGTGAGCGTGCTGCCGGGCCAGGCGGTCAAGCTCTATGTCTCGACCATCGACCGCCATTGGCAGGTGACGGCCTACCGAATGGGGTGGTACGGAGGTGCCCTGGCCCATCGAGTCTGGCAGTCCGGCAGCGAGCCGGGAGTCCGTCAGCCCAAACCGACCCGTTCCGCCGCCACCAACACGGTGCGGACGCCCTGGCGGCCCAGTCTGACCTTGCCTACGGCCGATTGGCCGCCCGGCGCTTACCTGTTGCGGCTGGATGGTCGAACCGGCCAGCGGTACGTGCCGCTCACCATCCGATCACCGGAAACCGCCGGACGCACCGTACTCATCCTGCCGGTAACCACGTGGCAGGCCTATAACGACTGGGGCGGTTACAGCCTCTACCACGGGCCTGGAGGACTGAACGACTTCGACAACCGCTCGGTCGCCGTATCGTTCGATCGGCCCTACCCGGCTGATGGCGCGTCGGACTTCGTTGGCAGCCAATTGCCGCTCATTGCGCACGCCGAGCGCCTCGGCATCCCACTGGCGTATGCCACCGATGTCGATCTGCATGAGAATCCGCACCTACTCGCCGGTGCCGTTGCGATGATCAGCCTCGGACATGACGAGTACTGGTCCACCGCGATGCGCAACTCGGTTACCGCCGCCCGCGACGCCGGCGTGAACCTGGCGTTCCTGAGCTCCAATGCCGTCTTCCGGCACATTCGGTTCGCCGCCTCGTCGACTGGACCGAATCGTATCGAGATCAACTACAAGCGAATCACCGATCCGCTGTACGGAAAGAACAACAAGGAGGTCACCGTCGATTGGCGGGAACCACCGCTGGCCGATCCCGAGAGCTCCCTCACCGGCGCGTACTACGAGTGCAATCCGGTCGACGCGCCGATGGTGATCACCAATCCGCACAACTGGCTCTTCGCGGGTACAGGCGCGAAGCTGGGCATGAAGTTGCCGCACCTCGTCGGCACCGAGTACGACCGAGTGAATCCCGGCGTGCCGACTCCGAAGAACATCGAGGTCATCACGCATTCCCCGGTCAATTGCCGGGGGGTTGACAGCTTCGCGGACAGTGCCTACTACACCGTTCGCAGCGGTGCCGGCGTATTCGACGTCGGCACGAGCTGGTTCCCCCTCGGGTTGCCCGAAGCGGGCGCGAAGGGCCTGGTCGCTCGAGTTATCGGCGGTGAGCTGACCAACCTGCTAATCGCGTTCAGCGAGGGGCCGGCTGGGCTCGCGCATCCTGCGCATCGCAACGTCGAAGCACTACACGAGTTCGCCGGAGACCCGATCTGGGGTCAGTGACCGCTGGCGTATGGGCCCGGCTCTACGCGCCGCAGGTACCAGGCGCCGCCGTCACGCCGCAGAAGTTTTGATTCTGCTGATCGAGGTCGACCGCGATGACATCCGCGGCCGGGTTATAACGGACGACATGCGTTGAACCGACCGCTGTCTTCGGATCGTCACTGCTGTCGATCACCAGGGTCGCTTGACTTTGGCCCGCGGTTATGACGTGCAGCTGGATCGTGGCGAACGGCCCCTCGCCGCCACCGGTAAGGCTGATCACCAGCAGCCCCAGTCCGTTAGGTGCCAGGTCGAGGGTTCGGCCATGGCCGACCCAGTACCCGGCTGCCCATGTGGGTGGCTTGACAGCCGACAGGATCGGATTGCTCGCCGTCGACGTCGCAGCCGACGATCCGCCCGAACCAGACGAGGAACAGCCACCCAGGACGACAGCCAGGACAACGCAACTCGCGACGACGGAATATGTGCTTGCACGTCCGCGCATCAGGCCTCGCCGCATGCGCGTTCTCCTTCGATGCCAGGTGGCCGAGACCTCACATCGCCGGTTGGCGTCCCCGACTGTTAGAGGCTTACTGCTCGTGCCGCGAAGAAGTCACTACCGGCCAGCAGCATTGCCAGCACATCTGCCGGCACTTGCGAGTCAGCCGTGACGACCATGACCGCTTCGCCGTCGCTGTCGCCTTCGGGTCGGCGCCCGACCGCCGCGGAGATAATGTTCACTCCCGCATTACCGAGCGCCGTGCCTACCCGCCCCAGCATTCCGGGCTGGTCGCGGTAGCGGAAGACCGCTAGATGATCCTCGAGTTGCACGTTGAACCGGGATCCCCACACTTCGAGCAAGTGTGGTCGGTTTCGGCGGCCGAACAGGGTGCCTACCACTCGCGTGGTCTCACCGCCGCCACGAAGCCGCACCCGGATGAGGTCGGTGAAGTCGTGCGCTTGCGGCGTGCTCCGCTCGGTGATCGCAATACCGCGTTCGTGCGCGAGGGTAAACGCGTTGACGTCGTTGACCGCCTCTTCGGTGTGCCCAGCCAGCACACCCTTCACCACCTGGATCGTCAGCAATCGACTGTCACGTCCGGCGATTCGGCCAAGGAATTCGACGTCGACCGCGTCAACGGACGTGCCTGGAGCCAACGCGGCCGCAATCTTGCCCAGGCTCCGGCACAGCCCGAGGAACGGGCCGACCGCCTCCATGTCCTCCGCCGCGATCGAGGGCACGTTCACCGCACTCGTCACCGCCGCCCCGGTAAGGGCGGCGACCGCCTGCTCGGCGGCTTGATAACCCGCCCGATCCGTTGCCTCAGCCGTCGAGGCCCCGAGGTGCGGCGTGACGACGACGTTGGAGTACCCGAACAGTGGATGATCGGTGACCGGTTCACTACCAAACACATCCAGCGCCGCGCCGGCCACCTTGCCCGAATCGAGCGCGGCCTGCAGGTCTGCCTCGACCACTAATGGGCCGCGGGCAACATTCAGAATCCGCACGCCGTCTTTCATTAGCGCGAACGCGGCCGCGTTCAACCAGCCCTCGGTCTCCTGGTTCTTCGGCAGATGCAGCGTGACGAAGTCCGCAACCGCGTAGATCTGATCGACGCGGCTCGCGCGCTCGACGCCGAGATCGCGGAACCGCTCCTCGGCCAGATAGGCGTCGAACGCAATCACCCGCATGCCGAAAGCACGCGCCCGCTGAGCGACCAGCTGGCCGATCCGGCCGAATCCGATGATCCCCAGCGTCTTCTCGTTCAGCTCTACGCCGCTGAATCTCGCCCGATCCCAAGTGCCGCTGACCAGTGACGCATGGGCTTGCGGAACATTCCGGGCCAACGCCAGCAGTAACGCCATTGTGTGCTCGGCCGCGGTGATGATGTTCGATTGCGGTGCATTCGCAACCACGACTCCGCGACGGGTCGCCGCGTCGACGTCGACGTTGTCGACCCCGACGCCGGCTCGGGCCACCAGACGTAGCCGGTCCGCCTTCGCCAGCAGATCCGCGTCGACTTGGGTGGCGGATCGGATCAGAATCCCGTCGAACTCGGCAATGCGCCGCTCGAGTTCTGGGCGACTCCACCCGGTCCCGACCACGACGTCGAAGCCCTCCGCGCGCAGTAGCTCTAGGCCGGATTCGCCAATGTTCTCGGCTACCAGAACTCTCATGCCGCGACGACCCAATCGATGCACGCCGTCAGCGCTTGGACATCGGCCGGATCGATCGTCGGGAACATTCCGATCCGCAGCTGATTCCGGCCGAGTTTGCGATACGGCTCGACGTCAACGATCCCGTTCGCCCGCAGGGTCCGGGCGACGGCCGCAGCATCTACCTCGTCGGAGAAGTCGATTGTTCCGACGACCAAGGAGCGCTTGACCGGATCGATCACAAATGGGCGCGCGTACGACGAGGATTCCGCCCAGTGGTAGAGATACTCGGACGAGGCGCGGGTTCGGGCGACGCAGAAATCCAGACCGCCACCAGCGAGCATCCAGTCGATCTGATCGGCCAGTAGCAGCAGCGTCGCCAACGCCGGTGTGTTGTAGGTCTGCTGTTGCCGGGAGTTCTCGAGCGCAGTAGCGAGGGAGAGCGAGGCGGGGGCCCAGCGGTCCGGTGCGGCGCTGAGTTCGCCGATCCGCTCGATGGCCGTGGGACTGACCAACGCCAGCCACAAGCCGCCGTCAGAACCAAAGGATTTCTGAGGTGCGAAGTAGTACGCGTCGGCCTGCCCGACATCCACCGGCAAACCGCCCGCGCCTGACGTGGCGTCGATCAGGACCAGGGCCTGGTCGGCGTTCTCCGGACGCCGCACGGGAACCATCACGCCAGTCGACGTCTCGTTGTGGGCCCACGCGATGACATCAGCGTCGCCGTCGCTCACGGGCTCCGGGGCGTCACCTGGCGACGCAGATACGACGATCGGGTCGGCGAGGAACGGTGCGTCCGTGGTCACGGTCGCGAACTTTTGGGTGAACTCGCCGTACACCAAGTGCAGGCCGCGCCGACGAACGAGCCCGCAGGCAGCGGCATCCCAAAAGGCCGTCGCGCCGCCGTTGCCGAGCATCACCTCATACCCGGCGGGCAGCGCGAAGAGGTCGCGCATGCCGTCGCGTACCTGCCCAACCAGGTCCTTGACCGGTGCTTGGCGGTGCGACGTTCCCATCAGATCGTGCCGAGCAGCCAATCGAGCCAATGCGTCGGGACGTACCTTGCTCGGTCCGCTGCCGAAACGCCCATCGGCCGGCTTGAGATGGGCAGGGATATGCAATGTCGTATCAGTCACGGTCACTACGAGAGTTCTCCACTCGGTCACGCTCAGGTTGCGACGGGGACCTCTCCGGACCCACCACGATGCCGATGAAATCCTAGTCGATCGGGGTCAGACCTCCCTTCAGTCAACGACGAGGCCGCTGTGCGCACCGGCCAGTCGGGCAAGTCGCGACCTCGGTCGCCGCGAGGCGATCCGACCTACCGGTGGTCCGGCGCGCGAGGCACCGGACCACCGGGTGGGTCAGGAACTAGGTCCGATGGGAGGAGCTAGCTCACGGGGCACGGGTTCCGCCGGTCCCCGCTGTTGAAGTTGTTGAACAGACTGGCCGTGGTGAAGCCCGGGCGCGGGTACACGGTCTTCAGCAGCGGGCCATACTCGGATGTCGAGCTGCCACCGAAATTGTTGATCGTGCCAGGGATGAACGGGCCACCCTCCTGCCACGTGCAGGTGCCGTTGGCAATCCGCGTCGAGTAGAAGGGATAGAACTGCGCGCCGTTCGGCGGATTGACGCAGTTCGCGCCGGTGCTCCGGTCGCAGCGTGGCGGGTTGTCCTGCGCGACCTCATTCCCGGGCAGGTTGGTCTCGAATGCCATCGTGGAGTAGTTGGTCGTACCGTTCGCGAGTGGGCTCGTGAACAGAACCGGCGACGGATGGTGAGCGCGATCCCGCTGCACGTTCGGGTCGGTTCCCGGCCAGTCCAGCTGGTACGCCTGCCCATCCCAGTCCAGATCGTCGCTGAAGCATCCGTTGATCTTGATCAGAAGAGAGTCCTGCTTCGGAACGCAGAAGTCATTGCCGTCATCCTCGTCCAAGCTGCCCTTGTCCTGTGCCCCCGGCTTGACGCAGTTCAAGTTCGCGTCGTC
>Ga0207665_10001270_pt1 | contig 17029 bp, 12 predicted proteins | sample LARL112metaG_FD_184351 | JGI IMG/M metagenome (GOLD analysis project Ga0207665, IMG submission 184351) | Corn, switchgrass and miscanthus rhizosphere microbial communities from Kellogg Biological Station, Michigan, USA - LAR L11-2 metaG... | ecosystem: Host-associated > Plants > Roots >...
GCGCGTAACGCTGGATGTGGCCCGAGCCGATGGGCGGGACGCGCTGCCCCACGACGTGGTCGGTGTCGCCGGTGAACTCGAGCAGGCCCGACCCGACGATGTCCGCGTTCGCCATCAACGGGATCTGCACCTCGAAGCGGTGCGGCATGGCCACGTCGTCGGCGTCCATCCGTGCGATCACGTCGAACTGGCTGGCCGCCATGCCGCAGTCCAGCGCGGGCCCGAGGCCGCCGTTGCGCGGCAGCGGCACGAATGTAACCGGCACCTGGCTGGTGACCCTGATGTCTTCCAGGCACCCGGCGAGCTCATCCCTGACCGGGCCGTCGCGGACGATCACCACCTGATCCGGGCGCACCGTCTGGTCGTCGACCGCGCTGCGGAACGCCCGCCGAAGATAGTCCGGCCGGTCGCCGTCATACACCGGTACCAGGAGGCTGAAGGGCTCTTGCATATGCAGAACCCGCCTTCCTTCGGGGACAGAGGCGCACGGCGACACAGAGACTAGCTGCTGTAACCAGCTTAGGGCGCGGTTTGCGCACCGTTGCCGTCTGCGGCGCGCCCTCACCCCGCGCCTGGTCTACCCTGACACGGAGCACGATCACCGGCGATTCGCGAGGAGTTCCCGATGTCCCGCACCCCGGCGCCGTCGCGGCCGAAGGTGTTCCTGCACATCGGCGAGCCCAAGACCGGCACGACCTTCCTGCAGCAGGTCATGTGGGGCAACCGGGCCGTGCTGGCGGCGCAGGGTATCGCGCTGCCCGGCCACCACCCGCAGGACCACTACCGGGCCAGTCAGGACCTGCGCGGCCTCGAGAAACTGCGGTCCGATCCGGCCGGATCGTGGGCCGGCGAGTGGGAGATCTTGGCCGAGCAGGCGAAGCGGGCGCCGACGGCCGCTGTCATCTCGCACGAGCTGTTCTCGGCGGCCGACGCCGGGCAGGCCGAGCGGGCCGTCAGGTCCCTGCAGCCCGCCGAGGTGCACGTCATCCTCACCGTGCGGGACATGGCCACGCTGCTGCCCGCCGAGTGGCAGGAATCGGTGAAGCATCGCAGCGTCCGCAGCTGGCAGGACTGGCTGGGCGACGTGATCGACCGTGAGTCGGGGGATGCCGACCGGCGTCGGTGGTGGTTCTGGCGCGTGCACGACACGCTGGCCATCCTCGATGCCTGGGCGCGGCATGTCCCGGCCGAACGGGTACACGTGATCATCACCCCGCCACGCGGATCGTCTGCCGGGCTGCTGTGGGAACGGTTCGCCGCCGTCCTCGGCGTCGACCCCGCGCGGGCCGACTTGTCCCTGGCCCGCGCGAACACCTCGCTCGATGTGGCCGAGATCGAGTTCCTGCGACGGCTCAATCAGGAACTGCCCCTGGACGTGCCGGACTGGTTCTACATGTGGCGGGTCAAGGAAGGCATCGCGCACCGGGCCGCGCCGCGGTCGGACGGCGGGCGGCTCGTACTCCCCGCCGACCGGGATGCCTGGGTCAAGGAACAGGCGGAGGCCCTCATCGCCGGGCTGGGCGACGCGGGGTACGACCTCGTCGGCGACCTCGGCGAGCTCCGGCCCCGGCTGGTCACCGAGCCGGGTGTCGATCCCTCTGACCAGCCCGCCGGGCAGGTGCTCGACGCCGCGGTGCAGGCCGTGGTGGCGATGGTGGTCAACCAGTACCACCAGGAGAACCCGGCGGCCGGGCAGCAGGCCGGCCCGGGCGCGGCTCGCGGGCTGGCCCGCCGGCTCGAGTCGGCCGTGGCGTCCCGGCCGCGGGTCAAGCGGGCGGTGCGCGAGCTCAGCAGCAGGTCCCCGGCCGTGCGTCGGCTGCGCGTCCTGGCCTGGCGGGAACTCGAGCGAACCCGGGCCGGGAGACGTGGCTAGCGTCCCCGAAACCGGCGACAGCCCCGGCAAGCCCGCGGCCGGAGGTGGGGGTGCGGCACCCGGGGCCGGAGGTGGGGGTGCGGTACCCGGGGCCGGAGGTGGGGGTGCGGTGTCAGAGGCCGGCGGCCCTGCCACGGAGCCCGCGGCCGGCGGGGCCGCGGTGCCCGAGACCGGCGGCCAGGGCGCGAGATGGCTGGAGCCGCCCCGGGTGATCGCCGTCGTGGTCACGTACAACCGGCGGGAGCTGCTGCTGGAGGCGCTGGCCGCGGTGCAGGCGCAAAGCCGCGCGCCGGATGCCGTGATCGTGGTCGACAACGCCTCGGCCGACGGCAGCGCGGCGGCGGTGCGCGCCCGGTTCCCGTCGGCGCGGCTGGCCGAACTGCCCCGCAACATCGGCGGCGCGGGCGGGTTCGCGCACGGCATGGCGCTGGCCCTGACCGATGCCGCCGACCTCATCTGGCTCATGGACGACGACACGGTGCCCGAGCCGGATGCGCTGCGGGCGCTGCTCCAGGCCCGGGAGTACGATCCGGCCCGGCCGCCGGCGCTGATCGCCAGCCGCGTGGTCTGGACCGACGGGCGTGCGCACCCGATGAACACCCCGCGGACCAAGCCGCTGGCCAGCCGGGGCGAGCGACGTGCCGCGGCCGCAGCCGGGTGCCTGCCCATCCGGTCGGCGTCGTTCGTGTCGGTCCTCGTGGACGCGGCCGAGTCCCGGCGCCGCGGCCTGCCCCAGGCCGACTACTTCCTCTGGAACGACGACTTCGAGTTCACCACCCGGCTGCTGCGAGGCAGCAGAGGCTGGCTGTGCCCGGCGAGCGTGGTCGTGCACAAGACGCGAACCTTCGGTTCGACCGACGCCGACCCCGGTCCGCGCTTTTTCTACGAGGTGCGGAACAAGATCTGGATGCTCAAATCCGGGGCGTCGCTCAGCCCGCTGGAGAGCGCGCTGTACGGAGGGGCGACGCTGCGCCGCTGGGCTCGCACGTTCGCGAACTCGCAGGACCGGCGCACGCTCTGGTCGTCACTGGTCAGGGGCGCCGCCGCCGGGGTGCGGACGAGGCCGCGGCGGACCGAGGAGGTGCTGGCCGGAATCGGCCCGGGCGCGCCGGCCCGCGAAGACGGCGCAGCCGCCCAGCGCGCCGGCCGGCACGAGGGTGATCACGGCCGGTAGCGCGTAGCGCCAGGAGAACTCGTAGACGTCCGGGATCAGCAGGACCACAACGGCCGTGCCGGTAAACAGCAGGCAGCCCAGGGCGAGCTGGCGGCGGCGTGCGTCCCCGCCGCGGAACACCAGGGCCAGGGCCAGCACCGAGCCGGCCACGCCCGCCAGCGCGGCCAGGGCCAGCAGCGGGCCCGGGGTATAGCCGCCGTCAAGCTGGTAGGAGCGCAGGAACGCCGACACCGGCTGGTTGACCTGCGTCCGGCCACCGTAGGACGGGCTGAGCGTGGTGGGCTGGAATTTCCCGCCCCCGGTCCGCTGCACGCCGACAACGAGGGTGCCGCCCGGGCGGAGCAGCAGGTCCGAGACCGGTGCCACCCTCTTCCTGAGAGTCACCTGTTCGTTTAGGCACGCCTTGGCGCTGAGCTGTCCGGATGGGCAGATGTTGGTCCACGGCGGGTAGGTCGGGTAGCCGGCCTGGAACTGCCAGCGCGCGATGGGCGTCACCCACGGGGTGGCTTGCCGGGTGGGCGCGAACAGGCGGACCGAATCGGCGAGGATCGAGACCACTACCCGGCCGGGCTGCTGGTGCACGACGGCGTTCTTGATGTCGCTGATCAGGGCGCCTCGCGTGCCGAGCGGCACATGAGTCGCGTACAGCGGCGACAGCCCCCACAGATGCTCCAGCCCGTCCGGGCCCAGCGCCTGCTGCTCGGCCGGCGTCGGGCACAGCGGCCGGGCCTGCGCGGGCAGCTTCAGCGTCGCGCAGTCGGCCGCGGCGGCCAGCCGCCCGGTCAGGGTCTGCTGCCGGGCCAGCCAGAAATGCCCCGTCCTGGCGTAGTTGATGCCGCAATAGGCGAGGATCGGCAGCGCGAACGCGGCGACCAGCGCGGCCGACACGCGCACGATCCGGCGCCAGCCGCCGCCGGCCGCCAGCAGGTATACCAGCGCGGGCAGGATCAGGAACTCGCCCAGCGCCTTGACCGTCGCGGATGCTCCGAGGATCAGGCCCGCCGCGACCGCGAGGCGCGGCGTGAGAACCGGCCGCCAGAGCAGCACCGCGAGCCCGGCCACGATCAGCGCCTCGAACCAGACGTCGGGCATGATCGTCTGCTCCATCTGCAGCTGGTAGGCATCCAGCAGCACCGGGGCGACGGCCAGCGCCGACAGCCACACCGGCACGCCCCGGCGCAGCAGCACGACATAAAGCGCGACGGCCATGGCCAGGCCGAGCAGGTGCTGGATCGCGGCGACCGTCCCCAAATCGCCGACCAGCAGGATGACCTTCAGCACCAGCCGGTAGCCGAGCGGGTCAGAACCTGGCGACGCGCCGTACAGGTACTTGAGGCTGTCCACGTACAGCAGCGCGGGCCGGTAGCCGATCTGGGCCAGCACCCGCAGCACGAGCCCGGCCACGAACAACGCGGAGACCAGCCAGTGATGCCTCAGCACCCGGAGGGCCTGAGCGCGCCACGCCCGCCAGCGCTCGCCCGATGCCGGGGCCGGCCGCGCCGCCTGGGCCTGCGCCGAAGGACCCTGTGCCGAACGGCCCTGCGCCGAAGGGCTCTGCGCCGAAGCGGCCTGCCCCGCGGGGGCCTGCTCGCGCGGGCTGCCCCCGTCGCCGCCACGCGTGGCCAGAGGCGGCTCGGTGTCGTCGTCGAAGGAGGTCAAGCCGATGCCGGCGGGTAGACGTCAGCAGCGGACCGGGACGGGCAGGGGTGCGCCGGGCGCCTGGGCGCGCTGGGCAGCATGCATGACTCCTTGAGTAGCGGGCGATGAGGTGACCATCGTCGCCTGCCTGGTGGCATCGAGAGCCAATTATTCCATTATCCAGCGGGTCACCGTAGCAGGTCCGGGGCCCGCAGCGAGCCGGGCGCAGGCTCGTGCAGGCGGAAGATGACGCCCAAGACCGGGCAGGAAGTGGCGCAAAACGGGGTGCCTTGACCTGGACAACCGGTTTCTCGTGCCATCCTGGCTGGCATGGGCTCGCAGTCTGTCCACTCGCGCCGGGCCTTCATCGGCCTGGCCGCTGTCGGCGCGGCCGGGGTCGCCGCCGTGGCGGCGAAGCTGGCCGAGAACGGCAAGAAGGCGTCTGCCGGGACCACGCACCCCACGGCGCACCACCGCACGGTGAGCGAGAACTCGCAGGTCGGCGACCCGCACTGGTCCATCAGGCACTTCGGCGCGCCGGACGCGATGATGGGATACGCCGGACAGGCCAGCGTGCTGCCGGGCGAGCCGATCACGCTGTACGCGTCGACCACTGCCCGCTCGTTCCGGGTGAAGGCGTTCCGGATGGGCTGGTACGGCGGGGCCGGGGCCAGGCTGGTCTGGCGGTCAGGGACCGTGCCCGGTCACCGGCAGCGCAAGCCCACCCTGATCCACCCGACCAACACCGTGGAAGCGGTATGGGGCCCTTCGCTCACCATCCCCACCCACGACTGGCCGGAGGGCAGCTACCTGCTCCGGATGGACGCCGAGTCGGGGGCGCAGCGCTACGTGCCGGTCACCGTCCGGTCGGCCAGCACCGCCGGGAAGACAGTGATCAAGAACTCCGTTTCGACCTGGCAGGCGTACAACACCTGGGGCGGCTACGACCTGTACAACGGGCCCGGCGGGATCGTCGATTACAACAACCGCGCGCTCGCGGTGAGCCTGGACCGGCCGTACGACGCCAGCGGCGCCTACATGTTCCTGTACCACGAACGGAAGCTCATCGAGTTGGCCGAGCGGCTCGGGATGCCGCTCGCCTACGTGACCAACCTGGACATCGCCGGCGACCCGCACCTGCTGGACGGGGCCAGCTCGGTATTCTCGCTCGGCCACGACGAGTACTGGTCGCCGCCGGAGCGGGCCAGCGTCACCACGGCCAGGGACGCTGGCGCGAACCTGGCCTTCCTGGGCGCGAACTGCTGCTTCCGGCGGACCCGGCTGGCCAGCACCAGGCTGGGTCCGCGCAGGCTGGTCATCTGCTACAAGACCAGCTACACGCAGGACCCGATGTACGGCAAGGACAATGCGCTGGTCACCAGCGACTGGCGGGAGCCGCCCAACCCCGACCCGGAGTCGTCGCTCACCGGCACCCTGTACGAATCGAACCCGACGGACGCGAGCTTCGTCGTGGCCACGCCCGGCGCCTGGGTGTTCGCCGGAACCGGCGTGCAGACGGGGACGAAGTTCACCGGGCTGGTCGGCATCGAGTACGACCGGGTCAACCCGGTCTATCACGTCGAGCGGCCGATCCAGATCCTCTCCCACTCCCCGCTGACCTGCCGCGGCGTGCACAGCTACTCGGACTCGGCGTACTACACGCACCGCGGCGGCGCTGGCGTATTCAACACCGGGACCATGCGCTGGGTGGCGTCCTCCGCCCGGCCTTATCCCCCCTTCGGCCTGAACCGGCACACGGCCGAGTTCGTCTCCCGGGTCAACGCGAACGTGCTGCGCGCCTTTGCCGATGGCCCGGCGGCGACCAGGCACCCGGCTCACGACAACCTGGATGCGACGCACGAGTGGCCCGGCGACCCGATAGCCGGCCAGCACAACCTGTGGCCACCGGTCCGGCTGTGACGCGGCGACCGTCATCCCCGGTGCAGTTCCTGGCATCCCCGGTGCAGTTCTTCGCCAGGATGTAGATGTAGAGGTGAAGGCCGTGCAGCTGCTGCACTCCGGGAAGGTCAGGGACGTGTATGCCGACCGCGGCGACGTGATCCTCGTCGCCTCGGACCGGGTGTCGGTCTACGACGTAGTGCTGCCCACGCCCATCCCCGGGAAGGGCCGGATCCTCACCGCGCTGTCGCTGTGGTGGTTCGGCCAGCTGGCCGGGGTCACGCCCAACCACGTGATCTCCGCATCGGACGTGCCCGCGGAGTTCGCCGGGCGAGTGATCAGGTGCCAGCGGCTGGAGATGCTGCCGGTGGAGTGCATCGCCCGCGGCTACCTGGCCGGGCTCGGGCTGGCCTCCTACCGGGAGTCGGGCTCGGTCTCGGGCGTCAGCTTGCCCGCCGGGCTGGCCGAGGGGTCGCGACTGCCCGAGCCCGTGTTCACCCCCACGACCAAGGCCCCGCCGGGGCAGCACGATGAGTTCATGACCTTCGAGGACGTCGTGACCGCGGTGGGCAGGCAGACGGCCGAGGAACTGCGCCGGGTCACGCTCGAGGTGTACCGGCGCGGGCACGAGCTCGCGCTGGCCCGCGGGATCATCATCGCCGACACCAAGCTCGAGTTCGGCTACGCCCCGGACGGGACGCTGACCCTGGGGGACGAGCTGCTGACCCCGGACTCGTCGCGGTTCTGGGCCGTCGCGCAGTGGCGGCCGGGCGGGCCGCAGTACGCGTTCGACAAGCAGTTCCTCCGCGACTGGTCCAGCCGCCTGGACTGGGACCGCACCCCTCCCGGCCCGGAGATCCCGCCCGAGATCGTGACCGCGACGCGGGACCGGTACGCCGAGGCCTTCGAGCGTCTCACCGGCGCCCGGGGGCCTGAACCAGATGAGCAGCCGCCGGCCTAGAGCGCCCTGACCAGCTCGACCAGGGTCGCCTCGAGGCTGATGTACCTGCTCGCTGCCTCCAGGGAGTTCATCGCCTTGCTGATCCTGGGTGCGAGTTCGTCCACGGCCAGCCTGACCGGAGGGATCACGGGGCGGTGGTCTGGATGTCGGATTCTGTCGTCATAGCTGTGAGCCTACGGACCAGGTGGATCGCAGATAAGATCCAGTTTCATGCCAGAAGATTGGGCCACTTTCGGCGTCGACCTGCACCTGGAGACCGACGCCGGGACCGGCCGGCGGTCCGGGCTCGAGCGCGCGCTGCGGGACGCGATCCGTTCCGGCCGGCTCGCTCCGCACGTCCGGCTGCCCTCCACCCGGGCGCTCGCCACTGACCTGGGCCTGTCCCGTGGAACCGTGAGCGCCGCCTTCGATCAGCTGGTGGCCGAGGGATTCCTGACCGTGCTGCGGGGATCGGGCACGACCGTGAGTGAGCTCCCGCAACGCCCCTCGCCAGCCGGCCAGGAGCGGCAGGCCGCGGCGGAGCGCGTCCCGCGGCACGACCTGCGGCCCGGGCGGCCCGACGTATCGCAGTTCCCGGTCGCGGCCTGGCTGCGGGCGGCCCGGCGTGCGCTGGGCAACGCCCGGTCCGAGGCCTACGGCTACGGCGACCCGCGCGGCCGGGTCGAGCTGCGCACCGCTCTGGCCGAGTACCTCGGCCGGGCCCGCGGCGTGCTCGCGGCTCCGGACCAGATCGTGATCACCTCGGGGTATGTCCAGGCCCTGGCCCTGCTGGCCCGGGTGCTCGGCGCCGCGGGGACGGCCGCGATCGCGATGGAGGATCCCGGCCTGGAATTCCACCGTGAGATCGTCCGCCGGGCCGGCCCGAGCGTGCTGCCGCTGCCGGTCGACGAGCGCGGCGCCCGTATCGAGGCCCTGACCCGGATCCCCGGGCGGCGCGCGGGCGCGGTCGTGGTGACTCCCGCTCACCAGTACCCGACCGGGGCGACCCTGCATCCGGCCCGTCGGCGCGCGCTCGCCGAATGGGCGCGGACGGCGGATGGCCTGATCATCGAGGACGACTACGACGGGGAGTTCCGCTACGACCGGCAGCCGGTGGGCGCGCTGCAGGGCATGGCCCCGGGGCGCGTCGCCTACGTCGGCACCGCCTCCAAGACCCTGGGGCCGGCGCTCCGGCTGGGCTGGATGGTGCTGCCGGACCACCTGGTCGGGCCGGTGGCCGAGGAGAAGAGGCATCTCGACAACCTCACCGAGGTGCCCGGTCAGCTCACGCTGGCGGAATTCATCACCAGCCATGCCTACGACAGGCACATCAGGTCCTGCCGGCTGCGCTACCGCCGCCGCCGGGACCTGCTCGTCGCCCGGCTGGCGCCCGAGTCGGGCCGGTCGCTGCCCGGGCTGCGGGTAGGGGGCATCGCGGCCGGCCTGCAGGCTCTGCTCAGCCTGCCCGCCGAGGGCCCGGGCGAGCGGGAACTGATCGCCCGGGCGGCGCAGCACGGCCTGGCCCTGGACGCCCTGGCCGACCACTGGCATCAGCCCGGCGATCACCCGCAGGGCATCGTGGTCGGTTTCGGGACGCCCAGCCAGCGCGCCTACCCGGTCGCGCTGGAAGCCCTCGCGCGGGTGCTGCACACCGCGATCGGCCGGGGCGCCGCGACACGCGGGTAGCGTTGTCTGCCCAAATCTAGGGCTGGCGCTAGATCTGGCCATAGAGTCCGATGCTGTGGATCCGGTGCGAAACCCCTATGCGCCCGGCGCCGGGCAGCGGCCGCCGGAACTCGCCGGACGGGACCGGGAGATCAGCCAGTTCAGGGTGGTCTTGGAACGGGTGGCCCGCGGGCGCCCGGAGCGCAGCCTCGTGCTCATCGGGTTGCGGGGAGTGGGCAAGACGGTGCTGCTCAACTCCTTCCGCTCGATGGCCATACAGCAGTTGTGGGGGACCGGGAAGATCGAGGCTCGCCCGGATCAGTCGATCCGGCGGCCGGTCGCGGCGGCCCTGCACATGGCGGTGCGCGAGCTGGCGCCCCGGCACCGGGCGCCGGACCGGATCGAGCATTTCCTCGGCGTGCTCAAGGCCTTCGCGGCCCGCGACCCCCGTGCCCCCAAGGGTAGTGCGCAGCTGGGCATCGACGTCCCCGCGGTCCGCGGGCGCGCCGATTCGGGCGACCTGGAGATCGACCTGACCGAGCTGCTGGCCGATGCCGCGTCGGTGGCGGGGGACCTCGCGGTCGGGATCGCGCTGTTCGTCGACGAGATGCAGGACGTTCCGGCAGCCGACGTGTCCGCGCTGTGCGCGGCGTGCCACGAGCTCTCCCAGACCGGCGGGCCGCTGATCGTGGTCGGCGCCGGCCTGCCGCACCTGCCGTCCGTGCTGTCGGCCAGCAAGAGCTATTCCGAACGGCTCTTCAGCTACGTCCGGATAGACCGGCTGGAGCGGGAGGCCGCCGACCTGGCGCTCATCGCCCCGGCCCGGCGCGAGGGTATCGAGTTCAAGCCCGCGGCGCTGGACGCGCTGTACCAGGCGGCCGACGGCTATCCCTATTTCGTGCAGGCCTACGGCAAGGTGACCTGGGACGTCGCGGCGGAGAACCCGGTGACCGCCGAGGACGTGGCGGTGGCCGCGCCGGAGGCGGAGAGCGAGCTCGCGGTGGGTTTCTTCGGCAGCCGGTACGAGCGTGCCACGCCGGCCGAGCGGGAGTACATGCGGGCCATGGCGGCGCTCGGCGACGATCCGGTGCCGACGTCACGGGTGGCCGACGAGCTCGGCCGCAAGCCGTCCAGCGTGTCCCCGGCCCGCGATGCCCTGATCAAGAAGGGCCTGATCTACAGCTCGGAGCGGGGACTCATCGCGTTCACCGTTCCGCATTTCGGCCGGTTCCTGCGCTCGCAGCTCGCATAGATAGGCGTCGCCGGTTAACGCGAAGCGCTGGCATCGCTAGGACAATACCAAGGCTTCGCCTTATCGCGCGGGGCAATGTCTGCGTGATTCTGCCGCCGTCTAGGAGCTCGGCTAGAAAGCGGTAGAGGGTCGTAGAGCCTTACCGAGACCTGGCCCAGTGACGTTTCGGCCCCCGCGTGGCAGTATCCCCCCAGGACGTTTCCGCCTGTGCCTGCGGCAGTAGCGGGCCCGCAGGCCGCTGGCGGCGGTGGCAAACGGGGCCCAGGAGGTGGCAGTGCGCAGCACGATGATGGATGTGCCGCTGACCGTGGCGGCGCTGATGCGGTACGGCACCTCGGTCTACGGGGAGCGCGTGGTCGTGACGGCCACCGAGGACGGGACCAGGCGTCGGACGTACGCGGAAACCGGGCGCCGGGCGGCCCGGCTGGCCAGCGCGCTGCGCAGGCTCGGCGTCGACGGCGACCAGCGGGTCGGCACGCTGATGTGGAACAACGCGGAGCACCTGGAGGCCTACCTAGCCGTGCCGTCGATGGGCGCGGTGCTGCACACGCTCAACCTCCGGCTGGATCCCGCTCAGCTCGGGTACATCGCCCAGCACGCCGGCGACTACGTGATCATCGTGGACGGGACGCTGGTGCCCCTGCTGGCCAAGGTGCTGCCGGCCATCTCCTCGGTCCGCCACGTCATCGTCACGCCTTCTTCGGACCGAACGGCTGCCGCCGACACCTCCGACCTCGAGGGCGAGAGCCGCAGCGTGCATGCCTATGAAAGCCTGCTGGCCGCCGAGCCGGACACGTTCGGCTGGCCGGACCTCGACGAGCGATCCGCGGCCGCGATGTGCTACACGAGCGGCACCACCGGCAACCCGAAGGGCGTCGTCTACAGCCACCGGTCCACCTACCTGCACTCCATGGGCATTTGCATGGGCAACACGTTCGCCCTGTCCGAACACGACCGGGTGCTGCCCGTGGTGCCGATGTTCCACGCCAACGCCTGGGGGCTGCCTTACGCGGCCGTCCTGGCCGGCGCGGACCTGATCATGCCGGATCGTTTCCTGCAGGCCGCCCCGCTGGTCCGCCTGATCGAGGCCGAGCGGCCCACGCTGGCCGGGGCGGTGCCCACCATCTGGAATGACGTGCTGCGGTACGTGCGCGCGAACGGCGGTGACCTGTCCTCGCTGCGCCTGGTGCCCTGCGGCGGCTCGGCGGTCCCGCACGCGCTGCAGGAGGCCTACGAGTCCGAGCTCGGCGTGCGGATCCTGCATGCCTGGGGGATGACGGAAACCTCGCCGCTCGGCAGCGTGGCGCACCCGCCGGCCGGAACTCCCGACGACCGGACGTGGCATTACCGGGACAGCCAGGGCAGGCTGAGCTGCACGTTCGAGGCCAGGCTGATGGGCGATGCCGGCACTCCGCTGCCGCAGGACGGCCAGGCGGTGGGCGAGATAGAGGTCCGCGGGCCCTGGGTCACCGGTGCCTACTACAAGGACGACGACCCGGAGAAGTTCCGCGACGGCTGGCTGCGCACCGGCGACGTCGGGAGCCTCGACTCGGAGGGGTTCATCAGGCTCACCGACCGAGCGAAGGATGTCATCAAGTCCGGCGGCGAATGGATCTCGTCGATGGAGCTGGAGAACATGCTGATGGCCCACCCGGATGTGGCGGAGGCGGCGGTCATCGGCGTGACCGACGAGAAGTGGGGCGAGCGGCCGCTGGCCGCGGTGGTGCTCAAGCCGGGCGCGTCGGTCAGCGCCCCCGAACTGCGCGAGTTTCTCCAGGCCAAGGTGCCCCGCTGGCAGTTGCCCGAGCGCTGGTCGTTCATCGCCGAGGTGCCCAAGACCAGCGTGGGCAAGTTCGCCAAGACCCGGATGCGCGAGTCCTACGCGCGCGGTGATTACGAGGTGATAGAGGTCCGCTGACCGTCGCGGTTGCAGCGTAAGGTCGTCGGGTTCGTGACAGAGGTGGCCAATCTCACTGCGGACGCGCGCGTCTCGCCCGATACTCAGCTGTGTGATGGGCGATGAGTTCGTCGCTGCGCTCGCGGCCGCACAGGACGGCAGCGAGGAGGCGTTCTCCGCATTGTGGCAGGACGCCAACCCGGCCTTGCTGCGCTACCTGCGGGTGATAGCCCCCGCGGTGGCCGAGGACGTCGCGGCCGAGACCTGGATGCACATCATCCGGGGCCTGACCGCCTTCCGCGGGAACGAGGCGGGGTGGCGGGCGTGGCTGTTCACCACCGCTCGCCGGCGCGTCATCGACGACGCGCGACGCAGCGCCCGGCGGCCGGCCGTCCCGCTGGAGGAGATGACACCGGCCGATGCCCCCGCGGCGCCCGATGCGGCGGATGCCGCGCTGGAGAACCTGGAGACCCAGGCGGCCATCGCGCTGGTGGGCGAACTGCCCCGGCTCCAGGCTGAGGTGATCTTGCTGAGGGTCGTAGCCGGGCTGGACACCGACACGGTGGCCAGGATGCTCGGCCGCAGCCCCGGCGCCGTCAGGGTGTCGGCGCACCGCGGCCTGCGGCAGCTCGGGGAAATTCTCTCCTCGGGCCGGCGTAACGCTATGACTGGCTCGTGACGTTTCGCAACACGACATGCCTGACTTTCCCTCGCGAGCCGATGGCACTGTCCCCCAGGCTGGGGACGGCGCCCTGGACGAGTTGCTGGGGGCGAGCCAGCCAGCGCAGGACGTCGCCGAGGAGCTAGCACCCGTGACGGAGGTGCTCGCCGCGCTGCGGGCCGCCCCGGCCGGCGCCGAGCTGGCCGGGCAGGCCCGCGCCGTGGCCGAGTTTCGCCGCACGGTCCGCGTATCACACCGAGCCGGCCGGGGCCGGGCGTGGCCCCCCGCGCCGATCCGCGAGCGGCTCCGCTCCAAGCTAGCTGTAATCACCGCGGCAACGGCCGTCGCCGTCAGCGGGACGATGGTCGCCGCCTACGTCGGCGCTCTGTCCGCGCCGCTCCAGCAAGCGGCCCACGACGTCTTGGCCGTACCCGGAAACGGCGCTGCTCACGGCCGCCCGGCTGCGGCGGCATTCCGCGCCCGTCGGCTCCATCCCCACTCTGCCGCGCCCCGCCCGCTCCCCACTGCTTCCATTGCGGTCCCCCCGAGCCCTGTCACCGGCCCCCCCGTCTGGCGGCACGGCCAGGCCGGATCGGCCAGCAGGCATGGCCGGCACAATCGGCCCGGTCACCATAAAGATCACCGGGGCCGCCAGGCTGACCACCGCGAGGGCATGCCCGGCGATCAGCGTGACGGTGGGCCTGCCGCCCGCCGTGACAATCCCATGGCCCGCTTCCAGGGCTACCGGTACGACGGGTCTGCCGCCCGCCGCGACGGCAATCCGATGGCCCATCACAAGGGAAGCCGACTGCAATCGCCACTCCCCAGCGCAGCGGTCTTCCCGTATCCGCCCGCAGGTCCCGACAGGCCGGGGGCCGGCGGGCGTTGAACCGCGGGTCCGGGTCCCTACCCCCGGGGGACCCGGCCCGCGGTCCCTTTCCCGTGGGATGCCCGCCCCGCCTGAAGAGATCAACGGGCCTGGTTGGCTCGGCTATGGCCGACCGGTACCCTAAGGCAGACGATTTCGTCAGCTGGAGGCTTCGCCTAGTCCGGTCTATGGCGCCGCACTGCTAATGCGGTTAGGGTTCACGCCCTTCCGGGGTTCAAATCCCCGAGCCTCCGCAGCTCACGGCCCCCTACCGAAATACCGGCGAGGGGGCCGAACCGCGTCTTCAGGGCTCATAGTTGCAGTTTCAGTTGCAGTTGCCGTCATCCCTGGCCCCACAGCGCCTGGTCCATCCGCTCGCTGGCGTCCTTCATCTGGAGGGTGGCGACGTGGGTGTAGCGCTCGGTTGTCGTCACCCTCGTATGACCGAGAACCTCTTGCACGACGCGGATGTGCACACCCTGTTCGATGAGCAAGGTGGCGGCCGTGTGCCGGGCGTCGTGGACCCTCGCGTCGCGGACCTGTGCCTCGCGCAGGATGGCCTTCCACGACCGCCAGTCCTCGGTGCGCGTGATCGGGCCGCCCTGACGGGTGGCGAACACAAGGTCGTGGTCCGTCCACGAGTTACCTGCGCGAAGCCGCTCAGCTGCTTGCCTCTTGCGATGCTCGCGCAGTAGCTCTAGCAGCGCGGGCGGGCACTGGAGCGTGAGCCTGCCCTTCCCCTTGCGTTGCCGAAAAACGACGCCACCGCCAATGCGATCCGGGCACTTGTAGGCATGACCGGTGCAATCCGGCAGGCAAGGGCGCTTGTGGCAGACATGACCCTTCTGTGTGCAGCCAGGTTTGCAGACCGGAAGGTGCCGATGCCGCTTGCACAGCGGTTTGCAGGGTTGCCGGTGCCACTGCTCTCCGCACGTGCGCGGATCGACGCATCCGTGGCGCCACTCGACACGTTGAATCTGGAACCAGGCGCGGATGACGCCAGTGTCCAGGTTCACATACGACCAGCGGAGCCCGAGAGCCTCGCCCTGGCGGATACCCAGGGCAAGAGCAACCGACCATCGAGCACCGTTCCGCTTGGTCGTGGCCACATGCAAGATGCGGCGCGCCTCCTCACGGGTCAACGGCTCGATCTGGTGTGAGGCGGGTGATGGAGCATCGATTAGGGCAGCTACGTTGCGTGTGATTCGGCTACGCCGAACCGCCACCCGCAAGGCGCGGGAAGTATCCGGTGAACTTTCAAGACAGTGCTCGGCGAAAGACCACGACGAAGCATGGTGGCGTAGGCGGTGTCCAGGTGCTCGGGCGTGAGCCGGTCGAGACGATGCTTACCGAGAAGCGGGTTGATCCAGGTCCGGGTCTTCGATCGGTAATCGGCCAAAGTGCGCGGGGCCACCTTCTCCGAAAGGACCAGCCGGTCACAGAGTACATCGAGGTACTCACCCATCCACTCAGCCACGGTAGGGATGCGGCCAGGCTTGCTTACGTAGCCGGTTTCCCGCTGGCCCTCCAGCTCCCGGACCTTGCGAGTTACTCCGGCTTCGGTCTTCCCCATCCGGTGACGACGATCCGGGGAGCCATCTGCCTTGACGCCAATCGTGACCCAGCCGTGCCAGCAACCGTCTTTGCCAAGGTAGATCGATGAGCGCTGGTTCGGCCGCCGTGCGCCCATCAGGCCACCGCCGTGCCTTGGCCAGTCGCTTCAAGCCGCCCGGCGAACTCCAGCAACGCACTAGCCGGTATCAGCCGATAGCCCTCATGCTTGATCGACCGAAGCTCACCGGACTTGATCAGCCGGAAGACTGCCGTCCGGCTCATGCCGAGCACGACGGCAGCATCCTTTGGACGGTAGAACAGTCGTTCCATCACGCCGCCCTCCCTGTTGCCGAAAGATCGCCGTCCGGTTCCCGGGCTTTTCGCCGGGCCTCGGTGAGCGCGGCCTGCCACCGGTTCCGCTCGGCGACGACGTGCAGCAGCCGCTTGTCGGGTGGCAGGTAGTCGGGGTCGGACGGGGTGACGACGTGCCAGGTGTACCGGGCCGGGTCGGGCGCTTCCAGGCCGAGGCTCTCGGTCAGCCAGGCCTTGCGGTCGCCGCGGTGGTCGGCCAGGGTCTTACCTGACCATTTGCGGGACGCCAGCACCCGGCGCCCGGAGTAGCCGAGGTGCTCGGGCCGGTGCGCCTTGCCCTTGCACGCGCCGGGGATCAGCCCGGCTTTGGGGTTCTTGGGCTGGATGCCGTAGTTCAGCCAGTTCGCGCAGGCTGGTGAGCACGGCTCGTAGCGGAGCGCGTTGGCGAGCCGGGCGGCATGGTCGCGCTGGTTGTCGGTGTCGGCCTGGTGGCAGTCGGCCACCTGCTTGGTGAGGTACTTGGTCAGGTAGCGGATGCACCGGCTGGCGTCCTTGGACCCGGCGAGCACGCCTTGGGCGTCGAACCTGGCCCCGAACCGGGCCACGTGTCGCGGTGCCTCGTTCGGGCTGATGCTGTCCAGCGCCTGGTTCCAGGTAGGCAACATCTCCCCAGTGTCCGGGTCCAGGTAGTTGCCGGTGGCTTCATCCCAGACCGGCAGGCTGTCGCCGTCATAGCGGATCACGTTGGTGGCGGGCCACCAGACTTGGTGGTAGGTGGCGGCGATGACCTGGCGGATCACGCTGCGGGGCACGCTGCCGCGGATGGCCAGGTGGGCGTGTGGGGCGAGCCGCCGTTGTGGTTCGACGGCGCCGAAGTACTGCGCGTCGTAGCCGAGGGTGCGGCGAAGGTTCTGAATGAACCGGTCGAACAGCGCGGAGAAGTGCAGCGCGTCCCTGGCTGCCCGCTGGTAGTCGTAGCTGCGGGGGTCGGCGGGGGTGCCGTCGTCGCCGACCTTGCCGTAGCTGTCGCAGGTGAGGGTGAGGAACATCGAAGGCCGGTAGCGCTTGCCGTCTGCGGTGGTGAATACCCGGCCGGTGGTGCGGTTGTCGATCTTGCGGCGGGGTAGCGCTGCTGCGTCGTGGCGGCGCCGGGTGGACCTGGACCGGCGCCGCTGTGGGTTCCCGCTGGCCGTCCTGGTGGTGACGGTGCCGCGGATGCCTGCCTTGGTGATTTCGGTGTCGAGCTCGGCGACCAGCTCGTCCAGCCCGCTTGTGTCTTCGCCCGCTGCGTGCGCG
>Ga0207665_10001271_pt1 | contig 17025 bp, 16 predicted proteins | sample LARL112metaG_FD_184351 | JGI IMG/M metagenome (GOLD analysis project Ga0207665, IMG submission 184351) | Corn, switchgrass and miscanthus rhizosphere microbial communities from Kellogg Biological Station, Michigan, USA - LAR L11-2 metaG... | ecosystem: Host-associated > Plants > Roots >...
GGCCCGTTCGGCGGGCTGATTGCCAGCGGCTGGCACACGGCTGCCATCGCCATGCGGCTGATCGTCGGCCACTACCTGTCCCAGGTCGCCAGCCTGGCTTCCCCGGGTATCGATGAGCTGCGCTGGCCCACCCCGGTGCGGCCCGGCGATTCGCTGCGGCTGCGGGCCACGACCGTGGAAACCCGGCGGTCGCGGTCCAAGCCCGACCGTGGCCTGGTCCGGACCCGGGCCGAATTGCTGAACCAGCATGACCAGATCGTCCTCAGCCTGCTGGCGATGAACCTGATCCGGCTGCGAAACCCCTGACCACGGGGCCTGCGGGCGCGTTCCCGGGTGACTCCCGGGGGGCCCGGCCGGCGGGTAGCTTGGCCGGGTGAGCTTTGATGTCAGCGCGGAAGCCTACGGGCGGTTCATGGGGCGGTACTCCGAACCGCTGGCGGTGCAGTTCGCCGGGCTGGCTGGGGTGGCCGGCGGGCAGCGGGTGCTGGATGTGGGCTGCGGGCCGGGTGCGCTCACCGCGGAACTGGTTGGCCGGGTGGGTACGGACGCGGTGAGCGCGGTGGACCCGTCGGCGCCGTTTGTCAGCGCGGTGCGGGAGCGGTTGCCGGGGGTAGACGTCCGGCTGGCGCCGGCCGAGGCGCTGCCGTTCCCCGATGGCACGTTCGATGCCGCGCTGGCGCAGCTGGTGGTCCACTTCATGACGCATCCGGTGGCCGGCCTGCGGGAAATGGGCCGGGTGACCCGGCCGGGTGGGGCGGTCGGCGCGTGCGTGTGGGATCACGCGGGCGGCCGCGGGCCGCTGACCTCGTTCTGGCGGGCGGTGCGTGACCTGGATCCGGCGGCCACCGACGAGTCGGGGCTGGCCGGGTCGCGCGAAGGTCACCTGGCCCAGCTGTTCGCACAGGCCGGGCTCAGCGGGGCAGAGGTCACCACGCTGACCGTCCACGTCGGCTACCCCAGCTTCGGGCAATGGTGGGAACCGTACACGCTCGGCGTCGGCCCGGCCGGCTCCTATGTGGCGTCCCTGACGCCGGATCGCCGCAGCGCGCTGCGCGACAGGTGCCAGTACCTGCTGGGCGAAGGCCCGATCGAGATCAGCGCCACCGCGTGGACGGTGATCAGTCGCACCTGACCCGGTCCGCCGGGCCGGCCGGAGCGCATCAGCAGGAATCGGCAGAGCCGACCGGCGGCGGGCTGGTCCTCCTGAGCCGGGATCTGGTTTACAAATAGGTCATGGCTGACGTGATGGAGTTGCGGGTGGCGCTGACGGTGCAGGACTTCGCCCAGGCCCTGGCGTTTTACCGCGATGCGCTCGGGCTTGAGCAGGTCGCGGACTGGAGTTCGGGGGCGGGGCAGGTGGTGGCCCTGGACGCGGGCCGGGCGACGCTGGAGCTGTTCGACGATGCCCAGGCCGAGATGGTCGACGCGGTGGAGGCGGGCCGCCGGGTGTCGGGAACGGTCCGGCTGGCGGTCCGGGTCGCCGACAGCGAGGACATGGCCGGGCGGCTCGTGGCGGCGGGCGCCGCGCCAGTCGCCCCGCCGGTCACCACCCCGTGGGGAGATCGCAACGTCCGGGTCCAGGCCCCGGACGGGATGCAGCTGACCCTGTTCACCGCGGAGTAGGCGGTCATCTGGCCCGGCGGGCCGGTACCGGCAGCCATCCGCCCTCGTGGCCGTGCGGGCCTGGTCTTGGAGGCCGGGTAGGCGACCCCCGGGTAGACGTGCGCCGGGCCGCCCGGATTGGTCACCCGGCGAGTCCAGCGCGCTCCCTCCGCCGCAGGAGCACCGAGACGGCCGGCGGCGATGAGTATCAGGGCCGGGGTCCGTCTCCCCTGTAGAAGATGACGGGATCTGGCTGCTGAGGAGGGCACACCATGTTCGGGGTCATGGCGGTGAGCCTGGGGCTGCTGGCGGCGGCCGCGTTCGGCTCGGCGTCGGTACTGGAGGAGCGCAGCACCAAGCAGGTGCCGGAGCGGGCGGCGCTGTCGCCGCGGCTGCTGGTCGACCTGCTGCGGCGGCCGCTGTTCCTGGCCGCGATCGTGGTGAACGTGGCCGGCGCCGGGCTCCAGGTGCTGGCGCTGCATTTCGGCTCGCTGACGCTGGTGCAGCCGCTGCTGGTGCTGAGCCTGCTGTTCGCCGTGCTGATCGCGGCGCTGGTCATCCGGCGCCGGCGCCCGGACCTGGTGCTGCTGGCCGGGGTGGCCTGCTGCGCGGTGGGGGTGGCCGGCTTCCTGGCCGTGGCCCGGCCGCACGGCGGCGCGGACACGGCGCCCCCCACGGCCGCGCTGCCGCTGGCCGCCGGGCTGGCCGCTGTGCTGGCTGGCTGCCTGGCCGCGGCGCGCTGGGGACCGCGGGCGGTGCGCCCGCTGTGGCTGGCGCTGGGCTGCGGCTCGGCCTTCGGGGTCAACGCGCTGCTGCTGAAGATCGTGCCGGGCACCCTGCCCGCGGGATTCGCTGACCCGCTGCGGCAATGGCCGCTGTACCTGATGGCCATCGTGACCCCGGTCGGCTTCCTGCTCAACCAGAACGCCTTCCAGGCCGGCGTCCTGATCGCGCCGGTGCTGGCGGTCATCACCACCGCGGACCCGCTGGTGTCCATGGCGGCCGGCGCGGCGTTCCTGCACGAGCGGATCGCCACCGCGCCGCCTGCCCTGGCCGCCGAAGCCCTGTGCCTGGCCGTCACGGTCGGCGGGATCATCGCCCTGGCCCACCGCGCCCCCCAGGTCGCGGCCGAGCAGCGCGCCTACCTCCCGCTGTCTGCGCTGGCCGCGGCTGGGGCCCGCTGAATAACGGAACCCGCCGGGGCCGGTCAGCTCCGGGGCCGCGCGGACGCCGGGTCGTAGAACGGGCACAGCGACGCCTGGGCCGCGACCCGCTCGCAGGCGATCTCGACTTCGTAGGTCCCGCTGGTGAACCAGGAACGCTCGGTGCCGGGGGCGGGTGCGGTCACGTAGCCGAGGGCCACCGCCCGGCCCAGCGTGTGCCCGTAGGCGGCGGAGGTCAGCTGCCCGACCAGCACGCCGTCCCGGTATACCGGCTCGTCGTGGTAGGCCAGCGCGCCCGGGTCGGCCAGCGCGAAGTGCACCAGCCGGCGGGCCAGGCCCGCCTCCCGCTGCCGGAGCAGGGCCTCGCGCCCGGTGAAGCCGCCGGGCTTGTCCCAGGCGACCGCGAAGCCGAGGCCGGCTTCCAGCGGGGTGTCGCCGCCCGAGATGTCATGTCCCCAGCTGCGGTAGCCCTTTTCCATCCGCAGCGAGTCCAGCGCGTGGTAGCCGGCGTGCCGCAGGCCGAGCGCGGCGCCGGCCTGGGTGAGCGTGTCGTAGACGTGCCCGGCCAGGTCGGCCGGGATAAGCAGCTCCCAGCCCAGCTCGCCGACGTAGGTGATGCGGGTCGCGCGGGCGAACCCGAAGCCGAGGTCGATCTCGCGGGACGCGCCGAACGGGAACGCGCTGGGCGACAGGTCGGCGTCGGTCAGCGGCTGCAGCAGCCGCCGCGCGTCCGGGCCCATGACCGGGATCATGGCCAGCGCGGTGCTGACGTCGGCGACGGTGACGAACTCGCCGTCACCGATGCTGCGCCGCAGCCAGTCATGGTCGCGGCGGACCGTGGCCGGGCCGGACAGGACCAGGAACTCCCGCTCAGCCAGCCGGGTCACGGTCACGTCGGCCTCGATGCCGCCGCGCTCGTTCAGCCACTGCGTGTAGACGATCCGGCCCGGCGGCACCGCGACGTTGTTCGCGCACACCCGCTGCAGCACGGCCTCCGCGTCCCGGCCCTGGACCAGGAGCTTGCCGAACGAGGACGTGTCGAACAGGCCGACCCGCTCGCGCACCGCGCGGTGCTCGGCGGCCGAGTGCTCGAACCAGCTGGGCCGGCCGAACGAGTAGTCGTACTCGCGGCCCACCCCGGGCGGGGCGTACCAGTTGGCCCGCTCCCAGCCCAGCAGCTCGCCGAACACCGCCCCGGCCGCCGCCACCCGGTCGTGCAGGGGGCTGCGGCGCAGCCCCCGCGCGGTAGTGCGCTGCTGGAACGGCCAGTGGATCTCGTAGGCGAGATCCAGCGTCTCGGAGACCCGCTGCTCCAGGAACCGGCGGTTGGTCTCGTGCGGCGCCGCCCGGCGGGGATCGGCCTCCGGCAGGTCGAGCGGCGCGTGGCCGTCCACGATCCAGTCGGCCAGCACCCCGCCCGCGCCCGGGCCGCTGAGGAACCCAATCGAGTTGAAGCCGGCCGCGACGAAGTAGTTGCGCAGCCCGGGCGCTTCGCCGAGATGGTAGAGACCATCCGGGGTGAAACTCTCCGGCCCGCAGAAATGCAGCCGGATCCCGGCGTCGGCCAGTACCGGCAGCCGCTTCATCATCTTCTCGTAGAACGGCCCGAGATGATCCCAGTCCTCGGGCAGCCGGGTGAACTCGGCGTCTTCCGGGATACCGCCGGGCGACCACGGGTAACTGCCCGGCTCGAAGAAGCCCACCATCAGCCCGGCGCCCTCGTTCTTCACGTAGGCGTACTCGGGCGCGGTCTTGATCGTGGGCAGCCCCGGGGCGAGGCCGGGGATGGGCTCGGTCACGATGTAGTAGTGGGCCAGGGCCTGCAGCGGGATGCGGATGCCGTGCCGGGCGCCGAACTCCCGGCCCCACATCCCGGTCGCGTTGACCACGTACTCGGCCTCGATGGGCCCGTCCGCGGTCGCCACGCCGGTGACCCGCCCGTCCTGCTGGGTCACCCCGGTGACCAGCACGTTCTCCAGGATCTGCCCGCCCAGCTGGCGGATGCCGCCGGCCAGCGCCATCGTCGTGTCGGTGGCGTTGCCCCGGCCGTCGTCCGGGTAGTACACCGCGCCCGCCAGGTCCCCGGCGTAGAGCAGGGGAAACAGCTTGACGGCCTCGTCGGGGGAGATGGGCTCGGCCCGGATCCCGTTGGCGTGGGCGGCCGAGGCTTGCCGGCGCAGTTCTTCCCACCGGGCCGCACCGTCGGCCAGGTGCAGGGTCCCGGTGCGCTGGAACCCGGGGGAGAAGCCGGTGTCACGCTCCAGCGAGGAGAAGATGTCCAGGCTGCGCTTGACGATCTCCCGGGTGCCCGAAGTGGGCCGGGCCTGGGTGATGAGCCCGGCCGCGTGCCACGTCGTGCCGGAGGTCAGCCGGCGGCGTTCCACCACCACGACGTCGGTCCAGCCCCGCCGGGCCAGGTGGTAGGCGACGGCGCAGCCAGCGATGCCACCACCGACCACGACCACCCGGGCGGTGTGCGGTAGAGCTTGTTTCATCAGTCAGTTGCCCGCTTCCGGCACCGTCAGCGACGCAGGGCGCGTCAGCGGCTGGCCCGGTCCGGGACCGCAGTGCCCGGCCGAGCCGGTGCCCGGCCAGATAGTAATCGATCGCGCCCAGGCCGTAGTCAGTCGTCCACCAGGGCCCAGGCTTCCACCTCAAGGCGGTACCCGGGGGCGAACAGCGCGGCCACCTGGACCGCAGTGCTCGCGGGCGGCCGGGTGGTGTCGATGACGGCGTCGCGGGCGTCCCGTACCGCGGGCAGATCCGCGACGTCGAGCACGAAGAAGGTCAGCTTGACCACGTCGCCGAACCCGGCCCCGGCCGCGGCCAGGCAGCGGCGCAGGTTCTCGAACACCTGGCGCGCCTGCGCCGCGGGATCCCCGGGCCCGACCAGGTCACCATGCTCGTCCTGGGCGATCTGGCCGCTCACCACGACCAGCCGGCCGCGGCCGCTGACCACCTGGCTGTAGCCGCGCCCGGCGGCTACCCCGTCCGGAGCTATCACCTGCTGCAGCCCGGTCATCGCCGTGGCCCCTCCCATCTTCCTACCATGGTCTTCCCTACCGCGGTAGGATGAAGATGTGAAAGTTGACAAGCTGAGCATCTCACTCGATCCGGAGCTCGGTGATGCCGTGCGATCGGCTGCCGCCCGGGCAGGCCAGCCCGTGTCTTCTTGGCTGGCCGAGGCGGCCGCGGGCAAGCTGCGCGCCGAGGCGCTGGCGGAGTTCCTCGATGGATGGGAGGCAGAGCACGGGGGGCTGACCGCTGAGGAACTGGCCCGGGCCGAACGTGAACTCGGCGTGACCGGCCGCGAATCCGCTGCGTGAGCGCGCTCGTCCTGGACGCGGGCGCACTTGTTGCCGTCGACCGGGATGACCGGGCGATGATGGCCCGGCTGCGGGTAGCCCAGCAGCACAGCGTGGAGCTGCGTAGTAACGCCATGGTGGTCGCCCAGGTCTGGCGCGACCGTCACGGCCGCCAGGCCAGTTTGGCGCTGCTGCTCCGGGCCGTGGACATCCGCGCAGTGAGCCCTCCCGAGGGCCGCCAGGCTGGTGTGCTGCTCGGGATGACTGGCACCAGCGATCCGGTTCATGCCACCGTCGTGCTGCTGGCCAGCCCAGGCGACCGGATCCTGACCAGCGACCCCGGCGACCTGACCCGCTTGGCCGAAGCAGCGGGCAGCCGTGCGGTCATCGTCGCCTGCTGACCGCCCGCCACACACAGTGACTACCGGCGGTGGCCAGTCAGGACTGGAGCCAGGCCAGCAGGTCCGCGTTGATGCTCGGGGCCTCGGTGGTCGGCATGCCGTGCGGGAATCCGTGGTAGGTCTTGAGCGTCCCGTGCTGTACGAGCTTGGCGGACAGCGGCCCGGAGTCGGCGTAGGGCACGATCTGGTCGTCATCGCCGTGCATCACCAGGACCGGCACCGAGATCTGCTTGAGGTCCTCGGTGAAGTCGGTCTGGGAGAAGGCGACGATGCCGTCGTACTGGGCCTTGGCGCCGCCCATCATGCCCTGCCGCCACCAGTTCTCGATGATCGCCTCCGAGGATTTCACGCCGGGCCGGTTGAACCCGTAGAACGGGCCCGACGGCAGCGCCCGGTAGAACTCCGACCGGTTGGCGGCCAGCTGGGCCTGGAGGTCGTCGAAGACGCTCTTCGGCAGGCCACCGGGGTTGGCGTCGGTCTGCACCATCAGCGGCGGCACCGAACTGATCAGCACCGCTCTGGCTACCCGGCTCTCACCGTGCCGGGCGAGGTAGCGCACGACTTCGCCGCCACCGGTGGAGTGCCCGACATGGATCGCGTCATGCACATCGAGATGAGCGGTCACCGCGGCCAGGTCGTCGGCGTAGTGGTCCATGTCGTGACCGTCACTGGTCTGCGTGGAACGCCCGTGCCCGCGCCGGTCAGCGGCGATGACCCGGTAGCCGTGGTGCAGGAAGAACAGCATCTGGGTGTCCCAGTCATCGGCCGACAGCGGCCAGCCGTGACTGAAGACGATCGGCCGGCCCGAGCCCCAGTCCTTGTAGAAGATCTCCGTGCCATCACTCGTCGTGACCGTACCCATCCGCTGCCTCCCGTTGCCCTGGGCATTCCTGGCCAAGCCCCTTCCGCCAGCGTAACCAAAGCGTTATGAAGTACTGCAGGCAACCCGGCCACTGCCACAGTGTCCAGCTGCATCGGCCTGGCCCGGCTAGCACACTGGGGCCATTCTGGGAGCCCATCCCCGGTGACCGGCCAGCAGGCGGCCGCGCCCGCCGCTAGCCGAAGGTGAACGAATAGGCCTGGCCGCCAGCCTCCAGGAAGGTGAGCTCGAAGGTGCGGTCAGTGATGGGAGCGGGCTGCCGGATGAGCTGGTACAGACGCTGCTGCGCCAGTGTTCCGCTGCCCTGGCTGTCGACGTCGGCGCCATGGGCGTCCCCCGGCGGCTGCCCGTCGACGAGCACCCGGAAGGGCACCGACGTGCCCGGCACGGCCGGGCCCATGACCAGGTTGAGGTCGCGGGCGTGGAAGCGGCAGGCGATCTGCCCACCGGGCTCGTTCAGCGTGGCGGCCTGGTCGTCCATCGTCCAGTCCCCGGACAGGGCCCACTGGTTGAAGCGCAGCTGCTCCGGGGCCGTATAGGTGTGCCGCTCACCCGGTACCGCACCGCCGGGAGACGCGAAATTCTCGGTGCGCTCAAAGCCGGTGTAGTTTTCCGGTGATCTGAGGCTGTCCCAGTCGGCCGGGGCTTCCACGCCGCGCGCGTCGACCGAGACCAGGTCAGTGCCGGCCCCGGCGGATCCGGCGTCGGCGAGGAGCTGCTGGATGATCATTTCCGACTGGCGGTATTCGCCCTCGCCGAAGTGGTGATGCCGCAGCCGTCCCTGCGCGTCGGCGAAGTACAGGGCCGGCCAGTAGTGGTTGTCGAAGGCACGCCAGACCGCATAGTTGTTGTCGATGGCCACCGGGTAGTCGATCTTCATGTCCTGGACGGCCTGGCGGACGTTGTCCACGTCGTGCTCGAACGGGAATTCCGGGGTGGACACGCCGATCACCACCAGCCCCGCGCCGGAGTATTTTCCGGCCCAGGCCCGGAGGTAGGGAAGCTGGCGCAGCCAGTTGACGCAGGTGTAGGTCCAGAAGCCGGTCAGGACGACCTTCCCGCGCAGCTCCGCCGGGGACAGCGGTGGTGAGTTGAGCCAGCCGGTCGCGCCGCCAAAGGAGGGCAGCTCGCCTTCGATGGGCAGCTGGGCCGCGCCCGTGTGCAGCCCCGCAGGCCTGATCCAGTGTGCCGTCATGACCGTCCCCTTTCGTACCTGGTACCGCCGCACAGTCCTACCGTGGGCGGGCGCACCGTGGGCGGGCGCGCCGCGCCGGTGAGATCCCCTGGCCGCCCCCTGGTCTGCTGGCCGGCCGGCGATCGCGGTGAACTCACAGCAATAGCGTGTCAGCTGGCGCCCGTGACCGCCCGCCGCGGCCGTAGGTTAATGCCATGCCGGGGCGGATCGTCTTGTACGGGGCGACGGGCTACACCGGGCGGCTCACCGCGCAGGCGATGGTGGCCAATGGCGCGCGGCCCGTCCTGGCCGGCCGTGACCGGGGCCGGCTGGCGGCGCTGGCCGCCCGGCTTTCACCGGCCAGCGGGGCCGGGCTGGAGACGGCCGTGGCCGGCCTGGAAAGTCCTGGGCCGCTGCGGCGGTTGCTCAGGGCCGGCGACGTGCTGGTGTCCACGGCCGGGCCGTTCTGGCCGGCTGGCCGGTGCGCCGTGGCCGCGGCCGTGGACGCCGGCGCGGTATACCTGGACTCCAGCGGCGAGCCGCCGTTCATCCGGCAGGTGTTCGAGGAATTCGGGCCCCGGGCGGAACGCACCGGTGCGGTGCTGCTGACCGCGTTCGGGTACGACTTCGTGCCGGGCAACCTGGCCGGGGCGCTGGCGCTGGCGGCGGCCGGGCCGGCCGCGGCCCGGGTGCAGATCGGTTACTTCGTGCGCGGGAACATCCGCCGGGGCACGAGCGCGGGTACCCGCGCGTCACTGGCCGGGGTGCTGCTCGAACCGGGATACGCGTTCCGCGGCGGCCGCCTGGTGACCGAGCGGACCGCCGCGCGCGTGATGTCGTTCGAGGTCGGCGGACGGATGAAGCCCGCCTTCTCGATCGGCTCCAGTGAGCATTTCGCGCTGCCCAGGCTCCGGCCGGAGGAAGGGGAAGCACGGGCCGGCCGGGCCCAGGCGCCGCTCACCGAGGTCGGTGTCTACCTTGGCTGGTTCGGCGCGGCCACCAGGCTCGTGCCCTATGCGTCCGCGCTGGCCGCGCCGCTGGGACAGCGGCCCGGGGTACGCCGGGCCGTGGCCGGGCAGGCCCGGCGGATTCAGCGCGGCCGTGCCGAGCCCGGTGCGGGGGCGGGCATCGGCTCGGACGTGGCCGCCGTGGCCAGCGACGCCAGCGGCCGGACGCTGGCCACGGTGCACCTGGCGGGCGGCGACCCCTACGCTTTCACGGCGTCGCTGCTCGCGTGGGCGGCGGGCCGGGCGGCCGGGCACGGTGTGCGGCCCGCGGGTGCGCTCGGCCCGGTGGAAGCATTTGGGCTGGGCCGGCTGGAGAGCGCCTGCGCTGGCGCGGGAATCCACCGCGAACAGCCCCGCTCATAGCCCGGCGGCCGGCCGCGCCCATACCCACCCGGTCAGGGCGCCGGGCTCAGGCCAGCCGCGGTGAGCAGGTAGGCGTCATGGGCGTCACCGTCGCCGGTGATCAGGCTGGTGACAGCTTCACCGACCTGCTCGGTGGTCAGGGCCGGCCCCGTGCTGCGCCGGTAGGTGGCGGCATCCACGCCCTGCCGGGCCGCGTAGGCGGCCACCGCCGCCGAGCCCAGGCCGGTGGCCCCGGTCAGCTGGGGGAGCACGCTGCGGAACCGGATACCCAGGCCGGCCCGCTCCGACTCGGCGGCGGCGTAACCGGTGAGGAACCGGATCGCGGCCTTGGCGCCGGCGTAGCCGCCGGACAGCTGTGAGCCCCGCAGCGCGGCCCCGCTGGACAGCGCGATGACCGTGCTGCCAGGCGGGAGCGGCGCCAGCAGGGCCTCCCGCGTCCAGTTGAACGCGTGCCTCGTGTCGACCTCCCAGTTGCGGCTGAACGACTCCCAGGTGTGCTGGTGGACCGGGCGGAGCAGCGGGCTGGCGCCGGCGTTGAGCACCAGGATGCGCGGCCGGTGGACGTCGATGAGCTGCCCGGCGGCCACCGGGTCGGCCGCGTCAACGGTCACCGGGGTGAACGCGTCACCGATCTCGGCCTGCACCTTCTCCAGCCCGGCCTGGTCGCGGGCGATGCCGACGACCTGGGCGCCCGAGCGGGCCAGCGCGATGGCGATGGCGCGGCCGAAGCCGCGGCTGGCACCGGTGACGATGGCGGTGGTTCCGGTGATGTCGGTGGACATAGCGTTCCTCCAGGCTTGGCGGTGGCCGTTCCGGACGGCCTACCAATACAGACCCGCCCGGTGCGCCGGATTGGTCGCTCAAGCCCGCATTCGCTGCAGGCTCAGTCGCCGCCCAGGTGGCTGTGCACCAGGTGGATGGCGATGGAGCCCTCGCCCACGGCCGAGGCGACCCGCTTGACCGACCCGTGCCGGACGTCGCCGACCGCGAACACGCCCGGCAGGCTGGATTCCAGGAACATCGGCAGCCGCCCCAGCGGCCAGCCCACCGGAACCTGCCCGTCCCGGATCAGGTCGGTCCCGGTGAGCACGAACCCAGACCGGTCGCGCCGGACCGCGTCCGGCAGCCACTGGGTCCGGGGCTCGGCGCCGATCAGCACGAACAGGGCGCTGGCGGGCACGGTTTCCGTGGTACCGGAGTCCAGGCTGGTGAGGGTCAGCCGGTCCAGGCGGCCCGGCCCGGCGCCGCCGGTCACCGCGACCCGGCAGCGGACCTCGATGTTGGCGGCCGTGTCGATCTCCTGGATCAGGTAGTCAGACATGCTGTCCGCCAGGGTGGGCCCGCGAACCAGCATCGTGACCCGGGCGGCGTACCGGGCCAGGTGCACCGCGGCCTGCCCGGCGGAGTTGGCGCCGCCTACCACGTAGACCTCGCGGTCCTTCATGGCCCTGGCTTCCGTGCTGGCAGCGCCGTAGAACACGCCGGCCCCGGCCAGCGCGTCCAGCGCCGGGATGCCGAGCCGCCGGTAGGCCATGCCGGTGGCCACGACCACCGCGCGGCTGCGGACCTCGCTGCCGCCGGCCAGGGTGACCACCAGTTCCGCGCCGCGGCGCCGCAGCCCGCTGGCCGGGCTGCCGTACACGTACTCCGCGCCGAAGCTCGAGGCCTGGGCGTAGGCCCGCACGGCCAGTTCTTCGCCGCTCACCCCGGACGGGAAGCCGAGGTAGTTGCGGATCAGCGAGCTGCTGCCGGCCTGACCGCCGATCGCTTCCGGCTCCAGGACCACGGTGGACAGGCCTTCCGACGCGCCGTAGACCGCCGCCGCCAGGCCGGCCGGCCCGGCCCCGATCACCGCCACGTCATAGCGGCCAGCCCCCGGCCTGGTCGGCACGCCGAGCGCGGTGGCGACGTCCGCGTTCGACGGGTCCACCAGGACCCGGCCATCGAACATCACCAGCACCGGCAGCGTCCCATCGGTCCCGGCCTCGGCCAGCAGGCGCTGTCCTGCCGGGCTGGCGGCGTCGTGGAAGCCGAACGGGACGCCGTTGCGCCCGAGCAGTTCCCGCAGCTCATGTGACCGCGGGGCCCATTCCTCACCGACCACGGACACCACCTCGGACCGGGGGAGGTTCGACCGGCCCCACTCGCCCAGCTGCTCGGCGATGGCCTGGTGGAAACGCTCGTCCGGCGCCATGCCGGGCTTGACCACGTAGGCGTCGAGATCCCCGAGTATGGTGCCCTCGACCACCGCCGCCATGCCCCGCTGATCGCCCCAGGTGTTCAGCAGCGCCCGCCGGGCCGCCGGGTGGAGCTGCCGGACCTGCGCCAGCAGCTCGGACCCGGTCGCGTCCGGCAGCCACGGATCGGCCAGCACCAGGCTGACCGGGTGCCCGGCGTCGCGGGCCTGGCCGAGGACCTCCAGCGCCGCTGCCGCCGATGCCGCGGTCATCACCTGGTAGTCGGCCGCATACCGCTTGCGCAGCTCCGCCTCGACGCGGCCGCGCGTCGGCGAGCTGTCCACCAGCAGCACCACCGGCTCCAGCATCAGGCCCCCGATCTCCGCTCACCACCGCTACCGGGCACACCCTAACTGCGGCCTGACGACCAGGCACCCGGCTGGGGCATTACGCACGGTGCGTGGCCGCCGCCCGCACCCGCATTCCCGGCCTGCGGCGCCGTGCCCGGAGGCAGCCTGCCCAGCAGCCGGCCCACGACGGCGCGCGGACGGGGGGGCATCAGCCGGGCGCCATCCGTTAAGGGTGATGCCCTGAGGGGTGGCGCGGGGGATCGTGAGCTGGAGAGCCCGGCCGGCTGAGGGGGGGCCGATGCTGGCGATAACCGTGGTGCCCGGGAAACAAGGCTCGGCCGGGCTCAGCGAGGTGCCCGAACCACCCGCCGCCGACGGCCCCATCGTGGTGGACACGCAGGCCGTCGGCATCTGCGGTACCGACATAGAGATCATCAGTGGCGAGTACGGGACCGCGCCGCCGGGCGAGGAGCGCCTCATCATCGGGCACGAATCGCTGGGCCGGGTGGCCGAGGCCCCGGCCGGCAGCGGATTCAGCCCCGGGGACCTGGTGGTCGGCATCGTGCGCCGCCCCGACCCGGTGCCCTGCCCGGCCTGCGCCGCCGGGGACTGGGACATGTGCAGCAATGGCCGCTACACCGAGCGGGGCATCATGGGCCGGCACGGTTTCGCCGCCCAGCGGTACCGCATCCATCCGGAGTACCTGGTGGCGGTGGACCCGGCCCTGGGCCCGCTGGGCGTGCTGCTGGAGCCGGCCACCGTGGTGGCCAAGGCCTGGGATCACATCGAGAAGATCGGCCGCCGCTCATCGTGGCATCCCCGGCACGTGCTGATCACCGGCGCCGGGCCGATCGGGCTGCTGGCCGCGCTGCTGTCGGTGCAGCGCGGTTACCAGACCTCCGTGCTCGACCTGGTCACCGAGGGCCGCAAGCCGCAGATGGTGGGCCGGCTCGGGGCCAGCTATGTGCCCCGCGGCGACCTAGGCCGGGCCGCGGCTGAGGCCGACGTCGTCATCGAGTGCACCGGGCATGCCCAGATGCTGCTGGAAGTGAGCCAGGCCGAGGTCCGCAACCGGATCACCTGCCTGACCGGGGTGTCCTCGGCGGGCGGAGAATTCACCATCGATCCCGGGCTGCTGAACCGCAATATGGTGCTGCGCAACTCGGTCCTGTTCGGCTCGGTCAACGCCAACCGGCACCACTACGAGATGGGCGCGGCCGCCCTGGCCCAGGCCGAACCGGGCTGGCTGGCCGGCCTGATCACCCGCCGGGTGCCGCTGCGCCAGTGGGCCGATGCCTACGCGCGCCAGCCCGATGACATCAAGACGGTGCTGGATGTGGCCAGTGGCTGACCGCCCTGACCGCCGCTGCCTTGACCCTCGCCGCAGGCCAGGCCTACGTTGACGCTAGCCGCGCACTGGGGGATTCCAGGAGGCTGAGGATGACGTTCCGGATCATGCCGCACGGCCGGCTCCAGGAATGGGTGGCCGAGGAAAAAGGCTTCTTCGCCGCCGAGGGCCTCGACTACACGTTCGTCACCGGAGGGGACTACGGGATCCACCACCCCCGCCGGGACCAGGGCGGGGAGATCAAGACCGGTGCGTTCGAGACGTTCGAGGCCGGGCGCGACGGCGCGAACGTGAGCTGCGCCTGCCACTGGGCCACGAGCGCCGCGGCCAGCGGGGGGACCGGGCGCCTGGTGACGACGGCCTACTCGGTGGCGCCGTGCGCGATCGTCGTGCCGCCCGAATCGCCGGTCCGCAGCCCCGAGGACCTGGCCGGGATGCCGGTCGGCGTCGGCTATCACTCGGGCAGCCACTTCACCACGGTGCAGGCCCTGGAGGCGGTGCTCCCCGCTGACCAGATCAAGCTGACGTTCCAGGGCCCGCCGAACGAGCGGCTGGATTCGCTGCTCAGCCGGCAGGTCCCGGCCGCCACCGTGTGGGGCGTCCCGCTGTACGTGGCCGAGTCCTTCGGGTTCCGCAAGGTGGTCGACGCGACCTTCATGATCGGGTTCCTGGTTACCGGCAGTGACGTCAGCCCGGCCGACGTGGACAAGTACCTGGCCGCGCTGCGCCGGGCCCAGATGGAGATCGACCTGCGACCGGAGCAGCACAAGCACTACCACCTGCGGGCTGTGCCGGAGAAGTACCACGACCAGGTGGACACGAGGACGTTCGGCACCGGCGAGCGGATCGTGTTCCTGCCGTACACCGAGGAAGTTTTCGCAGCTACCCAGCGGTGGACCCAGGCCCACCAGATCTTCGACGGGGCGGGGCCGTCAGCGGCCAGTTACCGCGAGGCCGCCTGGGCCTGACCGGTTGCCCGGGCCCTTCCGGCGGCCGGTGATCCGCCGCCCGGCCCGGCGGCGTCAGCGCGCCGCGCCCCCGGTGCTGACGCTGACCGCGTTGGCGGTCACGATGGCGCCGATGGCCAGCCACTCGGCCCGCCCGAGCGACTGGCCGAGGACGATGAGGCCGGTCAGCGCCGCGAATACCGGGTTGACACTCATGAAGGCGCCGAAGAACCGGGCCGGGACCCGGCGCAGCGCGAGCAGGTCGGCGACCATCGGGACGGCCGAGCACATGAGGCCGGCGGCCGCGGCCCGGCCCAGCGCCGCGCCGGTGACCGGATGGCTGGCCAGGGCCCAGATGCCGACCGGCACGTACAGCAGGGCCGACAGGCCGGCCGCGGCCGCGGGTCCCTGGGTGCCCGGCACCTGGGTGCCCACGGCCCGGTTCACCACGATGTACCCGGCCCAGCACAGGGCCGCGAGCAGCGCCAGGCCGAGGCCGGCATAATCGGTGCTCGGCTGCGGCCGGGCCAGGACAACCACGGCGGACCCGGCGATCAGGGCGCATCCCATGTCGATGAGGCGGCGCGAGGCGAGCAGCGCCACGGACAGCGGGCCCAGGAACTCCAGGGTCACGGCCAGGCCCAGCCCGATCCGGCCGATGGCGGTGTAGAGCGACAGGTTCATGGTCGCGAAGATCAGCGCCAGTGCCAGCACCGGGCGCCATTGTGGCCAGCTGAACGAGGCGTATTTCGGCCGCACGGTGATGAGCAGCACGGCGCCGGCTATCCACTGGCGCACCGCGACCACCCCGGCGGGCCCGAGCACGGGGAGGGCCAGCGCGGCGGTCGCCGCGCCGAGCTGATTGGCGGCGGCGCTGCCGGTCATCAGGGCGATACTGGTGACCCTGGCCTCCGGCCCGGGTGTGCTGGCCGGGGCGCCCGCCGGGCGGTGCTGCTCACGCGTTGCGGTGGTCATGACAGGAGCATGGGCCCCGCTCTGGCATGCGCAAAATGCATGTACCGGCTCAGCTATACGCTTTGGTTATGGAGCTGGAACTGAGGCACCTGCGCTGCCTGGTCGCGATCGTGGACGCCGGGACCTTCACGGACGCGGCCATCGACCTCGGCATCTCCCAGGCGGCCGTGTCCCGGAATCTCCAGGCCCTGGAGCAGGTCCTTGGTGTCCGGCTGCTCCACCGCACCAGCCGGAATGTCACCCCGACCACGGCCGGCGTGCACGCCCTGGCCCAGGCCAGGCAGGTGCTGGCCGCAGCGGACAACCTGGTCGCCGAGGCGACCACCGGTCACACCCGGCTCCGCATCGGTCACCCGTGGTCGGCTATGGGACGGCACACCCGGGAGTTCCAGCGCCGCTGGGCCGAGCGGTACCGCGATGTCGAACTGCAGCTGATCCGGACCAATTCAGCCACCGGCGGGCTGGCCGAGGGCTTGTGCGACATCGCGGTCCTGCGCACGCTGGCCGGCGGCAGGCGCTTTGCCAGCGCGGTCGTGGGGGAGGAGCGGCGTTACTGCGCGCTCGCCGCGGATGACCCGTGGGCCAGCCGCCGCTCCATCAGGCTCGATGAGATACCGCAGCGCACCCTGCTCATCGACCGGCGCACCGGCACGACCACCGCGGACTTGTGGCCCGCCGCTGCGCAGCCGCATATCCAGGAAACCCGCGACATCGACGACTGGCTGGCGATCATCGCGGCCGGGGGTGGCGTCGGGATCACGCCCGAGGGCACCACCGCCCAGTACCGCCGCGATGGCGTGATCTTCCGCCCGCTCCGGGATGCCCCGCCGGTCACCGTGACGGTGAGCTGGCGCCGGCACGACCCGCACCCCTCGACGCACGCGGCCATTGCGCTGCTGGCCGAGTTGTACCGCCGTCCGCCATGACGTGCCGATCCGGCGCGCCCGGCGCGCCCGGAACGGCCGCACGGGTGCAGGACCCGGACGGGAGCGGTCCGGCCAGGCATGAAGATCATCTATTCTGGCAGGCAGGGGCATACCCGCAACAGGCACGCAGCTTCATGGGGGCCGGGGATGGTACGCAGGGAAGTCGTCATCGTAGAAGATGATCTTGATGGCGGTCCGGCCAAGGAGACGGTGCGCTTCGGGCTGGACGGCGCGGACTACGAGATCGACCTGAACGCCAAGAACGCCAGGAAGTTCCGCAAGCGGCTGGCGCCGTTCGTCGAGCACGCGCACCGGGTGGCCGCTGGACAGCGGCGGCCAGCGCGGACCGCGGCCAGCCGTCAGCGCAGCCGTGACATCCGGGCGTGGGCCAGGCAGCAGGGCATCGA
>Ga0207665_10001273_pt1 | contig 17022 bp, 18 predicted proteins | sample LARL112metaG_FD_184351 | JGI IMG/M metagenome (GOLD analysis project Ga0207665, IMG submission 184351) | Corn, switchgrass and miscanthus rhizosphere microbial communities from Kellogg Biological Station, Michigan, USA - LAR L11-2 metaG... | ecosystem: Host-associated > Plants > Roots >...
TCGTTCGCCCGGGCGAACGACATCACTCGATGCGCGCTCGCCGAGCAGCAGGGCGAGCGCGTCGACCAGCATGGACTTGCCGGCGCCGGTCTCCCCCGTCAGGACGTTGAGGCCGGGGGCCAGGGGGAGTGTGACGTCGGCGATGACGGCGAGGTCGCGGACGCGCAGCTCCGTGAGCACTACTTACGCTCGCGGTCGGAGAGGTCCCCCCATTGCAGCTTCTTGCGCATGCGCGCGAAGAAGCCTTCGGGCCCCAGCCGGACCAGGAGCACCGGATGCGCGGCGCGTTTCACGACCAGCCGCTCGCCGGTGCCCATGGTGGTGCCGACCTGCCCGTCGAACGAGACGAGCACATCCTCGGTCCAGGGAGGAATCGGCTCGACCGTGATGGCCGCGGTCGAGGGCACCACCAGCGGCCGGACGGCCAGGGTATGCGGGCAGATGGCCGCCACAACAATGGCGTCCACGCTCGGCACGACGATCGGTCCGCCCGCCGACAGCGCGTAGGCCGTGGAGCCGGTGGGCGTGGCCACCACGATGCCGTCCGCGGAGTACTGCCCGACTTCGTCGCCGTCCACCGACACGCGGAGCCGGATGACCCGTGCCACGCCGCCCTTGTGCACGACGGCGTCGTTCAGCACGATCGGCTCGGCGCGGCTCCTGCCCTGCTTGTCCTCGATGAAGGGAGCGAGGGCGAGACGCGACTCGGTGGCATAGGCCCGGCGCACCAGCGCGTCGAGCGCCCAGTCGAGGGTCTGCGAGGTAGCGGTGGTCAGGAAGCCGACCCGACCGAGGTTGACGCCCAGGATGGGCGTATGGGCGCCGTTGAGCGTCCGGGCCCCGCGCAACAGGGTGCCGTCGCCGCCGAGCGTGATCAGGCAGTCGAGCTGGGGTGCGCGGTGGAGCGGTGGGGGGGCGGGCTCAGGCCAGAGCGGCGCGATCTCCTCTTCGGTGTACAGCGTGACCCCGACCCGAGGCGCGACCTGCGCGAGATGCGCGAGGATGCTCTTGAGGTCGCGGTAGCTGGGGTTGCCGACGACCCCGACGTTCATGAGTGGGTGAGCGATTGCTCCGCGGCCAGCGCGCGCACGCGCGCCGCGATCCCGGCGCCGGTGAGACCCACCTCGGCGAGCTGCTGGGCGCGGGGCGCATGCTCGTAAGTGCGATCGGGAGCCCCGAGCGGGACGACGCGGGTCTCCGGGGCGACGGTCTGCACCAGACCGGCGATGAGAGCGCCGAACCCGTTGGTCACCGTGCCGTCCTCCACGGTGACGAGCAACCGATGGTCGCGCAGCAGCGCGTCGAGCAGCTCGCGGTCCACCGGCTTCAAGAACCGGCAGTTCACCACGGTCACGTCAAACCCCTCGGCCGCGAGCTCCTGCGCGGCCGCGAGCGCGGGCTGGCACATGGCACCCACCGCGAGCAGGGCGCACTCACGCCCTTTGCGCAGCACGTCCCAGGTGCCGTAACGGATGGGCGCCACTTCGGCGGCGGGCGGCGTTTCGCCCGGCGCCTTGTCGCGCGGATAGCGGAGCGAGAACGGCCCGTCGGTGTGCTCGAGCGCGCAGCGCAGCAATCCGATGAGCTCGGCACCGTCCTTCGGCGCGGTGACCGTCATATGTGGCACGGCGAGCAGGTAGGCGATGTCGTAGAGACCCATGTGCGTTTGCCCGTCCTCGCCCACCATGCCGGCGCGGTCGAGGCAGAAGATCACGGGCAGCTGCTGGATCGCGACGTCGTGGATGATGCTGTCATAGGCGCGTTGCAGGAACGTCGAGTAGATCGCGACCACGGGCCGGATGCCCTGCGTGGCGAGCCCCGCGGCGAACGTGGTGGCGTGCGCTTCGGCGATGCCCACGTCGAAGAAGCGGTCGGGCCACTTCTTCTGAAAGATGCCCGTGCCGGTTCCCGAGGGCATGGCCGCCGTGATCGCCACGAGCTTGGGGTATTCACCCGCGAGCTGGGTGAGCGCTTCGCCGAACACCGCGGTCCACTGCGGCGGACCCGTCTTGACCGCGCGCAGCTCGCCCGTGACGGGGTCGTAGGGCGCGCGCGCGTGGTATTTCTCCGTATCCGGCGCCGGCAGCGGGAAGCCCTTTCCCTTCTCCGTGATCACGTGCACCACGCGCGGTCCCTTGAGCGTCTTGACGATCTCGAGCGTCTGCACCATCTGCGCGACGTTGTGACCATCGATCGGCCCGAAGTAGCGGAACCCGAGCTCCTCGAACAGCATGCCGGGGGACCAGAAGTTCTTGATGCTCTCCTCCAGCGTCTTCGCGAAGTCGACGAGCTTCTGACCACCGACCATGTGGGAGACCGACTCGATCAACCCCTTGACGCGCTCGCGGATCCGCACGGTGATCGGGCTGGCGATGATGGAGCCCAGGTACTTGTTGATGGCGCCGACGTTGGGCGCGATCGACATGCCGTTGTCGTTCAACACCATGATGATGTCGCGGCCGGAATGGCCCGCGTTGTTCATCGCCTCGTAGGGGAGCCCGCAGGTGAGGGCGCCGTCTCCCACCACGGCAACCACCTTGAACTGCTCGCCCACCAGATCGCGTGCCGCGGCGATACCGTAGGCGGCCGAGAGGCCGGTGCCCGCGTGCCCGGCCCCGAACTGGTCGTGGGGACTCTCGCTGCGCCGCAGGAACCCGGACAGGCCGCCCGACTGGCGCAGCGTCGGCAGGCGATCGTTGCGGCCGGTGAGGATCTTCCAGGGGTAGCCCTGATGGCCCACGTCCCACACGATCTTGTCGCGGGGCGAGTCGAAGCAGTAGCCGAGCGCGACGGTCAGCTCGACCACGCCCAGGCCGGCGCCGATGTGCCCGCCGGTCTGGGACACGACGTCGATCAGCCGGCGCCGCACCTCGTCGGCGAGGGGCTGGAGCTGGTCGCGCCCCAAGCGCCTGATGTCTTCCGGTCCCCGAATGGATTCCAGTAGCGCCATCGAACCTCGTTAACGCGGAACGGGGAACGCGGAACGCGGAACAGCAGGCCGGTCACCCGTTCCGCGTTCCGACTTCCGCGTTCCGACTTTCAGTTAGGCCTCGTCACAATGTAGTGCGCCAACTCCGCCAGCGTAGGAGAAACTAACCCCGCTTGCCGCAGGCGGTCCACCGCCCGCGCCGCCAGCCGCTCCGCCTCCGCCCGGGCAGCGCCCACGCCGAGGAGGGTGACGAAGGTCGACTTGGCGAACGCCGCGTCCTTGCCCGCGGTCTTGCCGAGCTGATCGGAGGTGGCCGTGGCGTCCAGCACGTCATCGTAGATCTGGAACGCGAGTCCCACGTCGGCGCCGTAGTCGCGGAGCGCTTCGCATGCCCCCGGCGGCGCCCCGGCGGCCAGTCCCCCGATCACGCACGCGGCCGCGATCAGGGCACCCGTCTTGCGCCGGTGCACGTCCTCGAGGCTCGCCGCCGGCAGCCGCCGCCCCTCCGCTGCGAGATCCAGCGCCTGCCCCCCGATCATGCCCCCCGCTCCGGCGGCGCGGAACAGCTCGAGGGCGATCGCCCGGCGCCGTGCCGGCTCGAGGGCGAGTGCGGCCATCCCGGCATCGAGTACGCGGGCGCCGAGGGCCACCATGTGATAGCCGGCCACGGTGGCGGTCCCGACGTCGAACGCGCGGTGGGTGGTCGGCCGCCCGCGGCGCAAATCATCGTTGTCCATGCAGGGGAGGTCGTCGTGAACCAGGGAGTAGGCGTGCACCACCTCGACGGCGGCCGCGAGCTCCGCCACTCCGGCCTCCCCGCCGCCGCCACCCGCTTCGGCCGAGGCAAACACCAACGTGGGGCGCAGCCGTTTGCCGGTCGAGAGCAGGCTGTAGCGGATCGCCGCCGGGAGGGGCTCCCGCCACCAGGCGTCAGCGCGGGCGCCCCACGCTTCGAGGGTCGCATCCACACGGGCGCGGGCGTCCTGGAGGTAGACCTCGAGGGCGCGGTTAGCCGTCGAAATCCTCGACCTTGAGATTGCCGGCCTTGTCCGAGAGCACCTGCTTCACCTGCGCCTCGGCCGCGGTGAGCCGCTCGCGCGCCTCCCGGAGCCGCTCGATGCCCTCTTCGAACAGCTTCAGCGCCTCGTCGAGGTCGAGCTCCTGTGCTTCGAGCCGGCGCACGATCTCCTCGAGGCGGTCGAGCTGCTGCGCGAAGCTCACAAGCTCGGGGCGGGCGCGCGCCATCACGACTCTCCGGCGCGCGCCGCGACGTCACCGTCGGTGACGCGCAGCCGGAACCGCAGTCCCGCGGGAAACTGCACGACGCGCTTCAGCACCCGGCCCTGTTCGTCGCGCGCGAGCGCGTAGCCGCGCTCGAGGATCTTCAGGGGTGACAAGGCATCGAGGCGGCCCGCCAGCCCCGAGAGCTCGTGACGGTGGCGCTCGAGTCGCCGCTCCAGCGTGCCGGTCAGGCGGTCGAACGTGCGGTCGAGGCGCTCGGCCACACGCCCTGAGCGCCCGGCGAGACCGCGAGCCAACCGCGCGCCCAGATGCGCGAGCGCGGCCAGGACATCGGCCCGGTCGGGCGTCGCCGCCTCCGCCGCGGCGGAGGGCGTCGCGGCGCGCACGTCGGCGACCAAGTCGCACAGCGTCACGTCGGTCTCGTGGCCGACCGCGGAGATCACCGGCACCGGTAGCGCGGCTACCGCCCGGGCGACGCGCTCGTGGTTGAAGGTCCAGAGATCCTCCCGCGAGCCGCCGCCCCGCCCGATGATCGCGAGGTCCAGTCCCTCGACCCGGCACAGCAGCGCGAGAGCGGCGCAGATCTCCTGTTCCGCGCCCTCCCCCTGCACGCGGGTCGGCAGCACGAGCAGCTCGGCCACCGGCCAGCGGCGCGCCGTCACCGCGATGATGTCCTGCAGGGCCGCGCCGTCGGGGCTCGTGACGACGGCGATGCGGAGCGGGTACGGGGGCAGCGGCCGTTTGCGCGCCGGGTCGAGCAGCCCGTCCTTGGCGAGGGCGGCCTTCGCCTTCTCGAAGGCGAGCTGCCACAGCCCCCCCGCCTCCGTGGAGAGCAAATCGACCACGGTGAGCCGGAACTCCCCCTTCTCCTCCCAAAGGGTGGGCCGCGCGAAGAGGAACACCTGCATCCCATCTTGCGGCGGCGCGGGCAGGCGGCGGTTGTCCTTCTGAAACATGACGCAGCGGATCTGGGCGCTGCGGTCGCGCAGCGCGAAGTACCAGTGGCCGCTCTGCCACGCCTTGAACCCGGAGATCTCCCCGCGCACCCACAGCGGCAGGAGACCAGCCTCCACGACCGCGCGGGCCCGTCGCGTGACCTGAGTGACCGTCCACGCGCCCTCCGGCGAAACGGCTGCGAAGAGGTCTAGGCTTTGGCCCACTGCCTCGCCGCCTGCACGGTGTTGTACAGCAACATGGTGATGGTCATGGGCCCGACTCCTCCCGGCACGGGGGTGATCGCCCCCGCCACCTGTTTCGCTTCCGCGAAGTTCACGTCGCCCACGAGGCGGAAGCCCTTCTTCGTGGAGGGATCCTCGACACGGTTCACGCCCACGTCGATCACGACCGCGCCGGGCTTGATCATGTCCCCGGTCACGAACTCGGGTTTGCCAATCGCCACGATCAGGATGTCGGCGAGCCGCGTGACCGACCGCATGTCCCGCGTGCGGGAGTGACACACCGTGACCGTCGCGTTGCCGCCCGGGCCGTCCTGAAGCAGGAGTGCCGCCATGGGCCGGCCGACGATGTTGGAACGACCCACGATCACGGCGTGCTGACCCCTGGTCTCGATCTCGCTCTTGACGAGAAGCTGCTGGACGCCGTACGGCGTGGCGGGTCGAAAGCCGGTCGGGTCGCCGAGCGAGACCTTCCCCACGTTCTCCGGGTGAAAGCCGTCCACATCCTTCCCCGGGGACACCCGGCGCAGCACCTGCTGCGCGTCGATTTGCTTCGGCAGCGGCAATTGGACGAGGATACCGTGAATCTTGGGGTCCGCGTTCAGGCGTTCGATCAGCTCGAGCAGCTCGGCCTCGCTGGTCTCCGGCTTGAGCCGGATGGTTTCGTGGTACAGTCCGGCTTCGTCACAGGCCTTGCCCTTCATGCTGACGTATGTGGCCGACGCCGGGTTGTCCCCTACCAGGACCGCCGCGAGCCCCGGGGTGATCCCACGCGAGCCGAGCCGGCGGATCTCGCCCTGGAGCTCGGCGCGCATGGCATCGCCCACGGCCGTGCCGTCGATGAGCCTAGCGGGCAAAATCCACCGCGCGAGTCTCGCGGATCACCACCACCTTGATCTGGCCGGGGTACTGGAGCTCGCGCTCGATCTTCCGGGCGATCTGCTCGGAGAGCTGGCTCGCTTTGCCGTCATCGATCGCGTTCGGAGTCACGACGACTCGCACCTCCCGGCCCGCCTGGATCGCGAACACCTTTTCCACGCCCGCGAACTCGCTCGCGATCTGCTCCAGCTGGGTGAGCCGCTTGACGTACGTCTCGAACGCTTCGCGGCGCGCCCCCGGCCGCGAGCCGGACACGGCGTCGGCCGCCTGCACGATCACGCTGATCGGCGACTCGTGGGCTACGTCGTCGTGATGCGCCGCAATGCAGTTGATGACCGTCGGGTGCTCGCCGTGCTTGGTGGCGACTTCCACACCCAGCTGGACGTGCGTGCCGTCGTGCTCGTGCGTGAGCACCTTGCCGATGTCGTGCAGCAAAGCGCCGCGCTTCGCGAGCTGGACGTCGAGCTTCAGCTCGGCCGCGATGATCCCCGCCAGCCAGGTGACCTCCTTCGAGTGCTCGAGAATGTTCTGCCCGTACGAAGTGCGGTACCGCATCCGACCCACGAGCTTCACCAGCTCCGGGTGCATGCCCTTGATGCCGGTCTCGTACACCGCCTGTTCACCCGCCTCGAGGACCGAGGCATCGACCTCGGTGCGCGCCTTGTCCACCACTTCCTCGATTCGCCCCGGGTGGATACGCCCGTCTGTGATCAGCCGCTCGAGGGCCAGCCGACCCACCTCGCGTCGCACGGGATCGAAGCACGACACCACGACGGTGTCCGGGGTGTCGTCGATAATGACGTCCACACCGGTCGCCGCTTCGAACGCACGGATATTCCGACCCTCGCGCCCGATGATCCGACCCTTCATTTCATCGGACGGGAGGGCGACGGCGGACACCGTGGTCTCGGCGGTGGACTCGGCCGCGAGCCGTTGGATCGCGAGGGCGAGGATCTTCTTCGCTTCCTTGTCCGCGCTCCGGCGCGCCTGCTCCTTCAAATCCCGCGTGAGGGCGGCGGCTTCGTTGCGGGCTTCATCCTCGAGCCGGCGCAGCAGCTCCTGTTTCGCCTCCTGGGCGGTGAGGCCGGCGATCTGCTCGAGCCGGGCGCGTGCCTCCAGCTCCTTGGCAGCGAGCGCCTGATCCCGATCCTCCAGCGCCCGGCCGCGCAACTCGAGTCCGCGGGCACGCTCTTCCAGCCCGCCAACTCGCTGCTCGACGAGCTGCTCGTGTCGCTCGATCTCGCGGCGCCGGCGCGCGGCCTCCTCCTCGAATGCCTCGCGCGCCCGCATCAGCTCTTCCTTCCCCGCGAGGACGACGCGCTGTCGTGCTTCCCCCAGCAGGCGCTCCGTCTCCACCGCGGCCGTACGCGCCGCCAGCTCCGCCGTTCGGCGCTCCACCCGGCGTCCGACCACGTACGCCACTACTCCCGCAGCGACACCTCCGCCGAGGAGGGCCGAGACAACCGCCAGCCAGTCCGCCATAGGATCTATCTCCAGCATCACCCCGCCGGAGGCGGGGCGAGTGTCGTCTATCCGAGAAACCCCACTGCCTACCCGACGACGGAGGACGGATGACTGCTGACGGCTTTACGCTTCCCCGCGGGGAGCAGCTTCGTCAGATCGTCCGCCAGCGCCGCGAGGCGGGCGGCGACCTCGCGCTCGCCCTTCTTCGCCTGGAATAGCTCGTTCGTGATGTCCAGCGCCGCCAGGATCGCCGCCTTATGCGTTTCGACGATCGGTCCCTGCGACAAGACCTTCTTCAGGGCCTGGTCCACGTACGCGGCGACCTCCCGCGTGTACTCGGGCGGCAGGTCGGACCGCACGGTGTATTCTTCGCCGCCGATCATCACCTTGACCGCGTGCTTCTTGGTGCTCACGCAGCACCTCCGCCGGCGCCCGGAGCGCTCCCACCCGCCGGAGCGCCGCCGCCCGCCGAGCGCACTCCTCCGTTGCCGCCGGCCTCGCGCGCCTGCTCCTCGAGAAACGTCAAGCGGGAGAGGAGATCGTGCACGCGCAGCCGCGCCGCCTCGACCCGCTGGCGCAGCGTCTTGTTCTCCTGCTCCAGATCCGCGACCCGGCTCCGCATCTCAGGGTCGGGCTTCGCGGCGGACCCGCCGCCCCGCCCTGCGCTCTCCTTCAGCTCCCCTTCAGCCTTGACGGCGCGCCCGCGCCACCCGGCCAGCTCGTCCGCCACGTGGCGGAGAATGGTCTCGAGCTGGTCGAGCACCTGCGCGTCAACTCTCTCGCCGTCGTAGGCCAAGCTCACCCTCCAGGACCTCGAGCCCCCGCGCCAGGAGCGCATCCACATCCCGCTCGCGCAGCGTCCGCTCGGGATCGCGGAATGTGCAGTGCCAAGCCACGCTGCGGTGCCCCGCCGGGATACCGGGCCCGCGATACTCGTCGAACACCTCGAGCCGCTCGAGCAGCGGCCCCACGGTCCGCCGCAGCACGGCGGACACCTGCGCGGCGGTGACGCCCGGCGGCAGCACCAGCGCTACGTCCCGCTCCACCGGCGGCTGCAGCGGCAGGGGCCGGTACACGACCGGGTCGCGTTCGGCGGCGGTCAGGCGCACCTCCAAGCCGAACAGCGGAGCGGCCCACACGGGCGCATCCGCCTCGAGGGGACCCGCCGACCCCACCACGTCGCCTCCCGGTTGCACCGCCACCCAACCCACCGCCCCGCCGGTTGCAGGCTCCACGTTGCAGCCAGGGGCGGCGACGCTCACTGCTAACTCAAAGTGGTACTTCAGGTCCCATATGTCCATATCAGGTAGTTTCGCACCCTCCGCCCAATGCGGCGGCCGGCGGGCCCCGGTGAGGACCGCGGCGACGGAAGTCCATTCCTCGGGCGTCCCCGCCGTCCCCGCCCCCACCCCCGTCCCCTTCCGGAAGACGGTTCCCACTTCGAAGAGCCTGATATCACGATTGCGATTCGCCCAGTTGTACTCGATCCGTCGCACCAGACCAGGCACCAGGCGACGTCGCAGATACGCCTCCTCGGCCGACATGGGATTGAGGATCGGCACGGCTTCGGGACCGTCCGGAGGCCCGAGCGGCAGGGTGCGTGCCTCGAGCAAGCCGGCGCGCACCAACCGCTCTCGTATCCGGGCCCGGGCGCGCTCGTCCGGGGCGTCCGGCACGGTGCCGGGACGGTAGGCGCGCAGCTCGTCGGGGAAGGCGTCGTACCCCTTCAAGCGGGCGACTTCCTCGATCAGGTCCACCTCGCGCGTCACGTCAGGGCGCCAGCCCGGGACCTGCACCGCGACCCGCCCGTCCTTCGGCGCCACGAAGAACCCCACCGCGGTGAGCAGACGCTCCACCTCGGGGCGCTCGATCGCCACGCCGAGGAGCCGACTGACGCGCTCGGGGCGGAGGAAGATGGTCCGCTCCTGCTGGGGCTCGGGCCACAGGTCGAGCGCGGGCACGCGGACTTCGCCACCCGCCACGGCGACGATCAGCTCGATCGCTCGCCGCAACGCATCCGGCATGCCGAGCATGTCGATCCCGCGCTCGAAGCGGTAACTCGACTCGCTCGACAGCTCGAGCGCCCGGCGGGTGCGGCGGATACGGGTCGGCTGAAAGTAGGCGCACTCGAGCACGAGGTCCCGCGTGCCGGCGCTCACCTCCGACTCGGCGCTCCCCATCACGCCGGCGACAATCGTGGGGTGCTCGGCGTCGCAGATCGCGGTCATGTCCGCGGTCAGCGTGCGCGTCACGCCGTCGAGCGTGACGATCTTCTCTCCCGGCCGCGCGCGCCGCACGACGACCGCGGGCCCACGCAGCTTCGCCAGATCGAAGGCGTGGAGCGGCTGGTTGAGCTCGAACAGGATGTAGTTGGTCGCGTCGACGACGTTGTTGATGGGGCGCTGCCCCACGGCGCTGAGCCGGTCGGCGAGCCAGGCGGGGCTCGACCCCACCCGTACGCCGCGGATGACGGCGATCATATACCGCGGGGCGCCTTCGGCGTCCTCCAGACGTACTTCCACCCCGTCCACCACGCCCCGGGCGGACTGACGCACGGGCGGACCGACGGACAGCGGCTTCGCGCCCGGAATCGGCGGAAGCTTCACCGGCGCGTCGAGCGACGCCGCCAACTCGCGAGCCACGCCCTTGTGACACAGCAGATCGGGCCGGTTCGCCGGCACGTCGATCACAATCTGGTGATCGGCGATTCCTATGGCGTCGATGAAGCGCGTTCCCGGCGCGGCCGTGGTGTCGAGCTCCAGGATACCCGCGTGGTCGGCGCCGAGACCGAGCTCTTTCGCGGAGCACAGCATGCCGTTCGATTCGACGCCGCGGATCTTCTTGCGCTCGAGCTTCAACCCTCCGGGCAGGACCGCGCCCACCGGAGCGTAGGGGTAACTCTTGCCGGCCTGAACGTTCGGGGCGCCGCAAACGACTTCGACGGGAGCGCCACCGCCCCCGGAGTCCACGAGGCAGAGCGACAACCGGTCGGCGTCGGGGTGCTTCTTCACCTCCAGCACGCGGGCGATCAGGATGTCGTTCAGGTCCTGATGCAGCGGGACGACCGTGTCGACGGCGGCGGCGTGAAGCGTCAGGCGGTCCGCGATGTCGCGCGCGTCGAGCGGTCGCTCCAGCAGCGCCTCGAGCCAGCGCCGCGAGACGATCATCGCGCCCCTCCCGCGAACTGCGTGAGGAACCGCACGTCGCTCTCGAACAACACGCGGATGTCCGGGATGCCGTGGCGGCTCATCGCGATGCGCTCGGGGCCCATGCCCCACGCGAAGCCGGTGTAACGCTCGCTGTCCACACCGCAGTTCTCGAGCACCGCGGGGTGCACCATCCCCGAGCCCAGGATCTCCATCCAGCCGGTCTGCTTGCAGGTGGGGCATCCCACGCCCTTGCAGATCTGGCACTGCACGTCCATCTCGGCCGACGGCTCGGTGAACGGGAAGAACGACGGGCGGAACCGCACGCTCGTGTCGGGGGCGAAGAACCGGCGCGCGAACGTGGCCAGCGTCGCCTTGAAATCCACGAAGGTGATGCCCTCGTCCACGGCGAGGCCTTCGATCTGCTGGAACACCGGGGAATGCGAGGCATCGAACGGGTCGCGACGGTACACCTGCCCCGGGATCACGACGCGGATGGGCGGCGGGTAGCGCTCGAGCGTGCGGATCTGCACTGGCGACGTGTGGGTGCGCAGCAGCACGTCCCCGCTCAGATAGAACGAGTCCTGGGCGTCGAGGGCCGGGTGATCCTTGGGGAAGTTGAGGGCGAAGAAGTTGTACCGCTCGGTCTCGGCCTCGGGACCCACGGCGCGCGTGAATCCGAGCTCGCGGAAGATGTCACAGATCTCGTCCACGACCTGGGTGACGAGGTGGAGCCCGCCCTGCCAGCCGGCGCGGCCGGGCATGGTCAGGTCCACGCCCGTGACCGTGCCGGCGGCACGCTTGCGCTCGCGCTCACGCGCTCCGAAGGCGGCCTCGAACTCGCGCTTCAGCGCGTTCGCGGCCGCACCGACCTCCTTCTTGGAGGGCGGGTCGAGCTTGGGCAAGCGCCCGAGGATCTGGGTGAGCGCGCCAGCTTTACGTCCCAGGATCTCCGTCTTGAGATCGGACAGCCGGCGCTCGTCCGCCTGCGGAATTTCCTTCAGACGCTCCCGCAGCTCGGCGAGGGCTGCCAGGAGGTCGCGCATGATCAGAGCGCCTGCTTGGCGACCTCCGCGATCTGCTCAAACGCGACGGGATCGCGCACGGCGAGATCGGCCAGGACCTTGCGGTTGATCTCGACGCCGGCCTTGCGGAGCCCGTTCATGAGGCGGCTGTAGGACAGCTGGTGCAGCCGTGCGGCCGCGTTGATGCGCGTGATCCAGAGCCGGCGAAAGTCGGCCTTTTTGCGGCGGCGGTCCCGGTACGCGTATTTCTGGGCCCGCTCGACGGACTCCTTGGCCGCCTTCCACAGTTTGGACCGCCCGCCGAAGTAGCCCTTGGCGAGCTTCATGATTTTGTTCTTGCGCTTCAGGCGCGCGACGTTGCTCTTGACGCGGGGCATGGATCGCTCCTTACACCATCAGCAGCCGCTTGAGGCGGGCTTCGTCGGCCTTGGACACCATCGCGGGCTTGCGCAGGTGGCGCTTCCGCTTCGGGTGTTTCTTGGTCAGGATGTGGCTCTTGTACGCGTGGTAGCGGCGCAGCCGACCGGTTCCCGTCAGCTTCACCCGCTTGCGGAGCGCGCGCTTGGATTTCTGTTTGGGCATCTCGTCCTCCCCGGGCTTGCGCCCGGGGTTAGTTGTCACTTTGGCGCCAAGACCATCGACATGTTGCGGCCCTCGAGCTTCGGGTCCTGCTCGATCTTGGCGATGTCCTTCAGCTCGTTGGCGACCCGGTCCAGCACCGCGCGCCCCAGGTCGATGTGGGCCATCTGCCGGCCGCGGTACATCATCGTCACTTTCACCTTGTTGCCGTCCTGCAGGAATTCGCGCGCGTGCCGGGTCTTGAACGCGAAGTCGTGATCGTCGATCCCCGGCCGGTACTTCACTTCCTTCAGATGGATGACGTGCTGCTTTTTCTTCGCCGCGCGCGCCGCCTTCGCCTCTTCGAACTTGAACTTCCCGTAGTCCATGATTTTCGCGACCGGGGGTCGCGCGAGCGGGGCCACCTCGACCAGGTCGAGGCCTCGCTCCTGCGCCGCGGCCAACGCTTCCTCCACGGTCAGCACGCCGAGCTGCGCTCCGTCGGGGGCGATCACGCGGATCGGGCTGATCCGGATCTGCCGGTTGACTCGGATGCGCGGCGCCTTGTTGTTCGGGCTTTCGATCGCCAGGTGCTGTTCTCCTCCACGAGAAAGAAAAAGCGGACTCCGGCTGCCCGGGAATCCGCTTCGCGTCGTCCGTCGCCCGTTCGCCGTCGTCCGTAGTTACGGAGGACGGATGACGAACCCCGGATCACGTCGTCTCGGAACCCTAGAGCACTCCCCAACTTCCGGAGAGGCAGCGGGTGAGGCGCACTCGGGCGCCCGCTTGCCGTATTGTCGCGGCTAAGTTTAGCCCGCCCCGAGCGGGTCCACAAGTGCGAACGCCTTGCCGTCACGCCCCAACCGACCGGCGATCACCGCGGGATCGTGCTCGAAGAACAGCAGCCACCCTTCCGCTTCCGCCCGTGCATACAGCCGTCGCTTCGACTCGAGGGTCACGAGCGGCTCCAAGTCGTACCCCATGATCCAGGGGAGCGGCACGTGGGCGCTCGTCGGGACGAGATCCGCGAGGAAGCACACCCGCTCCCCGCCGCTCTCGACCAATACCGACTGGTGATAGGGCACGTGCCCCGGCGTCGGGAGGCAACGGATCCCGGGGAGCGGCTCCGCTTCCCCGTCGATGAAGGTGAACGGCACCCGCTCAAAGTTGGGCGGGAGGTAGCTCGCCGCGGTACGCTCGTTGGTGTGCCGGGCGAACTCGAGCTCTTTTCGCTGCACGACATAGCGGGCCTGTGGGAAGCTCGGGGTCACGCGGCCCGACGGATCGCGGTAGGTATTGCCACCCGCGTGATCGAAATGGAGGTGGGTGTCGATCACCCAGCGGACGTCGTCGGGCGCGTAGCCGAGCTCCGCGAGCGCATCTTCGAGCTGGGTGCGCCCGTCTTTCCCATCGTTCGCCACCCCGTAGATGTCCCTGAACTTGTCGTCTTCCTTGTTGCCGAGCCCCGTGTCGACGAGCACCAGCCCGGCGTCGTGCTCGACCAGCAGACAGCGGAGCGCCAAGGGAATGCGGTTACGCTCATCGGCAGGAATGCGGCGCTGCCACAGCGGTTTCGGCACGACGCCGAACATGGCGCCGCCGTCGAGGCGTTGGGTGCCGCCTTCGAGGGCATGGCAGGTCAAGCGGCCGACTTTAAACGTTGTGTGGGGCACGGTGGCGGGGCCGGTCGTGCAGGTCGATCAGCTGCTCCAGCGTCTCGACCCCCCGCTCCCGGGCGCGCCCGATCAGCGCCCGCAGGACGTGAGCGGTGGCGAGGGCATCGCCGAAGGCGCGATGGCGTGCCGGGTTGTCGACGCCGAAGAACGCCGCCACGTGGTCGAGCCCACGGTGGCGCAGCTCGGGCACCAGGCGGCGGGTGAGGCGGACGGTGCACAGGGGCCTGCCGCCGGGCGCGGGGACGCCGATCGCGGCGCACTCGGCCGCGAGGAAACGCCAGTCGAAGCGGGCGTTGTGGGCGACGAACACGCCGCCGTCGAGCGCCTGTCCGAGACCGGCTGCGACGTCACCGAAGCGGGGGCGGCCGGCGACCAGGCCGTCGGTGATGCCGGTGAGGCGTACCACCCACGGAGGTATGAGGGCCCCGGGATCGAGCAACGCCTCGAAGGCGAGGTGGATGGTTCCGCCCTCGAGGATCGCCACCGCCACCTCGAGGATCCGCCCGCCATTCAGAGCCCGCACCCCGGTCGTCTCCACGTCCACGACGGCGAAGCGGGAATGCTCGAGGGACTGGGACGGCGGGCTAGAGGTCATCCCGGCGGAGCGGCAGGGTCATGCACCGGGGACCGCCGCCGCCGCGCACCAACTCGCTCCCATCCATCGTGATCACGGCGCGATCGCCGTCATCCAGCCCCTCCTCTCCCGTCAGCAGGTTCGCGGCAGACACCGTGCGGAACCCGGCATGCTCGAGCTCCCGCAGCGTGGCCTCGTTGCGGGCGTAGGTGACGGTCACGCCGGGCCGCACGGCGAAGAAGTTGCAGGCCGAGGACCACTGCTCGCGCTCCTGCAGCGAGCGGTCCGAGCCGCCGCAGAACACCGGCTCGAGCGGGTGGTCCACCGCCTGCATGGCGGCGAAGAAGTTGGGCATTTCCTTAACGCCCTTGGATTTCTTACGGCGGTGCAGCACGGCGAGCCGCTCCGGCCCTACGAAATGCGGCGGATAGACGCAGCACAGCTCGCGGTCGAGCTGCGTGAAGATCATGTCCAAGTGGATCGCCGTGCGCTCGTTCGGGAGGACCACGACGATCACGTCCTTCACGCCGCAATGCTCGAACACGAGGTCGCACAGGTGATCGAGCGCCGCGGGGCTCGAGCGCTCGCTGAACCCGAGCAGCAGCAGGTCGGGGCGGACGGGGTGCACATCCCCGCCTTCCAGGGTGTAGTTGTTGCGCTTCTCTTCCGACCCGTCGTACAGGATTCCGGCGTTCTCGAGGCACGGGTGGTAGCGGAACAGCGCCTTCACGAGCAGCTCCTCGGTCCAGCGCACGCCGTAGCGCATCGAGCCGATGATCGAGTGCTCGCCGATCACGATCCCCACGTCGCGGGTGAAGAAGAGATTGGGCAGGGGCGGCAGCGCGAAGCCCGTCTCGTTGAGCGCCCGGGCGATCGGCCCGGCTTCCTCGAGGGCGCCCTCGATCATCAGTCCGACGAGCTCTTCCGGCGAGAGCGCGGCGAGCTGCTTGGCCAAGGCGTCCGAGGGCACCACCTCGAGCGCGCGGGTCACCAGGAACTCGCGCACGTCGGAACGCGCCACCAGCTCGGTCAGGAGCGTGCGCACCTCGTACACCTGGGCGAACCGCTCCAGCACCGCCACGAACCGCCGGTGCTCGCGTTGGGCGAGGTCCAGGTCGATGATGTCATCGTACAGGTAGTCTTCGCGGTTGCCGGGCGTGACCGCGACCAGCTCGCGGCCGGGCGTATGCACCAGCACCGTCCGCAGCGGGCCGATTTCGCTTGTGACGTGAACGCGCGCCATGGGCGGGAATCTAACCGCGGCTCAGACGGGCGGCTAACGATTTGCGAGAGCGAAACTTAGTGTCTCGAGCTCGAGCGCCATGTTGACCGACTTCACCGCCACGTCCGCGGGCACCGCGAGCTGCACCGGCGCGAAGTTGAGGATGGCCTTCACCCCCGCGCGCACCAGCCGGTCCACGACCTCCTGCGCCGCCTCGGCGGGGGTCACGACGATGGCGATGTCGCTGGACTCCTTGGCGAGATCGGCGTCGAGATGGCGGATGTCGCGCACCACGAGGCCGTTCCAGCGGGAGCCGATCTTCTTCGGGTCTTTGTCGTAGATCGCGGCGACGTGGAAGCCACGCTGGCGGAACCCGGGATATTGCACGAGCGCGCTGCCGATGCGGCCGGCGCCGACGAGCACGACGCGGTACGTGCGGCGCAGGCCCAGGATGTCGCGGATGCGGGTTGTAAGCTCGGGGACGGAATAGCCCAGGCCGCGCTTGCCGAACGAGCCGAAGAAGGAGAGGTCCTTGCGCACTTGCGCCGAGGTGGTGCCGCCGCGCCGGGCCAGCTGGGCGGAGGAGATGGTGGCCTGGCCTTGCGCGTCGAACTGCTCGAGGAACCGGAGGTACAGGGAGAGCCGCCGCACGGTGCTCTCGGAGATCTTCCTCATATTGTGAATTATTTCACAATCGCGCGCTCCAACGCAAGAGCCGCACGAAGACCTGCGGGGCCAGCATCTCGGGACGCACCGTCGGATCCAGCCCGAGCGCCGCGAGGCCCGCGGCCACGACGGCGGCGGATCGCCCCGTGGCCGCCATGACCACGTTGCGCAGCTGCTTGCGACGCCGGGTGAAACAGGCAGTGACGAACGCGCGGAATGCCGCGATCTCTTCAGGCGCGACGAGCGGCTGGGCGAGCGGCGTGAGCCGCACCACCGCGCTGTGGACTTTGGGCGGCGGCGTGAACGCCCCCGCGCGGACGGCAAAGAGTTTTTCCACCCGACACACGGCCTGCACTCCCACGGACAGGGCGCCGTAGGCTTTCGACCCCGGGGGCGCGGCGATGCGGTCGGCGACCTCGGCCTGGACGAGAAACACGATGCACGTCGGGAGCGGCGGAGTGAGGGC
>Ga0207665_10001275_pt1 | contig 17009 bp, 23 predicted proteins | sample LARL112metaG_FD_184351 | JGI IMG/M metagenome (GOLD analysis project Ga0207665, IMG submission 184351) | Corn, switchgrass and miscanthus rhizosphere microbial communities from Kellogg Biological Station, Michigan, USA - LAR L11-2 metaG... | ecosystem: Host-associated > Plants > Roots >...
ATAGGCAACCAGGAGGTTGCATATGACGAGCACAATGGTGGACCCCATGACCAGCACCGACCGTATCGAAAAGAAAGTCGTTCTGCGCGCGCCGATCGGCAAAGTCTGGCAGGCAATCGCCGACTCGAAAAAGTTCGGCGAGTGGTTCGGTGTCAAACTCGGCGAGCCGTTCGAACCGAGCAAGAAAGTGAAAGGCAAGATCACCAATCCCAAGTACGAGCACATCCAGTTCGAGATGGAAATCGAGCGCGTCGAGCCGCAGAACTACTTCTCCTACCGCTGGCACCCGTATGCGATCGATCCGAAAGCGGACTACTCAACGGAGCCGACGACCCTCGTCGAGTTCCGTCTCCATGAAGTAAAAGACGGCACCGAGCTGCTCATAACCGAGTCGGGCTTCGATCGCATTCCCGCTTCGCGCCGCGCCGAGGCGTTCCGCATGAACGAGAACGGTTGGGCAGGGCAGGCGAAGCAGATTGCCGCCTATGTCGAGAAGTAGTGCTGCCGCAAAGCTGGTCGAAGCAGCGCCCGTGTTTGCCGCGCTCGGCGATCCGACTCGCGTCGGCATCGTCGCGCGGCTTTGCGTGGATGGGCCGTCGTCTACGACCCATCTCAGCAAAGGAGCCGGCGTCACGCGTCAGGCCATCACCAAGCATCTCAACGCACTCGGCGAGGCCGGTCTGGTGAAAGACAAGTGGCAGGGACGGCAGCGAATCTGGGAGCTCGAGACGCACCGCCTCGAGAAGGCGCGGCGCGTTCTCGACCAGGTGTCACACGAGTGGGATGCAGCAATAGATCGCCTGCGAGCATTTGTCGAAGACGATCGTCCTGCTCGCGACTAGCTGCGCAGAGTGTCTGGTCTGATACGGTGGTCGAGATCCTGACCGATCTCGACCACCAGTTTCGGCAGTGCGCGCACGTCGTCGAGCGTTGTCCGGAAGTTCACGATGCAGGCGCGCAGAACGTAGCGCTCACCGAGATGGGCGTTCGAGACGAGCGCACTGCCGCTCCGACGCAGCGCCGTCGCGATCCGGGCGTTGAGCTCGTTGAGATACGAAGTCACCGGACCCGTCTCCATCGCGCGAGCACGCAGATCCGCAGGCACGTACCTGAAGGTCGTGATGCTGAGATTCCACGTCCCTTGCTCGAGCAATTCCTCCTCAGCGACGAATTCATGCATCCGTCGGGCGAGCTCGATGTCGTCGGCGATCATTCGCCTGTAACCGCTGGCCCCGGCTTGCAGGAAGCCGAGCCAGATCTTGAGTGCGCGAAAGCCGCGTGAATTCTGCGGACCGTACTCGAAGTAATTCTTCACTTCCTGACCTTCGTTGTCGTCGAACTGATAGTACGTCGGCTTGAACGCGAAGGCTTGGTGGAGATCTTCGCGCTCCCGCACCAGCGTGCAGCCGGCTTCGAGCGGCGCATACAGCCACTTGTGCGGATCGATCGCGATGGAATCTGCGAGCCGTAATCCTCTGAGACTTGCAGACGCGTTGTCGAGCGCCACCGCGGGGGCGCCGTACGCGCCGTCGACGTGAAACCACAGGCCGTAATCACCACAGATCTTCGCGATCTCCGGCAGTGGATCGGTCGCGCCCGTTCCGACGGTTCCCGCAGTGCCGACCGCCATGATCGGCAGCATTCCGGCCGCGATATCTGCGGCAACCTGACGTCGCAACGCATCGGGGATGAGCTGGTGATTGTCGTCAGTTGGCACCCAGCGAACTGCACCGGTGCCGAGTCCGCAAATGTCGGCGGCTTTGCTGATCCAGGTGTGCATTTCGGTGGAACCGTAGACGACCATTCGCCGCGCTTGCCCATCGGTCAGGCCTTTGCCGCGAATGTCCCAGGGCGCTTTTGCTCGGCGGCCGACGATGAAGCCGACAATGTTCGCCATGTTGCCACCGCTGACGATGATGCCATCCCACTTGCCGGTGAGCCCCAGAAACTTCGAGAGCCAGCGGATGCACTCGTTCTCGATTTCCGTTGCAACTGGCGACAAAGCCCATGCGCCGCAGTTTGGATTGACCGCTGAGGCGAGGAGATCGGCGAGCGCGCCGACCGGCGCCGCGGACGACGTGATGTAACCCCAGAACCGTGGACTGCCGTTGTGGGTCGACTCCTCGAAGAACAGCCTGGCGAAATTCGAGAGCACTGGCCCGATTTCGGTGCCGTTCTCGGGAAGATCGCGTTTCCCTAGCTTCTGTCGCAGCGCGTTGGGCAGCAGCGGCGACGCGGTTGGAAGATTTGGCAGCCTTTCGTAAAAGTCGGCGATGTCGTCGATCAACCGGTGGCCAAGCGAGCGAAACTTCGCCGGCGACATGTTGGAAGGCGCGGTTCGCTTTGTTAGCGAGCCGGATTTGCCACTGGATTTGCCTCGAGCCGTCTTTGCTTTCGCTGATTTGCGGGGGCGAGCTTTTGTCTTTGGCACTTTGGTGCGGGCGATGGGAGTGAAAAAATATCACGTGCCCACGACAATCTCGAATCCCGATTCTTGCGCCCAATAGCGCGGCCCTTTTTGTGCAAATTGCTGCGACGATGATTATCAGCCGATTTCTTTTGATTGCCGTTTTCTGCAGCGTAGTCGGGTCTGCCGGCTGCAGCTCCGCGCCAGCGTCTGTCGAGACCCGTCCGACAACCGTTTCCCTTCCGAAGCGTCCAGCGACGCGTGAAGAGGAGATGACACTTATCCGCGCCGACTCCGAGCTCTTTGCCGCCGTTGTGCGCGCGCAACTACGCGCCGGCAGCGATGGTTATCCACTCCACATCGACGAGCTGCGCTACGATCCGCGTCCCTATGGGTCTCGCGACGGCTATCCGGAGCTCGGCGCGGGCGTGCAGGGATCTGCGCCGGAGCTCTCCTTTCCCCGGGCGAGCGAGGAAGCAATCGAAGAGATCGCCGAAAACCGGCGGCGCATTCTGCAGGCCCACAATATTCCTGAAGGTACGCCGTTCTTTTATCCCCAGTGCGCGGGTATCAACGTGCCGCGTCCGCCACCGCCTCGCCGCTCGACTTCGCGCGGTGGCACGACCAACGTCCATGCGGGATGTCCGAAGCAGCCGGAGAGCTACGTGACGGTCGGACTTCCTTTGCGGGGTCAGCCTGAGGGACTGAGGAAGGTTCGTGACACCCGCGGTGATTATGTCGATGTTGGCGACGATGCGTGGACGACCCTCGTCGAGGAAGTCGTCGCTGGTCCGACGGGATGGAGTCGTCGGCAATATGCGTGGGTATTCAAACGCAGCCGGTGGACGGGAAGACTGGATCTCGCGGCGACGATCATGACGGGAGTCGTTGAGTGATCCCGGCAACTCGCGGACTGAGCATTGTCTGCGGGTTGGTGATTTGTGCCTGCACGTCAGCGGTGTCCCGAACGGAGCCGGCGGTCGCGAGCGGTTTTTATCCTGAGGAGCTCGCTTTCATCCGCGCAGACTCCGAGTTATTCGAGGGAGTCGTTAAGGGGCAGCTCGCGGGCACCGATAAAAAGCATCCGTACCATCTCGACTCGCCGCGATTCGACGCTCGCCCTTACGGTAACGACTCAGCGTATAAGCAATACCTGAACGACTTCGAGTTTGAGGACAGCACATTTCCAGGACTGATTCGGCGCGAGGTCATCGCGCGCATTACCGACAATCGGAAGTCGATTCTTGCGCGACTGAACGTCGCTGAGGGAGGGCCTGCGGCCATAACCAGTTGCCCTGGCATTCTCGTCGTGCCAACACGGGCGCCCAGCGACTCGGAGTATAGGAAAGAGCTGGGACGCTTGCGCGCAGACTGTCCCAAAAAGTCGGATAACTATATCAGCGTTGGGTTGCCGCTGCGCCAGCTGACGAAATCAGTCAAAGACAGAATGGCGTTCGTGCGTGCGAGCCCGATGCCGTCAGGGGCGGTGTGGACTGCACTCGTCGAGACAACTAGTGCGGGGCCGGGCGGTGCGATGTGGGATATGTACTTATGGCTTTTCCGACGTGATCAAGCGACTGGCAAGCTCGAACTCGCACAAACAATTCTGTACGGGATTGTCGAGTAACGCTTCCTGAAAGTGGGTCAGCTTCAGACGTTGTCGTAATCGCCGCTGAGAAGGCTGTCGATCTCAGTCTTTCCCCAGTTCTTTTTCTCCGCTTCGAAGAATCGATCGCTCCCCGCGTTGATGCGTTCGCGCATGATCGGCGCGCCTGCGTGGCGATCCAGCCAGCCGACCAACATTCGCACGTAGCTGAACACCATGCCGAGGGTTACGACACTCAGTAGGCGTACGATCGCATTTAAAAAAGACATCGTCTTTACGAGCCAGCTGGTCGGCGGGTCGGCCGGCGTGTCGGCACTTCGAACGGCTTCACCGGCAGCACCGCGTTGAGCTTGAAATCGATCGGGTACTGGACCAGCTGTTCGATCTTGTGCCCCTCGAGCGTCGCCGGCGTGAACTCCATCATCTTCACTGCGTCGATCGCGGCGAGCGCGAAATCCTTGTACGTCGCCTGAACACAGACGATCGACTCCGGTTTTGCTTTGCCGGTAGTATCGACAATGAACTCCACCAGCGCCCAACCACTTTGGTTGGCGAGCTTTGGTCCGCGCGGATACACATAATTGACGTGCTTCACCAGGGCGATCGGCTTCTGCTCGATCGGTCCTTGCCTGAGCAGTTCAGCGTCGGTCAACGTGGTTGCCGCGGCAACGCCTTTCGACAGCAGGTCGAGAAACTCTTCCATCCCATCCTTGTCGGTGACGACCTGGCGTGAAACACCATTGGTGTCGGCGACCGTGAGCACGAATCCCACCGTCACACTGTCCGATGCGAACGGCTGCACGAGCACGGTGTTGCCGAGTACGTACTGCATGCGCGTCGGCTTATCGAGATCGTTGAACAGCTGTCGATGAAAACTGCGCACCGAGTCCGGCGCCAGTTGATCGCCCATCAGTCTGGACGTGTCCAGCTGGGCGTACACCCGCAGTGTATGCCGAGAAGAGACATCGACGCGGGTGAAGAAGCGTCCCATCTTGAGCGTCCGCACCTCGCGCCAGTTGGTTTGCGCGATCGTCGATGACGATGGGGCGAGCACGGCCGAAGCCGAAACAACGCCAAGCACGATGTTGACGAGGTGCCTCATCGATTTTCCTCTTGCCGCGTCCAGCGCGGCGCCTGCTCGTCGTGGCTACAATTTAGGATGCTGCAACGATCCTGCCTACGCCAGTGACAATCGACGCCCGTGACCGCCGTCGCCACTAAAAATCGTATTCTGGTCGAGGCCGCCGTCGAATCGGTCGAAGCCGCTATCGCCGCCGAACAGGCCGGTGTGGATCGACTGGAGCTGTGCGCGGATCTCGCGAACGGCGGCACTACGCCCAGCTTTGAGCTGATTGACGCGGTTCGTGCGGCGACTCGATTGCCACTTCAGGTGATGGTCTGTCCACGCGCTGGCAACTTCGTCTACTCGGAACGGGAGATCGCGCGGATGACCAGGGACATCGGGCTCATTCGCGGGCGAAACCCGTCTGGAATAGTGACAGGCGTGATCGGCTCCGATGGCAAGCTGGACGAGCGTAATTTGAAGCGACTGCTGACTGCTGCTCGCACAACACCTGTAACATTTCACCGCGCGTTCGACCGTCTCGCCGATCCAATCGGCGCGCTTGAACCGCTGATTGAATTGGGTGTTGAGCGGATCCTTACATCCGGTGGCCCGCGGACAGCGAGCGAAGGAATCGAGCAGTTGGCTGCAATGGTCGAACGCGCGCGCGGACGCAAAACGGTCATACTCGCGGGTGGCGGCGTTCGCGCCCATAACGTTCGCGAAATCATCGCGCGAACAGGAGTTCGCGAAGTACACGCACGCTTCGTGGACTCGGCGCAAATGAAAGCCCTCGTCGCGGCGGCCCGGGATTAGCTCATACACCGGATCCGCGTTCTCGAGTCGCGAGCGTCACACTCCGCTTGGCTCGGGCGTTCCTTGCTGTCACCCGCGCGGCTGAATTTCAGCCGCGCAAGTCATCGAAAAATCATGAATCTCAAATTCTCCATAGCTTCGCTGCGCGCGGCGGCAGCGCTCACGGTCCTGGCGACGCAATCGCTCGGCGCTCAGGGGTCGACCCTGCAAACGCCCGACACCACGAAAGGCGCGCCACTATTCACCGGCCGCGACGCAATCAGGGCCGTCGGTTTCGCGGGCCTCACCGTCGCGATGTTTCCGCTCGATCGGTCGATCGCACGTCGACTCACCAACGAGAGATCAAAAGCGAACCGGTTTCTCAACGGCGCATCGAAGGGCGTTGAATACATCGCTGATCCCGGCTCGATCGTTATTGGAACGTCGCTGTACCTGTTCGGTCGACTGACTAATAACTCCGGCATCGAGGATCTGGGTTGGCACGGCACTGAAGCAGTTTTGCTGGCCGGCGGGACGGCCTGGATTCTCAAGGGACTTGCCGGTCGCGCGAGACCGTTTGTCACCGGCGACACCACTGCACACGATTTTAAGTTTGGCGGGGGATTCGGCAACGCGGACCGTCAATCGTTCCCGTCCGGCCACACGACGGCAGCGTTCGCCGCGGCGTCAGCCGTCGTCAGCGAAGCCGAGCGCGGCTGGCCGGGTCATTTCTGGCTGGTGGCGCCAGCGATGTACGGCGGTGCTTCGCTGGTCGGAGTCTCACGCATGTATCACGACAAGCATTGGGCGAGCGACGTCGCACTCGGCGCGGCGATCTGCACGTTCAGCGGCCTCAAGGTTGTTCGCTACGCACACGCGCATCCCCAGAATGTTCTCGACCGGGCGATTCTGCGTGCCGAGATTACGCCAGGCCCTTGCTCGTGCGTCGCGCTCAGTTTCGCAGTGTCGCCCTGAGCAATGTTTCCTTGTCTGAGGGGCGTGGCTTCTACGTCATTTGACCGATAGAGTGATTCGCTGATTCGAGCGAATGTTGGCGGGGTGGTGATTCCGTTTGCCAACTCTAACTCGACGGCCTATGACGAATAAACTGAATCGCTGGCTCCTGGTGTTCGGAGCGATCTGTCTTGGCTCGTGTGTCGGAACCGCGAGCGCACAGGCCCCGCCTCGCGTGCCGCTGCTGACCAGCGGTTGGATGGCTGGCTTCCATTACGGAGTTCCCGTCAAATGGTCGATGGCTCTTGCCTACGTGCTGCCAGCCATGCGCGACGATTGGCAGCCATTCGCAGCAGCGGAGCCGGGGATTGGCGGGTGGCGCGCAAGCATTGGCGCTCTGAAATCGACAGGTGAGCTGGGTCGCGGATACCTCGTTCGGGTCAGTGCGCTTCGCACCAGCAAAAAAAAGTGGCGCGCGCCGGCATCGACAACTTTTGTCGGGCCCGAGCTTCAGTTCATGCCGATCTTTGCGATCGGCGCTCGCGTCGGTGGATTCTTCCGTGTCCAGGGCAAAGGCGAACGCGGACTATTGACCGGTGACCTGAGTCTCCTGTTCTGAGGCGTGATCGTTCGAGTCGCGGGCGTTATGTGCACGCGTCGATCAGTGAGGAGTTACGTGCTCCGACTTCCGCTCGCGAACCGGCAGCGCTGCCACGCGATCGCGCTCGGCCTTTTCAGATAGAAGTCGGGCTACGAAGCGGTGGCCCTCTGAGAGCCGCTCGACTTCGACGGAGAGCACGTCCATCGCCTGCATTATCTGCTGGAATTGCGGCGAGGCGGAAACTTCCTTCGCCAGCTCATTCACGACGCGATCGGCTGACCGGCGGCTGGCGAGATGACTGCCGATCCAGGCACCGACGAACCCAGCGACCAGCGCGATGCCTCCGGCGGCGGTGAAGAGCAACATGTAATGCTCTCGGAGCGTGCCGAAGAAGATCGGGGGGAAATTCATCAATTGCCTCAGATTGGGAGTGTGACTCTTCCTACGAGCCTGAATCTAAAAAAGAGTCGGCTGGTGCGAGCTTGCATTACTCGCGGGCGGATTGAACCCGAAGTGACGATACGCTTGCGCCGTCGCGACGCGTCCGCGCGGCGTACGCTGGAGGAATCCGTTCTGGACGAGAAATGGCTCGTAAACTTCTTCGAGCGTACCCGCATCCTCTCCGATCGCGGCAGCGATGGTGCCGACGCCGACGGGTCCGCCGTCGAACTTTTCGATGATTGTCTTGAGGATGCGGGTGTCCATGTCGTCGAGCCCCAGCTGATCGACTTCGAGTAGGACCAGTGCATCCGCGGCGACTTTGCGCGTGATCTTTCCGCCCGCCCGCACCTGCGCGAAATCGCGAATGCGGCGGAGCAGGCGATTCGCCACGCGCGGAGTGCCGCGGGCTCGCTTGGCGATCTCCTGCGCTCCGTCCTCATCGATCTCGACTTGCATGACTTCGGCGGTGCGGTGCACGATCTGCTCGAGATCTGCGGCGGGATAGAAATTGAGTCGCTGCTCGATTCCAAACCGCGCGCGCATCGGTGGTGTCAGCATGCCGAGTCGAGTTGTGGCGCCGATGAGCGTGAACTTCTCGATCTGCATCGTAATCGTCTGCGCTTTTGGCCCTTCCGAGAGGCGGATCTCGATTTTGTAATCCTCCATCGCCGGATAGAGAAACTCTTCGATGATCGGTTTCAGCCGATGAATCTCATCGATGAAGAGAATGTCGCCTTCTCTGAGGTTCGTTAGTGTCCCAACGAGATCTCCGGGCTTCTCGAGCGCGGGACCCGAGGTGCTTCGGATGTTGACGCCGAGTTCGCGGGCTATGAGCTCGGCGAGTGTCGTCTTCCCGAGACCCGGGGGGCCGAAGAAGAGGGTGTGGTCGAGCGGCTCTCGGCGGGCGAGCGCGGCATCGATATAGATTCGCAGCGATTCCTTCACCCGGTCCTGGCCGATGAACTCGGACAGCCGCTGCGGGCGGAGTGAGAGCTCGACTACGCTCTCCTCTGCGATGATTTCGGGTGTGGTGATTTCAGCTCGTGTCATCAGGTCGAAGGATCACACCGTCAGGAGTCGATCGGGTACCGGAAATTTACCCGAATAAGAACCGAAATTCGAGGCGAAGCTTACTCAGCAACGCGAAATCATCAGCAGTCAAAACTATCCTCGCGACGGCCGGCCGGAAATGTAGGACAATCGCTGACATGTCCCGTGCCTAAACCGCGATCTCATTTCGCCTGTGCGGACGACGCCGCGATCCAGCGCACCGCGCTACCCTCGTGCAAACCAAAATCGGCCGGCCGTTATGCACACAGCAACTTTATTTGCCACAGATGCAATGATGACTTCGGAGGCGTGGAGCCAGAGACCTCAGCTAATCCTCGTCGCCGCACCGTATCGCTCGGACACCAACGATGATCCCTGGCTCGTCGACGCCAACATGGCGGTGATGACCGAAATTTCGCTCCGATTACTCCGAGCCGGTCACCTTCCCGTCGTCAGCGAGTGGGTCGCGCTTCCGCTCATCGAGCACGCCGGCTCTGGACAAATCGGCGACCGGATCTTCAACGACATCTACCACACCGTCACGGCCGAGCTGCTCAATAAATGCGATGCGATCCTTCGCATTGGCGGGCCCTCAGACGACGCCGACGATCTTGTTGCTGCCGCCTGGAATCGGGGCAAAACGGTTTACTTCGCGCTCGAGGACGTGCCGCCAGTCAAGAAGCTGGCTATTTCAATAGATCGTGCGCAACGACGTAGCGTACGAGGTCCTGCTTAGTCTTCAGTCCCATCTTCTCGAGCAGTCTCGTGCGGTAAGTGCTCACTGTCTTCGCGCTCAGGCCAAGCTGCTCGGCGACATCTTTCACCATCATCCCGCTTCCCAGCGAACGCAGGACTTCGAACTCGCGGTCACTGAGACTCTCGTGCACGGCTCGATTCTGCCCGCTGTCGATCATATCCGCCAGCCGCTCGGCCATCGACTCGCTCACGTACTTGCCGCCACGCGCGACACGTCCAATTGCCAGAACCAGCTGCTCCGGTGAGCGGTCTTTGGTGAGGTAGCCGCTGGCGCCGGCGCGCAGCGACCGCGCCGCCCACTGATCCTCGGGATGCGCGCTGATCACCAGCAACTTCACGGTCGGATGCTCGCGTCGCAGATCCTTGAGCGTATCGATGTAAGTCGCTCCCGGCATGCTGACATCGAGCAGGACGACGTCCACAGCCGCAGCAGCGAGCAGACGAAACAGCTCCACCGCGCTCGACGCTTCGCCAACCACCGAAATGCCGGGGTGCTCGCTGACGATGCGGCGCAGACCTTCGCGCACGATCGGATGATCATCAGCTATCGCGACGCGGATCATACGTGGGCCTCCGCGAGTGGCACACGCAACATCACCTTCGTGCCGTGATCTGGGACGCCAGTGATGCTGAACTCTCCACCGCAGGCGAGTGCCCGCTCGCGCATGCCGACTACGCCGAGCGAGCGCGTTCCATCGAGGCGCTCAAAAGAAGCGCCACAGCCATTGTCGGCGACTTCCAAGGTGAGCGACGATGGCGTCTGATCGAGTCGAATCGAGACGTTCGTCGCCCTGGAGTGCCGGAGCACGTTCGTCAGCGACTCCTGCAGGATCCGAAACACCGGGCTGCCGAGGTGGTCAGGAATCGGCGTGTCATCGCTGTGAATCTCGACCGAGACATCGATGCCGGTGCGCGTGCGAAACTCCTGCCCCTGCCACTCCAACGCCGCCGTGAGCCCGAGCTGGTCGAGTATGCTCGGCCGCAGCTCGGTTGCAATGCGACGCACCGCGGTGAGCGTTTGGTCGATGCGGTCGATGACCGAGCCGCACTGCGCGAGCATCGCATGATCGCGCGGCAGCCGATTCTTCATCCAGGCGATGTCTAGCTTGAGTCCGGTCAGCGCCTGCCCGAGCTCGTCGTGAATCTCGCGCGCAATTTCGGTGCGCTCTTCTTCGCGAACCAACTGCAGTCGCGAAGCGAGTGCGCGCAGCTGCTCCGCTGATGCGCGGATCTGCTCGGTCGCGAGATGCTTGTCGGTGATGTCACGCTGAATACCGAAGTGTCCGGCGATGCGACCCCGATCATCGTGAATCACCATGTAATCGCCTTCGATCCGCATCGGCGTGCCATCGAGCCGTCGCTCGTCTGTCTCCGTATGCAGATATCCGACGTCGAAGAACTCTCGCCACCGGTCGCGGGCTGTCGCAATGTCATGCGCAAAGAACTGCGCCGGCGTCATGCCGAGCAGCTCTGATTGTGTTGCCGCGTTGAACTGAGAAAGGATGGCCGAGTTGACCTTGGTCATCCGCTGGTGCTCGAAGACGTAGTCGAGCACTCTCTCCTTGTCGACGCCGGCGCCCCATTCGACCGGTTCGTCCAGCATCATGAAAAAGAACCCATCGAGGGACTGTGAGAAGAACAGTTCCAGCAGTCGTTCATTCTCGATCCCGGTGGGTACTGCCATGGTACAATGCCATGGATTAGGGGTGCTAAAAGGTATGCCTCGAATCATCTGAAAACAAAGAGGACCGAGGTCTGCGCCTCGACCCTCTTTGCCCGGCGCTTAGAAAGACTTCTTCGGTTCGCCGTATATCAGATTGTCAACGACAACGAGATCGAATGTTCCGCCGTCGGTGACGTCGTTAACGCCTGCCCCAAGCGCGCCGGTGCCCAGGGTGATTCGAACGCGGGCAATGATTGCGTCGGCGAACGTGACGCCAAGGAAAGACAGGCCGGCGGCGTCGGACCGGACCGGAGCTGGAAATGTCCCCAGGCTGGAGCCATCCTGCGCGAACAACTGAATGGTCGTCTTGTCGGCGAGGTCGACATCGCTGAAGACGATCCCGATGCCGCGCGTCACGGCCGGCGTCGGCTGTCCCGCAACTTCAAACAGCTGATCGAGCTGGTTGCTGCCGATTGGTGCGAAGATCTTGTTGGCGCTGAAGAAGGTGAATTGCGCGGCGTACTCCGGATTGATCTCCGCGAAATCAGTGGAGTCATTGCGGAAGCCGGTTCCTGATGTCGTGAAGACCGCGCCCGCCTTCACGTTGGTGTTGAAGAAATCCGCCGGGAAGTTGTTCTTGTTGTCGAACGGATTGGCGCCGGCACCGTCCCAGTTGATTTCGCGCCTGCCCGTCGTTTGCTCACCGGCGATAGCGCCGTTGGCGGCTCCGAGCACGTTGCGGAACTCGTCGACTTTCGCCGCGATTGCACCGGTTGCTGTGTAGACCGTTGCCAGCGGGCCGGGTGGGGGCGGGGGTGGCGCTGCAACTTTGTCACTGCCGCACGCGACGATGCCAGCAAGGGCCGCGAGGGTTAAAATCGTTTTAAGCATCTGCGTCTCCGAAAGGATTCGAAAACGCGAAGGTTAGAACACCAGCGCGCGCTACACGATCAGAGCGATCGTTCGATTTGCGGTGATTTGCTGCGACAACGGGTGTAGGACAGAGCCTTACACGTCAGACGCGCGCTTGCAGAGCCGCCAGGCGCTCAGCCGCCTTATTAAGCGTCTCGATTTTTTTGCAGAACGCGAATCGAGTCACTGATTTGCCGAGCTCCGGTCGCGAGTAGAAGCTCATGCCTGGTACAGTCGCGACGCCGACCTCTTTCGCCAGCCACATCGCGAAATCCTTGGACTCGAGATCAGAGATCTCGGAGAAGTCGGCAAGTATATAGTATGCGCCCTCGGGGGCGGCGTACTTGAACCCCGCTTCGTCCAGCGCCGCGCACATAATGTCGCGTCGGGCGCGGTACTCGAGCGCGAGGTGGTTGTAATAGTCGGAGTCGAACGCCATTCCGATCGCGCCCGCTGCCTGCAACGGAGCTGGCGCGCCCACCGTCAAAAAGTCGTGGACTTTGCGAATCGGTGACGACAACTCGGGCGGCGCGATCGCGTAGCCGAGTCGCCAGCCGGTGCACGAAAAAGTCTTGGACAAGCCGGAGATCGTGACGGTGCGCTCCCGCATACCCGGCCGCGTCGCCAGCACGTGATGACCGCCGGCGTAGCGAATGTGCTCGTAAATCTCGTCGGTGATCGCGATCACATCGTGCTTCTGGCACAGCTCGGCGATCAGCGAGATCTCATCGCGGGTGAAAACCCGCCCGGTCGGATTGTGCGGTGTGTTGACGATGATCGCGCGGGTCCTGTCGTTGAATGCCGCGCGCAGCTTGTCCGGATCGATCTTCCAGTCCGGCGGCTCCATCGGCACGAACACCGGCTTCGCGCCGGCGAGAATTGCATCCGGCCCGTAATTCTCATAGTACGGCTCGAACACGATGACTTCGTCGCCGGCATCGACGAGCGCGAGGAACGCCGACGCCATTGCTTCTGTCGCGCCGCAACAAACCGTGATCTCGCGCTCGGGGTCGACTTCCATGTCGTACCACTGGCGGTACTTCTCGGCGATTGCAACCCGCAACGCGGGACTGCCCCAGGTAATTGCGTACTGATTGACGTCGCCCTTGATCGCCGCGCACGCCGCGTCCTTCATCGGCTCGGGCATCGGGAAGTCGGGGAAGCCCTGCGCGAGATTGATCGCGCCGTACTGATTGGCGATCCGCGTCATTTCGCGGATCACCGACTCGGTGAAGTTGCGAGCGCGCGCGGCGGCTGCCGCTCTTTTGGAGATCGCCGCCGCGTCTAGCACCGAGCTGCTACTGCCCGGCACCCTTGGACAGCACCTCGATCACGCCGCTCGCCCCACCCTTGATTCCGAACTTCGCCCCGGCCTGCGTCACGTCGTAGTAGTGAAGCGTCCCGACGTTGTAACCGGCGATGTTTTTCAGCGAATTGATATCTCCGTACTGCTGGCCATCGACGAAAACCACTGGGTAGTTCGTTCCTGCGTTGTAGTAACCCGACGTCTGCCCCTTTGCCGCGAGCCAGTTCGGCCTGAGCCGCGCGATCGCATCATACGCGGTCGTCGCATCTGCATGTGCCTGACTCATTTCCTCGGCGGTCAGTACGGAGGCGCTCTGTCGGGCGACTCCCGGATTGACTCCAGTACTGGCGCAGCCGAAAAGGGCCGCCGCCGAAAGTAGGTAGAAGTATCTCGATGACATTGGTAATTCCTCCGTTTCCCGCTTTGGTGAAGGTGCAGGTGGTACCGCCCGATTGCAACCTTACCGTACGAGCGGGCGTGTCATCTGGTTTGACAATCGCAAAGGCAATAGCGATGATGACAGGTCAACTCAGGCGGACCCATGAGCCTCAGCGTCATCGTCGGGATTGTACTCGCAGTGATAATCATCGCGGTGCTGTGGCGTCGAGGTAAGCCGCCAGTACCGTAAGCCGGGCTATTGTCGAGTGGTTACGTCGATGACTCCGGACCCTGAGGTCATCCCGAACTTCCCCGACGCCATGGTCGGATCGTAGTACCTGACCATCGACACCTGGGTCGGAATCAGGCTGCTCAGCGAAGCAATGTCGCCGTACTGCCGACCATCGACATAGACCAGCGGGAAATCACTGGCTGTGCTGCCACCAAGCGTCGATTGACCGCGCGCGCGCAGCATGTTCGGCCGTATTTTCTGCACCAGCTCGTACATATTGCTTGCCGGCACCGCCCGAATCTCTTCTTCCGTAATCACATTGCGGTCGCTGCCGCCTGGCGTAATCGCTGCTCGATCGGATTTTGGTCCGGACGCGCACGCCGCCAACATTGCCAGCGCGAAGAGGTAAGTCTTCTTCATCGTTCCTCCTCCCGAGCGTTCAGCTGCTTGCGACCCGCTTCGCTTCCCACGCGCTCAACAGCCACCGGCCTTCGCGCCGCACATAGATCTCGGTGAAACGAACGGTGACTTTGCTCGAGCCCTTGGCGTCGCGCACTTGTTGCTCCGCACGCCCCGTCGCGAGTGCGAGTCCATGATAGACCCGCACGCGCACATCGTGAGCTGCAATCGAGTCGTACACAGTCGAACGCTTCTTGATTGCGTCGAGGAATTCCTTCCTCGACTGGATTGATCCCTTGCCAGGAACGTAGGTGAGCTCTTCGTCGAGCAGAGTGTCCAGCGCGACAACGTCGCGATTCATCATTGCTTCGAACCGCTGATGCTCGGCGACCCGAACTTCACTCTCCGCCACGAGTCGCGCCATGGTTTTGCTAGTGGTGTGGCCGCGCATCGATAGCCGCAGAATGCTGGGCCGGGCACAGCCGGCGAGCAGCGCAACGAGCAGGACCGCCGAGGCAGCGCGCGGCATCTATCGCGTTCTGATCTCGATGACGCCGTTACCGTACTGCATGCCGTACCGTGTCACTGATTCGTTTGCGGGCAGATAGCGGATCTCCTTGATGTTTATCGAAGCGATGTTGCGCAGGCTGTTGAGATCACCGTAGAACTGGCTGTCCAGAAAAACCGCTGCGTATTCGCTGGCGACCGTGGGGGCGGTTTGAATCGTCGTACGGCCGCGAGTCTTTAGATATTGCGGCCGCAGGTGACTGATTACGTCGTACGCATTCACGCCGTTCTGCGCGGTGATCTCACTCTGGCTGATGACGTTGTAGTCCTTCGCTGGATGAGCGGTCGCGCCAGCACTGGCGCACGCGGCGAGTCCAATCGCCGCCAAAAGGTTGAGTGCTTTCAGCATTTACTTACCTCCGAGTTTCGATAACGCTGCTCTGATCAATTCTGCTGCGGACTTTCCCCCACCGCCAGCGTCAAGTGCTGCCCGCACACCGCGTTCCGCGTCAGCATTGTTATAGCCCAGTGAAACCAGCGCCCGCATCGCGTCATCTGCGGCAGCGGAAGCGGGGGCAGTGCTGGTCCCCGCAGTCTCACCGAGTCCATCCAGCTTGTCAGCGAGATCGAGAATCAGTCGCTCCGCTTTCTTTCTACCTACGCGAGGAACGCCCTGAAGTGTCGGAATGTCCTTTTCGCGGATCGCGCGAACCAGGCGCGTCGCCGACAGGGCCGACAACATGCCGATGGCGAGCGACGGGCCAATGCCATTTGCAGTGAGAAGCTTCTCGAACAATCGCTTCTCGAACAAGCTCACGAACCCAAACAATTGCCAGGAGTCTTCCTTCACCACCAGCGAAGTGTGCAGGAAGACATCATCCTCGAGGCGAGGGAGCGACTCGAACACGTTGAGCGGAATGGTGAGCTCATAGGCGACGCCGCCTTCCGTCATTACTTCCACCGAATCGAGATCCTTCGCGACGAGTTTGCCTTTGAGCCGCGCGATCAAGCGAATCTCACGGGTTCAAGCTTCGGCAGCCTGGGCAGCTCCGGCATCAGTGCATAGGCGAGCGCCGCCGCGACGCCGTCAGCTGCGTCCGCTGGCTGAGGTGCCGATTTCAGTCGCAGCAACCGGGTCACCATGAACTGAATCTGCAGCTTCGTTGCGGCGCCGGTTCCGGCGACGGCTTTCTTGATCTCGGCGGGCGGAAACTCGTGGATGTCGAGTCCCGCTTGCACGCCAGCGAGCAGAATCACGCCACGCGTGTGACCGAGTACGACCGTGGTGCGCACGTTGCGCGCGTAGAAAATGTCTTCGATCGATAACACCGTCGGCTGATGCCGTCGAATCAGCTCGGCGACGCCGTCGTGAATTTCGGCGAGCCTGTGCGAAAGATCGTCGCGCGGTTTGGTGCGGATGACCCCACACTCGATGAGTGTCAGCGGATTGCGTCCTTCCTTGCGGACTACTCCGTAACCCGTGACTGCCGTGCCCGGATCGATGCCGAGCACGGTAACTGGTTTGGCATCACGCACCGGACATTTGCTCGACGTCCATGTCGAAATTCGCGGACACCTTCTGGACGTCGTCGAGATCCTCGAGCTCGTCGAGCAGCTTCACCAGTTGTTCGGCATTCTTGCCTTCGACGCGCACTGTCGATTTCGGAATGAATGCGACTTCGGATTCAGCGATCTCGACACCCGCTTTCTTGATGGCGTCCTCGACGGTGTGGACGCCGTGCGGATCGGTCGTCACCACGAACTGATCGCCTTCGAGCTTGAAGTCTTCAGCGCCCGCGTCGAGCGCGATCTCCAGCACCTTGTCTTCCTCGTATTTGCCTTTGTCGATGTAGATCTGACCCTTGCGGTCGAACAGATACGACACCGATCCGGTTGAGCCGAGATTGCCGCCGAGTCGCGACATCTTGTGTCTGATGTC
>Ga0207665_10001276_pt1 | contig 17002 bp, 11 predicted proteins | sample LARL112metaG_FD_184351 | JGI IMG/M metagenome (GOLD analysis project Ga0207665, IMG submission 184351) | Corn, switchgrass and miscanthus rhizosphere microbial communities from Kellogg Biological Station, Michigan, USA - LAR L11-2 metaG... | ecosystem: Host-associated > Plants > Roots >...
TTGCGATCTCCGCAGGTGAACGTCGTCGGATACGTCGGAGCAGCGTTGGGAGCGGTGTCCCAGTACATACGTGCTTCGAACGTATCAGCTCCACCCTGCGCCGCAATCGCGGCGTCAAGGTTGGAAGCATTGACCGAACGTTCCGTCGATGAATACATGAACCGACGCGGAATGTTCGAACGGCTCGCATCTGCGCCCGGCTTGATGTCGTAAGGAACGCAGGTACGGCGCCACTCAGCCCATGCCGTTCCACCATCGGTGTAAAGCGCCAGCCACTTCTGCTGGGCGATCTGCACCAGACCGGCGGTGCCAGGAGTGTAAACGACGCCCGGCTGTGCGAGGTACGCAGCTGCATCCGCCGCACTGCCGCCCCACTGCTCGATCGAAGCGGTGATGCCGGCGTCGTAGAATCCGGCGGCCTGCGCCGGAGTCAGTCCACCGAGCCCTCTCTGCGCCGCTTCAGCCATGATCAGATTGACTTCGGCAGCGGTCATCAGGAACGACGGGAAGCTGTTGCCATTTCCACCGAAGAAGCCGTACGCAGTCGCACCCGGGAACAACTGGGCCGTCACGCGCGACGAGCAGCAGATGTAGACGGCTGCTTTCTCGGCGGTCAGTCCGTTCGGAGCGCCCTTGAACGTGCCATCGTCTGGCGCCGGCTGGGCGTAGAGCGCAAGTCTCGGATCATTGAGCGACTTCAGCAGGTTGATGAGAACCAGGGACGTGCGATTGTCATCGCGCGTCGAGAAGAAGTTCGCCCACGGATTGTTGTAAATACCGTCACCCGGCCAGTTCAGCACCGCGTTATCGGCATTGTCGGTGATCAATCCGCCTGGAGCGGAGAACGCCGCGGTGAGCTGCGCATTCGCCGTCGTCGGATCCTTGTTGACGAGAAGGAGGGCAAGTCTCGCACGTAGCGAGTTCGAGAATTTCTGCCACTCCTTGATGTCGCCTCCGTAGATCGGATCGCCGTTGCCGAGCGTTGCCGCTCCGGCGCCGGCGCCCGCGATATCCTTGCTGACCTTGTCGAGCTGTACGAAGAAGTCAGCGTAGATGTCTTTCTGCGCATCGTACTTCGGCGCAAGGCTTCCTCCGGTCTGGTCGCCCTTCAGCGCGTCAAAGTACGGGATGTCGCCCCACGTGTTGGTGAGGTACGAGAAGCTCCACGTTCTCATCGCCAGCGCCGGACCATAGATGCCCGGCTCATTGGCTGCTTCACCCTTCTCAATCACCTTCGTGAAATCCTCGAGGTGAGTGGCGTAAGGGTTGTCGAAGTAACCGGCCGTCGAGCCGCCGGTCAGGCGGGTATAGCGGTCCTCGTCGGGATACTGCACTTCGGCGAGGTGCTGAACCACGAACTCCGTCGCGCGGAGGTCGTAGCCACCGAACCATCGGCTGGCCGCATCGACGGTCGCTGTGGTAAACAGCGTCGATGCCGGCACGTCCTCCGGATTGTTCGGGTTTTTGTTGAGATTGGTCAGGTTGTCGGTGTTGCACGCCGCGGTGACCACCGCGACGGCAAGGCCGCAACCGACCGTAAGAAATTTTCTATTCATCATTGTGTCCTTGTCTCGGATGGGCCGGTTACGGCGTTACACGGAAGCTCAGACCCCAGCTCCGTGTGTTCGGTAGCGCACCGAACTCGACACCCTGGAAGTTTCCAATCGTATAGGAGAACTCAGGATCGATATTCGGTACTCTGGTCCACGTGTGAAGGTTCCGACCAGTGAGTGCCACGCTGATGGCGCGAGCATTGAAGCGGCTCGCCCACTCGCCAGGCAGATCGAAGCCGAAGCGCAGTTCACGAAGCTTGGTGTAGCTGGCGTCGTAGACGTACGGCTCCATCACCGGGAAGATGTTCTGGAAATATCTCTCGGCGGTCACGTTGGTCGTGTTGGGTTGACCATTGCACGGACCGGTCGCAGCGCAGGTGTTGATGTCGATACCATCGACAACGATGCCTGGCTTGTCCCAATCCTGCTCGCGGCCACGCAGCGACTGCGCAGTCACGCCGGAGTAGTCACCGAAAAAGTTGGTGATGCTGACGACGTTGCCGCCGCGACGGAAGTCGAGCAACGCGCTAACCGTGAAGTTCTTGAAGTTAACGGTGTTGTTCCAGCCACCGGTCCACTTCGGCTGAATGTTGCCGAGGACCTCACGTCCACCCAAAACCGTCAGACCGCCATCGGTGTAGATCTTGTGCGTGGCGGAATCGCGAGCGAACGCGTAACCGAAGATCGAGCCGTAAGGCTGACCCTGGCGCGCTTCAATGTTGGTGTACCAGCTCGAGCCGATCACGTAGGTCTTGATGCCCGGGGCGAGCTCGTCGACCATGCTCTTATTGCGTGAGTAGTTGAAGGTCGACGTCCACTGCAGGCCGTTGTTCAGCTGCAGCGGAGTTACACCAAGCAGGAAGTCCGTTCCCTTGTTGCTGATCTGGCCGGCATTGACTGCCTTCGAGCTGAAGCCAGACGTGTTGGAGACCGGAATCGTGAAGATCTGATTTCTGGTCTTCTTGTCGTACGCGCTTCCATCGAACGTCACGCGGCCATCGAGGAACGACAGTTCGAGACCAACTTCGTTCGACTTCGTCTCTTCGGGCTTGAGGTCCGAGTTCGCGATGAAGTTCTGCAGCGTGAACTGGGGCAGACCGTTGAACTTGGTCGACACACCAGTATAGGTGGAACGCAGCTGATAAGGATCAGCGTCGTTACCCACGCGCGCAGTCGATGCACGGAGCTTCGCATAGTTCAGGAAGCCGCCGTTTCTCAGCGCTGGAATTGCATCGCTCAACACGATCGATGTGTTGACCGACGGATAGAAGTACGAGTTCTTGCCCTTCGGCAGCGTCGAGGACCAGTCATTTCTGGCCGTCCCTTCGACCGTCCACCAGTTGTTCAGAGTAAACGCGGCCGAACCGTAAAGGCTGTTGACCTGACGGCGCGACAGGAATTGCTCGTTCTGCGGCGTTACAGCTGCATTCGAAACGTTGTAGATGTCGGCGACTGAAAGACCAGGCGTCGCTACTGCGTTGTTGTCGAAGCGCTCTCTGCGCACGCTGCCACCAAGGGTGGAGTTGAGCGAGAGGTGGGTGCCCAGGCCGCGCGCGATCGTCATGATCAGATCGCTCGTGTTCTGGTTGCTGTAATCGTTCAGGTTGGAGAACCCGCCATGGTAGCGCGGGTCGATACCAACGCTCGCAGAACCGGGTACGCCAACGCCGTCCTGAATGTTGCCCTCGGCGAAATGCTCGTCGATGCCGAGACGGTAGACGTCAGATCCCGTGCGTGCGATCAGGTTTCCACCGTCGAACAGTTTGTAGTTCGCCGACACCGTTCCGATGAACCGATCCCGATTATCCGAGACTGGATTCTCGTACATTCTCCAGAACGGATTGTTGTGGAAGTTGTAGTTCCAGTTGAACTCGCGGTTCGACGGTCCGTTGTTCACGGTGGCGCCCTGCTGGTAGTTGCGCAGCGCGTTCATGTCGACCTGGCGTCCGAACCAGACGAACGTCTCGAGAATGCCGGTGTTGTAGCCGGTTCCCGGACGGTTCAGTGCAGAATTGTGGATGTACTGCAGCGTCGCGTCCGTGCTGAGACGGTCGGTGACCCGCAGCGATCCGTTTAACATTCCCGAGGTCTTCGAGAAATCGTTGTTCGGGATGTAGCCGTTGGTGTTGTCCCTTCCCAACGAGACACGCGCATTCGCGCGATCGTTACCGCCGCTGAACGCGAGCGTCGTCGAACGAGTGTGACCGGTGTTGAAGAAGCTCGATACGTTGTCAGGATGCGCAATCCAGGGCGAAGCCTGATTCGGGCTCGTGAACTGGAGGCAAGGCGCACTCTGATCGTACGTGGTCGTCTTCGGAATGAACGTGCAGCCATACATGCGGCCATCCAGCTTCGGTCCGAAGCTCTGATCGGCCCAGTCGTTCGTGCCGTTGCCCTGACCATCGAAGTAGCTGAACTCGCCGCCCGCTCCCTGACCATAAAGGTTCTGGTAAGTGGGAAGAATCGACGGCGCGTCCCAGGTGTAGGTCGTCGCGAGCTCGGTACGCGCGCGATTGCCAGTGGAACCACCCTTCTTGGTCGTGATGACGATGACGCCGTTCGCCGCGCGTGAACCGTAAAGAGCCGCCGCGTTGGGTCCCTTGAGGACCGACAACGTCGCAATGTCTTCCGGATTCAGGTCGGATATCGTGCTACCGAAGTCGTAACCGCCGTTTGGATCGCCGCCACGGCCGCGGTTGGTGACCGGGATACCATCGACGACGAACAGCGGCTGGTTAGTGCCCGTAATCGAGTTGGATCCGCGAATCACGATGCTCGAAGAACCGCCCTGAGTGCCGGATCCGGTAATTGCGACACCGGAGACCTTGCCTTCGAGCTGCTCGACGACATTGAGTGCCTTGGTCTGATTCAGCTCAGACGTGCTCAGCTGTTGCTGCGCCGTTCCGAGTTGGCTTTTCTCTCTTGCCAGACCGAGTGCAGTGACGACGACGCCCTGAAGCTCGGTGGCTGCCGCAGAAAGGCTGAAGTTCTGCGTAACCGGAGCGCCCGAGAGCGTGACCGATGCGGAGCTCGGCTGATAGCCGAGTCGGCGCGAGACTACTGTTACAGTGGTTCCATTCGCGGACGGCGGAGCGGTAAACGTGTAGCGGCCCGTCTCGTCCGTGAAAGCGCCAACGCGCAGCGTCGGAATGCTGACGCTCGCGCCGACAATGGGGGCTCCACCTGCGCCGGTAACCTGGCCGCTGATGGTCGTTCCCTGCGCCTGCGCCAGCGCCGGGGCAAACCCGAACACGCTCGCGATCGCAAGGAAGCGAGTGAACTTACCTGTCATTCCCATACGACACCTCGCAGAAAGTGAAACTGGGATGGGACGTGTCGCGTACGGGAAAAGCGATCCAGCCCGATCGCTCTCCCTGCGACTATGTCGATGCATTCGAGAGTATCGCGCGCCGAATGCGCGCGAGTGCCGAATGCCAAGCCAAAAACCCGAAGTCCCCAGCCCGGGACCTTCGGTTTTGCCTATATCCTGTGAACTTAGACGGCCTGTAACGGCAATGTCAACCAACGTTTACGAGAGTTTACATATCCGTAAGCGGGTTGTAAGGAGGGAGTAAATACGTCGGGGCCGACGTATCTATGCGGCGCTCGCCTTCTCCGTAACGACCCTGACTTCGTCGTCGAGCACCTGCATGAAACCGCCGCTGACATTGAAGCGGCGCCCCCCGCCGGCACCGAGGCGCAGCTGGCCGTCGCCAAGCAGCGCCATCAGTGGGGCATGGCCCGTAAGAATTCCAACTTCGCCGTCGTAGGCGGGTGCGACAACGGAATCCGTCTCGCCCTCGAACAACACCGCTTCAGGCGAAATCACCGAGACCTTCAGCATCAGGCCGACAGCCTCTTCGCCGCCTCGACCACTCCGTCGATGCCGCCCTGCATGAAGAAAGCCTGCTCGGGATACTGATCGAACTCACCCGCCACCAGCCTCTCAAAGGAGGAGATGGTCTCCTCGAGCTTGACGTACTGTCCCTTGATGCCGGTGAACTGCTCGGCGACTGCGAACGGCTGCGACATGAAGCGCTGAATTCTGCGCGCGCGGCCGACGACGAGCTTGTCCTCTTCAGAGAGCTCATCCATACCGAGAATGGCGATGATGTCCTGCAGCTCCTTGTAGCGCTGCAGAATGCGCTGGACGTCGGTCGCTACCTTGTAGTGGCGCTCGCCGATGAACTGCGCGTCGAGAATTCGCGACGACGACGCCAGCGGATCCACCGCCGGATAGATACCGAGCTCCGTGATCGCACGCGACAACACGACGGTCGCGTCGAGGTGAGCGAACGCCGTCGCAGGCGCCGGATCGGTAATGTCGTCGGCGGGAACGTAAATCGCCTGCACCGAGGTGATCGATCCGTTCTTGGTCGAAGTGATCCGCTCCTGCAAATCTCCCATCTCCGTCGCCAGCGTCGGCTGATAACCGACCGCGCTCGGCATGCGACCGAGGAGTGCGGACACTTCAGAGCCCGCCTGCGTGAAACGGAAGATGTTGTCGATGAACACCAGCACGTCGGCGTTCTCGACGTCGCGGAAGTATTCAGCCACGGTGAGACCCGAGAGTCCGACGCGCAGGCGCGCTCCGGGTGGCTCGTTCATCTGACCGTAGATGAGTGCCGTCGAGCCAAGCACGCCCGACTCCTTCATCTCGAGGTAAAGATCGTTTCCTTCGCGGGTGCGCTCGCCGACGCCGCAGAACACAGACTTACCACCGTGCCCCTTCTGCACGTTGTTGATCAACTCCATGATGACGACGGTCTTGCCGACGCCAGCGCCACCGAAGAGTCCGATCTTTCCGCCCTTCACGAATGGGGCGATCAGGTCGATGACCTTGATGCCCGTCTCGAAGATTTCGGTCTTCGGCTCGAGGTTCGCGAACTCGGGAGCCGGACGGTGAATCGGCCACCGCTCGACATCGGCCGGAATCGCCGGGCCGTTGTCGACCGGATTTCCGATGACGTTCAGAATTCTACCGAGCGCTGCGTCTCCAACCGGCACTTTGATCGGTGCGCCCGTATCCTCGACATTCATCCCGCGTACAACCGCGTCTGTGGACGACATCGCAACAGCACGCACCTGATTGCGACCGATGTGCTGCTGGACTTCCACGGTGACGTCGATATCGGCGCCAGACTCCGATTTCTCGCGGATTCTCAGCGCGTTATAGAGCTCCGGCAGATGATCGGCCTCGAACTCCACGTCGAGAACGGGACCGATAACCTGCACCACCTTACCGATGTTCGCCTTTTTCGTGTTGGCGCCATCACCGGTTTTGGCGGCTCGCTTTTTCTCGGTGCGGACGGCTGTTGCCATGATTTACCCCTGTAGCGCAGCAGCACCGCCGACAATCTCGGCGATCTCCTGCGTGATCTGCGCCTGGCGGGCGCGGTTGAAAGTTCGTCTTAGAACGTTGAGCATCTCGCCGGCGTTGTCTGTCGCATTCTTCATCGCCGTGCGTTGCGCACTTTGGAATGCAGCTTCGTTCTCCACCAGGGCGCGATAAACCGAGTTGCGCACATACGAAGGAAGCAGTTGCGCAAGAATGACTTCCGCCGACGGCATCAGGATATAGTCGGGCTGCTGTCCTTTGCGCTCGGGCGGAGTAACGGGAAGTACCAGCTGCGAAGTCGGCGGTGTGGAAAGGGCCGAATTGAATTTGGAGTAAATCACGTAAACAGCGTCGATCTCTCCAGACGCGAACCTCTCGATCAGCGCATCGACGAGCTCGGCGGCGTTCTGAGCGGTCGGCTGTCCCGTGATGTCGGTGCGACTCGAAGCAACCTGACGACCGATATAACGGAAGTAGCCGAGCCCCTTCTTGCCGACGACGTGCAGCTCCTGCTCGACTCCCTGCTCCTTGAGCCGCGCGAGGAGATTGCGCGATTCCTTCAGCAGGTTGGCGTTGAACGCGCCGGCGAGGCCACGGTTGCTCGTGAGAATCAGGATCGCCGCCTTCTTGATCGAGGCGGGCTGGCGCATCAGCGGAAAACGCTCGGCGAGCTCCGGCGTATAGAGATTGGCGATCACCTCAGTAAGCGAGTTCGCGAAAGGACGCGCCCCGACGACGCGATCCTGCGCGCGCTTCATCTTGGACGTGGCTACCATCTCCATCGTCCGTGTGATCTTTCGAGTGTTCTCGACCGATCTGATTCGCCCCTTTAGCTCGCGACCTTTCGCCATTCGTCAGGACTTCTTGGCGCCGAACTGCTGATTGAAGGTCTCGATCGCTCTCTTGAGATCGGCTTCCGTCTCCTTCGAGAGCACCTTTTCAGATTTGATGCGTTGGCCAATCTGCGGGAACTGCTTCTCCGCGAACTCGAGGAACCCGCGCTCCCATTCTCTGATGCGCGAAACTTCGATCGCATCGAGGAAGCCGTTCGTTACCGCATAGATGATGACTACCTGCTGCTCCACCGGCATCGGGTGGTACTGAGGCTGCTTCAGGATCTCGACGGTTCGCGCGCCGCGCTCGAGCTGCTTCTTGGTCGCGGCGTCGAGATCGGACGCGAAGGACGAGAACGCTTCCAGCTCACGATACTGAGCGAGGTCGAGACGAAGTCTGCCTGCGACAGAGCGCATCGCTTTCACCTGCGCAGATCCACCGACGCGTGAAACCGAGATGCCGACGTTGACTGCGGGACGCACACCGGCGAAGAACAGATCTGCCTCGAGGAAGATCTGGCCGTCCGTGATCGATATGACGTTGGTCGGGATATAGGCGGAAACGTCGCCGGCCTGGGTTTCGATGATCGGCAGCGCCGTCAGCGATCCACCCGGCTTCTTGATCCGATCGCCGTCGACGATCGAAGCATCTTCACTCATTTTCGCCGCGCGCTCGAGCAGGCGCGAGTGGAGATAGAACACGTCGCCCGGGAAAGCTTCGCGGCCCGGCGGACGACGGAGCACCAGCGACAGCTGACGATACGCGGCTGCCTGCTTGGTAAGATCGTCGTACACGCAGAGCGTCGGCATCCCTTCGTTGTACATGAAGTACTCGGCCATTGCGCAGCCGGCGTACGGTGCGATGTACTGCATCGGCGCCGGATCAGAAGCGCTGGCGACGACGACGATGGTGTACTCCATCGCACCGGCCTGGCGCAGCTTCTCAACGACTGAGGCGACGGTCGAGTTCTTCTGACCGATAGCGACGTAGACGCAGATGACGCCGGTGCCCTTTTGATTGATGATCGTGTCGATCGCGATTGCGGTCTTACCTGTTCCGCGGTCGCCGATGATCAGCTCACGCTGCCCGCGACCGATCGGAATCATCGAGTCGATGGCCTTGATACCGGTTTGAAGCGGCTCTTTCACCGGCTGGCGTACGATGATGCCCGGTGCTTCCGATTCCACCTTGCGGGTAAGCTTGGCGTTGAGGGGTCCGGCTTCATCGAGGGGACGCCCCAATGGATCGACGACTCGGCCGACGAGCTCGTGTCCGACGGGGACCTCGAGCACGCGCGTGGTCCGACGGACCTCGTCGCCCTCTTTCAACTGGAGGTAATCGCCGAGGATGACGGATCCGATGTTGTCTTCTTCGAGGTTGAGCGCGAGGGCCGTCACTTTCTCGCCCGTCTCGGACGAAGTGACCTCGAGCATCTCGCCGGCCATCGCCTTGTTCAGACCATAGATACGAGCGATACCGTCTTTCACCTCGAGCACGGTGCCCACCTCTTCAACGTCGAGCTCGTTCAGGTCCGCCGCTTCGATTTCGCGGAGGAGAATGTCCTTGATTTCGCCGGGGCGCAGGATCGTGTCGGTGGCCATGATCTATGTGGTCAGATACTGGATAAGCGGGCCGCCGGAGGGGCGTCTCGCGTAAGGGTTTTCAGGGTTGTCGGGCGCTTGTGAAAAATATCACAAGCTCGGTAATGGAGCAATAAGGTCACCGGAATTTACGGGCCATCCCGGGTTTAACTCCGGCTTCGGGTCCTTCCTTGAGCAAACCGATCGATCAGATCGGTTGTACGCAGCCGCGCGAGCGAAGCCGGGCGCGTCCCAAAAATGCGCTGGGCAGTGACCGCCAGGTGCGATGAGGAAGCGAACTCGAGGATCCTGGCGATGTCCCGGATGTCGTGGCCGGGGTTCTTGGCCAGCTCGGCGGCGGCGATGAGCCTGACCAGGTCGATCACTCGCTTCAGGTTGGGCGCGCCGGGCTTGGCGAAGTTCCTACTGAGGTGCTCACGGCTCAATCCGACGGCGGTCGCCAGCTCCTTTGTCGTGACCGGTCTTCCCGAGTGCGCGACGATTACATCCCAGGCACTGCGCTGGAGGGGGGTATTCAGTCCGAGCGCATGAGGCGGCTCGACGAGCGCATGGCGAAAGCGAGTCGAGAATGCGTGAGGATAGACGAGATCGCGCGCGACGTTGTCGTCGATGCCTTCCGCGATGACGTCGATGAAGCCCAGTCCGGTACAGCGCGCGACGGCAGGCGTGTCAGAAGGACGAAGCGGCAGGATGGCGAAGAATGGCGCGCTCGGGAATTCAGCGGCAAAACCGGCGGCCTTCCAGATGTCCTCGTCGGGTGATCCCAGGTCGATGAGCGCAGCGTCGACGAGCACCTTGCGGAAGATTCCCTCGAGCTCTTCTGCCGATCGAGTGGAAATGATGCGCCAGCGGCGTCGCGGAAATGCGGCGCGTACCAGCGCCTTTGCCTTTTCCCGCTGGAGATAGACGACGAGTGAGGGCAGCGTCAAAGCATCGGCGGCGGCGGTCGTCACGATCAAACGCCCGCTTCGACGGTATCGAGGTCGGGCTTCCCTTCTATAAACTGGCGGACCACGGGATCGGTGGTGTGCTGGATCTCCTCGACCGTACCCACCTGGCGACACTTTCCTTCATATAACATCGCGATGCGCGAGCCGATCGTATAAGCGCTTCGCATGTCGTGGGTCACGACGATGCTGGTGACGCCGAGCCGCTCGCGCATGCGGATCATCAGCTGGTCGATGATCGCGCTGGTGACGGGATCGAGCCCGGTCGTCGGCTCGTCGTACATGATGTATTTGGGCTGTCGGGCAATGGCGCGCGCGATACCGACTCGCTTGCGCATACCGCCGGACAATTCGGCTGGAAACTTGGACTCGACGCCGGGCAGATCCACGAGCTCGAGCGCCTCACCGACGCGCGTCGTGATTTCCCGCTCAGACATCCTTCCCTCTTTCCGTAAACCCATCGCGACGTTGTCGCCGATGCTGAGCGAATCAAACAGCGCGGCAAACTGAAACACGTAGCCAATCTTGGAGCGCAGTTCGTAAAGCTCATCTCGGCTGAGCGTGGGAACCTCGCGATTGTCGACCCAGACTGTGCCGCTATCCGGCTCGAGCAAGCCGACGATGTGCTTGATGGCGACGGACTTGCCGGTGCCGGAATATCCAATGAGCACCATCGTCTCGCCCTCGTCGACCTCCAGCGAGAAGCCGTCCAGAACGACTTTGGGGCCGAACGCCTTGTGAACGTCGATCAGCTTGATCACGTCACAAATATGAACCGGCTTTTTGTGAGGGGAAGGGGCTACGGCCGGACTCCGGACTTTAGAAGCGAACTGCCTCGCTGATAGCTGATAGCAGCACGCTGATAGCTGATCGCTGCCTGCAACGGGACAGATCGCGACCATACCGATGAAACTCGAGTTGGTGAAAAAAGAAGGCGACGGAAGTCTGTCCCGTCGCCTGCAGCGGAAAGCTATTAGCTAGCTGCTATCAGCTAATAGCGAGGTAGTCAAACAAAAAGGGACGAGCGAATGCTCGTCCCTTTCCCTTGCCGTTCTTGGAGCCGTTACGCCGCGAACGAACCAAGCGCGCGGCCGACATCTCCTTCACGCAGACGCTTGAGCGCCCGGTCTCGAAGCTGACGAACACGCTCGCGCGTGACGCCGAGCAGCGAGCCGATTTCCTCGAGCGTGTGCTCGCGTCCGCCCTCGAGACCGAAGTACAGTCTGAGAACTTTCGCGTCACGCGGAGGCAGCGTTGACAGCGCCGTCTCGATCTCGTCGTTGAGGAAGCGGTTCATCGCCTCTTCCTCGGTGTCGGGCATCTCGTCGGCGACGAAACGCTCGATCAGGGAGCGATCGCCTTCCGGATCCATCGGCGCATCGAGACGGACGTCGCCGGTGTTGAGCGCGGCGAGCGACTGCACGACATCAACCGAGAGACCGGTAAGGTGCGACAGCTCTTCCGGAGTGGGCTCTCTCCGCATCTTCTGACGCAGAATCTCCGACGCCTTGATGATGCGTGAGAGATCGGCGGTGCGATTCAGCGGAACGCGCACGGTGCGGCCCTGACGCGCCAGCGACGACAGAATCGCCTGACGAATCCACCACACAGCGTACGAGATGAACTTCACGCCCTGATCGGGATCGAACTTACGAGCAGCAGTGAGCAGACCGACGTTGCCTTCACCGATCAGATCGATGAGCGGCATGCCGCGGTTTTGATACTTCTTCGCCACCGAGATGACGAAACGCAGATTGCGCTGGACGAGCTCCTGGAGTGCGTCGGGATCGCCGGCGCGAATCCGACGGGCAACCTCGATCTCCTCTGTACCTTTGAGCAACGGATACGTGCTCACCTCGTACAGATACTGATCGAGAATGTCTCTCTCGGGTTCGTTCGGTGCGATTCCGGCGACGGCCGTTTTGCGGCGACGCTTCACTTCAGCCATTTATGTAACACCTCAGGTCCTACTTGTTAAAAGCCTTTCGAATGCAGTCCCGCGTGGGCCAGCAATGCGAGCGAGTGAATGTGTTTCGACAACCTGGAAACGCATCAGCAAACGCGTCTCGGAGTGATCGAAATTTTCAGGTTGTAAAAACGCTGCAAGATACTGGCCGTTGACGATTTTGCCAGAGCGAATTTCTTGACTTCGATACTACCCTTGGATATCCTTCGCGGTTCCTGTCGGGCCGGGTGTCTGCCCTCAGGAAATGCCGGGGGTGTAGCTCAGTTGGGAGAGCGCTTGAATGGCATTCAAGAGGTCAGGGGTTCGATTCCCCTCACCTCCATGACGGCAGAGAAGAAGGCGCGCGTCACCAGAAACGCCACTTCGATTCATCGTAGCAGCAAGAACTTTTGTTTTCGCGGGAATAGCTCAGTTGGTAGAGCACAACCTTGCCAAGGTTGGGGTCGCGGGTTCGAGTCCCGTTTCCCGCTCTCCTCAGTATCACGGGCGGTTAGCTCAGTTGGTTAGAGCGCCACGTTGACATCGTGGAGGTCACAAGTTCGAGTCTTGTACCGCCCATACGAGATGCGGACGTGGGTAGCCACGTTAGTCCGCACTTCGTAATGCGCCCGTAGCTCAATTGGATAGAGCATTTGACTACGGATCAAAAGGTTGGGAGTTCGAGTCTCTCCGGGCGCGTACCCAAAAAAAAAGTCCTGAATCGACCAACGATTCAGGACTTTTTAATTCGCCGGGACTCCGCGTCTACATTCGCGTGTCCGTCTCCGTAACTCTGGTAGTTCTCTCGGTCCCGGAAGCGGCCTGCGGACTGACGACTCGCTCGGTCGTGGGAGCTGTCCCGTAACTCCGAGTGGTGGTCGAATAGTTGTCGCTGACGACTGTTCTGCTCTTGCGTCCAAAGATCGCCCACAGCAGAAGAATCGCTACGACTGCGATCGCCGCCAGGCCCCAACCAGTGAGCCAGAACGTGGTGGTGGTTGCCGGCTGAGTCGTCGTCACATCGGTCGCCGAAGTTGTCGTCTGCGAGGACGTGCCGACCGTCGCGTCAGTACCCGTTGACGGCGCTGCCTGCGTGTTTGCCGACGCATTCGGAGTTGCCGGCTGCGCTGCAGGCGCAGACTGATCCGCGGGCGTCGAAACGCTGCCGCCGGTCGTTGCCGGAGTGTTCGTGTTCTGACCGTAGCTGGTCGCGGCGAATCCCGCGAGCGTTAGCGCTGCCAATCCAGCCATCAGTCGCGAGCGTGATTTGTTCATCGTCACCTCTCGATGAGTGAAAGAGAAACTGCCGGGTTTGTAAGCACGACTCGCGCCAGAAAACGGCCTGCCGGGGTCCTTATGGGTCAGGTCGTTTCCTCGTCACGAATCAGCCTCGTCCGACCAAGGTCGTAGGACCTTACTGGCTCTGGCTCTTCACCTGGTTGCGATACGCTTCGCTCGCGTAAATCGCGATCTCTACGCGCCGATTGCGTTGACGACCATCCTCAGTGTCGTTGGAAGCAACTGGCTCAGTCTTTCCCTTGCCCGCCGTCTGCAACCGATTGGCTGGAACGCCGAGCGACTGGAGATATGCACTCGCCGCCAACGCCCGACGTTGGGACAGGTCGAGATTGTAGGCATCAGTGCCGACGCTATCGGTGTGGCCGACAATCAGGATGTCGGAGTTTGGATATTTATCCAGGCTCGACGCGAGCTGTTTGAGATTGTCCTTTCCCGCCGGCAGAATCTCAGTTGAATTGAACGGATAAAGGATGCCCGACGGAAATGTCACAGCGATTCCCTCGCCGACCCGCGTGATCGTCGCCCCAGGAATGCTCTGCTCCAGCTCCTTTGCCTGCTGATCCATCTGATGGCCGATCACCGCACCAGCAGCGCCGCCGACGATCGCGCCAATGATGGCTCCGCGAACCGTTGAACCCGTCTGGTTACCGACAACGCCGCCAACAGCCGCGCCCGCGGTAGCGCCAATAACGGCGCCGCGCTGCTTCTGACTCATTCCCGCACAGCCACTCAATACCACCGCACCTGCAACGACAAACGCGCCGAGTGCGCGCCCCGATTGTTTCAAAGTCATAGAGTCCTCATGGAAAGCGTACGCCGAAACGCGTACAAATTGGGTGCCACCTTTCAGGAAGCTTACACTCAGGTATCAGAAACCCTGTCCGATTCGCCCAGTGAACTTCCACGGTCCGTGTGTATCAATCACGCGAGTCACGCCCAGCGCAGCGGCGCCGTTGAACAATGTGAACAGAAACTCGGCCGACGCTCTTACGCCATTCGTTGGACGCGAAAGCGTTACAGGCAATGACGTTGTCGGATCTATCGTGGTACCAAGCTCGAGCAGAGCACGTTGCGCGGCGGGTCCGGAGATTTCTGCCCAGCCGGCGTGAATTCCCGCTGCGACGCCGGGCGCCAAACCTGGTACGAACAATCGACTGGGAAGCTGAATGGGCGCGCGTAGCAGGGGGAACGTGTAACCCAGCACCGCCCGGCCGAGCGCAGCGTTGTCTCCGGCGAATTCCTTGTAGCCATAGGCAGTCAGTCCCTCGTCTCCGCCAAGCTCGAACAGTACTTGCGGAGCCGGTTTGCCGAGCAGAGTACCAGCGTCACCACGCGCATAAAGCTGAAACGGTCCAACTTCGCGACGCGCCGCGAGCCTCAATTCGAGACGCTGCCAATACACCGTCCCGTCCGCGCGCTCGTAGTACAATCGCCCGCCGATACCCCGGTCGACGAACATTCCGCTCACTTCGGGATTTACGTCGAGTGACGCAACGCTGCGAAAGTAGTTTCCCTCGCGAATCCCGCGATTCGGTCGGAAGCCCTCGCCGCGGCCGACGTACAATCCCTGCGAAATATTTTGCTGCACCGCTCGATCCCGTCCCGGCCCGATCTGAAGTGAGAAGAGCGATCGCCGCCTGAGGCCGAGCGCTTTGCGAACGAATGCGCTCGCTGCCCATCGATCCAGATAATCGAAATTGTCGGTGCTGCCGAGCAGCGCGGACACCGTTGCCCCCCAGGAGAATGGGACCTGAAAATCGTTGGTGTTGGCAAGCGAGCGCTCGAATCGCAAACCGGTAGTGGTCGCACCCGCGCGTCGCTCGGTCCCGAACTGACCGCGCGCAGTTTGTTCGGACCACGCCCAGCCAGCGGAGGCGTGCGTTGTGACCTGCGTCGAATCCCCGGATTCATGTTCGACCGCGACGCCGGTAAACAACCCTTCGATGCGGTTGAATCGGAAAACCTCGCCCAGATTGCGCGGCCAGAAGCGAGTGCGACCACCGCCGGCACCGTCGGTGGTACGCCACTCGGCGGGTGCGAGATCGTTCAGCTCGCCATAGTAGACATCGCTGCTTGCTGCGCCAATCGGTCGGCGCCAATCTCCAAATCGCTGCTGGGCGCCGTTTGATGCGAAGGTGAGATTGTGGTTCACTCCCGCAGGCGCTTCCGGGCCTGTCCATGAAGAATCGTTAGCGCGATAGTCATCGAACCGCGAGACGATGCGCAGCAGCGTACGAAAATCTCCGAACAGTGCGATCCGCGCCTGGATTTCCGTCCGCTGAAACGCCGGCAACCAGTATTCACCATTGACTTCCTGATTCACCAGCTCGACGAACGACGCGCCGCTCACTCCGGGGATGCGGCTGCCGGCGTTGATGGTGACTTTGCCATTGCGGACTTCGACGAGACGTCCACGCATGCGCACGATCTGCTTCCAGTCGGCGTCGAGATACATGTCGCCCATGAACAGAATCGCATCGCCCGGAGGATTAGCGCGCGGAGTCACACGTATGTGGGCGATCGGAATTCGTCGCGCGCTCGAGTATAGAGTGACCGCGGTGTCCCCACCCTCGAAGCGGTAATACTGATCGCGATTTAAGGCGAGCGGGTGAATCGCCAGGCTCTGTCGACTTGCGTTCACCACCTGCTTAGGATCGCTCGCCGCAGTGACTCCAAGCTGCAAGCGATTGCCGTAGAGAGTCGGAACCGTCCAGCCGCCGAAGAAACTCATCAGCGAGAAGGTCGGCCCGATTGACTGGCTGCGGTATCCGACGACGCGCTGATCGTAGCGGTCTGGTGCCCGCCAGCGGACGTCGCTCGCGATCTGCTCGATCTGGGTGCTTCGCTCGCGGGCGCCGGAATCGAGGACGACGATCGACATCTCCGTTTCAACGTGGGCGCGATACGCGCGCAATCGATCAGGGATCTGCGCGTTCACTCGCGCCGCATCGTTGATAAGTGTGGCGAGCGCGACGGAATCGTAAGCGGGCACTGCCGCCGGGGTTTGCGCCGGCAGCCGGGTCGCTACGGTTAGAAGTGCATAGATGAGTACGCTGCGTCCGCGCTTCCGCATTTGCTAAGCATAGTGGGACACACTGCCTAGATGAAAAAAAAAGCGGGGACGGCTTTTAGGCCATCCCCGCTCTTTCACGTGCTTCTAGTTGAATCAGGTGCAGGTAATCACACCGCCAGTCATGGCGCACGTATGTGCGGAGACTGAATGCGTCGCGGTCGCGTTCCATGCAGCGGGCGGGCCGGCAACGTTCGTTACAACAATCGTCACGTTCTGCGACGGCGTGAACCCCTGAAGAGGCGCAGCCATCGTCGCTGTCCCACCGAAGTATGCTCCACCGTTGTCGGCAGCGTACTGCTCTTCGTAGGTCGCAAGGTTACGAAGGTCAGACTTCATCTGCGCGACGTAAGCCTTGTCCTTCGTATTGGCAAATTTAGGAATTGCAATCGCCGCCAGAATACCAATGATCACG
>Ga0207665_10001278_pt1 | contig 16983 bp, 18 predicted proteins | sample LARL112metaG_FD_184351 | JGI IMG/M metagenome (GOLD analysis project Ga0207665, IMG submission 184351) | Corn, switchgrass and miscanthus rhizosphere microbial communities from Kellogg Biological Station, Michigan, USA - LAR L11-2 metaG... | ecosystem: Host-associated > Plants > Roots >...
TCCTTGAGCTGCGGGTACGGCACGTTGGCCTCGGCCAGCAGGACGTTCATGTGACCGGGCATCCGGCCCGCCACCGGGTGGATGGCGTAGCTGACCTCGATCCCGCGTTCTTCCAGCACCGCGGCCAGCTCGGCTACCTGGTGCTGGGCCTGCGCGGCGGCCAGCCCGTAGCCGGGCACGATGATGACCTTCTGCGCGTAGGCCAGCTGGATGGCGGCGTCGTCGGCCTGGATGGACTGCACATCCCCGCCCGGTCCCTCGACCGCCGGGCCGGTGTCGCCCGTACCGAAGCCGCCGATCATGATGTTGGCCAGCGACCGGTTCATGGCGTCGGCCATCAGCTTGGTCAGGATGGACCCGGACGCGCCGACCAGCGCCCCGGCGATGATCAGCGCCCAGTTGCCGATGACGAACCCGGCCATGGCCACCGCGGTGCCGGTGAACGCGTTCAGCAGCGAGATGACCACGGGCATGTCCGCGCCGCCGATCGGCAGCACCATCGTCACCCCGAACACCAGCGCGGCCAGCAGGATGACGATCATGACCGGGACGCTCGGGGTGACGATCAGGTAGATGCCGCCGCCGATACCGACCGCCGCTGCGGCGAAGTTGACGGCGCGGGAACCGGGGAAGGTGATCGGCGCGCCGTCGATCAGGCCCTGCAGCTTCCCGGCGGCGATGATCGAGCCGGAGAAGGTGACCGCGCCGATCAGCACGTCCAGGATGGTGAAGATGGTGGTGGACTCGCCCACGCCGCCGCCGGCCCCGGTCAGCCTGACGTAGTCGTTGATGGCGACCAGGGCGGCCGCGCCGCCGCCGACCGCGTTGAACAGGCTGACCAGCTGGGGCATGGCGGTCATCTCGACCGTCCGGGCCGCGTACAGGCCCGCCCCCGCCCCGACCAGCGTGCCGGCGATCATCACCGCCCAGCCGATCGGCTTGACCGTCCCCGAGTGCACGACCAGCGCGAACGTGGTGGCGATGGCCAGCGCCATGCCCGCGGTGGACACCTGGTTGCCCCGCCGCGCGGAGGCCGGGGAGTTCATCAGGTGCAGGCCGAGCACGAAGCACACGGCCGCGGCCACGTAGAGCAGCTGGGTGACCCAGCTCCATGCGCTCACGGCTGGCTCCCGCTCTTGCTGGTGGCGGGCGCGTGGCCGTTGGCGCTGACCGTGGCCGGGCTGGCCGCGGCCACCGGGGCCCGCGAGCGCTTGAACATCTTGAGCATCCGCCCGGTCACCACGTAGCCGCCCACCACGTTCGCCGCGGCGAACGCGCAGGCCACGAAGGCCAGGATGTAGCCGAGCGCGTTGTCCGCGACCACCGCGATGAGCATGGCGCCAGCCAGCACGATGCCGTGGATCGAGTTGGCCGCCGACATCAGCGGGGTGTGCAGCGTGGCCGGCACCTTGCTGATGACCTCGAACCCGACCAGGATCGCGAGGACGAAGATCGTTATATCAGTGAGTAGTTCCGTGGTCACGAGGACGCTCCTCCGGGTGAGCCGGCTTCCGGCGCGGGCTCGCCGAGCAGGGCCGCGGTAGCAGGATGAATAACGGCCCCGTCGTGGGTGATGACGACACCGGCCTGGATCTCGTCGCCGGGGTCGATGGCCAGCGCGCCGTCCTTCACCAGGTACAGCAGCAGCGTGGCGATGTTGCGGGCCAGGAAGGCCGAGGAGGCCCCGGGGACCGTGGCGGCCAGGTTCCCGGCGCCGATGATGGTGACCCCGTTCCCGGTGACCACGGTCTCGTCCGGCACCGACCCGGCCACGTTCCCGCCCAGCGGGCCGGCCGCCATGTCCACCACGACCGCGCCCGCGGTCATGGCCTTGATCGCGTCCTCGGTGACCAGTACCGGCGGCTTGCGCCCGGGCACCTGCGCGGTGGTGATGATCACGTCGTGCCGGGCGATGTGCCCGGTCAGCTCGGCCTGCTGGGCCTGGCGTTCCTCGTCGCTGAGCGCACGTGCGTAGCCGCCCTCACCGGCCGCGCTGCCCACCGTGGTGAGCTCGATGAACGTGCCGCCCAGCGATTCGACCTCGGTCTTGGTCTGCGGCCGCACGTCGTAGGCGGACACCACGGCGCCCAGCCGGCGCGCGGTCCCGATGGCCTGCAGCCCGGCCACCCCGGTGCCCAGCACGAGCACCTTGGCCGGCCGCGCGGTCCCCGCCGCCGTGGTCAGCATGGGGAAGAACCGCCCGAACGTCGCCGCCGCCACCAGCACTGACTTGTACCCGGCCACGTTGGCCTGCGAGCTCAGCGCGTCCATGGACTGGGTCCGGGTCAGGGTCCGCGGCAGCCCGTCCAGGCTGATCGCGGTCACGCCGCGGGCGGCCAGGGCCGCGGCCAGCGCTGGGTCGGCCAGCGGGCTGAGCATGCCGAGGATGGCCTGGCCCGCCCGCAGCTCACTGACCAGCTGCCCAGCTGGCTTGCCCACGGTCACGATCAGGTCGGCGCCGGCCAGCAGCTCCGCGCGGCTGACCACGCTCGCCCCGGCCTCGGCGTAGGCGCTGTCCGCGAACCACGCGGCCGCCCCGGCACCCGACTCGACCAGGACGTCGAGCCCGGCGCCGCGCAACCGCGGGATCATCTCCGGGACGAGCGCCACCCGTCGCTCGCCGGGCGCGTTCTCCTTGACGACGGCTACTTTCATCGGCACGACCTCACGATGTCAACGGTGGGCCGGCTGGCAGCCTCGTCCGCATGCGACTGGGCGGGGAGAGGCCACCGTCCCGCCGCACGGGGGACCTTGGGGCATGATCGCACAAGACCACCTTCGCTCACACCGGCACCACCGGCCCGTAACCTTTACGCCCAGACTAGCCAGCTCATCTCATGGTTCCGGCCAGCCCGGTCGGGTCAGCTGGCCCGGCGCAGCGCGGCGGTGATCCGGTCGCCCGCGGTGACCACGGCGTTGGCGTGCAGCCGCCCCGGTGACCGGGTGAGCCGCTCGATCGGCCCGGACACCGACACCGCGGCGATGATCTTCCCGCCCTGGCCGCGGACCGGTGCGGACACCGAGGCGACCCCCGCCTCCCGCTCGGCCACGCTGGCCGCCCAGCCCCGCCTGCGCACCTGGGCCAGGGCCGCGGCGGTGAATTTGGCTCCGCGCAGCCCGCGGTGCAGCCGCTCGGGCTCCTCCCAGGCCAGCAGGATCTGGGCGGCTGACCCGGCGGTCATCGGCAGAGCCGAGCCGACCGGCACGGTGTCCCGCAGGCCGGTGGCGCGTTCCGCGGCGGCTACGCAGATCCGGCTGTCCGCCTGCCGCCGGTAGAGCTGCGCGCTCTCCCCGGTCAGATCGCGCAGCGTGACCAGGACCGGCTGGGCCACGGCGAGCAGCCGGTCCTCACCCGCGGCGGTCGCCAGCTCGGCGATCCGCGGGCCCAGGATGAACCGGCCCTGGGAGTCCCGGGCCACCAGCCGGTGCCGCTCCAGCGCCACCGCGATCCGGTGTGCGGTCGGCCGGGCCAGGCCGGTGGCCGTGACCAGCTGGGCCAGCGAGGCCGGGCCCGATTCGAGCGCCCCGAGCACGGCCGCCGTCTTGTCCAGCACGCCCACTCCGCTAGAGTTGTCCATGGTCCGATATTGCCGTCTCGCGATGCGAGACGCAAATCAGCTGCTGGCGCCGGTGGGGTGCCATGGTTTCAGCTAGGAGGCCGCTCGCCAGGGGTCTCCTGCGGCCCGTGACGAGGCGCCCGCGGAAAGGGGTACATGGATGGGACGTACGCTCGCGCAGAAGATCTGGGACTCCCGAGTCGTGCACCACGCCGAGGGCGAGCCCGACCTGCTGTACATAGATCTCCACCTGATCCACGAGGTGACCAGCCCGCAGGCGTTCGACGGGCTCCGGCTGGCCGGCCGCACCGTGCGCCGGCCCGACCTGACCGTGGCCACCGAGGACCATAACGTCCCGACCATGGGGGTGACCGGCCCCGGGCTGCCGCTGATCGGCCCGGGCAGCCCGGTCACCGACCCGGTGTCCCGGGTCCAGGTCGAGGCGCTGCGCAAAAACTGTGCCGAGTTCGGCATCAGCCTGTACCCGATGGGCGACGCCGGGCAGGGCATCGTGCACGTGATCAGCCCGCAGCAGGGGCTGACCCAGCCCGGCATGACCATCGTCTGCGGTGACTCGCACACCAGCACGCACGGTGCGTTCGGCGCGCTCGCCTTCGGCATCGGCACCAGCGAGGTCGAGCACGTGCTGGCCACCCAGACGCTGCCGCAGCAGGAGCCCGGGCAGATGGCGGTGAACGTGACCGGCGAGCTGCCCTACGGGGTGACGGCCAAGGACCTGATCCTGGCCGTGATCGCGCAGATCGGCACCGGCGGCGGGGTGGGCCACGTCATCGAGTACCGGGGGGCGGCGATCCGGGGCCTGTCCATGGAGGGCCGGATGACCGTGTGCAACATGTCCATCGAGGGCGGCGCCCGGGCCGGGCTCATCGCGCCGGACGACACCACGTTCAGCTACCTGGAGGGCCGCCCGCACGCCCCGCGCGGGGCCGGCTGGGAGCGCGCCCTCGATTACTGGCGCTCGCTGCCCACCGACGCGGGCGCGTCCTTCGACCAGGAAGTGACGCTGGACGCGGCGGCCCTCACGCCGTACGTGACCTGGGGCACCAATCCCGGCCAGGCCGCCCCGCTCACCTCGTCGGTGCCGGACCCCGAGACGATGGCCGACGCCGGGGCCCGGTCCTCGGCCCAGCGCGCGCTCCGCTACATGGGCCTGGCGCCGGGCACCCCGCTCACCGACATCCAGGTGAACACGGTGTTCGTCGGCTCGTGCACCAACGGGCGGCTGGAGGACCTGCGGTCCGCGGCCGAGATACTGCGCGGCCGCAAGGTCGCCGACGGCGTCCGGATGCTGGTCGTGCCCGGCTCGATGGCGGTCAAGGCGGCCGCTGAGCAGGAGGGCCTGGACGAGGTCTTCACCGCCGCCGGCGCCCAGTGGCGCTCGGCGGGCTGCTCCATGTGCCTGGGCATGAACCCGGACACGATGGGCCCGGGGGAGCGCAGCGCGTCCACGTCCAACCGCAACTTCGAGGGCCGCCAGGGCCAGGGGTCCCGCACCCACCTGGTGTCGCCGCAGGTCGCCGCGGCCACCGCGGTGACCGGCCGGCTCACCGCCCCCGCCCACCTCTGAGCAGGGAGAACACGAACGATGGAGCCCTTCACCACGCACACCGGCCGGGCCGTGCCGCTGCGCCACAGCAACGTGGACACCGACCAGATCATCCCGGCCGAGTACCTGAAGCGGGTCAGCCGCGAAGGGTTCGCGGACGGCCTGTTCGCGGCCTGGCGGGCGGACCCGGAATTCATCCTCAACCAGCCGCACACAAACGGCGCGACGATACTCGTGGCCGGCCCGGATTTCGGTATCGGATCATCCCGGGAACACGCGGTCTGGGCGCTCAATGATTACGGTTTCCGGGCCGTTATATCGGCACGGTTCGGGGATATTTTCCGCAATAACGCCACAAAAGGCGGCCTGCTTCCGGCCCGGGTCGATGCGCAATTCGCCGAGGCTTTGCAGGACACCGTGGCCGCCGCTCCGGACACCGAGATCACCGTGGACCTGGTCGGCCGTGAGGTGCGGGCTACGGCCCCGGACGGCGGGCCGGCCCTGGTTGGCCCATTCGATATCGACGACTACACACGGTGGCGGCTGATGGAAGGACTGGATGACATCTCGCTGACCCTGCGTTATGCAGATGAGATCGCCACCTTCGAGCAGCAGCGGCCCAGTTGGCTGCCCACGGCCGGTTCGGTGCGCTAAAAGCCCCCGCAGGACAGGAAATTCGGGCGCTGCGCGCGCGACACGCCGTGATTTTACGTGCAGGTGATTGTGCCAGCGCGCTGCATCGCCTAATTTCGGGCAGGTCAGAGGTCGCGGTAACACGGCTCCCTGTCCGCGCGACCTCCCATGGGGGAACCGCAGGAGTGATACATGAACAAGCGTGACCTGATCGATGCGATCGCCGGCCGGCTGGGGGACAAGAAGACGGCGACCGAGGCCGTGAACGCTGTCCTCGACACCATCCAGGTCACCGTGGCCAAGGGAGACAAGGTCGCGATCACTGGATTCGGCGTGTTCGAGAAGGCCGTCCGCCCGGCGCGCACCGCGCGCAACCCGGCCACCGGCGCCACCATCAAGGTGGCCAAGTCGTCGGTGCCGAAGTTCCGTCCCGGCGCGGACTTCAAGGCCGTGGTGAACGGTGACAAGAAGATCCCCGCGAAGAAGCGCTAGCCGGGGGGCGCTGGTCCATTAGCCCGTGATCATGGGATTGGTGTAGCTATAACGGCACCAATCCCATGATCACGGCTGTGCGCTCACGGGTGAGGGCTCAGGGTGAGGGCTCACGGCGGGGGCGCCGGTGCTGGTGGCAGCGGGAACGTGGCCAGGGTGACCGCCACGACCGCGCCGGCCGCGTCGAGGCCGAGCCGGACCCGCTGGCCTGGGCGCAGCAGCCGCAGCGGCGACCCAGCCAGCGCGGCCGGGCCGAAGCCGAGCACCGTCCCGTCATCCAGGAACACGCTGCCCGCGCGGGTATCCGCGTCGTAGTCACGGACCGTGCCCTGCATGACCCTGCTCAGCGCAGGCCGGGGCGCTTGCGCAGCGCGGTGGTAATCAGCCGCTCGACCAGGGCGTCCAGCGGCAGCCCGCTGGCCGCCCACATCTTCGGGAAGTACGAGGCGGCGGTCATCCCGGGCAGCGTGTTGATCTCGTTCAGCAGGATCTCGCCGTCCGGGGTGTAGAAGAAGTCCACCCGGGCCAGGCCCTCACCAGACACCGCCTCGAACGCGGCCGCGGCCAGCCGGCGGACCTCCTCCAGGTGCCCGGCCGGGATCGGCGCGGGGATCTCCATCCGGTTCGCGTCATCCAGGTACTTGGCCTCGAAGTCGAAGAATTCCTCGCCGCCCTCCACCATGAGCTGGCCCGGCAGGCTGGTGTCCGGCGGCCCACCGTCGATCCCCTCCAGCACGGCGCACTCCACCTCGTGCCCGGGGATGGCCCGCTCGACCAGGACCTTGCGGTCGTACTGGCGGGCGTTCTCGATGGCCCCGTGCAGCTCGCCCACATCCGCCGCCTTGGACGTGCCGATGCTGGAGCCGCCGCGGGCGGGCTTGACAAAGACCGGCCAGCCGAGCTCGGCGATCGCGTCCAGCACCCGCTTGCGCTCGGCCGCCACCGAGGGGGACACGCTGGCGCTGTCCGCCGCGGGCTGCCAGTCCTGGTCGCGGACCACGACGAACGGGCCGACCGGCAGCCCTTTCGCCTTGAAGATCAGCTTCATGTACTCCTTGTCCATGCTGACCGCGCTGGCCAGCACGCCCGCGCCCACGTAGCGGATGCCGGCCATCTCCAGCAGGCCCTGCAGGGTGCCGTCCTCGCCGTACGGGCCGTGCAGGACCGGCAGCACCAGATCCACCTCGCCGAGCTCGCGGGGGATGGCGCCCGGCTCGGCCGTGGTCAGCGCGCCCTGGCCGCCGGCGCCCCACGGCCGCACCTGCCCGCCGGGCCCGGCCACCGCCTCGACCGAGGGCAGCTGGCCGCCGGTGATGGCCAGCCGCTCGGGCTCATCGGCGGTCAGCACCCACCGGCCGTCCGGCAGGATGCCGATCGGGATGACCTCGTACCGGTCCCGGTCGATGGTCGCGAGCATGGTCCCGCCGCTCGCGCACGAGATCGCGTGCTCGGGGCCCCGGCCGCCGAACACGACCGCCACCCGGATCTTGCCCTGCTCGTTCACGCTCGCTCCCTTCTGGTCCCGCCTAGCCGCCCGCCGGATCGCCTAGCTAAGCGCATCCAGCGCCTGGTACGCATCGGTCACCAGGTCGGCGGCGTCCTCCAGGCCAATCGAGAACCGCACCGCGCCCGGATCGATCCCCGCCGCGGCCAGCGCGGCATCGTCGAGCTGGCGGTGCGTGGTCGACGCCACGTGGCTGACCTTTGTCCGGGTGCCGCCCAGCGAGGTCGCCACCTGCGCGACCCGCAGCCGGTCCGCGAACCGGAATCCGCCCTCCCTTCCGCCCGGTGGGGTGACCGTGACGATAGCGCCGAACCGGGTGCCCTCGGGACCCGCGTCGAACAGTTTGCGGGCGGTCTCGTGCCCCGGATGGCGGGCCAGCCCCGGATAATCCACCCGGTACACGGCCGGGTGCGCCGCCACCGCCTCGGCGAACTCCCGTGCGGTCGAGCACTGGCGGCGCACCCGCAGCGGCAGCGTCTCCAGCCCCCGGCGCAGCAGGAACGCCTCGTCCGGGGCGAGCGAGCCCCCGGTGTCGATACGCACCGCGCGGACCGCGCTGATCAGGTCGGGGTGCCCGGACACCACGCCGCCGGTCACGTCCGAGTGCCCGCCCAGGTACTTGGTCGCCGAATGCAGCACCAGGTCCGCGCCGTGCTCCAGCGGCCGGCAGATGGCCGGCGGGGCCAGCGTGGAATCCACCACCAGCAGCGCGCCCGCGTCGTGCGCGATACCAGCCAGCGCAGGCAGGTCGGCCACGGCCACGGTCGGGTTGGCCAGCGTCTCCGCGTACACGATCCGGGTCTGCGGCCGCACCGCGGCGCGGACCTGGTCCAGGTCGGTCACGTCCACGAAATCGGTCTGCACGCCGAACTTCCCGGCCACGTGGCGCAGGAAGCTGTAGGTGCCGCCGTACACCGCGGCGGGCGCCACCACATGCGTGCCAGCTTCGGCGAAGGTCCAGAACACCGCGCTGATCACGGCCATCCCCGAGGCGAAGGCCTGCGCCGCGACCGGGCCGCTCAGCCCGCTGCCCTCCAGGGCGGCGACCGAGATCGCGAAGCCGTCCGTGGTCGGGTTGTCGATCCGGCTGTAGCTGTAGCCGTCCACCTCATCGCCCAGCACGGCCGCGTACTCGGCGCTGGAGGAGAACCTGAACGCCGTGGTGCGGTAGACCGGCGTGCCCAGCGGCTGCTGAGCGGGCACCGGGGTCGGCGGCAGGTGCACCGCCCGGGTGCCTTCCCCGAAGGGCGGCTCCGGCTGCTGATCAGATCCCATAGCGCTCCGGCTTGGCCGTGCGGGAGGTGAGCAGCATCGCGGCCTGGCTGACCTCGATCCGGCCGTGCATGACGCCGACCACCACCTCGGTGATGGGCATCTCCACCCCGTGCGCCTGGGCCAGTTCCAGCACCGGGCCGGCCGATTTGGCGCCCTCGGCCACCTGGGTGGTGACCGCGGCCACGTCGGCCACGGCCATGCCGCGGCCGATCATCTCGCCGAACGTCCGGTTGCGGGACAGCGGGGAGCTGCAGGTGGCCACCAGGTCGCCGAGCCCGGCCAGCCCGGCCAGGGTGTGCTGGTCCGCGCCGAGGGCCGTGCCCAGCCGGGCGATCTCGGCCAGCCCCCGGGTGATCAGCGTAGCCCGGGTGTTGTCCCCGCAGCCCATGCCGACCGCGATGCCGACGGCGAGCGCGATCACGTTCTTGACCGCGCCGCCCAGCTCACAGCCGACCACGTCCGGGTTGGTGTACGGCCGGAAGTACGGCGCATGGCAGTCCTGCTGGAGCCGTTTGGCCAGCGTGTCGTCCTGGCTCGCGACGACGGTCGCGGCGTGCTGGCGTTCGGCTATCTCGCGGGCCAGGTTGGGCCCGGAGATCACCGCGATCCGCTCCGGGCCCGCCCCGGTCACGTCGGCGATCACCTGGCTCATCCGGCTGCGGGTGCCCAGCTCGATGCCCTTCATCAGGCTGACGAACGCCGCGTCCGGCGGCAGCAGGTCCCGCCACTGGGTCAGGTGGCGGCGCAGCGTCTGGGCCGGGACGGCCAGCACGACGAGCTCGGCGCCCATCAGCACCCGGTCCGGCTCAGCGCTGGCGGTCAGGCCGGCGGGCAGCGAGATACCGGGCAGATAGTCGGGGTTCTCGTGCCGCTCGTTGATCGAGGCCACCAGGTCCGGGCGGCGGCCCCAGAGCATCGCCGGGGTACCCGCATCCCAGAGCACCTGCGCGAACGTGGTGCCCCACATGCCGGCCCCCATCACCGCCGCGGTCACGTCGGCGTCGCCTCGCGCGGGTCAGTGCCGGAGGAGGATTCCGTTTGGCTGGATGGTTCCTGAGCGTCCGGGGCGGCCGCGGCCTGGGCCCGGGCCGCCCGGCGCGCGGCCGCCGGGTCGTACGGGGCGGCGGGTGGCTGCTCGCCGCGCAGCTCAGCCAGCAGCTTGGTGATGTCGGCCATGATGGCGTCGGTAGCGCCGCGCAGCACGTCCCGGGTCAGCGGCTTGCCCTCGAACTCGCGCAGATCGACCGGCGGGCCAGCCAGCATGCGGACCATCTTGCGCGGCACCAGGTGGGGCTTGGTCGAGCCGTAGGGCAGGATGTCCTGCGCGCCCCACTGGGCGACCGGGACCACCGGCACGCCGGTGCTCAGCGCGAGCCGGGCCACGCCGGTCTTGGCCACCATCGGCCACCCCTGGGGATCACGGGTGGCGGTGCCCTCCGGGTAGATGATCACGCAGTCGCCGCCCGCGAGCGCTTCCTGGGAGATCTTGATGACCATCGCGGCGTCGGCCTCGCCGCGGTGCACCGGCAGCTGGCCGCAGCCGCGCAGCAGCGCCCCGATCCCTTTCACGTTGAACGCGGAGGACTTGATCCAGAACACCGGGTAGCGGCCCGCCCGGTAGGAGAACAGGGCCATGGCCGGCCAGTCCGCGTAGGACAGGTGATTGGCCGCCACGATCATCCCGCCCTGGCGGGGGAAGTGCTGGTAACCCGCCCAGTCCCGTTTCATGATCGACTTGATCAGCGTCGGGAAGAACACCTTGGTGCCGGCGCGCCAGGCGGGCGAGTATGTCCGGCCCTTCCTGCTGCCCATCAGTGCTGCCTGCCCATCAGTGCTGCCTGCTCATCGGTGCGGGCCTCCCGCCTCTCCCCGGCTGTGTGCCATCGCTGCCAGTCTCCCGTTCCGCCTGGTGCGCTGTCGAGGCGGCAGGGTGACCGGCCGCGCCCGGTGCTCCGGCCGCCGCTGGTCGCCCGCGCGGTGCACGCGCTGGATCAGCGGGCGGGCCGCGGGCAGTATGGTCGCCGGTGTGACCGACAGCCCGCTCACCTGGTCGCTGGTGATCCCCGTCAAGGTACTTGCCCGCGCCAAATCCCGCCTCACCGGCCTGGCCGGCCCGGCCCGGTCGGCGCTCGCCCTGGCCATGGCGGCGGACACGGTCAGCGCGGCCCTGGCCTGCCCGGCGGCTGGCGCGGTCGTCGTGGTCACCGATGACGGGGAGGCGGCGGGCGTGCTCGGCGGGCTGCACGCGGTCATCGTGCCCGACGAGCCCGCCGCTGGGCTCAACCCGGCGCTGGCGCACGGGGCGGCGGTAGCCGCGGCCCGGTGGCCGGCCTGGGGGGTGGCTGCGCTGGCCGCGGACCTGCCCGCGCTGCGGCCGGATGAGCTGGACCGCGGGCTGCGCGCGGCCGGGCAGTGGCCGGAAGCGTTCGTGGCCGACGCGGCCGGCACCGGGACGACGCTGTATGCGGCGCGGCTTCCGGCCGCGTTCCGCCCGCGGTTCGGCGCGGGTTCGGCCGGGCGGTACCGCCGCGGCGGGGCGGTGGAAGTCATGCTGGCCGACGTGCCCAGCCTGCGCTCAGACGTGGACACCCCGGACGACCTGCGCCAGGCGGCCAGCCTCGGGCTCGGCCCGCGGACCGCGGTCCTCGCCGCGCAGCTCGCCTGAGCCGGGTCAGCAGGAGACGGGCCAGCGGGAGAGGGGCCAGCGGGAGACGGGCCAGCGGGAGACGGGTCAGCGGGAGACCGGGCCGCGCCGCTTGCGGCCGAGCCGGGCGCCCAGCACGACGAGGTCGACGATCACCACCACGACGCCGATGATCAGCAGCCAGAACAGCCCCTTGACCACGGCCCCCGCGATCCCCAGCGCGATCGCCACGATGATGAACAGCAGGAACAATGCCATCGAGCGCTCCGATCTACCCGTAACTCAGCGGCGGGCGAGCCGGCGCTCGCCGCCCGCCCCGGGTTGGTATGCCATTTCGTAGTGCCGGAAGACCGCCTCTTCGTCGCTGGCCGGCAACTCACCATCGGTCTCGATGGACGGAGCGCCCTTCACCAGGCTCTTGGGGTAGCGGACTTTCAGGTAGCCAGGGCCTACCGTCGCCTCGGTGAGCGGCACGAACACCAGCCGGTGCCGGCCGACCATGCCCACCGTAACGGTGGCAAACGCGGGGTCGTCGGTGCCGGTGTCCACATAGACCGATTCCAGGCTGCCTATCTTGCGGCCAGCGTCGTCGACTACGTCGTGGCCGCGCCATTCGCGGATATCACCGGCCCGGAACATTGCCCCTCCAAAGGTCGCCTCCCATATCCCTACCCAGGGGTGGCGCTGGTCAGCTACCCAGATATGCCCAGGCCATCCACGCCTACCGGGCCCGTCCGGCCCGGGCCCGTGCCCGGCTGGGTGCTAGATGTGCACGATGGGGCAGGTGAGCGTCCTTGTGATGCCAGGGACACCCTGGATCTGGGCGACCACGAGGCGGCCGAGGTCGTCCACGTTCGGGGCCTCGGCCCGGACGATCACGTCGTACGGTCCGGTGACATCCTCGGCCTGGGTCACCCCCTTGATCTCACCGATGTGGCGAGCGACCTCTGCGGCCTTCCCCACTTCAGTCTGAACGAGGATGTATGCCTGAACCATGCGTCCTCCCCGGGGGCCTCATCGCCTTCGGCCGGAATGGCCACGCTACCCTAAACCAAGCACGGCAGCCTGGAGGGCCTCATCACCGTCGCAGACCTGGGTGAATTCGGGCTAATCGCCGCGTTCGCGGCCCGCCTGCCGAAGGGCCCCGGCACGGTGGTGGGCATCGGCGATGACGCCGCCGTGCTGGCCGCCCCGGACTCCCGCGTGGTCGCCAGCGTGGACCTGCTGGTCGAGAATCAGCACTTCCGCCGGGACTGGTCGACCGCCACCGAGACCGGGGGCAAGGCGGCGGCCCAGAGCCTGTCCGACATCGCCGCCATGGGGGCCCAGCCGACCGCACTGCTGGTCGGCCTGGCGGCCCCCGGCGACCTGCCGGTGGCCTGGGCCGAGGACCTGGCCACCGGGCTGGCCCAGGAGTGCTCCCGGGCCGGTGCCACGGTGGCGGGCGGCGACATCTCGGCCGCGCCGCTGATCATGGTGGCCGTCACGGCCCTGGGTGACCTCGGCGGCCGGCCCCCGGTCACCCGGGCCGGCGCCCGGGTGGGCGACCTGGTCGCGGTGGCCGGCCTGCTCGGTCACTCCGCGGCCGGCCTGGCCCTGCTCCGGGCTGGCCGTGCCGGGCCCGCCAGCCTGCTGGCCGAGCACCGCTGGCCGCACCCGGACTACGCGGCCGGGCCGGAAGCCGCGGCGCTCGGCGCGACCGCGATGATCGACGTCAGCGACGGGCTGGTCCAGGACCTCGGGCATGTGGCCGGGCAGAGCGGCGTGCGCATTGACCTGGAATCAGCCCGGCTGCCCCGGGATGATGCGCTCCGTGCCGCGGCCGATGCGCTTGGTGAGCTGGACCCGCTTGACTGGATTCTCAGTGGCGGGGAGGATCATGCCCTGGCCGCAACTTTTCCGCCGGGGGCGGCCCTGCCCGCACGCTGGTCGGTGGTGGGACGGGTGAGTGCAGGTCACGGTGTACGGGTGGACTCGCGGCAGGCAAGGGGGAGGTCCGGATGGCAGCATTTCCGTTAATGCAGTGCCCGTCACACTCCGTATCTGCCAAATTACAGCTCTGTCACCTTAGTTAGCCCGCTCACAGCGTTGGTATAAAACCCCCAAATGCGATCACCGGGCAGGAGAGCAGCGCCCCGGCACCGGGCGCGGTCCGGTGCTGCCCGCGTCCCGGCTGCGCCGCCGGAAGGATCGCCCGCCGGGGAGCCGCCGGCCGGGGAAGCAGGAGCCAGCGGGCCACCGGACGGGCAGGCAGCGGCCAGCAGGCCGCGGGCCCGGCGGTCCCGGTTCCGGTGGTCCCGGTACCGGCAGTCACGGGCCGGGTTCGCCGCTGCGGCCCAGCCCCGGCCCGCCGGCTGGCGGCGGCTGGGCCCGGCGCTGCGCCGGCTGATGGTAACGCCCACGTTCGCGGCCGGTCTCGGCGTGGTGGTGGCGGCCGGCCTGGCGGCCAACATGTCCAAGACCGTGCTGCATTTCAGCTCGCCGTTCCCGGGCCGGCAGTGCCCGGTCGGCGGCTGCGGGGTGCCGCGGCCGCACCCGGGCACACTGGCCTCGGCGCGCCCCGGGGTGCCCATCACGCCTGGCCGCAGCCCGGGCACCGGGGCTGACGACCGCGGGCCGGGCGCGATGGGCGGCGTCGCCCAGCTGCCCGGGTCGGGCGGCCACCAGGTGACGATCAGCTACCAGCTGACCCGGCAGTGGTCAGGCGGGTTCGCGGATCAGATCATCATCACCGGGATGGCCGGGCCGCAGTACCGCACCTGGACCCTGGCCTTCGGCTATCCCGGGGCCCGGATCACCAGCGTGCAGGGCGCGCGGTGGCAGCCAGGCAGCACGGACTGGGGGGTAGCCAAGAACACTGCTGGGCCGGATACCGCCTGGCCGGGCGAGCCGGGCGGGCCCGGCGGGCGGGATGGGGTGCGGCTGACGGTGATCGTGGCCGGCCGGCCCACGCAGCCGGTGGGTTGCGTGTTCGACGGGCAGCCCTGCTCGTTCAGCGCGCCCGGGCTGCCCTGAGCCCGGGCCCCCGGCCCGCGCCGCAAGGTGCTGGGCCAAACCGGCCAGCGGCCGGCGGCGGTGTCAGCGGACGACCTTGCCCGCCTTGATGCACGACGTGCAGACGCGGATCCGCCGGCTGGTGCCCCCGGCGGTGGTGCGCACCACCTGGATGTTGGGGTTCCAGCGGCGCGGGGTCCGGCGGTGGGAGTGGGAGACGTTGTTGCCGAATCCCGGCCCCTTGCCGCAGATCTCGCAGACAGCAGACACGGGGACGCTCCCTTGCATGATGGCGGACGGTGCTGGCCGATCTGCCCGGGCGCGGCGGCAGCAACCGCACGGCCACACCTCCAGACGGCCGACCCAGATTATCCGACCCGCCGCCGGTAACGCGAATCGGTCGGACGCGCCGCCTATCCTGTGAGGCCATGGCGAGGCTTGACGACCCGCTCGACCGGGAGTTCGACCCGCGGACGGCCAAGGTCCTGGCCAGTTCGCTGGGCGTGCGCACCGTGGGCGAGCTGCTGCGGCACTACCCGCGCCGGTACGAGCAGCGCGGCGAGCTGACCGACCTGGCCTCGCTGCGCGACGGCGAGCACGTGACCGTGCTGGCCCAGATCTCCAAGGTCACCACCCGGGCCATGCGCAACCGGCGGGGCAAGCTGACCGAGGTGACGGTCACCGACGGCCGGGGCACGCTCACCCTGGCTTTCTTCCGCCAGCCGTGGCGGGAAAAGGACATGAAGCCCGGGCTGAACGGGCTGTTCGCCGGCCAGGTGTCCAGCTACGGCCGCAAGCGGCAGCTCATCCACCCCGACTGCGAGCTGCTGGGTGAGGACGACCCGTCCACCGAGCTGGCGGCCGAGCACGCCGCCGAGATCATCCCGGTCTACCCGGCCACCCGGGAACTGCCGTCCTGGAAGATCGCCAAGGCGGTGCGCACCGTGCTGGACACCCTGGACGTCGGCGACGACCCGCTGCCCGGCCCGGTCCGGGCCCAGCACGGCCTGCTCAGCCAGGTGGCCGCGCTGCACGGCATCCACCGGCCGGCCCAGTACTCCGACATCGACACGGCCCGGCTCCGGCTCAAGTGGGACGAGGCGTTCGTGCTGCAGGCGGTGCTGGCCCAGCGGCGGCGCGCGGCCGACGCGCTGCCCGCGACCCCGCGCCTCCCCCGGCGGGACGGGCTGCTGGCCGCGTTCGACGCCCAGCTCCCGTTCGAGCTGACCGCCGGGCAGCGCGTCGCGGGCGAGGAGATCATGACCGCGCTGGGCCGCGAGCACCCCATGCACCGGCTGCTGCAGGGCGAGGTGGGCTCGGGCAAGACCCTGGTCGCGGTCCGGGCCATGCTCCAGGTGGTGGACGACGGCGGCCAGGCGGTGCTGCTCGCCCCGACCGAGGTGCTGGCCCAGCAGCACTACCGGTCGCTCACCGAGCTGCTCGGCCCGCTGGGCCGGGCGGGCGAGCTGGACAGCGCCGAGCAGGCCACCCGGGTGGCGCTGCTCACCGGGTCCCAGGGCGCCAGGGCGCGGCGGGCCGCCCTGGACGACGTGGCCACCGGCGCGGCCGGCATCGTCATCGGCACACACACGCTGCTGTATCAGCGGGCCCGGCCAGCGGACCAGGTGGCGTTCAAGGACCTCGGCCTGGTGGTGATCGACGAGCAGCACCGGTTCGGCGTGCAGCAGCGCGACGCGCTGCGCGAGAGGGCCCACGGCAGCCGCCCGCACGTGCTGGTGATGACGGCCACCCCGATCCCGCGCACGGTGGCCATGACCGTCTACGGCGACCTGGACGTGTGCACGCTCAGCGAGCTGCCGGCCGGCCGCACGCCGATCACCAGCCACGTGGTGCCCGCCGCGGAAAAGCCGCGCTTCCTGGAGCGCACCTGGGAACGCGTGCGCGAGGAGGTGGCCGGCGGCGGCCAGGCTTACGTCGTGTGCCCGCGCATCGGCCTGGACGACGCCCCCGAGGACCCGTCCAGCCAAACGGCTCTATCCGGGCCGCTGGATCCCGCCGACCCGGATGACGCGGCGGGCGAGTACGAACCCGACGACGGCGCGGCCCGGCCGCCCCGCTCCGTGCTGGACGTAGCCGCGGAACTCAGCGAGGGGCCGCTGGCCGGGCTGGCGCTGCGGGTGCTGCACGGCCGGATGCCCGCCGACGACAAAGACGACTGCATGCGCGGCTTCGCCGACGGGCTGGTGGACGTCCTGGTGGCGACCACCGTAGTCGAGGTCGGCGTGGACGTGCCGAACGCCACGATCATGGTGATCCTGGACGCCGACCGGTTCGGCGTGTCCCAGCTGCACCAGCT
>Ga0207665_10001279_pt1 | contig 16979 bp, 17 predicted proteins | sample LARL112metaG_FD_184351 | JGI IMG/M metagenome (GOLD analysis project Ga0207665, IMG submission 184351) | Corn, switchgrass and miscanthus rhizosphere microbial communities from Kellogg Biological Station, Michigan, USA - LAR L11-2 metaG... | ecosystem: Host-associated > Plants > Roots >...
CAACCAGGCCCTCGCCCGCCTGGGCCTCGTCCGCGAGCCGCTCGACCTGATGTACAACGAAACCGGCGTGCTGATCGCCATGGTCAACATGCTGCTGCCCTACGTGATCTTCCCGGTCCTGAGCTCGCTCCTCGCCATTCCTCCCGAGCTCCGACAGGCCTCGGCCAGCCTGGGCGCGGGCGCGGCCCGCACCTTCTGGCGGGTGACCCTGCCGCTCAGCCTGCCCGGCGTCGCGGCGGGCGGGCTCCTCGTCTTCATCGTCGCCCTCGGCTTCTTCATCACCCCGGCCCTGCTGGGCGGCCCGAAGCAGATGATGATCTCCAACCTGATCGAGTTCAGCGTGCGTCAGGTGCTCAACTGGCCCTTCGCCTTCGCCCTCGCCGACACGCTCCTGGTGGGGACCCTGCTGCTCTACTTCGCCTACGTGCGCCTCCTGGGCGGCCGCATGCCGCGGACCGGATTCCCGTGACCCGCCGATGGTCGCGCCGGCGGCTCACCCGCCTGGCCGCGCGGACCGTGCTCGCGACGCTCGGCGGCGCGGTCCTGCTCTTCCTGGTCGTGCCGGTGCTCTCGGTGATCCCGATGTCCTTCAGCTCGTCGATGGTCTTCGAGCTGATCCCGAGCCGGCCGGGCCTCACTCAGTACCGCCGCTTCTTCTCGAGTCCGGAGTGGATGGCGGCGCTGGGGCGCTCCGTCCAGGTGGCCCTCGGCACCACCGTCGTCGCCACCATCATGGGCGCTCTCGCGGCGCTCGGGCTCCGGCGGCTGCGGGGGACGCGGCGCGCGGTGCTGGAGGCGCTGCTCATCGCCCCCCGCATCGTGCCGACCATCGTGCTCGCGGTAGCGCTCTACTTCGTCTTCTCCCAGACCGGACTGGTCGGCACCCTCGGCGGTCTCGTCCTCGCCCACAGCGTGCTCGCCTTCCCGTTCGTGGTGGTGCTGGTGGGCAGCGCGCTCCAGGGGCTCGACCCCGCCCTCGAGGAGGCCTCGCGGAGCCTCGGCGGCGATCCGCTCCGCACCTTCTTCCGCGTGACCTTCCCCCAGATCCGCCTCGCGGTGCTGGGCAGCGCGCTCTTCTCCTTCAACGTATCGTTCGACGAGGTCGTGATCACCCTGTTCATCAGCGGGGTCCGCACCAAGACCCTGCCGGTGAAGGTCTGGGACGCGATCCTCTACGAGATCACCCCGATCCTGCCCGCCATCTCCGCGGTGATCATCGTGGCGAGCGTGCTCCTGCTCACCCCGCTCCTGCTCGCGCGGCGGTCGTCGTGAGGATCCGCGCCGGGCTATCATGAGGCCCGCCATGTACTTCACCGGCTTCGACTGTCTCGGCTGCCGCGCCGCGTATCCGCCCGACCAGGACCTGCTGCTGTGCCCGGCGTGCGAAAACCTGCTCGAGGCGCGCTACGACCTGGCCCGCTTCGGGCGCGAGATGGACCGCGACGCGATCGCGTGCCGGCCCGCGGGCGTGTGGCGCTGGAGGGAGCTGCTGCCGGTGCTGGACCCGGCCCGCATCGTTACCCTCGGCGAGGGCGGCACCCCGTTCCTGCGCTCGGAGCGGCTCGCCCGCGCCTGCGGAGTGCGCGAGCTGTGGCTCAAGTCCGACGCGGCCAACCCGACCGGCTCGCTCAAGGACCGGTCGATCACGGTGTCCGCGACCAAGGCGGTGGAGTTCGGCTACGGGGTGCTCGCCTGCGACTCCACCGGCAACAAGGCCTCGTCGACCGCGGCCTACGCCGCGCGCGCGGGGCTCCAGAGCGTGGTGTTCTGCCCGAAGGACACGCCGCGGCCCAAGATGGCGCAGGCGATCTTCTTCGGGGCGCGGCTCATCCGGGTGGACGGCCACTACTCGCAGATCAACGCGATGTACCGGCGGCTCATCGCGAGCGGCCGGGTGAAGTGGTACGACTGCGGCACCGACAACCCGTTCCGCTACGAGGGCAAGAAGACCTACGCCTACGAGATCGCTCAGGACCTGGGCTGGCGCGCCCCGGACCGGGTGCTGCATCCGGCCGCGGGCGGCATGTCGCTGGTCAAGACCTGGAAGGGATTCAACGAGCTGCGCACGCTCGGCTGGGTGGATCGGCTCCCGAAGATGACGGTGGTGCAGGCCGCGCGCTGCGCGCCCATCGTCCTGTCGTGGCGGCAGGGTCTGCCGCGGGTGGCCGCGGTCGAGAAGCAGGCCACCGCGGCGAGCGCGCTCGCCGCCGCCGATCCGGGGCTGCTCGGCGATCGGGCGCTCCACACCGTGCGGGCCTCGGACGGAGCGGGAATCGCGGTCGACGAGCCGGAGATCCTGGACGCGGTCCGCCTCCTCGGTCAGGACGGTCTCATGATCGAGCCGAGCGGCGCGGTCACGGTGGCCGCGGTGCGCCGCGGCGTCCGCGAGGGCACCATCGACCCGGGCGAGTCGGTGGTGTGCGTGCTCACCGGCTCCGGCTTCAAGGACTTCGACCGGATCCTGGACCTGGTCGAGATCCCGTCCCAGGTCATCGCGGGCTACGAGGCGATGGCGGCCGAAGCCGAGCGGATCGGCTGACGTGACGGCCACCCGCGGGCGCGTCGAGCGGCGGCTCGCCGAGCTGGGGCTCGAGCTGCCGCAGCAGCCGGTCCCGGTGGGCAACTACCTGCCCGCCGCGTGCGTCGGCAATCTCGTCTTCACCTCCGGGCAGACCGCGCGCATCAACGGGGTGCGCCGCTACGTGGGCGTGGTCGGCCAGGAAGTGAGCGAGGCGGACGCGTATCTCTCCGCCCGCGACGCGATGCTCAACTGTCTGGCCTGCGTGAAGCAGGCGGTGGGCTCGCTCGACCGCGTGAAGCGGGTGGTCAAGGTGGTGGGCTTCGTGAACGTGGGGGCGGACTTCGACCGCCACCCGACCGTGATCAACGGCGCCTCCGACCTGCTGCGACAGCTCTTCGGGGAGGCCGGCCGCCACGCGCGCGCCGTGGTGGGCCTCTCCTCCCTGCCCTCGAACGTCTCGGTCGAGGTAGAGCTGGTCGTCGAGGTGCGCTAGCCCGCGCTCACTGGGCCGCGAGGCGGGCGCGGTAGGCGTCGAGGATCTGGCCGCCTGCCGGCCCCATCTGCCGGAGCCACTCGTTCACGGCGGTCCGGCCCGCCGCGCGCAGGGCCTGCCGGTAGTCGGTCGAGAGCTCGGTGGTGAGCGTCACCCCCGCCGCGCGCATCTGGACGTAGTTGGCCTCGACGCGCGTCTTCATCACCTCCCACTGGCGCGCTTCCGTCTCGGCGGCCGCCTCGCGCACCGCCCGCTGCGTCGCGGGGTCGAGCGCGCGCCACGCGTCGGCGTTGACGGTCACCATGCTCATGGTCACCGCGTACTCGATCGCGGTGAAGTGGCGCAGCGTCTCCATGAGCCGCGCGCCCGCCCCGCCGTCGCCGGAGGAGAGCACCGCGTCGAGCTGGCCCGCCTTGAGCTGGGGCAGCGCGTCCGCGAACGACACCGCCACCGGCACCGCGCCGGCGGCCCGGAACGCCACCACCCCGTTGGCGTCGGCGGTGCGGATGCGCAGACCGCGGAGGGCGTCCGCCGAGTCGACCGGCTTGTTGGCCCAGATGCCGGCGGCGGGCCACGGCGATTGGAAGAGCAGGACCTGGTTGCGCTGGGCGAGCGCGCGCTCGTAGGCCGGCCGGGCCACCGCGGCCAGGGCCTGTCCCTGCTCGGGGGTGGTGGCGAGGAACGGCAGCGACGGGAGCAGGAAGACGGGATCCACCCCGCCGAGCGCGCCCATGTAGGTGTTGCCGAGCACGAGGGCGCCGCGCGCGATGGCGTCCACCATCTCCCGGGAGCGGAAGCCGCTCGAGGCGTCGTACTGGTGGGTGATCTCGACGCGGCCGCCGGTGTGCGCCGCGACCTCGCGCGCGAAGCGCGCGTCGGCCTCGCCCTGGATGGAGGTGGCGGGATACTCGTTCGCCATCTTCCACGCGACGCTCTGCGCGGAGGCCGGCGGCGGCGCCGCCAGCAGGATCAGCATGACCGCCAGTCGTGCGCGCCCTCGCCGCGGATGCGCCATTTCCCGGTGACCTCCCGGGCGAGCATACCGCACCTCTCGACGGTCGCGGCCGGCCGGGTTAGGATGCGGCCATGCGCGCCGCCGTGATGCGGAACCGGAGCCTCGTGGTCGCCGACGTCCCGCGTCCCGAGCCTGGGGCCGGCGAGGTGCTGGTGCGCACGCTCGCGTGCGGCATCTGCGGCTCGGACCTGCACGCGCTCAAGCACGCCGACCGCTTCGTGGAGGCCTCCCGGCGCGCGGGCAGCGTGTTCACCATGGACCTCTCGCGCGACGTGGTGATGGGCCACGAGTTCTGCGCGGAGGTGGTGGACCACGGCCCCGACACCACGAAGCGCGTCGCGGTGGGCACCCGCGTCTGCTCCCGGCCGACCCTGATCCGTCGCGACGGCCCCCGCACGGTGGGCTACTCGAACGACACGCCGGGCGGCTACGCCGAGTACATGCGGCTCACCGAGGCGCTCCTGCTCCCGGTGCCGAACGGGCTGCCCACCGAGCAGGCCGCGCTCACCGAGCCGATGGCGGTGGGTCTGCACGCGGTGGCCAAGGCGCGGCTCGAGCCCGACGACGCGCCGCTCGTGATCGGCTGCGGCCCGGTGGGCCTCGCGGTGATCGCCGCGCTCCGCCTCCACGGGGCGCGGCCCATCGTGGCCGCCGACTTCTCGGCGCGCCGGCGCGAGCTGGCCGCCGCGATGGGCGCGGACCACGTGGTGGACCCGGCGCAGGTCGCGCCCTGGCAGAGCTGGCGCGAGACCGCGGTGTGGCGCGACGCGAGCCGCGCCCCCGCCCTGCCGCCGTGGATCGCGGGGCCCGCCCTCCGCCCCGCGGTGGTCTTCGAGTGCGTGGGCGTGCCCGGCGTGCTCGACCAGATCATGGCGCCCGCGCCGCGCGGCTCGCGCATCGTGGTGGTGGGCGTGTGCATGGAGCCCGACACGATCTACCCAATGCTCGGCATCAGCAAGGAGCTGAATCTCCAGTTCGTGCTCGGCTACACCCCCGAGGAATTCGCGGCCACCCTCGGCCACGTCGCCGAGGGCCGCATCCCCACCACCCCGCTGATCACCGGCCGGGTCGGAGTGGAGGGCGTCGCGGGCGCGTTCGAGGCGCTCGCGTCCCCCGAGCGGCACGCCAAGATCCTCGTCGAGCCCTGGCGGGCCTGAGCCCCATCGCCGGCGCCGCTCCGTCCACCTTCGCCGCCCTCCGGGAGCGGAACTACCGCTTCTACTGGCTCGGACTCGTCTTCTACGTGCTCGGCCACCGCGCCGAGTACGTGACGTTCGCGTGGATGGTCTGGGAGGTCACCCACGACGCCCTCTACCTGGGCTACCTGGGCCTGGCCCAGGGCGTGCCGCTCGTGGTCTTCCAGCTCTGGGGCGGCGTGCTCGCCGACCGCACCAACCGCGTGCGGCTGCTGCTCGGCACCCAGATCCTGACCACGAGCGTGCTGCTGGTGGCCTTCGCCCTCTCGGTGGCCGGGGTCGTGCACGTCGCGCACCTGCTCGCCCTCGCCGCCCTCAGCAACACCTTCCGCGCCTTCGACGAGCCGAGCCGCATGTCGCTGGTGCCCCAGATGGTCGAGCGCGATCGGCTCCCCAACGCCATCGCGCTCGGCTCCATCCCCTGGCAGGCCGGGCGCATGATCGGCCCGTCCATCACCGGCGTGCTCATCGCCGCGTTCGGCGGCACGGTGGGCCTCGGGCTGGCCGCCACGTCCTCGATCGTCGCGCTCGGCATGTACAGCCGGCTCCGGGTCAGCGCGGACGCGCCCGCCCCGAGTCGCCAGCACCCGCTGCGCCAGCTCTACGCGGGACTCCACTTCGTGGCCCACGACTTCGTGTTCGCGGCCCTGATCTGCCTGGCCCTCTTCAACGCGCTCTTCGGCCTCTCCTACGTGACCCTGCTGCCCGTCTTCTCCGACGTCTACTTCCAGGCCGGCTCCACCGGCTACGGGCTGCTGAACGCGGCCCACGGCACCGGCGCCCTCGTGGGCACGCTCCTGGTGGCGAGCCTCGCCGCGCGCATCCGCCGCCGCGGGCTCGTCATCCTGACCGGCGCGGCCGGGCTCGGCCTGGGCCTCGTGATCTTCTCGCGCGCCCCCGGCCTGGGCCTCGCCCTGCCGATGCTGGCGTGCGCCGGCTTCAGCAACACGTTCTACCTGACCCAGGTGAGCACGCACCTGCAGCAGGCGGTGCCCGATCACCTGCGCGGCCGCGTGATGAGCCTCTACTCGCTCTGCTGGAACCTGCTGCCCCTTGGCGGTCTGCTCGGCGGCGTGCTCGCCGCCGCGGTCGACGCGCGCTTCGCGGTGACGGTGGGCGGCGCGCTGGTCGCGGCCAACGCGCTCGCCTTCCTGGCCTCGCGTCGATTGCGCCTGCTATAATCCCGCGCACGCTTCACCCAGGAGGAGAGGACGACATGGCCGACGTGCTCACGGTGGTGGCGAAGATCCGGGCCGCGAAGGGCAAGGGCGACGCGCTCGCCGCGCTCCTGAAGGAGCAGGCCGGAGTGGTGCGCAAGGCGGAGCCGGGCTGCCTCGCCTATCGCCCGCACCGCTCGACGAAGGATCCCGACCTCTTCATCTTCTACGAGCAGTACAAGGACGACGCCGCGTTCGACCTGCACCGCAAGGCGCCGCACCTGGCCGCCTATCGGGAGCGGCGGGAGAAGGAAGGCCTCACCGAGGGCCCCGCCGAGGTCGAGATCTACCGGTCGATCACCGACTAGGCGCCCGCTCGCCCAGGGTGAGGCCGAGCAGGCGCAGCGCGGCCTGCAGCTCGGGCTGGGCCGGATCGATCCGTCGCGTCGACGGCCGCCGGATCACCGGCCGCGCGCCGGGCCGCTCGAAGATCGCCCAGTTGCGGTAGCGATCCCCGAAGCGCGACCGGTAGGCGATGCCCGCGAAGCGCGGCCGGCCGCGCCGGTCGCTCAGCGCGTAGAGGTAGCTCGAGATCTTCTGGGTGAAGCGGCGCGGCGCGGTCTGCCGGATCGCCGCGCCGTCGAGCTCGCGGATGCGGTGGCGCACCAGGGTGGCGGCCAGCGCCGCGTGCAGGTGCGCGAGCGAGGCCGGCGCGCCCACGTCGCAGAAGCGCCCGAGCACCGACGCCTCCCCCACCACCCGCCCCTGCAGCCACGATCGCGGAAGCCGGCCCGCGGGCCGGACCGCCTCCGGCCCGTCGATCCGGGCCAGCTCCGCCAGCACGTGCGGGTCGGGACGGAAGCGGGCCAGGGTCTCCACGAAGCACGCCTCGAGCTGCGAGGAGCCGTAGAGCACGCGGTAGGTGCTGCGGGCGTCGTCCCACCGGTTGCCGAAGGTGCCGTCCTCGCCGGCGATCTCCCAGGCCGGCCAGGCCCACGGGTTGGGCTTTCGACCGACGCGCAGGATGCGGGGCGGCGCGGTCGTCTCCTCGAGGTCGCTCATCCTCCGACGACGAAGGCGCGGGCCGCGGCGATGATCTCGGGGCCGACCTCGGCGATGTCGCCCTCCCGCAAGAGCCGCGCCGGCGAGCGATCGCCGAGCTGGGGATTGAGGCCCTGGAACCACGCCTGCGCGACCTCGTCGTCGTCGCGCTGGCTGATCAGCCGGGCCACCTGGAAGGCCAGACGCAGGCGGGGCGCTACGCCCGGATCCTTCGGCCCCCGGCCGCGCGCGCCCCACTCGTGCACCGCGCGCGTCTCGGAGACCCGGGCGATGTAGGCGACCAGCTTGGCGCCGAGGATCTCGGTGAGCTGCCGGGCGACCGTGGGGAAAGGCGCGCGGATCGCGTCGTCGTGCGCCTGCAAGTCGGGCCGGGGACGGGCGGACTTGGTGGCCATTGGGAGGCCCTCCTGCCCCAAGTGTACACCATGTGAATCACAAGGCAATCACAGACGAACAGCCGCCCCACCGGCGCGTCCTAGTCGGAGCCCGGCAGCTCCTTCCGGAGCGCGTCGGCCAGGCGCGCGTACTGGGACCGGCGATTGTAGAGCTGGGCCGAGACGCGGATCAGCCGCCGCGGCGGCGCGGGCCAGCGCATGATCGGCACCTCGATGCCCCAGCCCTCGAAGAGCCGGCCCTGGAGCGGATCGCGCACGCGCCAGCCCTTCTCCACCGTGCGGTTGTCGGGCAGGCTGACGCTCGCGATCGAGCCGATCATCTCCTCGGGGCACGGCGGCGGCGTGCCCACCGCCTCGCACAGCAGCCGGCGCGCCTCGAGGGCGAGCGCGCGGTTGCGGGCCATCAGCGCGGGCCACCCGCCGGGCACGAGGCCGGCCAGGTAGTCGATCGCCATCGGCACGGTGAGCCACGCGGTCGGGTCCTGGGTGCCGGTCCAGTCGAACTCGAGCCGGAAGCGGGTGCGCCCCGCGCGCTCGCCCTTCGCCCCGTGGCTGATGGTGAGCGGATGGATGGCGGCCTGGCGATCGCGGCGCACCCAGAGGAACGCGGAGCCCTTCGGGGTGCAGAGCCACTTGTGGCAGTTGCCGCTGTAGTAGGCCGCGCCGATCGCGCGCAGGTCGAGCGGCACCATCCCGGGCGCGTGCGCTCCGTCCACCACCGTGTCGATGCCGCGCGCGGCCAGGGCCGCCACCAGCCGCTCGATCGGCAGCACGAGCGCGGTCGGGCTCGTGATGTGGTCGAGCAGGCAGAGCCGCGTGCGCGCGGTCGCCCCCGCCAGCACCGTGTCGACGATCGCCTGCGGCGAGGTCACCGGGAACGGTAGGGTCACGGTGACGACCCGGGCCCCGGTGCGCTCGGCCACGAAGTCGAGCGTGTTGCGGCAGGCCTGGTACGAGTGATCGGTGGTGAGCAGTTCATCGCCCGGCTCGAAGCGCAGCGAGCGCAGCACCGCGTTGACGCCGCCGGTGGCGTTGCTGACGAACGCGAGGTCGTCCGCGTCGGCCCCCACGAAGGCGGCGAGCCGCGCCCGCGCCGCGTCGAGGCGATCGTCGAGGTCGCGCCCGAGGAAGCGCACCGGCTCCGCCTCCATCTCCGCGCGCAGCTCGGCCTGGTGACGGAGGATCTCGCGCGGGCACGCCCCGTAGGAGCCGTGGTTGAGGAAGGCCACCGCGGGGTCGAGGGGCCAGAGGGCCGCCCACTGGTTGTCGTCGTCGGTCACGCGTTGCCTCCTCCGAATCCGGGCGGCGCCTTGAAGCCGCCGATCACTTCGGCCAGATGGCCGGCCACCGCAATGGGGGTGGCGTCCTCGAGATAGGGCCCCACGATCTGCAGGCCCACCGGCAGACCGCCCGCGGTGAGCCCGACCGGGGCCACCGTCGCGGGCAGCCCGGTCAGGGTCGCGAACGAGATCCAGAAGCAGAGGTCGCCGTAGGGGCGCGGGCCGCCGGGCGTGGTCAGCACGCGGGTGAGCACGTTGGGGGACTGGTCGTGCGGGAACGCGGGCACCAGCGCGGTGGGCATCAGGAACGCGTCGTGGGTGCGGAAGTAGGACTGCCAGACCCCGCGGGCCACGCGCCGCCGCGTCTCGACGGTCCGCAGCAGCGCATCGGAGGCGGTCATCGCCCGCGCGTAGCGGGTGAGATACGAGCCGTCCGGGTTGGCGGCGAGCCGGCGCAGCCCGTCGAGCTGGTCCTCGCGCACGGGCGGCGAGAAGTGCGCGTAGAGCAGCGTGAGGTAGGCGTCGTACTGGTCCTCCACGTTCACCCCGGGCGGCCAGCCCTCGTCGAGCCGCGCGCCCGCCTTGCGCAGCGCCTCCACCGCGGCGGCCAGCACCGGCGCCTGATCGGCCGAGACCGGGGCGTGGGGATCGTCGAGCACGTAGCCGATGCGGTAGTCGGCGAGCCGCGCGCCGCGGGCGGGCGGCAGCGACCATCGCCAGGCGCGCGCCTCGTCGCCGTCGGGCCCGCCCAGCACCTCGAGGGCGGCGAGCAGGTCGGCGGCGGAGCGGGCGAGCGGACCGGCGACCGGCAGCGTGGAGGGCGGCGTGGCCGGGATGCCGGGCGGCGGCGGGATGTGTCCGCGCATCGGCACCACGTCGAGCGTGGGCTTGTGGCCGTAGAGACCGCAGAAGTGCGCCGGGATGCGGATCGAGCCGGCCAGGTCGCTGCCCGGCTCGAGGTAGCTGAGCCCGGCGGCCAGCGCGGCGGCGCCGCCGCCGGTCGAGCCGCCCGGGGTGCGCGCGACGTCCCAGGGGTTGTTGGTCTGCCCGTACACCGCGTTGTAGCTCTGCCAGTCGGCCGCGAAGAGCGGCACGTTCGTCTTGCCGAGCACGATCCCGCCCGCGCCCTTCAGGCGCGCCGCCACCGTGGCGTCCCGCGTCGGCACGTGGGATCGCAGCGAGGCCGAGCCCGCGGTGGTGGTGAGGCCGGCCACCTCGAAGGTGTCCTTGATCGTGATCGGCACCCCGTGGAACGGCCCCCACGACTCGCGGCGGCCCTGCGCCTCGTCGGCGGCCCGGGCCCGCGCGAGCGCGGCGTCGGCGGCGAGCGCGACGATCGCGTTCAGCTTCGGGTTCAGCCGCGCGATGCGCTCGAGCACGTGGGTGGTCAGCTCCACCGACGACACCGTGCCCTGCCGGATCGCCCGCGCCGCCTCCAGAGCAGACGCGAAGTCGAGGTCGGCGACCGCGGCGCGCGCCGGCCGCGGGCGGAGCGCGGAGGCCCCCGCGGCGACGAGGCCCGCGGTCAGGCCCGCGCGCAGAAACGTCCGACGATCCAGCCCGGTCGCGCTCATGGATCCTCCTGGCCCGGAGTGGACATCGAGCGAGCGAGCGTCCGCGCGGGAAAGCGCGCGAGCGCACCCTCATCCAGCTCCACGCCGAGGCCGGGGCGCGTGGGCACCGCGATGAAGCCGTCGCGCACCTCGAGCGTGGGCGCGGCGATCTCCCGGCCCCGCGCCTCGAAGTTCACGAAGTACTCGGTGATGAGGAAGTTGGGGATGGCGGCCGACACCTGCACGGTGGCGGCCAGCCCCACCGTGGTGGAGTTGTAGTTGTGGGGCGAGACCGTCACCAGCGACGGCTCCGCCATCTGGGCGATCGCGCGCAGCTCCTGGATGCCGCCGCAGTTGCACACGTCCGGGTTCACGATGTCGGCCGCGCGCAGCTCGAAGCAGCGCCGGAACTCGGCCCGGGTGTAGAGCTCCTCCCCGGTCACGATCGGGATCGCGATCTGCCGCCGGCACTCCGCGAGCGCCTCCAGATTCGTGGAGGAGACCGGCTCCTCGTACCAGAAGGGCCGGAAGCGCTCCATCGCCCGCGCCACGCGGACCGCGTGCATCGGGGCGAGGCGGCGGTGCACCTCGATCAGCAGGTCGATCGCGGGCCCCACCGCCTCGCGCACCGCCGCGAGGGTGTCGACCGCGCGCTCCTCCGCCTCGCGGGAGACGTGGGTGCGCCACGGTCCCGGGAACGGATCGAACTTGAGCGCGGTGAAGCCGCGCGCCACCGTCTCGCGCGCCCGCGCCGCGTAGTCGACGGGCGCTTTGGCGCCGCCGTACCAGCCGTTGGCGTAGACGCGCACCCGCTCGCGGCACGGCCCGCCCAGGAGCGCGTGCACCGGCGCCCCGTGGCGCTTGCCCGCGATGTCCCACAGGGCCTGCTCGAGCCCGCTCACCGCGGACCAGAAGTCCATGGCCCCGCGCTTGGCCGCGAAGTCGTGATAGGCCCAGTGCACGAAGTGGGTGATGTGGGAGGCGTCGCGGCCCACCAGGTAGCGGCCGATCGCCTCCACCAGCGCCACGATGCTCGTGTCCCGATCGGCCTGGGTGTAGCACTCCCCCCAGCCGTGCGGTCCGCCGTCGGTCTCGACCTTCACGAAGCAGAGGTTCTTTCCGCCGCCCAGGTCGGCGAGGAACGGGGTCACGCGGCTCACGCGCATTGCGCGATCGTACCAGAATCGAGCCGCGCGGCGCGGGCGTGGTACGATTCCCCCGGCTCCTTCGCTCATGCACGCTCTGACGACGACGTCACCCCGCGGGATGGTCCGCGCGAAGCTGATGACCACGCTGTTCGTGGCTCAGGTCTGCGGCAGCACCGGCCACTCCATCAGCCTCGCGGTCGGCAGCATCATGGCGGCCAGCATCACCGGCACCAACACCTGGTCGGGCGTGCCGATCGCGGTGGGCGCGCTCGGGACCGCGCTGGCGAGCTGGCCGCTAGCCCGCCTCATGGACCGCACCGGCCGGCGGCCCGGGCTCGCGCTCGGCTACGGCCTCGCGGTGGCGGGCGCGGTGCTGGGACTGCTGGGCGTGGCGGTCCGCAGCTTCCCCCTGATGCTCGCCGGCATGGCGCTCTTCGGCATCGCGTCCACCTCGAACCTGCTCGCACGCTACGCGGCCGCCGACGTGAGCCGGCCCGAGCAGCGCGGGCGCGCGATGGGCATCATCGTGGGCGGCTCCGCGCTCGGCTCGATCATCGGGCCGAACCTGATGGGGCCCGCGCTCGCCCTGGGCGCGCGCCTCGACGTCCCGGACACCGCGAGCCCGTTCCTGGTGAGCGTGGCCGGCTACGGGGTCGCGGCGGTGCTGACCTTCCTGTTCCTGCGGCCCGACCCGCTCGTGCTCGCCCGCCGTGACGCGGCGGAGGCGGACACGGGCCGGCCCGCCCGCCTCGCCCGCTCGCTCGGCGCGATCCTGGCCGACGTGCGCGTCCAGATCGCGCTCGCCACGCTGTCGATCAGCCAGTTCGTGATGATCAGCACCACCTCGACGTCGCCGCTCTACCTGCACGACCAGGGCCACACCGTCGGCACCATCGGGGTCGCGGTGTCGCTGCACCTGGCCGGCATGTACGTGGCCTCGCCGCTCTCCGGCTGGCTCTCCGACCGCTTCGGCCGCATGCCGGTGATCGCGTCGGGCGCCCTCCTGCTGATCCTCGCGGTGGCCGTCGCCGGGCTCGCCCCCGGCCACGCCGGCGCCACGATCATCCTCGGGCTGTTCCTGAACGGCGTCGGCTGGAACCTCGCGTTCGTCTCCGGGAGCGCCCTGCTCACCGACGCGCTCTCCCCCGTCGAGCGCGCCTCGGTCCAGGGCCTGGCCGACCTGCTCATGGGCCTGATGGGCGCCATCGGCTCCGCCGCGGGCGGGATGATCCTCGGCCTCTGGGGCTTCGCGATCCTGAACGCGGTCGGCGCGCTGCTGGTGCTGGGCCCGCTCGCGATCGCGCTCCTGCGCCGGCCCGCGCTCGCTCCCGCCCGCGGGTGAGCCTCGCCGCGCTGCTGCGGCTCCGCGACCTTCGCTGCCTCGCCTCCGGCACCCTCTTCAACTCGGCCGGGAACATGGGCGAGCTGGTGGTGCTGGGCTGGCTCGCGCTCGAGCTGACCAACTCGCCGTTCCTGGTCGGCGCCGCGCTCGGCTGCCGCATGCTGCCGCTCGCCTTCGTGGGCGTGCCCGCGGGCGTGCTCGCCGACCGCGTGGCCCGCCCGCGCCTGCTCCTGATCACCGGGGCCGGCCAGGCCCTGACCGCCGCCGCGATGGGCGCACTGACCCTGCTCGGAGTGGTGACCCTCGGCCAGCTCCTGCTGCTGACCTGCGCGGGCGGCGCGTTGCGCGGGGTCGAGCACGCGGCGCGACAGAGCTACGCCCACGACGTGGTCGGCGGGGGCGCGCTCGTCGACGGGCTCGCGATCCTGGGCCTGGGGATGCGCGCGGGCTGGCTGGTGGGCTCGCTCGGAGTGGGGGCGCTGATCGCCCACCGGGGCTCGGGCGAGGCCTATCTCGCGGTGGCGGTCGCCTACCTGCTGGGCGGCGTGGCCCTGCTCCCGGCCCGCGCGCTCGCCCCCGTCGCGGTCGGCGCGCCCGACTCGCTCTGGCGCGGCGTCACCGGCTTCGCGACCGCGGTGCGCGAGGACCGCATGCTGCTGGTGCTGATGCTGCTCACCGCCGGCGCGGAGGTGCTGGGCTTCGCGCACCAGGCGCTGCTGCCGAGCCTCTCGCGCGACGTGCTCCACACCGGTCCCGAGGGCCTCGGCGCGATGAGCGCGGCGCGCGCGGTGGGCGGCATCCTGGGCCTCGCGGTCTCCATGCGCGGCCTCCTCGGGGGCGGTGGCGCGGTCTTCGTCGGCGTGCTGGTGGCGTTCGGGACGAGCCTGGTGGCCCTGGGCGGCGCGCCCTACGTGGTGGGCTTCACCGGCGTCATGATCGTGGTGCTGGCCGCGAACGCGGCGGGCGCCCTCGCCGACCTCCTCGCCCAGAGCCTGCTCCAGCTGAGCGTGCCCCACCACCTGCGCGGACGCGCGGGCGGGGCGTGGGTGGTAGCGATCGGCTTCGCCCCGCTCGGCCAGCTCCAGATCGGCGCGCTCGCCTCGCTCCTCGGGGTGAGCGCGGCGCTCGGGGTGAGCGGGCTCGCCCTGGTCGCCCTCGCCTCCGCCACCGTCTTCTTCTATCCGCGGCTGCGCGCGCTCTGACCCCGGCGCGTCCGGCCACACGTTGCCGCGGGCGCCGGACCTTGGTAGTCTCGGAAGACGTGAGCCATCGGGAATCCGGGGAAGAGCCAGAGGGAGGGGACATGGCCGGAGCGAGCGTGTCGGAGATGGCGCGGGACATCGTGGTCGCGTTGATCGAGTCCGGCAAGATCCAGCTCGACGCCAACGCCAAGAAGCAGGGCGAGTGGCTGGGCGACCTCTTCAAGGCGGTCCACCAGCGCATCGTGGTCCAGGGCGCGATCGAGGTGCTCGTGGAGGACCAGTTGAAGAACTTCGATCTCGAGGACCTGCGCCAGCTTCGCCAGTTCCTCGACGCGGAGATCGCGGCGCGGAGCTAGCGCGTCACGGGGCCGCGGTCAGGCCGCGCACGCTCCAGACCGGCACCGGGCGCGCCAGGCCCTTCAGGGCGAGCGGGCCCATGCTCTCCGCGTCGACCATCCCCTCCACCGCGACCGCGACGCGCGCCGAGATCAGGATCTGCCCGCCGGCGGCCTCGCCGCACAGCCGGGCCGCGAGGTTCGTGACCGTCCCGATCGCCCCGTAGTCGAGCCGCCCCTCGAAGCCGATGGCCCCGATGGTGGCGTAGCCCTGGGCGACGCCCACCCCGAGGGCCAGCTCCCAGCCCCGCTTGCGCCACCGGGCCGCGAGGTCGGCGCTCCGGTCGCGCATCGCGACCGCCATGCGGATCGCGCGCTCGGCCGGATCCGGCACCTCGAGCGGGTCGTTGAAGAAGATCATCAGCCCGTCGCCGGTGAAGCGCTCGAGGGTGCCCTCGTGGGCCACGATGAGGCGCCCCATCTCCGCGTGGTACTCACGCAGGACGCCCATGAGCTCCTCCGGCTCGGCGCTCTCCGCGAAGGCGGTGAAGCCGCGCAGGTCGACGAACACCACCGTGATCTCGCGCCGGTGCGGAGCCAGGGGATCGGCCGCTCCGCCGGCCACGATCAGCTCGGCGAGCTGCGGCGAGAAGAAGCGCTTGAGCCGGCCGAGCCGCTCGAGCTGGGCCACCTGCTCCCCCACGCGCCGCTCCAGCGTCCGGTTCAGCTCCGCCAGCTCGCGCCGTTGCCGCGCGTCCTGGTCGTGCAGCCGCTTCTTCTCGAGGCACGCGCCGATGCGGGCCTGGAGCAGGACCGCGTCGAAGGGCTTGGCGAGGTAGTCCTCCGCGCCGAGCTGGATGCAGCGCACCACGCTGTCGAGCTCGTCCAGCGCGGAGATCATGAGGACCGGAATGTCGCGCCGCGCCGGATCGCCCTTGAGCCGCTCGAGCACCGCGTAGCCGTCGAGGTCCGGCATCATGACGTCGAGGAGCACGAGATCGACCGGTCCGGCCGCGAGCGCGGCGAGGGCCGCGTGCCCGCCCGCCGCGGTCTGCACCTCGTAGCCCTGGCGCCGGAGTCGGCGCGCGAGCATGTCGCGGTTGTCCTCGCTGTCGTCGACCACCAGGATGACCGAGCGTGGCCCCGCGGCGGCCGGCGCGCTCGCGGCCGGGCCGCCGCCCGGCGCCTCGGGCGTCGCGGCGTCGGCCCCCAGCAGCTCGGCGAGCCGCCCGATTGCGGCCCGGATGCGCTCCAGGTCGGCGAGCCGCTCGCCGCCGCCGGCCGCCACCCGCCGATGCAGGCGGTCCTCGGCGGCCCGCACCCGCCCCAGCGGAGCGCCGAGGGTGGCGCGCGCGGCAGCAGGGTCGGGCGGCCCGCCCTGGCCCCGCGCGAGCACCTCGTTCAGCAGGGTCAGGAGCTGGCGGGCGTCCACGCGAAGGGCGGAGAGGTCCGCGGCGAGATCGGGCGCCTCGCCGGGCGCGAGCTCCTCGAGGAGCAGCTCGGTGTAGCCGATGATGTGGTTGAGCGGCGTGCGCAGCTCGTGGCGGAGCTGGGCGGCGGGGTCGATGCTCACGCGCCGGCCGCCCGCCCGAGCAGCGCCTCGATCTTCTCGAGGAGGCGCGCGAGATCGACCGGCTTGGTGTCGAAGTCGTCGCAGCCCGCCGCGACCGCCTTCTCGCGGTCGCCCGACATGGCGTGCGCGGTGAGGGCGATCACCGGGATCCCGCGTGTCTCGGGGGCGTCCTTGATCCGGCGGGTCGCCTCCCACCCGTCGACCCCGGGCAGGCTCATGTCCATCAGGATGAGGGCGGGCGCCTCCGAGCGCGCCATCGCGATTCCCTGCTCGCCGTCCACCGCGATGGCGACCTCGTAGCCGCGCCGGACGAGACGGCGGGAGAGCATGTCCCGGTTCATCTCGTTGTCCTCCACGAGCAGGATCTTGGCCATCAGGCTCGCGACCTCCGGCCCGCCACGCGGGTGGCCACCAGCTCGCGCACCTCGGCGAGCAGCTCATCGCGGCCGGACGTGCCTTTCTGGAGGATCTTCTGCACGTGGCCGTTGAGCCGCTCCCGGTCGGCGGGGGAGAGGTCCTTGGCGGTGACGACCACGATGGGGATCGCACGCCACGACTCACGGCGGCGACACTCCGCCACGAACTCGAAGCCGTCCATCTCCGGCATCATCAGGTCCAGCAGGATCACGGTCGGCCGGATCTCCTGCAGCCGCGCGAGAGCCGCGCGTCCGTTCTCCGCCGCCACCACCGTGAAGCCCTCCGGCTCG
>Ga0207665_10001280_pt1 | contig 16979 bp, 12 predicted proteins | sample LARL112metaG_FD_184351 | JGI IMG/M metagenome (GOLD analysis project Ga0207665, IMG submission 184351) | Corn, switchgrass and miscanthus rhizosphere microbial communities from Kellogg Biological Station, Michigan, USA - LAR L11-2 metaG... | ecosystem: Host-associated > Plants > Roots >...
GATCAATACCATCAGTGTAATGGTTATCAATATGTAGATGTTCCACCAATGCCACAAGGAAAACCGATTGGTATCAAGACTGCTCAGTGGAGAATTCCAGATGGAGTTCATGTAGAATTTTGGTATGACTTTACTGGTGGTGGAAGAGGACCTTGGATAAAATATGCAAGCTTAGACGACATACTACCAGGATACTGCGATGGGGGTTCTATAACTGGACCAATAGGCGTGAATGGTAGACTTATAGGTCCTGCGCCAGCTCAAGATACTATGAGACTTAATGGAGCCGATGCCTCTTATATTGGAGGCTCGATTGCGGAGTTGATGCCAGGTCAAACTCCTAAAGGAGGCGTAGGTTCTAGTTCTCGGTAAAAATTTACCTTAGGTGCGGCACATACTTGTGGATCACTATCATGTAAAACATACCATAACTACTACTTAACACAATATCACATGCATAATTATTTTCTTTCCAAATTGAGGCTACTAAAAAAATGCAACGTCTATAATAATTTGGCATGTCTCATCATATACATAATTGTCTACCTTGAGTCTATGTCTAGTATGCAGCATTTTTGATAATATTTATAACCTGCCATCCCACATATCGTATTATAGCTTTATGTCCAAGATTAACAATTCTGACAGATTAGAAAGTCCGATAATGTCATATGAGTTAACTCGTTGCCTATTAACGGAATTAGTATGTTGGCTCGCATCGATAGACTGATACTATTTATAGATAGCATAAGAAGGCAACAGAGATCAAGTTCATCACTAATCGTGACACTATTACCTATAAAAAGAATCAGCTAATCGTGAGTCAGTTTGGGAATTTTTATATAAAGTATCAGTCTGATTGAAAAAAATACAGGCTCAGATGTTAGAAAGGTTGGATTAGCCATATTAACTGAATATACCATATTTGAGAAATCTAATTAGAGAATAAAGATGAATCCTGCCTCAAAATACACGGAGAAGAGGACTTTTTTGAGTTGTTTCCATGATACCATATAACTCTTCAGAATCACTGGTTTCAATCAGCAATTTTCCATATCGATCCAAGTCTACTAGTCCTTTGGATCCACTATTATTGTTGTTGCGATGTAATCAAATATAATCTAGCAATGTCCTTTGCAGAGCTAATTTCTTTTTCCTTTCTACTCTATGTAAATTTGAGATTTTGATGCCTACCTTTCTATAGTTAATAGTAGTAGTATTATTATTAAAAAAACTAAATCTATCCACCAAACCCTGTAAAACAGATGCGATGCTTTCCCTGTCATCACGATAATTTGAAAACGATGTCTCTCTTGTCTCAATCGAAAAGTCAGATCGAACTAGTTTGACTCCCACAGTTCTAAATTCATAGCCATGTTTTCTTACTCTTTCATAAACTTCATCGACAAGTTGATTTAGATGTTGTAGAATCTTTACTCTATCACTCGTAGCGCGATCTAGTGTTTGTTCTGTACTTATAGATATATTATCTTGCCGTGGCACAACAGGATCATCACTATCTCTGCCATTAGCTACTTGCCACATCCAAAGGCCATTCTTTTTGCCAAACTTGTCCTTTAATTTTTGAACATCATATTTTGCAAGCTGGCCTATAGTTTGAATTCCCATTTCATTCTTTAGGACCTGCTGTGTCTTGACACCTATTCCAGCTATCCTATATACTTCCAAATTCTCCAAGAATTTGTGCACTTGAGCAGGATAGATAACAGTAAGCCCGTCTGGTTTTTTGAAGTCGGAGGCAACCTTGGCAGCTGACTTGGTAGGAGCTACGCCAATTGATGACAAAAGCCCTCCGCATTGTTGCTTGATTGCATCTTTGATTGTGGCGGCATATTCCTCCACATTATTTGCGCCATCGGCAATTTTCTTTGTACAATCCAGATATGCTTCGTCTATGCTGGCCTGCTCTAATACATCTGCATACCCTTCTATCATATTCATGACCTTCTCTGATATCTGTTGATAATAGGATTTGTCTACAGGATTCAAAATTAGTTGGGGGCATAATTGCTTGGCAGCAAAAAGGGAGATAGCTGACTTGACACCATATTTCCTAGCTTCATAAGAACATGAGGCCACTGCACCTCGGGTTATCTTACCTTTGGTTTCGTCGGTCATAATCACAGCATGCGGTTTCCCCTTTAATGTCGGATCTCTTAGCTCCTCACAAGACGGATAGAAAGAATTAAGGTCCACATGCATTATTACCTTGCCAGTCCACTGACTATGGCCGTATGTTTTCTCAGGTAAACCTAATAATTTTAATGTCTGGTTTGCTTTAGCAGGATTACTAACAACTACTACTACAAAGCCGATGCCCTCTTCTCCCTCACTGTATCTTCCTCCGCCGCTGCCGCTGCTGCTGCTGCGGGTGTTCCACTCTCTAACTTTTCCCTTTGCTTTCGCTATCCATGCCTCTTCATTGCCATTAATCCTAAGGTACAGGAAATCGGCTGTCACAGCTGCATATGAATATCGGTTACTAAAATCAGACCAAACCACGGCCGCTTTGTGCTCATTTAATAGATTATATGTTAAATCTTGAAACCACGATGTGTGATTGAATTCCAATGCAGCTGAATAGCCATGGTAAGTACAAGTACCTAAGATATTATCGAGCCATTCTCTTCCACCATTGCCTAGGGTTAGTTTACTCGGCGATGGCGACTGTATAATCACAGCAAGAATCTTCTCCTCTATTGGTGCAAGCTCCTCTAAGAAGTCGCCAACTTTGTACATATCCTCTATGATATACCTGGGCAGTTTCACGGTAAAGCGAAAATTGTGAGGGGTATTTGTTGCCCACCTCTTGAAAAGCAGCCTGTCATAAAGTTTGTTGTTATTATCATTCGAATTTCCGCCTCCTCTACTACCAAAATCTAGCTCCACGAGATCAAATACCTTGGAGTAATACGCGAGGTAGTCCTTAGGATCTAAGGTGGGCGGATAGAATCCTTCTGACCAGCTCTCATCTCTCCATCCCCTACAGCCAACATAATATTTCAAATTCTTTTCCCAACTACCTCTGCTATTGTCTACTACCTTTCACAGACAACATGTTTCCGATAATCATAATAATAAAAAATTATATAAGCTAAAAAATATTGGCTTCTTATAAATTAAAAATTTCAAAACGCTTGACATAGTGCTTACGATAGACAAGGTCTATTATGGATCCGTAACAGCCTGATGAGTTTCTGTTGCTACAACTAACCATCTCAAGTCATCGAGAAAAACAACCCTGACGTCTGTAATATACTTAATTGTCTCGCTAGTGATTTGTACACGAGATTACCAGGAAAATCAGCAGTCATGGACGTCATGGTATTCATAGTGCTATATTGGATTTATTATGATATATGCACGCGCATCATAGGTACTTAACTATTTTTTATTATGGTATTGAATATGTACTATGGTTACTATGGATACTCTGACGGATAAAATATCGAATAATAGCGCTATTTTCAGGATAATTATGCCGAATGTATTAAAAATTCGACGTCATCAGATGTTTTAAGCGTATTAGGTATTAGTAGAATTGAACATTCTGGCTCGTGTTGGCTTGTCGCTTCTATTATCTAAAGAGATATGTCTGGATGTTATTTGAAGGCATCTGCTTCGATATCATCACTTAATCTGTTGTTCTTTGGAAGGAGTTCCCTCAAGCGGTTATTTATTAACTTGAAAATGTTAACAAAAATTTTAACATTATCTAGCTTCATCATTATCGTATAACAGCTTTATGTCCTTCCTTATTATATTGCTACTAGTTTTCAAAATTACTATCATATTGTAGGCTGCTGACAAACTCAGCAAAGACTTACAAACGTTTCTTACAACAACAGTAGTACCACCAAGTTGGACCCTACTAGGCAAACATGAAAAGCAGATCTCTGTTCATCCTATAATAGTTTCGAAGTAGCAGCATTTTTAGGATAACCATATTTGCTGAATGAATCAGTAGGTACTTTAATATCTTCAAAACCTTCTGGGTCAATTATCTTAGCTATTACTTCCAATCCTGTTATTGTTCTAGGACCAGGTTTACTAAAATATGCTCCTGCATTAACTGCATATACTTCATTGTTTTGAACAGATTGCAATGATTTCCATTTATCGTTAGTTTCTAATATCTTTCCTTCTTTTAAAGTTCTTTCTACATTAAAACCGCACGGCATTAGAATTATTTTATCTGGATTAAACTTTCTTATCTCATCGATATGATTTATACGACGTGAAGGCTGTCCGGAATAACTTAGACCATTAATACCGCCTGCAATCTCTACCATTTGTGGAACCCAATGACCAGCAGTAAAGAAAGGGTCAATCCACTCAAGGCAGAGGACTTTTGGTTTATTTTTATTATTATTTTTCTTTTTGCCCTCATCACCACTAGTTCTTCGTCCAATTCTCATCCTTATGTTATCAATACGCTTTTGTAATGATACTACTAATTTTCGACCTTCTGTTACTCTATTAACTCGTTCTGCTATATACATTATGCTTGTCAAAATATCATCCAGATCATGAGGATCAAGTACAAGTGTATCTGGCTTGTAGCCCAATATAGAAAAGGCACGATCGATTTCTTTTGCAAATGGAGCACATACCTCACATATGCCTTGAGCAATAATAAGATCTGGTTTTGCTTCTCTTAATTTCTCATCGTTTATCACATATATATCTGTACGAGATTGCATTAGTTCTATAATTTTCTGATCTATCTGCTTACTATTCATTTTATTAGCGTCAAATGAAGCATTGATTACTCGTGGTTTTCTTTTAGCATCGTCAGGATACTTACATTCGTGTGTTACACCTACTATTTGGGGTCCTGCACCAATTTCATAAAGTATTTCTGTGGAACTAGGTAAAAATGACACTATTCTTTCTGAAGACATTGATGATGTATCGTTGTAACCACAGTGTTATTTTTATATATCATTGATAAAATTGCGTGCCGAGTCTCATTCTGGATAATCTTAGTTTTTTGCAAATGCAAACTGCTGTTTTTCCATTTGAAAAACTTGCGCGCCCATCAAGAACGCAATACTGATCACTGCGGCTATTATGGTTTTCATTTCACTTCGTCGGGCACAGCTTTGGTGATGAGTAAATTCTATTACAAGATCCATACGTCACCACGATTATGGCGGCATTTAGCTCCGAACCACCCTTGAGGTAGGATGGATCTCAGCATGACCGCCTTCGCGCACATCAATTATGTATGTACCTGTTACCGTCAAGTGGTCTCCCAGTTTAGGAAGATTAAATACCGGTCCATTATAGCCTTTACAAGATCCTATTTTGAAGGGTTCAACTGTGGTTAAATTCATTGGCTTTTGACAGATCAATTCTACCCATATCCCTCCTTTCATTTTGTCATTGAAATTTACTACCGTAACCATATTGCTATATGGTTTAACCAATGTTAAGGCCATAACTGCATCGGATAAATTATTCCAGCTTTGATTGAATGTCCGATATAATCTAATTGAATTTAGACTACGGAAGTCTATGATTTAGTCAACAAACTAAACAAGTACATATTTTCAATCTTTAGTTTTCTAGACTTATTGGTAGATATCCACCCATCTTTGCGGAATTAATAATATTTGATTATGTAATTCGGACTAAAGTCCAGTCGCCTCAGGTTACGACATCTGTCTAGCCATTCCCTGATAATATTGGATGCTTCATCGGCAGAACATGTGCCAGCTTGTTAAATGGATTGGCCGTCACGAGACATTTGTATTCATATAGGATCTTTTTTCTAGATTCTAGGTACTGATTATTTTTATATTTGAGAGCCATTCATGCAGATTGAACAACGTACTTTGTATTCAAATTATAGTACCAATTTAAGACTGGCTACGATAGTGTTAGTATTCCTAGCTTCAATATCTTCTTTGAGTTTGTCGTTAAATGTCTCCCCTATTTTACTCACTTTCAACAAATATGCTTTTGCGCAGAAGAACCCGGTACTACCAAACTATAAAGGAGATTACAGGGCTAACGAACCATCTAAAGTGGCCGATAGCCGAGACAATTCGACTTCAAACGAGATACAACCTACAGCTCTCGCTCATTACCACCCCATTACTCCAACTGTCTTGCATTACTCAGGCAAATTTGATAACGGAGGTATGAACAGTATTCCAACGTTAGGAACGAGCACAAATAATCTAACTAACTCTTATGGTCTGGTGCAGCCTGTTTCGCTAGCACACTATCAACCTATTACTCCTGCAGCTTCACAGGATCCCGCTAGCAGTACTGGCCAAAGCGACTCTAGCCTTCATGGATCATCATCGGGTGCGGATAACGGCAATAACTACAACGGAGATAGTAGTTACCATAGTAGCGATGACAATGGTAACAATGACAATGTTCACTATAATAACGACCACCAAAAATCATCGTCATCAGATCACAGCTATAATAATTACAATAGTGGAGGCAACGACAGTCACAGTGTTGGCCATCACGGAAGCACTCATCATGGTAATGAGGGAGATGGAAGCACAATTATTATCTCTTCGAGTAATAATTATGAGAATTTCGGAGATAACAATCACGGACATAGCCATTATCTTGGATCTGGTAACGATAACGGGGATGATGGCGGCATTTCTATAACGTCTGATGGTGGAGGTGCGTTTGCATCAGCCGGCGGAGGGAGTGCGTTTGCCTCTGTTGGGTGATTGGAATTTTAGATTCATAACGATCTTTTAGAACGTGACGGCGCGAATCTGTAATTTTTGAAGAAGCCAGGAGCAAATTCCTAGAAATTTATTTAACATGGTGTTTTTCTAATGAGCCTTTAATCATGGCATTACTGCTATCACAACATAAGATCATTGAATGGTTAACTGATAAAATATCGAGGGATTCTAGTTTAACTAGAGGAGCACTCCTAGACGGACACAACAGCAGACATTATTAAATATCGAATCGGATTTTGACAATGCCGGCCATAGCAATTGATAAGGGCGAGCAAAAATAATCGAAAAAAATTGGCAGTGCAAAGACCAGACTATGCTGTAAGACAACGATCGCAAGTAGGATCGCCGCTGTCCAGCCCGGCACCATGTATTATGAGGACAGTGGCCATCTTAGTATGATGTAAGCCATGATAATGCGCTTGCATTATATAGAATAGGAACGTTATATCGAACCTATGCCATGGTTAGGAGTTCATTTAAGATTGTAAATTACATCCAAAGACACCTGGCTGAGGAGGAATAGTGACTGTAAAAGCTTGCTATTATTGGTAGTACAATACCAACGTTATCTCCTGGCATAGATAAATTGCATCAACGTCCTGGGACATCAATCTACACCTAGAAGACAGTGTTTTCAATAAAATTTATAATCTCCTGTGCTGCATATAGCTAATAGAAACCATTTTTCCGACATAGCTAATCGGAATTCTATAAGGAATGCGATATTGTACGCTACTGAAAATTGTCCAACCTGAACATGTTTAACTAACTATAATCAAACCCAAAAATTCTAAGCTGACCAAAACAAAATGATGTAGTTTACATTTGACCTATCTAACCTATATGACGCCTATGTGGCAGGTAATCTCAGAGTCCTGCTTCTATCGCATCATACTGCCTCTATACAGATGTAATTTCAAAATACAACAACTATCCTAGAACAAAGTGTGACCTTTCAGTAACAGACATTCTGAGTGTATTTGGATCTGATGATCTTAAAGCTAGATTTTTCGCCATTATGTTCCGGTGCTATTTTGTTTATCAGAAAACCAGTAGTATTATTCTTATCCTTTAGCTGTTGTATTATTGGCTGAGTCTCTATTTTTGGTACTAATATGCCACTTCTTTTCTTTTGAATTGTGAATCACACATAATTATGACATAGTAAATATATAAAACCAGTGGCATTTTCATACTTAGTCAGTGATTATGATCACATTAACAAATTAAAATCTAACTTGATAAGAATTAATTACTGCTACTGACTGCTGGATGCCTATTCGTAATTCTTATAGAGCGAATTTTAAAGGCACTCTCCAGAATTTGATTTTATGTTCATCTAATATGATAATTACTATGACTATGATAACATAAGGATGGCATTATTATCGGAATTTAGTTTTTTGTAATTGTGGTGATTTCCAGCGGTTTGCCCATTTTCCCAATTCAGTCATGATAATTTCTAGCTCTCTTGCTTGTGGCCTCATACGATACTCTACTTTCGGAGGTATTTCAGCATAAATTTTCTTAGAGATAAGACCTTCACGTTCGAGCTCTAATAGCCTGTCTGATAAAACAGTACTATTTATTCCTGGCAGAGCCCTTTTTAATTCGTTGAAGCGAATGACATCTCTATCGCAAAGATTCTTTAGAACTAATAATGACCATCGTCTTCCCAGAACTTCCCAAATATTGGCTATCTCATATTCCTGAGTCTGTACTTTGCTATGTTCCTTCATAATACCTAGTCATGTTTTCATATTGCGTACTTAGTCATAAGGATTTTAGCTACGAATTTCCTTTTGTTTATCTGTATCTGTGGTAAGCCAATAATATTGTGCTCTTCTTCCTTGCTTACAAGGATACAAAAAAGACGACAACCTGATAATAAGTGAAATAAACGCATATTGCATTACAGTACCTCAATATTGTATTCACTCACTTCACTAAGTGCAGGGGCGATACGTGTACCTATTAATTTAGTTGCTCGCATGAGCTTCTCATGAGATAAAGAGGCTGGATTCATCATAAAGGTGATGCGCGATATGCCGCCTAGCGCTTTGCTGTGCCTAATTATCTTCTTTACTACTTCATCTGGATCGCCTACAAGCAACGCACCTTGAGGACCTCGCTGCGCATCAAAACTAGCAAGCGTCATTTTAGGCCATCCACGCTCTTTACCAATCTCAGACATGGCACGTGCATAACCTGGATAGAAGTCGTCTACTGCCTCTTGAGTACTCTCTGCAACATAGCCAAGCGAATGTACGCCTACCTTCAATTGATCAGGTGAGAACCCGGCTCGCCTTCCAGCCTGCCTATAGAGATCTATAAGAGGCCTGAATGTGTGAGTTTTGCCGCCTATGATTGCTACCATCAATGGGAGTCCAAGCAAACCAGCACGGATAAATGATTCTGGTGTGCCACCAACGCCTAGCCATACTGGCAAAGGATTCTGCAAGGGCCTTGGATATACTCCCTGACCATTTAGAGTAGGACGATGGGCGCCAGACCAATGTACATTTTCACTATTATCACGAATCTTTAGCAGTAAATCAAGCTTTTCTTCAAAAAGTGAGTCATAGTCCTCCAAACGTAATCCAAAGAGAGGAAATGCTTCTACAAATGAGCCGCGCCCAAGAACCATTTCAGCCCGGCCTTGTGATAGAAGATCCAAGGTTGCAAATTCTTGAAATACCCGTACAGGATCTGCAGCACTTAATACCGTCACAGCACTGGTAAGACGTATGCGTTTAGTTCGCGCAGCTGCAGCAGCTAGGATGACGGCAGGAGCCGAATCGAGGAATTCCCTACGATGATGTTCGCCGATCCCAAACACATCCAATCCAATTTTATCGGCATATTCAATTTGTTCGACTAATCTTTGCAAACGCTCAGACGGGCTGACTGACATTCCAGCGTCATCAAATGCTGCAAAGCTATCAATTCCTACTTGCATATAACGTGCATTAGGTAAGTACATTATTTTAAATATAGTAGTAATGCCTAACTTAGTCGGTATGACGCACCGTACCTAGTAAGAAGAAACTTACTTTTGAACAAGACGGTAATATCAGTAGCTCTTTTAAGATTATTAAAAACAAACCATCGGGCGCCCTGCTATACATAGCAGGAGCGGCATTAGATTGTGCTATAATTACACTCGAGATATCTGGGATAGTTTTGAATTCTAATGATTCAGCAGTTCTTACGATTGCTTTTACTGTGAATTCTGAGGTATCAGAATGTCATTTTGCTTGATTATAAACACACAAGTCGCAGTCTCTCAGATCATGCAGGAAATCACAATTACCACCACAACCACAACTAGCCACTGCTATTTGCCTACCGTTAAGCAAGATATATTAGCTGAGTTTTTTATATGAACTATGTAATCAGAAATGATCGGCATCATTTTAGTTTCCGGACTAATTGCTATTTGCATCGCATCAATAGTTAATTGTTAATTGTATTAGTATTGCCTTAGCACAGTTTAACACAAATACACCCTTCGTACCATCTACCGGCCAATCATCGTTGTCACCACCATTGCCATCATCATCACCATCATCATTGCCCTGTACAGGACATTTGACAAAAGTAAATCCAGCTAATGCAAAAAATTGTACTATTATTGCTCCTCAAAGACTCAATACTGTCGGTCCTTCTAGCCTCACTGCTTCACCAATTACTAGATAGAATCAGTGAAATGTGAATGCTACATAAATTCCATCAGACAATGGTTCATTCTTGGGCATTCTAGGTAAATAGGTAGTCTTTAAGTGCTTAAGTGCCTGTCGACACAATGGAGGCTTAGTAAGGCTCATGTGCAAATTACCATTGATCGCCATTTCAAGAATGAATATATAATGGCTAATATAGAAAATGAGAAAATCATACCACCACCATTAAAGTTAATGACTAAAAATAAGGTAATGAATGACTTGCTTAAACTTCTATCTCTGGTTCAATAACATGCCGATAAGGAAGGATGCCAACATTGCCTTGACCTATTAGAATCTATCTTTGAGCAGTAAAAAAGCTCACCTAGCAAATCTTGAAAGCTCCTTGGACAGATCAATTACTTTAGTTACATCTCTTCCTATCGGCACAAAGTTGTAACCAAATACAATATGATCTACTCCCATAGCTTTTATTCTTTGTATATCGCTCCCTATTTGGTCAATGCTTCCAGACAATGGAAACCTATTTTTATCATCGCTAGATGATGATTTATCTTCTACTACATTTGGATATGTTAGCATTATAGTTCGGAAATTATTGGGATTCTTATTTGATCTAGTTGCATTATCCTTTATGGTGTTAATACAATTCTCAATATTTTCAAGAGGACCCCCTACTACGCCTAGCCAGCCATTAAGATCGTATTTTACTATTCTGGAAAACGTATTAGAACTAAATCCACCAAGATAAACTGGAATATGTGGTTTTTGAATAGGTTTAGGATCAACTTTTGAAGCTGGTATATTATAGTATTTTCCTTTAAAATCTACAACATCATCAGTCCAAATCTTCTTCATTGCTTGGATAAATTCATCAGCTCTTTCTGCTCTATTCTGAAATGGGACATTAGAAGCTTGATACTCATCTTTAGACCATCCTAGGCCAAGACCAGATATTACCCTTCCTTGTGATAGGATATCTAGTGTAGTATATCTTTTTGCAAGCATTACGGGTGTATAAAAGAACATGTCTATGACAGATGTGCCTAATGAAACCTTGCTTGTATTAAGAGCTACATATAGTAAAACATCCAGTGGATCTAATGCAGTTTGATATTCAACCGGAAGGCTTCCATCTGGAGTGCCACCATATGGAGTTTGTGGTCTTAATGGCCAAAGAATTCTCGTGATAGTCCATAGTGAATCAAATCCTTCTTTTTCTGCCTGAGTTGCGGTTTGAAGAATATTCTCTTTTGTGGCCTGTGGTCCAAGATTTGGTAAGGTGATACCAACTTTCATAATTGAAGTAGAGAGATGTTTCTTGCTATAAAAAGATCTATATTTAGGATTTATCCATTCGTTCTTCCCGTTTTCCTCTCAGTGCTTCATTGTCTTGTTTGTTTGATAAAAATAATAACGAGTAGTTCAACAGATAACACCTTTGGCTAGATTGAGTGGACAAATACACAAACAAGCAAAACCAAAATGTATATCAATCTATACAAAGTTTAAGCCATTATCTACTTGCTTGTCTACCTTCCAGAGCCGTACCAGCTGAGACTACTCATTCAGTTCACCAAGTCCCCAAACTGACTCAGAACGGATTGGCAGTTTGGCTGCAGCAGTGGCCGAATGTTGCTTAAAACATGACGCATAAGTACTAGGTGAGTTCTTAAACGGCGCGCACGTAACCGCGGCGGCATAAGCGCGTCTCTATGGCTGAGATACACATGAAGGTTTAATCTATTCAATCTCGATCTATTTTGAACTATCATGCTATACAGAGAATGTCTCACTTTAGAGAACGTTTATACTCACATGCTGCATATCGCATTATAATGCAATATCCAATATAATTAATCCGGACGGGTTAAAAAATAAATTTCATGATATCCTACCTTGACAGAATAAACGATTACACCTCGAGGTGAACCTGTGATGGAGGATGAGTCTTAAAGTTTCAAGTCTTCGGCCAACACGAGAACGCATTGGATTCGTTGTGGATAGTTCTAACGCGGCAGTTGCAGTCAAAACTATTGTTGGAGCAGAAGCTGCCGGAGTGCGACAGATATGGACGGCCCAATCACCTGTTATTCAATGCGTTGCAGTGTAGACCCAGAGCCTTATACGGGTTTTCATATGGTATTATACTATTGAGGGGTGAGAGGTAGGAGTAAAACTGCCAGTATCACTCAAAGAAAATTTGTTTGGATAGATTTATGCAAGACTAACAAGCATAGCGGAACTTAATTAATTCATTGTTCTTTTGATGGGATATATCTTATTATAATAAAGGACCGTGGATTTATTTACCTATGAAGACAAAACACGCAGCGGGCCATTTAGCAGCTATATCAGGAATTGCTATAGCCCTCGGATTTGTGATGTTATCAAATGGCAGTAATGCACTTGCCCAGCAACAAACCAACAATACTGCGAAAGGCTCTATGATGGCAATGATGCCCAATGGCCAACAAATGTCCCAGAATCCAAATTCTATGAGAATGAATACAATGAATTTGAATAGCTCTGTATCTCTATTCAGCCCCGTAATAGATGCAATAAAGTCAAAGATACATACAACACTAAATGATGTCACTACAAATGCATTAAAAGCAGTTGGTGGAGGTTCAAACTCGTCAGCTGTTGCAGCGTTTATTCATCCGGAGAGAGGCTTTCTAGTATATGATGTATTTGTTCTAGATACTAACGACAACATTCACTGGGTAAAAGTAGACCCTGGAAACGGAAAAGTGCTATTCAACCAACCAATGTCCTTGATGGCAATGATGGCAATGATGCATCCTTCGATGGGAATGATGGGAAGTCCTGGAATGATGGGACACGGTATGGGAATGATGGGACACGGTATGGGAATGATGGGACACGGTATGGGAATGATGGGACACGGTATGGGAATGATGGGAAGTCCTCAGAACAATCCATGGTAGTAACTAATGTAATGATACATCTAGATGATGCAGCAAGTAATAGGAAAAATAAATTTATCATTTTTTCTTTTTTTGTTCTTTGTACTATTTTAAAAAATATAAGTCTTGTGGGTCTATCTTTTGGGTTGCTAATAGTAGGTAAGGTCGCCAGGAAGCCCCATAAGAAGTAGCGGTCTTTATACAACGGCTAAGCTATGACTACTGCTACTAAGTAAGGAAGCATTATCAATAATGCGACTCCGGACGAAATTTCAATTGACCTATGAGATCATAATTTAACTATCGTTCTTCAGTAATTTCACCTTCTTCGACAATGAGGTTTGTTATCTCTGAACCATCGACATGTCCTACTATGATATTGTACAAGTGGTCTCTGCCTTGATCCGTATTCTCGTACTCGAAAGTTCCAGATATCTTAAAACTATAACGCTTTCTTTCTGTCACTATGTTCCACGTCTCAAGTAACTATCATTTACCATTTTTTGTCTCATTCATGGCGTGTTGAAAGGTTTTAGCCATAAACGTATTATTACTACTGCTGCCATTACTGGTTGGAAGGTGCCTTGTGAATGTGTCATTTCCACGTGCTCTCACATTTGCGCTAATACAAGTGAAGCAACAGCAAGTCCTACTATTACTATTATAATTACGAGGAGATTCGCCAGAATAATTTTCTTGGTGAACATTATTAATCTTCTAATTACTCACTGGGGTAATACGTTTTGATAATGTTGGATATTTCTTGCAAAAATGGACAAACCCCTACTAATCCCGTGCATTTTATTTTGTGGAAAGTGACGCTGTTTTTATAGAACGCCTAATGCATTATAGTAAAGAACTGATGTAAAAAACTCCTACCGAATTTAGGGTTCACAGCAAAATTTAGAAAGGTTACGACTCATAAAAGACTGAATGATGATGTAAAAGAACTAATTATTCTTTTCTTCCATGGTTTATCGTGAAGATAGGATTTCAGAATTTGGAATAATTGAGTTAGCGCTGAACTGTGGTACATTCTTCTTCTTAGCCGCCATTGCCGCCATGGATTCAGTTAGTTAATTATCGAATTAATTGTTATACTTGTAGAGCTAGATGACAATTTAGTTAACGGACATTGGATCAATTTTTACTTATCCTTGTTGATGGCACTATTTCCTGCTTCCTTGACTTGTTTTACCATATCGCCCAGTTGAGATGCAACTTTACCAATAATATTCTCAGTTTTGCCTCTTGATTGAGATCTAATTTTTTATAATAAAATTAAATAGAATAAAACATTACAGACTTGGACACTGGAAAGATCCAGAAATATGAAACGTCATTCAGAGTGTCTTTATTTGTAGACCAGAATTTGCAAATAATAATTCTAGACATTCATTACAATTATGAGATGCTCTTCGTTTTGTATCATATAGCTGCTATTATCAGTTGATAGCAATAAGAGGATATATGTTGACAATGGCTTCTGTTCTCTCAGACGTTTCCTGATGGATTCACGGACAAATCTATCAATTGCTTACCGAAAAGAATGGATTATTTCTTTACTGAAAAGCTCTATTTGTTCGATGTAATTGTTTATTGGCCAAAAGTGAATATTATTTACTCCTGCTTCAAGAAAAGCCTTTATCTTTTTTATACATTCGTCTACAGATCCGAAGAGAAGCAATCTCTCTAACTCATTTGCAGGCCGTCCAAGTACAGGAGATAATACATCATTTACTATCTTGTTACTTTTTTCTTTATTATTATCAATATAGCCAAACATCGACACAAGATGATTACCAAATCCAGCAGTATCCTTGCCCATATCTTTCCTATAGGATAATAGAGTTTTCCATTTCTCCTTGAATTTATCGGGTGTTATATTGTAAGCCGATGCCATCCATCCGTCACCATACTTTGCTACTCTTCGTAGTCCTGGTTCAGACGAGCCCCAGCTTCCAATCCATATGGGAGGATGGGGCTTTTGAATTGGTGCTGGTGCAACAACTATTCTTTTGAATTTATAATACTTACCATTATAGTCTACCTCATTTTCACTCTCTTGTTTCCAAAGTAAATTTAGAATTTGTAATGATTCATCAAATCTTTTCCACCTGTCCTCAAAAGCAATTCCGCAAAGATCATAATCTACTTTGTATGAACCAGGACCAACTCCTGCGAATAGTCTCCCAGAGGACAAAATGTCTATCCCAGCCAAAGCCTTGATACAGACAATTGGATTTCTTGCAACTATGTTCAATATAGAGGTCCCAATTTTTATCCTACTAGTGATAGCAGCAACTGCAGATAATGTGGTTAATGCATCAAGCCAACTTGTTGTTCTAAACACAATATGATCATTTACTCCTAAATAATCATAACCTAGATATTCTGCTTTTTTTGCATAAGAAAGTATTTGCTCTCTAGAATGATCTGCTTCTCCTTTAAACTTTATAATTGGTAGGTGTAGTCCAAAGTCGATAGTTTGCTTCAATAGAATAGATAGTTATCAGAATATATCACATAAAAAGATGAACCAAATTTCTCGGTCTGTTTGTGTCTATTTTGCCTTTGCGTTTATCTTGTCTTAGACTATCAACACGAAATGTTAGTAAATGAGCCTATAATAAAAAATGATATACAGTATGTATATGTACTCATGACTGGATAGTGAAAAGATATGGTACTAATTCACGCTTATAGAATAGTGGCGGCTTCAATTGATAGAGTATGGGACGTTATCTCCGATATTGATAGGGACCCTGACTTCTGGCGAGGTACTAGGCACATAAAAAATATTAGCAAAACAGAAAACACTGTCGAAAGAGAGGTAGTAATAGCCTTCAGAAATTCTGTATGCCAAGAGATCGTAACAATAGATCCAAAAAAGTCAATCAATATAGAAATAATCGAAGGACCAATGAAAGGCAAGAAAACGATTGCACTTAGCGCTATTGAAAATAATTTTACTAGAATTGACGTAGAATGGGACATCACGATAAACGGCCTTTTTGTAATCTTCACTCGAATTATAAAAAGGCACATCTTGAATGGAACTCAAGAAGCATTAGAAAGAATATCAAAAAAAGTAATTCTGGAATCGCAATAAATCAATTATGCAGCCCAAACAGTTACACATACAAATGACAAGTAAGAGAATGCACGAACCGTAGAGGAACTGCGCTGATGATAAGGTTAGTAATAATATATAATTTGATACATATTGTCTAAACTATCGCTAATTAGGTCAGGTATATAACCGCATTTGTATGGCCGGTATGGAACCTATAAATTTTCACGTGTGAATCTCATAAAGGAATATTATATGTATTGTTAGTTTTGAATCGTCCGTGCTATACTGAATTAACTCTATTTAAAGTTGGTATGCAAAAAATAAATAATGAATTAGGTCTTGCTTTGGTAAAAGGAGTTCAAATCGTTGAGAAAGTTATATAAAGACTCCTTCAGACTTGACCTCATTTTAATACCCATATAGGATCTGTCTTTTTCATAAATGAAAGCCAGCCCATATCCGGTGGTTGAAAATTCATTTGCCAAAGAATTGCGATTATTTCTCCTCTATGATGCAGTTCTTCTGTTATAACATGAATTAG
>Ga0207665_10001282_pt1 | contig 16978 bp, 14 predicted proteins | sample LARL112metaG_FD_184351 | JGI IMG/M metagenome (GOLD analysis project Ga0207665, IMG submission 184351) | Corn, switchgrass and miscanthus rhizosphere microbial communities from Kellogg Biological Station, Michigan, USA - LAR L11-2 metaG... | ecosystem: Host-associated > Plants > Roots >...
TACCGCGAACGTCGGGGAATCGTCGAAAACACCGCCTCGGCTGATCTTGAACCGAACCACGTCAGCGCGAATGACGTCGACGCGCAGTCGCTCGCCGTGCAGTTCCGCGAGCACTCCTCGCTCGGTGCCGCGCACGGAATCGACCCGCTCGAAACGCATATAGCCATCGGTGTCGATCACCGGCCCACCCTCCCACACCGGCAGGCAAGCACCGGTTGCTCGCTATCTCGAGCAGCACCTCAGGGGCGACGGACTGCCCCAGATCATCAGCGGGAGTAGTGGTCGGCGAACGAAGTTCGCTGAGCCGTGACATAACGAGGGCGATCTGCGAGATCTCGGTGGTCGACGACCTGGCGCCAGCCATCATCGCCCGACAGCAACGCAGTGATGGCTGTTCCCTGCTGGTCACCGTGTTCGACCGCCGACACGCCCCCGGAGCGGAGTAGCCGTCTCGCCGTACTGACCACGGCGGGCAGCACGGCGAGTCCGTCCGGGCCCGCGAAGAGGGCGTCGGCCGGGTCGTGGCGCACCTCCGGATCGACGTCCTCGCCGGTCCCCACGTAAGGCGGATTGGCCAGCACCGCGTCGACCCGGCCGGTCAGCTCGGGCAGCAAGCTCGCATCCCCGATGTCTGCTGAAATGACCCGCACCTTCGAGCCAGCGCAGTTTCTCCGGAGCCAATGGAGCGCACTCGGTGCGCGCTCGACGGCATACACCGTCGCCGAAGGCACCTCATCGGCGACCGCGAGCGCGAGCGCCCCCGAACCAGCGCACAGGTCGACGGCGATCGGGTGGGGGCTGGCCTGCAGTACTGGCAGAACGGCATCCACCAGCAACTCGGTCTCCGGCCTCGGCACGAACACGCCCGGACCCACGTCGACCTCGATGTAGCGGAACGCGACGGTACCAACGAGGTGCTGGAGCGGCTCCCGCGCCGACCGGCGGGTGACGAGCTCCGCGAATCGCACGGCCGTGTCGGCGTCGACGGTCTCGACCGCGGCGAGCCGAGTGCGCGGAACGCCTAGAGCGGCGGCCAGCAGCTGCTCAGCATCCGCTCGGGCCGCGGGTACCCCTGCGGACGAGAGCGTCTCTACGGCGACCGTGAGCAAAGTGTGCGGGGCTGTCACAGCACTGGTTCTCCGCGAAGGAGGGCCGCGGTATCGGCCTCAGTCAGGGCATCAATGACGTCATCAAGAGCGCCGTCGAGGACTTGGTCGAGGTTGTAGGCCTTGAACCCCACCCGATGATCGCTGATCCGGTTCTCCGGAAAGTTGTAGGTGCGCACTCGCTCCGAGCGATCGACGGTACGGACCTGAGACCGGCGGGCGTCGGCCGCGGCGGCATCGGCTTCGTCCTGAGCCGCGGCCAGCAGCCGAGCTCGCAACACCCGCAGGGCCGCCTCCCGGTTCTGCAGCTGGCTCTTCTCGTTCTGCATTGACACCACAGTTCCGGTCGGCAGGTGAGTGATGCGAACCGCCGAATCGGTCGTGTTGACGCTCTGCCCCCCGGGGCCGGATGAGCGGAAGACGTCGACGCGCAGGTCATTCGGATCGAGCTCGACGTCGACCTCCTCGGCCTCAGGGACGACGAGGACACCGGCAGCCGAGGTATGAATCCGACCCTGCGACTCGGTCGCAGGCACCCGCTGCACTCGATGCACTCCGCCCTCGTACTTCAGACGCCGCCACACGGCCTGGTCCGGCCGACGCGCCCGGACAGCGACGGTGGCGGATTTGACCCCGCCGAGGTCGGTCGCCTCCAGGTCGAGTACGTCGAAGGCCCAGCCAGCTCGTTCGGCGTACCGGGTGTACATGCGCAGCAGGTCACTGGCGAACAATGCCGACTCCTCGCCGCCTTCGCCGGCCTTGATCTCGAGAATGACGTCCTTGCTGTCGTTGGGGTCCTTGGGAAGGAGCAGATCGCGCAGTTTCGCATCCGCGCCGTCGAGCTGGGTCTGTAGAGTCGCCGCCTCGTCGGCGAAGGACTCATCCTCCGCGGCAAGCTCGCGCGCGGTGTGCAGGTCACCCCGAAGCCGTGCCACCTCGGCGGCCGCGGCCATGATCGGCGACAGCTCCGCGTAGCGGCGGCCGAGCGTCCGGGCCCGAGCTTGGTCGGTATGCACGGCCGGATCGGCCAGCGCACGTTCGACCTCGTTGTGCTCGGCGGCAAGAGTCGCCAGAACGCCGTCGGGGTCGGCCTGATCGGTCATGCCTGTCTCCTTCCGCCGAGGCTGTCGCAACATGAGTCAGCGCCCGCAGCCCAGACGACGTGGCCTGGCTGCGGGCGCTGGAGAACGCTAGGAGTTGCTGCTGCGGACGCGCTTGCCGTAACGCTTCTCGAACCTGTCGACGCGGCCGCCGACATCCATGATCTTCTGCTTGCCCGTGTAGAACGGGTGGCACGCTGAGCAGACCTCGGCGTGCAGGCGACCGGACTTGGCCGTGCTGCGGGTGGTGAACGTGTTTCCGCAGGAACACGTCACTTCGGTGACGACGTAGTCCGGGTGGATACCGGTCTTCATTGGATGGATCCCTTCTCGTGGCCGCCGGGTCGCCCAGCCACGTGGACTGGACGTGAACCGGAACCGGGTCTCGTACCGTTTCAGTCTGCCAGCCGGAGGCCAAGCCGACCAAAACCACCCATAAAACGGCTCCGCGGCGGGGAATATTCCTCGCCGCGGAGCCGCTAGGTCGGACCTTTGCGATCAGCCCTTGACGCCACCTGCCGTCAAGCCGCTCACGATGCGACGCTGGCACAGCAGCACCACGATGACCAGCGGTATCACGACGATCAGGCCGGCGGCCATCGTCTGCGTGTACGGGATGACGTGCGGGCCGGCGGTGAACTTGGCCAGCGCGACGGTCGGCGGCGCGACATTGTCGTTGCCGTTGTACAACACGCTGGACAGCAGGTACTCGTTCCAGACGGACAGGAATATCAGGATGGCGCAGGTGAAAAGCGCCGGTGCCGCCAGCGGCAGGATAACCAGCCGGAATGCCTGCCCGGGTGTTGCCCCGTCCACCCGGGCCGCCTGTTCCAGCTCCCAGGGCATATCAGTGAAGAAGCTGGTGAGGATGAACACCGCTAACGGGAGGGCACCGGAAATCTGCGGGACGATCAGGCCCTGGTAGGTGCCCAGCCAGCCCCAGTTCGAGAACAGCTGGAAGAGCGGCGTCAGGATCGCGACGCCGGGGAACATCGACGCTGCGAGGACCGCCCCGAGGATGGCGTACTTGAAGCGGAATTGCAGCCGGGCCATCGCGTAGGCCGCGAAGACACCGACGGCCATACCGACCACCGTGACGCACACACCGATGATCAGGCCATTGACGAGGGATCGACCGAAGTGGTTGTTCGTCGTGTTGAACGCGTACTTGAAGTTCGACAGCGTGAGATGGCTCGGGAGCAGCGAGGTGTCAAGCGCGTAGTTCGGGTCCCGAAAAGCCATGATCGTCATGTAGTAGAACGGCGCCAGGCACCAAATCAGGATGATGACGATGCTGGCGTAGCTGCCAACGACGCCCCAGGGGAACCCGCGCTTCGGCTGTTCGATGGTGGCCTCTCCGGAGGGTGCCGGGGGAGCCTGCACTGAGCTGGTCATCGCACTACCTCCCCTTCGCCGCCGGTCTCGGCATGATGCTGGCCCCTAAAGCTTTAACCAGCACGAACGCGCAGAGGAATATGAAGATGAAGGTGATCGTCGAGAGCGCGGACGCGGAGTTGGGGCCGGACTGGATCTGCTTCACCACCAGGATCGAGAGAGTCGACGTGCCGTTGGCGCCGCCGGTGAGGATTGCCGGTAAGTCGTACATGCGCAGCGTGTCGAGCGACCGGAAGATCAACGCGACCGCCAGGGCCGGCTTGACCAATGGCAGCGTGATGCGCCAGAACCGCTGCCATGCGCTAGCCCCGTCGACCTTGGCCGACTCGTAGAGCTCGTCAGGAATGCCCTGCAATCCGGCCAGGATGAGCAGCGCCATGAATGGGGTCGTCTTCCAGGTATCGGTGATGACGATGGCGATTCGAGCCGGCCACTTCTCCGACCAGATGATGTTGTGACCGAGGATCTTGTCTGCGACGCCGCTCGGTGCGTAGATGACCTGCCACAGCTTGGCGCTGACCGCGGTCGGGATCGCCCAAGGAATGAGGATCGCGGCCCGCACGACGGCGCGGCCCTTGAACGCCTTGTGCATCATCAGCGCCATGATCATGCCGATGACGGTCTCGAGGGCGACCGCCACGATGGTGACGCCTAGCGTAAAGCCCACCGAGTTCCAGAATTCGGATGCGAGTGTGCCGGGCGGGCATTTCACCGTTCCGCCCCCCGGCGCCGGGCACTGCTGCAGCAGCCAGGTCTTGTAGTTGGCGAAACCGGCGAACCCACCGCCCTGGTTGAAGAAGCCGGTGGCGGTATCCAGGCCCCGATCCTTCTGGAAGGAGCTGATGACCGCCTTCACGACCGGATACCCGACGATGAGCGCCAACAGGAGGACCGTGGGAGTTACCAGGAAGAAGGCCAGCCGCCCCTCACCGGTAGCGATCTTCTTCCGGCCCTTCTCGGGCCGATAGCCTTCTACCAGCTCCTTTTCTTCGGCTAGTGCTTCTTGTTCGACTCCCCCAGGCACAGATTGCATGTGTGACATGGAGCCTCCTCGGGCTACCGACGTCCCAGCGGATCGGATTGTAGGCGCCTCGGTGGGACGCACTCAAGTGAGCGCGTCCCACCGGGCCCGTAAAGAGGCTCAGCCGCCGCCGCTGGCCGCCGAGTTGATCGCCGCCTGGAGATCCTTCAAGGCCTGCTCACTTGATTTCTGCCCCTGTAGCGCCGCGTAGACGTTGGTCTCGATCGCCTTGGTCACTGCCGGGTAGAACGGCGTCACCGGGCGAGGCACCGCGTTCTGAATACTCTGCAGCAGCACCGGCAGGTACGGAGCCTTGGCGACGAGTGTCGGATCGCTGTACAGGGCCGTAGTTACCGGCGCCAGAGACGCCTGGGTGAGCAGGAACTTCTGCACGGCGTCGGACTCGGAGAACTTCATGAAGTCGAGCGCGGTCGCCTTGTGCTTGCCGTACACGCTCATCGCCCAGCTGTGCCCACCGAGGCTGGAAGCGCCCGGCTTGTCGGCCGTGAGTCCTGGGAGCGGCGCGATGCCGAACTTGCCCTTGACCACGGAGTTCCCCGCGGTGTTGAGGATGGACACGCCGTACGGCCACTGCCGCATGAACAGCAGCTTGCCGGTCTGGAAGGCGTTGAGGCTCTCCGTCTCCTTGAAGCCAATGGCGTCCTTGGGGATGTACCCCTGCTTGAAGCCGTTGACCAGGAAGTCGAGGCCCTTCTTCGCCTCAGGCGTGTCGACATTCGGTGTCTTGCCGTCTTCCTTGACGAACACGCCGCCGGCTGTGTTGATGGCTTCAGCCGCGTTCACGGTCAGACCTTCGTAGTTCGCGTACTGACCGGCGTAGCAACCCATTCCGGCTGTCGCCTTCTTGCAGTCGGCGATCATCTCGTCCCAGGTCTTGGGCGCCGTTGGCACCAGGTCCTTGCGGTAGTACAGCAGGCCGCCGTCAGAGCTCGAGGGGGCGGCGAACAGCGTGCCCGCGTACGTTGCCGCCTTGACGGTCGCCGGCAGGAGGGCGTCGGTGGGGAGCGCGTACTGGCCCTTCAGCGGCTCGATCCAGCCCTGCGCCGCGAACTGCGCCGTCCAGATCACGTCGACGCTGACCACGTCGTAGTTCGGGTCTTTGGCCTGGAAGTGTTGCTGCAGGTCCGACAGCTGATCGTCAGCCGAGTCGGACTGCTGCTTGAAGGTCACCTTCTCGTTCGGGTGGGTCGAGTTCCACATCTGGGTCAGGGTCGGGATTGTGTTGCTGTTGTCCTTGCCTTGTACCACGGTGATCGGCCCGCGAGCGCCGCTGGCGCCACCACCGCCACCGCTACCCCCACTGCTGCTGCTGCCGCCGCTGCTGCTACACGCTGCCGCAAGACTGGCCACGACAGCCGTCGAGACAGCGACTGCGGCGATGTTCCGATATCGCATCCCGCGCCCTTTCGTCGTCGGTTGGGACCGCAAGCGGCTGGCACCGCTTACACCGAATGCACGATTTCACCCGCGCGACGAATTGGATAGATGCGCAGGCCAGCGATACCCAACCGTTACCTAGCTGACCTCGCGTTGAGAGGACATCGTGGCCATCCGGTGATCCTGGCGGAGATATAGGTGGTATGCCCGAATTATTCGGCTAAAGGTTAGGGCGGAGCGAATTGTGGGATCGATCAGTCCTGGCCCGGCGTTGTCTTGGCGATCTGCATGAGGAACTCGACGTTGGTCCGAGTCTTCTTCAGCCGATCGAGAAGCAAGTCGATGGCCTGCTGGGGCTCCAAGGCATGCAGGACCCGGCGCAGCTTGATCACCACGGCCAGCTCGTCCGGCGACAGTAGGATCTCCTCCTTGCGGGTAGAGGATTGATCCACGTCGATGGCCGGGAAGACCCGCTTGTCGGCGATCTTGCGATCGAGCTTGAGTTCGGCGTTGCCGGTGCCCTTGTACTCCTCGAAGAACACGGTGTCGCCCGCGGAGCCGGTCTCGACGAGCGCCGTCGCGAGGATCGTCAAAGATCCGCCGTTCTCGATATTGCGCGCCGCGCCCAAGAATCGCTTGGGCTGGTAGAGCGCGGTCGAGTCGACGCCACCAGACAGGATTCGGCCACTCGCTGGCGCGGCCAAGTTGTACGCCCGGCCGAGGCGGGTGATCGAGTCGAGCAGGACGACGACATCGTGCCCCAGCTCGACGAGGCGCTTCGCTCGCTCGATGGACAGCTCCGCGACCATGGTGTGGTCTTGCGGGCGACGGTCGAACGTCGACGAGATGACCTCGCCCTTCACCGAGCGCTGCATGTCAGTGACTTCTTCTGGCCGCTCGTCGACGAGCACGACCATGAGGTGGCATTCCGGGTTATTGACGGTGATCGCGTTGGCAATCGCTTGCAGAACCATCGTCTTGCCCGCCTTCGGCGGTGAGACGATCAGCGCACGCTGCCCCTTCCCGATCGGCATCACCAGATCGATAACGCGGGTGGTGAGCAAGTGCGGCTCGGTCTCCAGCCGCAGGCGAGATTGCGGGTACAGGGGAGTGAGCTTGGTGAACTCGACGCGGTTCTTCGCCGCCTCCGGGTCACGCCCGTTCACCGTGTCCAGGCGGACCAGCGGGTTGTACTTCTCGCGGCGTTCGCCGTCGCGGGGTTGCCGGATCGCGCCGGTGACGGCATCGCCGCGCCGCAGGCCGAAGCGGCGGACGTAGGAATTGGCGACGTAGATGTCCTCCGGGCTAGCGAAGTAGCCGGCCGTCCGCACGAACCAGGTGTTCTTCTCCTCGAGCGCGTCGAGGATTCCTGCGACCGGAATGAGAACGTCGTCCTCGGACACGGTCGGCTCGGCATCCGGGGTTCCGCTCGATGGCTGTCCGGACCGGTCGCGGTTGCGGCCCCGGCGATCGCGGTAGCGCCGGCCGCGACGACGTCCGCCGTCTCCCTCGTCCTCGCGTTCCCCACTTTGCTGACCAGCCCCGCCGGCCGGCTGGCCGGATGACGGCTGACCCCCGGTCTGCGGGCCGCGCCCGCCAGCCTGGCCGTTGGCCCGGCCAGGCCGCTCCTGAACGCTGGTTCCCTGATCCGGGGCGCCATCGACAGCCGCGGGCGGCGTCTCCGGGACGGACGGCCGGGTGGCTTCCGCCGGGGGGCCAACCGCTAGTGCTGCCCCGTCCATGGGCAATTGCTGTGCGGCGACAGCCGCCGAATCGGTGGCATGGCCGTCGGCCGATGCGACCGAGGTTTGCCGATTCTGAATGGCGGCCACGAGGTCGCTCTTGCGCATCTTGGTGGTGTTGATGCCCAGACTTGCCGCAAGTTGCTGCAGCTCTGGCAGGAGCATCGACGCCAACGAGCCGCTTTTCCGGCGCGTCCCGACCGGCTGCGAGCCGGTTCCGGAGGTGACCTGCGTCGGCTCCTGAGTGTCTGTCACGGTGATGTTGGGTCCTTCCGAGGTGGTTCGCTGATCGTCTGCGAACCGGTGGTAAGCCGGCCTGGATGCAGCCGGTTGCGCTCCCGAACGCCTAGCGCCGGGGAGTTCGGTGGAAACGTCAATCCGTCGTTCGCGCGACCCGGTTGAAGGGGGTGGCGTCGGGGCTGACAGTGACGAGCGTAACTGCTCTATTCACCCTCGGCAACAACGAGGCGCACTCAGATGTTCCCGTGTCTACTCCAAGTTTTGCCATTGTTTTTCTGTGCGCGCGGTGTAGCGAGATGCGCGCCACGCAGATCGACGGCCAACGTGAGCGCTCGCCAACCCGGTGGTGTGGCGGCAATGACCCGCACGACCTCAGCGTCGTCACGGGCCAGGACAAGGATGGTCGGCCCCGCCCCGGACAGCACCGCTGCCGCACCGCCGGCGCGAAGATCCGCGACCAGCGCGGCCGACTCGGGCATCGACGCCGCACGATAGGGCTGGTGCAATCGATCCTCGGTCGCGGCGAGCAGGGCGCTCGCGCCGCCGGGCGCCCCGGCCAGTGCGGCCATCAGTAGCGCCGCTCGGCCGGCCGTGCGCGTCGCGTCCGGGTGCGGCACCTGGCTCGGCAGCAGATTGCGTGCAAGGTGGGTTGCGGATGGGGTCGGCGGCACGAGCGCAACCGGTCGGATAGCCAGCTCGATCGGCACCCGCAGCGCAGCTATCCGGCCCTCGTCGGACCAGGCCACGCACAGCCCACCCAGCAGGCACGGTGCGACGTTGTCGGGGTGGCCCTCGAGGTCGGCCGCCAGCTGCAACACGCCGGCGTCCGGAAACGCCGCTACTCCTCCGGCGACGAGCCCGCGGGCGAGCAGGACGCCGGCGACGATGGCCGCTGAGGACGACCCCAGGCCGCGGCCGTGCGGGATCCGGTTGACACACTGCAGCGCGATGCCCGCAGGTTGGCGCCCGAGCCGGTCGAAGGCGGCCCGCATGGCCCGGATCACGAGGTGCGACTCGTCCGTCGGAACGGTGTGCGCACCCTCGCCCGCCACCTCGATTCGTACCCGGCGCTCGCCGATGGCTCGGGCGACAACCTCGTCGTGCAGGTCCAGGGCCAGCCCCAACGCGTCGAAGCCGGGCCCGAGATTGGCGCTGGTTGCCGGCACTCGGACGAGCACCTGGCCGGGCCCGATCTCGGTCATGAGCGGGACCGCGGTGGTCGGTGGCCGCGGGCTAGGACGGTCATGTCAGTCCGAGCTGGACGGCCGCGGCGTGCCCGTCGACCGGGACGGTGACCGGCTTGGGTGCCCCTGAGATCGCCCAGTCCGGGTCCTTGAGCCCGTTGCCGGTGACCGTGCAGACGACGGTGGACCCGGAGGGGATCCGCCCGTCGCGTGCGGTCATCAACAGCCCCGCGATGCTGGCCGCCGATGCCGGCTCGACGAAAATCCCTTCGGAACGAGCGATGAGCCGGTAGGCCTCGAGGATTTGTTTGTCCGTCACCGCGTCGATCAGCCCACCCGACTCGTCGCGGGCCTGCTCGGCCATCGTCCATGACGCGGGATTACCGATGCGGATGGCGGTCGCGATAGTGAGTGGGTGCAATACCGGCGCGCCGATGACTATCGGTGCCGCGCCTGCCGCCTGGAAGCCAAACATGCGCGGCGCCCGGTCCACGATGCCGTCCGCTTGATACTCGCAGTAACCCCGCCAGTAGGCGGTGATGTTCCCGGCATTGCCGACCGGGATGCAGTGCACGTCCGGTGCGCGCCCCAGCCGATCGCAGATCTCGAACGCCGCGGTCTTCTGCCCGTCGAGCCGGTCCGGGTTGACGGAGTTCACCAGAGCCACCGGATACTCGACCGCAAGCTTGCGGGCCAGTTCCAGACAGTCGTCGAAGTTGCCGTCGACCTGCAACAAGCGAGCACCGTGGACGAGCGCCTGGGCCAACTTGCCGAGCGCGATCTTGCCTTGCGGCACGAGCACCGCGCAGGTTATCCCAGCGCGTACGGCATAAGCGGCCGCGCTGGCCGACGTATTGCCGGTGGAGGCGCAGATCACCGCCCTGGCGCCCGCCTCGACCGCCTTGGAGATAGCGAGCGTCATCCCGCGGTCTTTGAATGAGCCGGTCGGATTGGCTCCCTCTACCTTGAGATAGATCGTGCATCCCGTTCGCCGAGACAGCTCCGGCGCTGGCAGCAGCGGGGTCCCGCCTTCGAGCAAGGTGACGACCGGCGTGGCGTCGGTGACGGTCAACCGAGCCCGATACGCCTCGATGACGCCAGGCCAGAATGTGTGCCGCACCAATGCCCACCTAGTGTTCAGCTAGCGGAACACTAGTCACTTGGCATGCCCTCGACGCGCATGACGCTGGGCGTCCGCCGAATCATGGGCATCGCGGTGAGTCGATCGACGGTCCGGGCGAGGGCCGCGTCCGGGGCGACGTGGGTGACGAGAATGAGAGTTGCGGCGTCGTCGCGGCCCTCCTGGCGAACCGTCTGGATACTCACCTGCTCGTCCGCGAATGCCTGCGCCACGGCGGCCAGCACGCCGGGCCGGTCAGCAACGTCCAGCGCCACGTGGTAGCGGGTCATGACCTCCCCGATGGGCTGGATGCGTAACGCGGCATAGGCGCTCTCACCCGGCCCGCGCCCGCCGTTGCGGCGGTTACGAGCCACGGCCACCAGGTCGCCGAGAACGGCACTAGCCGACGGCGCCCCGCCGGCGCCCCGACCGTAGAACATGAGCGAGCCGGCCGAGTCGGCTTCCACGAACACCGCATTGAATGCGTCACCAACGCCGGCCAGCGGATGCTGCCGCGGAATCATGGTCGGATGCACCCGCACGGCGACACTGTCCGCCGTGCGTTCACAAATGGCGAGCAGCTTCACGACGCAGCCCATGGCCTTGGCGCTGGCGACATCCGCGGCGGTCACCTCTCCGATTCCTTCTCGGTAGACATCCGAAGCCGTAACCCGCGTGTGGAATGCGAGACCCGCGAGGATCGCCGCTTTGGCGGCAGCGTCAAAGCCGTCGATATCTGCGGTCGGGTCAGCCTCGGCGTACCCGAGGGCAGTCGCCTCCGCCAGCGCCTCGGCGAAGCCGGTTCCCGCGGCGGTCATGCGAGACAGGATGAAGTTGGTGGTCCCGTTGACGATGCCGATCACCCGAATGATGCGGTCACCCGCGAGCGACTCCCGCAACGGGCGCACCAGAGGAATAGCGCCCGCGACCGCGGCTTCGAAGTACAAGTCGACGCGCGCTCGCGCCGCCGCGTCGTGCAGCGTCGGGCCGTCCTCGGCCAGAAGCGCCTTGTTAGCCGTGACCACGCTCTTACCGGAGCGCAGGGCGGTGAGCAGCAACGTGCGCGCCGGCTCGATCCCTCCGATGACCTCGACGACCAGATCGACATCGTCTCGTTCCACCAGCGACGCCGCGTCGGTCGTCAGCAGGTCAGGCGGCACATCCGGATGCCGTTTGGGCCGTCGCACCGCGACCCCCACGAGCTCCAACGGCAGTCCGATGCGAGCGGCAAGATCATCGGCTTGGTCGTTCATGAGCCGGGCGACCTGCGATCCGACCGTCCCGCAGCCCAGTAGTGCCACCCGCAGGGCGTCGCTCATGACCGAGTTCCAGCGATCGCCGTGATCCCGGCGTCGAGCCGCAGCAGGTCGTCCTGGGTTTCCCGTCGAACCAGAACGGTGGATCCGCCCTGCTTGACTCCGACCACGGGTGGGCGCGGCACATGGTTGTAGTTGCTGGCCATGCTCCGGCAGTAGGCGCCGGTTGCGGCGACGGCTAGCAGGTCACCCGGGCCGACATCGGCCGGGAGCCAGGTCTCGCGGACGACGACGTCGCCGCTTTCGCAATGCTTGCCCACGACCCGGGACAGCTTCGGTTCCGCTGTCGACGACCGGTTAGCCAGGGCGCAGGTGTACTCGGCGTCATAGAGCGCCGTGCGGATGTTGTCGCTCATCCCGCCGTCGACGGATATGTAGGAGCGGGTAAGTCCGCCATCGAGCCGGACGTCCTTGACGGTGCCGACCTCGTAGACGGTCACCCCGCTCGGGCCAACGATGGCTCGCCCCGGTTCAACGCTGAGCCGCGGCAATCGTAAGCCGGCCGCATCGCATTCACGATGCACGATCGCCCGCAACCGGTCGGCGATGCCTGCGGGCGTCTGCGGATCGTCGCCGCTGACGTAGGCAATCCCAAGCCCCCCGCCGAGGTTCAGCTCCGGCAGCTCAACGCCGTACCCGTCCTTGACCCGGGCCGCGAGCTCCACGACGCGATGAGCGGCAACCTCGAACCCTGATGTGTCGAAAATTTGCGAGCCGATGTGCGAGTGCAGTCCGACCAGTTCGAGCGAGTCGGCCGATAGCACAGCGGCGATGGCATCGTCCGCGGCCTCGCCCAGCGCAAAGCCGAACTTCTGATCTTCGTGGGCGGTCGCGATGAACTCGTGGGTGTGCGCCTCGACGCCAACCGTCACTCGCACCAGAACCGCTTGGCGAATCCCGGCGTCCCTCGCGACCTCGTTCAAACGGGCGATTTCGGTGCTCGAGTCCACAACGATCGACCCGACCCCCGCCGCGACGGCTTGACACAGCTCGTCAACGGACTTGTTGTTGCCGTGCACTCCGATCCGCTCGGCCGGGAACTCAGCGGCGAGCGCGACTGCCAGTTCGCCGCCCGTGCACACGTCCAGACTCAGGCCCTCTTCCGCCAGCCAGCGGGCGATACCGGTGCAGAGGAATGCCTTTCCCGCGTAGTAGACCTTGTTGCCGGACGCGACCTCGAACGCGGTCACGTACTCCTGTGCACGCGCCCGCACGTCCGCCTCGTCGATCACGACCAGAGGCGTGCCGTGCCGTTCGGCGAGCAGAGTCACCGGCACATCAGCGAGCGTCATCTCGCCGTGGACTCGCTCGGCCGAGGTCGGCCAGATCGCCGCGTCGAGTTGGTTCAGATCCGCCGGCGCGCCCGAGGGATGCGGTTCGGGCAGTACATCAGCGTGTCGCGGCCCCGCCGGGTGGGCAGACCGGCTCATCCTTCGACCTGGCTACCGGGGCTCACAGACGCTCCGGAGCGGTCACGCCGAGCAGCTGCAATCCATTGGCGAGCACGGTGCGAGTCGCATCGTTCAACCATGAGCGAGTGCGATTCGCCATCGTGATGGGGTCGTCCCCCTTCGGCAGGACTCGGCACTCGTCCGTGTCATACCACCGGTGGTAAGCGGCGGCCAGCGATTCGAGGTAATGCGCGACTCGGTGTGGGGCCCGCAGTTCAGCCGCGGACGAGACGATCCGCGGGAATTCGCCGAGCGCCCCGAGCAGCGCGGTATCGGCGGGGTGATCGAGCAAGTTGGGGTCGAACTCGTCCAGTCCGATGCCGGCGCCTGCCGCATTGCGTCGCACGTTGCTCGTCCGCGCGTGCGCGTACTGCACGTAGTACACCGGGTTGTCGTTGCTGTGCTTGACGAGCAGATCGAGGTCGATGTCGAGGACCGCGTCGGAGCTCGACCGTTCGAGTGCATAACGGGCCGCGTCGACGCCGACGGCGTCGACCAGGTCCTCGAGCGTGACAACATTGCCGGCCCGCTTGCCCATTCGAACCGGCCGGCCGTCCTTGACGAGGTTGACCAACTGCCCGATCAGCACTTCAACCGCATTGGGATCATCGTGGAGCGCCGCTGCGGCGGCCTTCAGCCGGCCGATGTATCCGTGGTGGTCGGCACCGAGCATGTAGATGCACAGGTCGAACCCGCGTGCCCGCTTGTCCTGCAGGTAGGCGAGGTCGCCGGCTATGTAGGAGGGGCTACCGTCGCTGCGGATCACCACCCGGTCTTTGTCGTCCCCATAATCGGACGAGCGCAGCCACCAGGCTCCTTCGGCAAAGTAGAGCGATCCGGACTCCTTGAGCGCGGCGACAATCTTGTCCACGGCGCCGGACTCGTAGAGGGCGTTCTCGTGGAAGAACACGTCGAAATCGACGCCGAAATCGTGAAGTGATCGCTTGATCTCGTCAAACATCATCTCGACGCCCTCGCGGCGGAATACCTCCTGGGCGTCCGCGCGAGATAAGCGGAGAACCTCCGGATGATCATGGACCACGCGTTCCGCTATGTCGTGGATATAGGCCCCGGCGTAACCGTCCGGCGGTATCACCTCACCGCGGGCACTGGCGAGCAGCGAGCCGGCGAACCGGTCGATCTGAGTGCCGTGGTCGTTGAAGTAGTACTCCCGGGTCACCGCTGCCCCGTTGGCGACGAGGATCCGGGCAAGCGCGTCTCCTACCGCGGCCCACCGGGTGCCGCCGATGTGCAACGGGCCGGTCGGATTGGCGGAGACGTACTCCAGGTTGAGCCGCTGCCCGGCGAGGGCGTCGTTGCGCCCGTAGTTCGAACCCGCTTCGACGACGACCTGCGCCAACTGGCCTAGCGCGCTGGTGGATAGCCGGATGTTGAGGAATCCGGGCCCGGCGACGTCCACCGACTCAATCCCAGGCACCTCGCGCAAGCGCCTGGCAATCGCCTCGGCGATGTCCCGTGGCGGGCGGCCGGCGGACTTGGCCAGCCGAAGCGCGACGTTGGTCGCGTAGTCGCCGTGGTCTGGATTGCGCGGACGCTCGATCAGCACTTCCGTCGGCGGCGGACCGCCGAACTCTCCCGCCTGCAGGCATGCGGAGACCGCAGCCTGGACGGCGGCCGACAGGTCCGCGGGGTTCACCCACAGAATGTTAGTGGGCGGCGTGCGCGGGTTTGCCGGCCACGGGAGTCGCGGGACGCGGGCGTTCGCTGGCGCCGTAGGGTCCAGGCTCACGGGCGGCGCCAAGGTTGTCCGCCTACACTTGGAAAGTCCCGCTCCCTGGTCGTCTCGGTCATGGGAGGCCACAGAAGGCAGGTCCATGGCCCAGCGCAAGTCCACGTCGTCACGACCATCCGCCAAGGCCGGCACGTCCAAGACCCGTTCCGGACGCGGCTCGACGACCCCCACCGCGCGCCCGGAAAGCAAACGGCCGTCGAACGCACAACGACCTGCGCCGCCGCGCAAACCGGGCAAGTCGATCGTCAACCAGAAGCAGCGGCCCTGGGGTTTGATCACGGCGGCCGTCCTGGTCGTCGTCTTCGCCGCCGTCGTTGTCACCTACGCCGTGACGCGCACCTCGAAGCAAACCAATCCTTATAAGCAGCCGGCGCTGGCCGATGCGACCAAGATCAGCGGCGTGACCTACCGGGTCGAGCCCAACCACAACCACGTCCAGGGTGCGATCAAGTACGACGCCTCTCCCCCGGTCGGCGGCAACCACAGCCAGTACTGGGTGGACTGCACCGGCACTGTCTATCCCAATGCGATCGCCAACGAGAATGCCGTGCACGGCCTCGAACATGGTGCGGTCTGGATCGCGTACCGGCCCGGCCTGCCCAAGGCGGATGTCGACGCGCTGGCCAAGTACGTTTCCGGGCAAGACCGGATGTTCATGAGTCCATACCCAGGTCTGAAGTCGAACATCTCACTGCAGTCGTGGGGCTACCAGCTGTTCCTCGACTCGCCGACCGACCCTCGCATTCAGCAGTTCATCAACGCGTTGCGTTACAACCCGAAGACCACACCTGAGTACGGGGCGGACTGCTCGCAACCGACGTTCAAAGCTCATCCGAGCACGTTTGGCAATCCGTTGTGGGCCCCAGCGACATAACCGCGGTAGCGGACACCGAGGCGCCGGTTGAGCCAGAGCAGACGCCGGCTCGTCGGCGTCCGCTCACCGTCATCCTCGTGTGCGTGCTCGCCGTTGCCGCGCTCGTCATCGCCGGCACGACCGGATGGCTCATCGGTTCGTCCAGCAGTGCGCCCGCGACTGTTACCGAGAGCTCGGTCGATGCCGGATTCGCGCGCGATATGTCGACCCATCACACCCAGGCCATAGAAATGGCCAACTACGCGCGTGATTACAGCAGCGATCCATCGATCAAGATCTTGGCTCGGGACATCGAAACCCAGCAATACTTCCAGCTCGGGGAAATGCAGGGCTGGCTAGACGTCTGGAACCTCTCCCGCTCCTCGAGCGAGCCGGTCATGGGATGGATGAACGGCCACGAACAGCTGACCTCCGACGGTCTCATGCCCGGAATGGCCACTCCAGCCGAGGTAAACAAGCTCGAGACGCTGACGGGCAAAGCGCTCGATATCTACTTCCTGCAACTGATGCTGCGCCATCACCAGGGCGGCCTGCCGATGGCGCAATACGCCGCCGCACATGCCACCCAGCCTTACGTCCGGCTCCTCGCATCGAAGATGGTCGAGGCGCAAAGCCGGGAGATCATTCAAATGGAGCAGCTCCTGCGCGAGCATGGCGCGTCTCCACTCCCGGCTCCTCCCACCACCCACTGACGAACCACCTTTAGCGTTCGCTACCGATCCCACCAACGCCCAGCGCCAAAGCCCCGACGCCCGGGCGGTCGTCGGGGCGGCTGCTAGGCTCACTCGGGTCAGCAGGGCCTGCCATACGGCCTATCTGTACGCACGCCCCCGTAGCTCAGGGGATAGAGCACCGCCCTCCGGAGGCGGGAGCGCAGGTTCGAATCCTGCCGGGGGCACCGAGGTCAGAGCGCTGGTCAAGCAGGTGGACCGGCTCGCGTGGGGCGACAGTGGCCGATGCCCGCCAGCGGGGCGAGATCGAGAGGCTTCCCAGCGGTTCTCTGCGCGTGGAGGTCCACCCTCCTCCGCGGAGGGGCTCAGCCCAGAAGGCTCAGCTCAGGTGGACCCAGATCCCGTGCGAGGGGATCCCGTCCGCGTTCACCACGAAAAGCAGGTACCAGGCGGGCGGGGCGAGCGTCGCGGTCACGGGCAGCGCCACGCTGGCTGTGTCCGCGCCGGTGACGGTGAGCGGAAGGTCGACCAGGCGCTGCTCGCAGTTCGAGGAATGCGTGGTGGCGCCCGCCTGGAGCAGACACGCGGAGGCCAGCCGCGCGGCGTC
>Ga0207665_10001287_pt1 | contig 16946 bp, 9 predicted proteins | sample LARL112metaG_FD_184351 | JGI IMG/M metagenome (GOLD analysis project Ga0207665, IMG submission 184351) | Corn, switchgrass and miscanthus rhizosphere microbial communities from Kellogg Biological Station, Michigan, USA - LAR L11-2 metaG... | ecosystem: Host-associated > Plants > Roots >...
CCGCCCCCGGCTCTTCAACGGAAACCAGCACATCGACCGCACCCCTAGTTCCAGCAGGCCCCGGGTGTAGTCGGAACCGATCGACTGCAAATCGGCGCGCCGGAACACCATGGTTTCTCCCTGGAGGAACGCCATGCCAGCGGCGCACTCTGAGAGAGGCACCAGAGCTTCGGGCATCACTTTGACTGGCTGGCTTGCAAAATCGAGAACGTACAGTCTCATCATGTCGCAACTTTTGTCATAGAGGCTCAGGTGGGCATAGTCGTGAGTGACAATACGTCGGATTGAAGTCGAAACGTCTTGAAAGAGTTTTTGGACATTCAAGCTCCTTACCAGTGCACTGTTGACATCTACCAGGGTCTCAAGGTGTGCCTTCTCGCGGCCCATGACATCGGCCATCAACGCATTTTCGAGTACAAGCGCAACTAACTGTGCGGCACGATCCAGATACCCGGCCTCCTGGTCTGAAAACGCTCCAGGCTCTCTGCGAACCACCGCCAGAGATCCCAAGGTTTGTCGGTCAGTGGTGAGTGGCACAATCCGGAAGGATCTGAAGCCACCGCTTTTTGCCCTGTTTACCAGGTCGTCGAACTCGGTTTCAGTTTCCACGTCCTGTACTTCGATCGCCTTATGATCGTTGAGCACCACACCAAGCGACGTCCTGAGCACTGGAATTTCTGTCGGGAACTGATGCTCTCCGGCTTGCAGGATTACTGACACAACATCACGCGCAGGATCGTGCAGGGCAAAGCCAATATGGTCAAACCGAAGGTTTTCCGCCAAATGATTGAGCAACTCAGAGAAGGTTGCATGAAGGTTCGGCCATCCGCCGGTTACGGAGGGATTGCGCAGTAATTCGCGGTAATGACGAGGTAATTCGTCAAGACGAAAACTGGTGATCTTTGAGTGGCGCCCTGGTTCTCTTTGCATCGCTCCGATTCCTGTGCTACTACCCCTCGATGCAAAGTTCGTGGTTGCGGAGATAATAACCGAAATTCCCCAATCGGCAACATTGATTGTGCCCAAGTGATGGGCAAAGAGAACCAGCCTATAAACTCGGCGTAGTATATTGGCGGACAAACCTCGGAGATGAAGCGCGCAGCCATCGGCGTTCGAATGCATTCCGGTTGGGGAGCGCTCGTGGCCGTCTCAAGCAGCGCCGGCATAGTGGAGGTAATTGACCGGAGGCGCGTTGCTGTCACTATCCCCGGAACCCCGGGAGCGAACCAGCCCTATCACTTTGCGGAGAATCTCGATCTTCCAGAGGCGGAGGAGTTTCTTGCGAACTGTTTTGCCGCTTCAAAGCACCTTGCCTTGACGGCTATCCGGGACGTGGTAGGCGAACTGCACGGTCGTCAATACGCTGTCGTAGGTTCTGCCGTCCTCGTGGCCTCAGGTCACCCATTGCCGCCTCTTTCAAAGATCCTCGCTTCACACGCCCTGATTCATGCGGCAGAAGGCGAATTTTTTCGTAAAGCCTTTTCGAAAGCATGCGAGAGACTAGACCTTTCTGTAACCGGGTTTCGAGAAAGCAACCTTGACGAGTGTGTCGAGACAACATTCGGCAAAGCAAGCGACTCGGATGTGCCAACAAATTCCTACTTTGGTCGTTCTCTGGGACCGCCCTGGACCAAGGATCAGAAGACGGCGGCGCTGGCTGCGTTGGTAGTTCTGGCAAACAAGCAAAAATGATTTCCCGCCATTCCTTGCTCGGAGGAGGGCTCCACCGCGGACAAGAAGCTGAGGCCATGTAACTCTTTGGGAGAGAGTTAAACGTGACCAAAGCAGATATCTACCAGTTCATGTCAAGAACATTTTCCGACGCATATCTCCGAATTCGTGAAGCTTGGCGATGCAATGATTGCTGCTGCTCGCCTTGGGATACGCGTTCGCTTACTGGAAACCTAAGCAGCAACGTCTGAGGACCTGTCTCTTCGCAACCAGCGGGTGGTCGTAACAATTAATCGGCAATGCGGCTCATACAGAATTTTTCCAAATAGAAATTACAGGCGAATGAGCAATTTGTTTTGGTACAGCGTCCAAGCCAGGATCCAAAAGAGCAGGAGATAAGTGATCGCATAAAACAGCGATGCGCTATAGGGATTGGCAAAATAGGGTGCGTAACAATGCTGGTACACAACTTCTTTGAAACGTATGCCACGTAACGGATGTCCGATCACTTCGAAGACGAAGCTTGCCAGAAAATAGATCGCTAACGGATTCACGCCCAACCATACAAACGGCTCGACCCACTTTCGCCAGCCTCGAACTTCAACCACCCAGTAGCAGAAACAAACCAAGCCAAGAGCCATTCCGGCGGTTAAGAGGACGTAAGAGCTGGTCCAGAGCTTCTTATTGAATGGGAACCAGAAACTCCAAACGTAGCCTAGGCTGATTAAAGCCAACGCACTTGCCAGCAACGGGCGTATCAGTTGCGCGCCGGTCCTGCTGAGGATACATTCCCCAGCAAAAACCCCGAAAAGGCACGTCGCGATGGCAGGGATAGAGCTGAGCAGTCCTTCTGGATCGAAGCGGTGCGCGATCTCCAGATGGTTATACAACAGCGCGCGGTCTATATAGCTCGCAAGAGAACCGTCCATAGTTAAGATCCCAGCGCCATAGCCTGGAACCGGCACACGTGTCATCAGCACCCAGTAACCGAGCAGAATTGCCGCTGCAGCAACGTATCGCGCCGTTCGTCCGGCATAAATAATGAGCAGGGACGTGGCCAGATTTACGATCGCAATGCGCTGCAGCACGCCAGGTATTCGCGTGGTATGAAAATCGAAGCGCGGATAGGCATACAACAAGACACCCAGACCAAACAAGATTGCGCTGCGCTTTGCCGAGTGCAGGATAAGCTCAGACCGGGTTGCGCCTTGTGCGCTCCGGGAACGAAACGAAAGCACCAACGAGACGCCTACTATGAACAAGAAAAATGGGAATATGAGGTCGGTGGGAGTCCAACCGTTCCAGTTCGCGTGTTCCAGCGGCCAGTAAATGTGCCGGCGGTCTCCAGGATCGTTCACCAGAATCATCGCCGCAATGGTCATGCCACGAAAGGCGTCGAGAGAAGCCAGACGCGTCTTGGGGCGCAATTGTTGCCGATCAACTCCGGCTGCCGCGGTCAATTGAGGACCTTAGAGAGCATGGCTTATCTCGTCGGCTGTCCTGTACGTTGCCATTCCGCGTAGCGGCGACGGTATTCCGCCTTGTATTGGTTTACGCTGTGCTGGTAACTGAGTTGCGGCGCATTCGTGTGCTTTGTCCAACTGATTCGGATATTTTTTGCAATCGCGGGAAGGACAACTGTGTTGGTGAGAATCTTGAGTGCCCTTCCATCGGCAACCACGCTGGTGGTCTTAAGGAACCAGGGCAGATGCAGGATAAGAGTGCTGGGCTGAGGCGCTCGAGGCTGGGATGCCGGTGCCGAAGAATCCGGAGCAACCCCCGAGAAGTGGTTTTCAAGTGATAGCGTGGCTCCTTTGTCGTCGGCCTTCAGCTCGAAATTCACCTGACCGAAGTCGGTTGGCGCTCGCTTGACGCTTATTACGCCGCCGGGCTTGACCCATTCCGGCGAGACTACGGACAGCAAGTGCAAATCGTTCCCTTGCTCCCGTACCATCATGTTGCGCAGCGCCGCACGGAACTTGGCCGCAAACCATCCATGCGGCGAAAGATTACTGGCGAAATCACGATCGCCCCACGGAAATACGGAGAATTCGAATCCTGCGTGAGTGGAGCTGGTGTGCAGGAGCAACGCATAAAGCTCTTGCACCGCTATGGCTTGATCTCCGCGAATGGTTTCGGTCTCGGTGTTCTCCATGGTCAGGTAGTGATGAAGCCAGCGCCCGTCACCGTAGGTCATGATGCCTTCCTGGTATTTGGTGCGAGTGGCTCTTAGCGTTGCAGTGACCATTGCATCCATGGGATCGAGTACTTGCTCGGGATAAATGCCGAGCATGTTGCCCCAATCGTCGCCCCCCAACTGATCCAAACCCGGCGGCATATAACCGCCCGTCTGGACGGTTATTTTTTTCAGTGCCGCCAGGAAGCTCGCCGTGAAATCGTCGTACTCAGCCTGATACGCCTGTGCATCATCTTCATGTCCCAGATCTCGAGCCACAACAATGACGTTCTTTAAGCCTGCGAGCGCCCAGAAGTTGTGCCCGGTGATATGGCCTTCGATTCTTTCGTTGTCGCCCGGTTTCGTGCCGGGCATTAAGTGCTGCGGATCGTTGGCGCGCGCCTGTTTGAGCCATGCAACCGCTTTCTGCATCGCGGGATAAACTCTTTCGGCGAAGGCGCGGTCGTGAGTGATGCGATAGTGGCGACCGTAGGCCCACATCGCCTGACCCCAGCCGTCGAACTGGCCGCCCTGGGAGACAAAATTGCCATCAGGCTCCTGCCATTCCGAAAAGAAATCCAGCACCTGGCGGGCAAAATCTGGATAGCCGGACAAGTCGTACATGCGCGCGATATAAGAGGAGTCGCGCAGCCAGAAAGCGTGATAGTGGAATTTGTTAACGGTTTGAATGTATTGATCGCCCACTTTGTCACGTGCGATCAAGTCATAGATCAAGTTTGCGCGGAACGTGTCATTCACCTTGGCTTCAGGGACTGTAATCGCAAGTCCGCGGTCGAATATCGCCTGCCAGAACTTCGCCGTGCGAGCGAGATAGTCGTCAAACGATGCGCGTTCCAGTTGCTGCAGGAGTGGCGAATCGGGGGAAAGTGGTTCGTACGGCATTCGGAATTCAAGCACCTGCTTGGCCGCGGGCTGTAGCAGAAGGTCATAACGGACTGCGCCCGCGGGCGTGGTCTTTTCGAATTTCAGTTTCCGGGTGAGTTCTGGCTTTTCATTGTGGCCCTGCTTCAAGGTAAGGCTTCGTACCGGTACCGGTTCGACGGGAAAAAGGTACATAACTTTGCCGCCGCGAAGGACACGGTTGCTGGTGAATTCGTACTGCCAATCAGGGTTCCACTGGACACCCGGTTGTGAAGGTTGTCCTAAGCGCGCTGGAGTCAGCGGTCTCGCAAAGCGGTAATCGCCGTGGCCCCGGCCGGTATTGTCTTCGTTCGTATACCGAACGGCCGCTCCGAAGTGGCCCGCCGCGGCTGTCTTTCCGGTATTAACCGCGACCACGCGAACGAAATTCATCATCGGCGATTCGGGGTTGCCATCCAGCGTTGCCGCAAAAGTGGCCACGCGATATTCGATCGCACCTTCGTGATAGGTGTATTCAACTTCGGGAAGATATCCACGGTAGAGAGTCTTGATGCGTTGTGACGCCGGTTGCGGCGGATTACCGGTGAAGAACATCAGTTCGCCGTAGCCAGTGAACAGGTATCCTTCCGGTGAGATCAACGTGCCCGCGCGTCCGTCCATTACGCCGATGACGTCAGTGGGATGACTGAAATAGGAGAATGGCTCGCCAGCACGATCGATGGCGGGATCAATCATCTGTGCAGACGCGCAGACGCTAAGAATCAGAACAGAAGAGATGAAGGCAAAGCTTTTGGAATGCATGTGGTGTGCAGTAGTGTGAGCAACGCATTTGATAGCATTCTCCCCACCAGCTGAACTGTTTCGGAATGCTCCGAATCGGTGGATTTTCTGATGAACGTCCAGCTATTCATCAATAGCAATTCTTTTCTTGGCCAAGAAAATGGGCGCGGCAGGTACTCGGAGGACTGAACCGGCTACGAGACGAAACAGGGCAGGAGTCTCATGCTGATGAGTCGTGTGCTTACAGCCATCCTCCCCGTCATCTTTTCTACTCTTGCTTTGGCCCGCAACATCACGCTGAACAACCTGCAACTATCGGTAAACGTACGAGAGCAGAACGGCTCATACGAAATCGCAGAAAAGAATAATGTTCGGCCGGTTCTGTGCTCTGTCGTCGGGGCCCAAGTCGATCATCGATGGCTGAAGTCCAGCCAGTATCCCAAGCATGAGATATCGGAGTCTGGCTTTGAGGACATGCTGGGACATGGCCGACAAGTCATGGTCGTATCAACAGGTCTCACGGACCGGCCTGACTTGGTTTACGTCTTGCGACTTTATGATGAACATCCCTACGGAGACCTAGAAGTCGAGGTGCAGAACCGCACGGGCAAGAGCATCACCGTCCAGAGCATTCGCAGTGCGGACGCAATCGGGGAACGGCCTCTGGATTTGACAGGCGCCGACAGCGCGGACCGTGTCCTTTCCGAGACTTTCAGTACCGACACGACCACTCAGCATATCTACAATTTGGGCGATGTTCCTCAGGGGCTGCATAGAGCGATATCGAGTCAGCTGATTTACAACCAGGAAAGCAAACGCAGCTTATTTATTGGAGCTCTCAGTGCAGAGCGCTTTGCAACAATTTTGCGCCTGCAGACTAACGAATATGCAGGACAAGCACGTATTGCATCCTTCAATGTGGATTCGACAGGAACAACCGAAATACTGCTGACTGCTCAAACTTCTAATCTCAGGCTCATGCCTGAGGAGGATCGGATCGAGTTGAGTCTTTCCGTTCCGCCCGGCGCGAAGATCGCTTCAGAACGACTGATGTTTGCCACCGGAAAAGACTATCACTCGCAACTCGAATCCTACGGCGCGGCCATGCGGCAGTTGCTCTCACCACCGACGACTACAGACTGCCGGATGGGCTGGTTCAGCGCGAAGGTTTATGACAAGGACATTACAGCAGGCTACATTTGGAGCAATGCGCAGTGGCTGTCCCAGCACCTGAAAGCCTCTGGCTTTAACTGCTTCCACATCGAGCCCGGCTATTATTACGCGCCAGGCGAGTTTGCAACCCCAAACGCTACGAAGTTTCCTCAAGGAGTGAGAAGTATTACGCAGGACATTGCACGACTCGGCTTCAAAGTAGGTGGGTTCGTAACGCCATTTGATGTCGCCACCGATTCATGGATATATGAGAAACACAAGGAATGGCTAGTCCATAACGCCACGGGCAAGCCGATTCGGAAAATCAGTAAGCGAGGTGGAGATTATTTACTCGATGTTACACATCCGGGTGCCCAAGAGTATGTCAGGCAGACTTACCGCACATTGGGCAGGGAGTGGGGTTGGCACACGATCGACGTTGATGGCATGGACAACACCGCGTTTGAGGGCTACCACTACCAGCCAGACACCACCGCGCTGGAGGCAGTTAGGATCATGCTCCGGCTGATCCGTGAAGCCGCGGGTCCTGACGTGATTCTCATTACAGACGGATCCCCTTACATGGGAGCGGCCGGACTAGTCGAGTTTGCACATATCTCCCAAGACACAGACCACACCTTTGCTGGCACCAAAGAGGCAGCCGTAGGCGTTGCCGGACATTACTATACTCATCGCAATTTTTGGCGCAATCATCCGGACGCGTTCAATGTGCAAGAGTTACCGGTTCCACTGGACGCGGTCGAAGGCAAACTAGCACCGCCTCTGACGGTGGACGAGGCTAAAGCATCCATCGTGTTGGCTGCGGTTTCGGGTGGCAAGTATGACATCGGCGATGATCTCCCAACATTAGGGGTTGAACCTGACCGTTTGGCGTTGGTGACCGATCCCACTCTTTTACAAATGGCCAAGCTGGGCCGTGCTTCGAAACCATTAGATCTGATGACCTACCGGCCAGAGGACGAACAGCCCAGCATTTTCTTTTTGCGTGAGGATGAACGGCAATCCATGTTGGCGGTGTTCAACTGGACCAAGCAGCCGAGATCGCATTCGTTCCAATTATCTGATCTTGGGCTTGCGAGCGGACACTCGTATCACTTATATGACGTTTTAAACCAGGACCAACCGATGGCGCTAGAGGGTGGAGCGATTCGCTTGGATAACCAATCCGCGCAGTCCGTTAAATTGACCAAGATCATTGACGAATCGAAACCTGCCGCTGCGCCCACAATAACCGTGCAAGCGCCAACTAATGCGAAAGTCCGCCAGGATTTACTCTTTTCCGCGAAGGCGGCAGAAGACGGTGTACCGGCTCTGGCGTATCACTGGGACTTCGGTGATGGGATTACTGCTGATGGCGCAAGCCTAGGTCACACATTTACGTTGGCCGGAACATACAGAGTGAAACTGGTTGCAGACGGCTTGGACGGCATTCCAGCTGAAAAGACATTTTCAGTTGTTGTCGACGGCCTGCAGGAGATTGGCCCGGCACGACGTTACATCGAACCTAGCCGGTAAAAAGCAACATTTCGTTCGAGGTCTGGGATTGAAGGCAGTTTCTGTCTCGAAAGCGAAGGAGCCAATGAACAAAATAAAATTGTATGGTTGCATACTCTCGCTGATTGCATTCCTCTTGGTTCTGACCAGCCGACCCTGGGCGCAGACCGCGGACGCTTGGAAAAAATCCGGCTTGGACGATTTGGCCACCTTTGACCGCGAGATCATGGTGGTAATGCGAGACGGTGTGCGCCTCTCCACGAGCCTACTGGTGCCGAAGACGCCGGGCGTGAAGATGGCAGCTATCCTTATTCGTACACCGTATGAGCGAAGCGAAGAGCTCACAGATAAGCTGATTCGCCCGCTGCTTTCTCGCGGTTATGTGATCGTCCTGCAAAATGAACGCGGGACCGGCTGGTCGGAAGGAAAGCACCAGTTCCTGGCTGGTGCGCGGAATGATGGTTACGACACCATCACCTGGATCACCCAACAACCCTGGTCTAACGGAAACGTAGGAACGCTGGGATGCTCCTCCAGCGCGGAGCACCAGCTCGCGTTGGCAGCGATGAATCATCCCGCTCACAAGGCTATGGTTGCGATGGGCCCAGGCTCGGCCATCGGAGATATTCCCGGAGTGAACACCCAGGGTGGGTTTTACAAAGGTGGCGTGCCCATGATCGAGTGGGAGGGCTGGTACCGCTTTAACGGCGAGATTGATCGCCCGAAGCTGCCTCCGGATATTTCACGGGACGAACGCATTCGGCTGGTGGATATGTACACTCCCTGGCCGGCAACGGAAACCAAAACCGCATTGCGGCAGCTAGGCAAGGATTCCATAAAGGAGCTTCCCAGCCAAAACATCCTGCGACGAATCGGGGTCCCCTCCAACGATTTTGACAAGCTCATCACGCTCTCGCCGGCCGATCCTCACTGGCATGAACTGGATCTGATCAACAGCGGCGACCATCCGCGTGTGCCGGCTCTGTTCATAGACGCCTGGCACGATTTTACTGGTCCGAATACGATCGGACTTTTTCAATACCTGCAAACTACTCCGAACCAGTTTCTGATTGTCGCGCCTACCGGTCACTGCGCCATGCGGGAAGCAACGGAGCACACCATGGTGGGAGAGCGTGAGACCGGGGATGGTCGTTTCGATTACGACGGACTCATATTGAAGTGGTTTGACCATTGGTTACAGGACAAGTCCAATGACGTCCTGGAACGCCCGAAAGTGCAGACTTTCCTGATGGGCGCAAATCGCTGGAAGACTTTCCCTGCATGGCCGGTACCGGGGTCGTCTGCGACACGTCTGTATTTTCACAGTGAGGGTCGGGCTAACAGTCTGCTCGGCAATGGAAAACTTTCCGCGGCGACGCCTAAGCAAGAATCTTCCGATTCCTTCGTATCAGACCCGATGCGTCCGGTGCCATCTTCTGGTGGGGGCGACACTGTTCCCAACGTTCAGGACCAAAGCAATGTTGAAATGCGAGACGACGTGCTGGTGTATAGCACTGATGTTCTAAAAGAGGGATTGGCGGTTATCGGAGACATCAAGCTGGTTCTTTATGTTTCGTCAACAACACCAGATGCCGATCTGTCTCTAAAACTGGTGGACGTCTATCCAGATGGCAAGGCGTACAACGTGAGCGACACGATGCTGCGTTTGCGCTATCGCGAGGGATTCCAGAAGCCGGTTTTTATGCAGCCTGGCGAGGTCTACCGGACCGAGATTGCCGGCCTCATGACCGGCAATTATTTTGGCCCCGGACACCGCATACGGATCCACATTGCCGGCAGTAACTTCCCTCTTTATGAGAGAAATCTGCAGACGGGGGGAAGGAATTTCGACGAGACGCGGGCCCAGCTGGCAACTCTGCAAATCCACCACGACAGCAAGTACGCCGCTTATATCGAACTTCCGGTGACCTCCCCTTAGGACTGTTTCGGCGGGCGCTCACATAGAATTCGGAAAAGATCGAATGCTTTGCGAACACTCTCATGGTGGGCGCATGCTCGCGCTCATTGGAATCGCTCATGGGAATCGCTCATGCTTTCGGCAGCATTGCCGATGCCCTGAGGGGGCGGTATGAAATCACAAAGTTTGCTTACACTTGCTCTGCTTTTTTTTGTTCTCATTCGCCTTGCCTCTGCTGACACGAGTGGCACAATCCGGGGAACGGTGAATGACTCAAGTGGTGCTGTCCTCCAGAACGCAAAGGTCTCAGTCATCAATGAAGGCACCGGCGAAATTCGCAGGGTAGCGGCCGACGCGAATGGCAGTTTTCAGTTCTTACAGCTCGCGGTCGGAACCTATAGCCTTCACGTGGAGCAAAGCGGTTTTGCCAGCTATGTTTTGAGCAACATTTCTCTCGCCGTCAACCAAGTGGCCACATTCGACGTCACCCTGAAGGTGGGCGGGTCAGAAACGGTGGTGGCGGTCGAGGCGACTGCACTTCAAGTCGACACTGCCAACACCCAACTAGGAACCGTGGTCGACTCGAAACCCATCCTCGATCTGCCACTCAACGGCAGAAATGTATACCAGCTGATAGCGCTGCAACCGGGTATCACGGTCGCCAGTACCGGTAACCGAGGGCCCTCCCTGAGCGGCGCAAGCGGATCGAACTCACCCACGCCGCTGACATTCTCAAGCGGCGGCGGTCGCATAACCATGAATAACTTTATGGTCGACGGCGTAGACGCAAACAACGCCTTCCTCAATCAAGCCGGCGTGCAGCCCATTCCAGATGCGGTCCAGGAATTTCGCGTCATCACCAATACATTCAACGCTGAGTTCGGAAGGAATTCAGGCTCGATTGTCAATGTGATTACAAAATCGGGAACCAACCAATGGCATGGCGACCTATTCGAATTTCTGCGCAACGACAAACTAAACGCCAGCAATTTCTTCGAAAGCCAGAGCGGGCTCAAAGCTGCGTACAAGCTGAATCAGTTCGGCGGCACGCTGGGCGGCCCGATAAAGACGAACAAAACATTTGTTTTCGGGAGCCTTCAGGTTTCCCGCGAACGGCGAGGGGCAACCGGCAAAAGCAAAACTGTCTATAGCGAAGCAGAAAGAATGGGGAACTTTTCTGCAGATTTGGGCAATTCCGGGGGTGAATTTCCGGGCACGCTTAGCGATGCTTTGTGCCTGCCTCGTGACGCGGCATGCACGGTGTACCCCGCCGGCACCCCGTACAGCACGATATTTCCAGGGGGTCAAATTCCAACGTCGTTCTTTGACCCAGTTGCGGCCAATATTCTCGACAAATACATACCTCACCCCAATAACGGGTCGAGTACATTTGTAAACAGCCCCGTGCAGCCGAATGATGCGTTGCAATGGACCATCAAAGTAGATCACCAGATCAGCTCCAGCAACAAGCTTTCCGGTTTTTATTATTTCAATGACAATTCTGTTCACAGCGAGACCGAGTTTCCAGCGTTTCCTGTTGATTTTAAGTTTCGTGCTCAAAACGTAAGCATTAAGGATCTTTGGATCGTTTCCCCCAAAACGTTGAATGAGTTTGGTATTGGGTATCTTCGTCAGGCGGGCGACAACGGACCGACTCATGGAGCATTTCCGGCATCGTTTGGGTTCACCGGAATTCAAAGTTCCCCTCCTGAATCCGCAAATAGCCTTCCGTTCATACGTGTCGGTGGAACCCTAAACGTTGGCGGCTCTGGCGGCGTCGCGGGTGATTTTCAAAACACCTATCAACTGGTAGACAACTTCTCGAAGCTGGCTGGACCTCATGCGTTGAAATTTGGTGGCGATTACCGCCTGATCACATATGTGCAAAACCTTCCCACGGATCCCAACGGATCTTTCGCTTTTACTCGAGGAGGGTCTAATAGCACGAAAAACGCGCTGGCGAACTTCTTGCTGGGCTTGCCCAGCGAGTACGACCAGGGCAGCACAGCTAATCAGCGACTGCATTCTCATGAGGTGAACCTTTACGCACAGGACACGTGGCAGATCAGACCGAATCTCACCTTAAATTATGGCTTGCGTTGGGAACTGAATACGCCATACGTTGAAAAAAATAATGAGTTGAACTATATCCAGCCTCCGCTGCCGGGCCAGGCGCCGCCACAGTCAAAAACCTTCCCCACTGCGCCTCCGGGATATCTATTCGCTGGTGATCCGGGAGTGTCTCGCGGGATAGCCCAGCCGCAGTACAAGAACTTTTCACCCAGAGTTGGCCTGGCTTTCAGCCCTTCGTGGTTTGGGCCTGGGAAACTGGTGTTCCGATCGGCGTACGGTATGTTCTACAACCCGGTTGAGCAGTTTGTGCTGCTCCAATTGAATGGCGAACCCCCCTTCGCCGGCGCTTCGTTTATCTCTGATCCCGGCTTTGCGACGCCGTTTATGGATCAAAGTGGCACGCCTTTTCCTAACCCTTTTCCATTTGTTCCAGCAAAGCCTGGAACTCCAGTGGATTTCACACAATACATGCCGATCATACAGTTCGGCGAGTTGCTCCCTAACCAACGGAGCCAGTATGTGGAGCAGTACAACCTGAGCCTGGAATATCAGCTCAGTCGCTCGATGGTATTTGGAGCAGCGTATGTCGGCAGCCAGGGACACAGATTGCTTGCCAGTTATGACACCAACCACGGCGACCCGAACCTCTGCTTCGCCATAAATGCTGACCTCGGTCCGGATACCTGTGGACCAGGTGGAGAAGACAGCGCTTACCAGCTCTCGACCGGCCAAACAATCTACGGAACTCGTCCCTTTGGCGTGTTTGCCAACAATAGCCTGCCCGGAGATGCAGGACTGGAAGCTTATACGGACGTCATTGCGATCAACTCCATCGCGAACTCGTCGTATAACTCCGGACAGTTTCGTCTGGAACGCCGAGGCAAAGCGCTGGAGTTCCTGGCGTCCTATACGTTTTCGAAGGCAATGGACAATGCGTCAGGCTTTCAGGACCTCTTAAACCCATACTGCTTCAGATGTGACACCGGCCTTTCCGCTTTCGATGCTCGTCATCACTTCATCTTCAGCTATACCTACGAACTGCCGCTGAAGCGATTCGCGCCCCAGGCTGGGATACGGCAGAGGCTCATCGATGGCTGGGAAATCGGCGGAATCTATACCTTTCAGAGTGGGAATCCTGTTTATCTGACCGACACAGGGGATGACAATTCGCTCCAGGGCAGTTTCGACGGGTTCGTTCCGCCAGATCGGCCCGACATTGTCGGTCCGCTTCACAAGCTAAATCCGCATAAAACTGTGTGTGCGCAGGGCACGGGTGGGCCGGGGGATCCTTGCCAGTTTATCAATCCGTTCTTCGACACTTCTGCGTTTGCTCCGAATGCACTGGGCACAATCGGCAATGCACGGCACACTTTCTTTGCGGGCCCGCCTGTAAACAACTTCGACTTCACTGCCATCAAGCGGACATCTTTTGGTGAACGCTATAGCCTTGAATTTCGTGCGGAGATTTTTAATTTGCTGAATCACACGCAATTCTTCAACCCTGTCGGAGATATATCGAACTCCACAAATTTTGGCCATGTCACGACCGCGCGTGATCCGCGATTTATTCAGTTCGGCTTGAAACTGGACTTTTAGCGTTTCGCGACGGTACAGGTACCGGCAGCGGGCGGAGCGCCCAAGGTCGAAGCTATATTATTCGCTGGGCATCTAGATTCAACTGCCCACATTTCAATTCGGGAGAAAACCAATGGTGAGTTTGGAAGATGCACGCCGGGTGATCGCCGCGGCGGAAAAGAAAGCAAAACAAATTTCCCAGCCTATGAACATCGCGGTGGCCGATCAGGGCGGCAATCTGGTTTCGCATGTGCGCATGGATGGCGCGTGGATTGGCAGCATTGATATTTCGATTAAGAAGGCCTATACCTCGCGGGCATTCGACATCGCGACCAAGGACCTCGCGACTCACTCACAGTCGGGTGGGCAGTTTTTTGGGATCCATGCTTCGAACGACGGCAAAATCATGGTTTTCGCCGGCGGTCTGCCTTTAAAGCGCGACGGCAAGGTGATGGGCGCGATCGGCGTGAGCGGGGGCTCGGGCGCTCAGGATCAGGAAGTCGCGGAAGCCGGCGCGGCCGCGTTCTAGCTCAACATTTTTCCGCGCGGAGGAAGGCATGTCGACTAATAGAGGCGTCGCTTACATCGAACCCGGCGTGGTGGAGGTACAGAGCATCGACTTCCCCGAGTTGTCCATTGGCAGTCGCAAGTGTGAGCATGGAATCATTCTGAAAATTGTCTCGACGAACATATGCGGAAGTGATCAGCATATGGTCAGAGGTCGGACCACCGCGCCTAAGGGAATTATTCTGGGACACGAGATCACCGGGGAAGTGATTGAAGCTGGACGCGATGTGGAGTTCGTTAAGAAGGGCGACCTGGTTTCGGTGCCCTTCAACATTGCCTGTGGCCGTTGCCGGAATTGCAGAGAACGCGCGACGGGCGTTTGCCTCAACGTGAATCCTCGCGCCCGGGCGCAGCCTACGGATATGTAGACATGGGTGGTTGGATCGGCGGCCAGGCTGAATATGTAATGGTCCCATATGCCGATTTCAATCTTCTGAAATTCCCCGACAAAGCGCGGGCGATGGCGAAGATCCGCGATCTGACCTGTTTATCGGACATTCTTCCCACTGGCTATCACGGGGCGGTAACCGCCGGTGTCACGACGGGCTCAACTGTATACGTGGCGGGCGCAGGGCCGGTTGGCCTGGCATGTGCGGCCGCGTGCCAGTTGCTAGGCGCGGCTGTGGTAATTGTTGGAGACCTGATTCCAGAACGTTTGGCTCAGGCGCGCAGCTTCGGCTGTGAAACCATCGACGTTTCCAAGGGCGCATCGATTGCAGAACAGATTGAGGCGATTCTGGGCGTTCCTGAAGTAGACTCTGCCGTTGATTGTGTGGGGTTTGAAGCGCACGGACATGGTAGCGCCGCAGCCAAGGAAGCGCCAGCCACGGTTTTGAATGCGCTAATGGAAATCACTCGTGCTGCCGGCGCGATCGGCATCCCGGGCTTGTATGTCACTGGAGATCCAGGTGGAGTCGACGAGAACGCCAAGGTCGGAAGATTGAGCATTCGCATCGGGTTGGGCTGGGCGAGGTCTCACACCTTGACCACGGGTCAGTGCCCGGTGATGAAGTACAACCGCCAGCTCATGCAGGCCATTCTGTACGACAAACTCCAAATCGCGAAGGCAGTCAACGTAGAAGTTATCAAGCTGGACGATGCGCCTCGCGGTTACAAAGACTTTGATCGCGGCGCCTCGAAGAAATTCGTAATCGATCCCCATGGGGTGGTTACGAAGAATTGATCTACGCGGAAGCTAAGGGATTGCACAGGCGCGGTCGGTTCCATTTTTCTAAGGCCTGGTTATGGTCTTGAGTTGCTCCTCGAGACCTGCGATCTTCCACGCATAATAATTTCCTGCCAACTGAGGAAAGGGCTTGGTAACAGCTGCAGTGCTCAGCTTTGAGCAATTATAAGTGTCGGTCGCAGCCTGCGGAATGCAGCGCGCCAGTTCGCGTTGCCATGCCCACATCATGTTTCCGACTTCGAGTTCCGGGCGAACCTGCAACTCGCGGTAGCGGCGCGTCACTTCGATCTCGTCCTGAATCACGTTTACCAGCGGGACTGACTTATCACCCTGAACACCGGCAGCCCATGAAAAGAAGTTGGAGATACTTTGCCATGCGAGCACAGTCAACGTCGCCATCGCTTCATCACACTGCGCATTCTGACGCGATTGCGGCGAAGCCTGAGAAGTTAGAGTCTTGGACAGCTGGAGACCTTGTTGCGCGAACTCCAGTGCCCTGCTCATACAGTGGCGCATAGCCGGAAGAGCTTCCTGAGTAAGAAAATTGTGCGGATCAAACCAGAAAAACTCTTGTTCAAAATCTTTCGCCTGGCGGGCGCGCTCAGGAAGAAAAGGCATCATCGGAACCAAACCCATAGCAATGCCAAATCTTCCCGAGTAACCTCGAATTGATTTGAAATCCAGAACTGCCGGCAGGAATTCCACTGCACGGTCAAATGCCTGCCAAGTCGAAAGTGCACTTTCTATCGCTCGTGGCGATTGATAGCGCTTCTCAACGAGTAAATGGAGCCAATCCTGCACAGACGCCTTTGGGTTGTGCTGCACCACGGAAACTAAATCGAGCATTAATCCTTCGTGGATTCCTCCGCAGTCGTAGTCTACCCACCCCCTGACGTTGGCTTGCCGCATTAGGTCAAACTTCCGTGCGATCTTGCCTGCAGCAGGAACGTAGGGCAACTCCCAGCCTTCGAACATCCCAGACAGTGTGAACATCGCGAGCACTGAGCCGCCGTGCGCAGCCGCGGCCGTTTTGGCTCTGCTGAAGCCCGGACCAAGCTGCTCACAAGCGGTGCATTGATCTTCAACATGTCCAGACCATTCCGGATGCGCCGGATCCGGCGTATAAACGGCGCCTTTTTCCAGTCTCGTCAACACAGATGTACCTCGCGGCAGGCGCTGAAGCGTTTCATCAAAATAATTGTCGGGCCATTCCCAGTCATAAGGAATGAAATTGAAATCAGACCTGACTTCGCCGCAGGTCCGATCAATATCTTTGTACAACTCGCTGAAACGTATGCTCAGCTCCTTCGGGCCACATCTTGGGCAACGCGAATCACACAGGTTAGCGCGATTATCTATTGCTCCCGGAGTTATGGCATTCATCGCCGGAGCGGCAGCAAGCACTGTTCGGAAGCTGTTCAGAAACCATTCGCGGGCGGCTGGCTGGCTAA
>Ga0207665_10001288_pt1 | contig 16946 bp, 10 predicted proteins | sample LARL112metaG_FD_184351 | JGI IMG/M metagenome (GOLD analysis project Ga0207665, IMG submission 184351) | Corn, switchgrass and miscanthus rhizosphere microbial communities from Kellogg Biological Station, Michigan, USA - LAR L11-2 metaG... | ecosystem: Host-associated > Plants > Roots >...
TCGCTCCCGCGATTGAGCAGCGTCCGCGCCTCCCGCCGCGAAGGCAAGAGCAAGCGCGTGGCGGACGCCTTGTGTCTGCCCTTCCTTCTCCAGAACGCGCGCCACGCGGTTTTGGACCGTACCCGATTGGCTAAGCAGCCAAGAGGACTGCAAAAATCCCAAGGCCTCCAGGTAGTCTCCTTGCAAGAACTTCGCCCAGCCAGTGCGAGCCCAGGCGAGTGCAACGAGGTCCATGGCGTGATATGCGGATGGTCCCGGATGATCAAACTCACCAGAGTCGAACTGGTCCCCAATATCGTCGAGTGTCTTGCGTGCCTCTTGCCAGGCCTGGTTCGGATCGATGTCGTCGCGCAGGACGGAAGCATAGACGTCAGCTCCGGTGCCTGATGAAGATCCGGTTACGCTCTTGACCAGGGCTTCCGACTTGGTCGTCTCTCCCGCTTTCGCATAAAGTCTTGCAAGAGCTATCTTCACTTCCGGATCATCCGGCGGTAAAGAATCGGCGGCTTCCAATTCTTTAATCGCCTCCCTATCCTGATTACGCTCGGCTAGGAGCAATCCGAGATTCTTCTGAGTCAACTTGTTGAATGGCGTGACCTCAAGTTGCCGCCGATAGGCAGCGACAGCTTCGTCGAACTTACCCGTTTGCTGTAGTTCTCGGGCAAGATCCTGATTGGCGCTTTTGTCGAAAGCATCAACCTCAATCTGCTTTCGGAAGGCACGAATCGCCTCATCGTGCTGACCGAGGGAAGCATACGTTCGTCCAAGATCACCCCAAGCGCCTTTCTGATTTGGATCGGCGTCGAGAGAACGCTTCAATAAGTCCGTTGCGGCGCTGAAATCCTGCCGCTGCATTGCTGAAATGCCGGCCTTGCGCAACTCTTCTGGCGTGCCAGTCACTTTCGCAGCTTCCGCCATCGCGGTGGCGGAGGCCGGCCTGATCGTGGCGGTCAAAACCTGCTGTACTTCGTTGCCCGTGGTATTTTCAAAGGACTCGTAATCGCTGCGTCGCGAAGCGGGCAACTCGTTCACCTTCAGAATGAGTTTCTTCTCCGCTTCCAGGACATTTTTGGTTAGATCGTAAGAGACGGAGTAGGTGCCATAATCACGGCTCATCTGGGCTCTGGGCACCACTTGAATCGTGTAGTTCGAGGGGAACTGAATGCGTGCATGATATAGCTCCTCCACCGTTGGCCCTACATTGAGCGGTTTCATCGGTTTCTTCCGATCCAATGGCGGCACATGGTGCACTCGCATGGGAGGCAGGATGCGAAAACTCACTCCGGAATTCGGAACGGTGAAGTAATTGTCCTTGTGGTAGTGATAGACAAGATGAAACGGCTTGCTCGTGTCCTCGACGGAATCCAGATGGACGTCCGAGACGTCTCCCTCCAATCCCCACATGCTGGAAATGCGCTTCAGGACATCGGTCCACTCTGCCTGGGAAAGATTGCGGAATGCTGCCCGCAGAGGTACGTCGCTATCGCCCTGGGCCGTGATCTCAACTGCTGAATCAAACGCGCCGGTCTGCGTAAACTTGCCATCCAGCTTGATCGAGAGCTCGTTCTTCACAGGCGAATTCGGCGGAGTCCGGTGCACGTCTCCCAATTTCCCGTCGGCAGCCAGGAGCGCCTGCTTGTTCCGGAGTTGATACAAAATCATCCCATAGGGAGCGACTTCGGCGGTTGTGTCAAGCCAAGTCAAGTCGCTTCCCAGTTCGACCGCTGTGATCTCGTGATTGAATTGGGCAGGCGAAGGGATATCGGGATCCAGAGCCCGGTAGCTGCTAATGAGCACGGGATAGCTCTGAATTCCTTCCGCGCGCAGCAGTGCTTGCAGCAGCGTGTGTTTGTCCTTGCAATCACCAAAGCCGTTTTGCAGGACTTGCGAGGCGGCATGGGGTTGAAGCCGTCCCACACCAAACGAAAGGCTCACATAGCGGACATTCCGCGCTACGTAGTCGTAGAGCCGCCGGGTCTTCTCCTGAGGTGTGGTCGCCCCGCGCGTCAGTTCTGCTGCTTTGTTGCGAACGCTCTCGTCCACAACCACGCGTTCGCCTTGCAGCTTGGCATACCATTGCGCGACGTGCTGCCAATCGACGAAGGTTGAGAGCTGGACTTCAGGCGTATAGTCTGGCTCGCTGTCTTCTTCATCGTCCTGATGTTTTCTGTCAGGATAAGAATCTCGAATCGTCCACGTGTAGATCCTGCGATCCCCCGAATCGCTAGTCTCGTATTTTCGATCTGGGCTTTTGAGCTTTACATCACGGCCCTTCGGAACGTTGATTTCAAGTTTCTCTTCATGAACTGCTACGTCTTTCAGGAACGAATGCTCATACCAAAACTCACGCGGCGCCAGAGGCGTCGTGATATGCGTCACGGTGTGGTACTCGAGGGTGTCGCCCGCCTGCAAGTTTGCTACTGAGACATGCCGCTCACGGTAATCACTATAAGTAGGCGCCTGGCGCAGCACGTCGGGAGCAAAATCCTGTGCGTTCGCAACCTGTGTTTCGATCACCTGTCCGTTGGGCTTGCGAACCCTTACGTAATCGACCTCCAAATTCTCTGTCGCTGATGAGTATCCGAGTACGAGCTGTCCTAAAGCCTGAACACCTGCCTGGCTTTGCACGCGAATGACGGCGGTAGTTTCCCGGGTCCCCGTGCCGTCGTCTTCGTAGCGGACCAGGTCGTAAATGCGATCAAAAACGAACGCTTCCTGGGAAGGATTCTTCTTGGAGTCGTCCCCTGTTTGAGCCATCGCACATACTGATGCGCTCACCGAAACTATAAGACAGGCTGACAACCACAATCGCATAGAGAGGACACTTGACATAGCACTTCCTTGACTCGAGCCTGGGACGGGCCGATTGTATAGTGAAATCTAAGGATGGTGTACAGCCTCGATGATTACTTCCCCACGAGTTGTTCCGTGAACGGGAGAAGTATGCGCAATTGATACAAGCATCGCTCTGCTACCCTCCAATAAAGAGCAATGATATGTCGAGGGCGCGGGCGAACAGCTAAAACCATCGTGGGACTGACGGTGGCTTCACCCCGCTGGAATTCAATCCGCCGCCGCTTTTGTAGACCAGGCCCAGTCCTGAAACTGCTTCCGCAAAGCGGACTTCAACAGCTTGCCCGTCGAGGTGTGCGGCAAGCTGGCTACGAAGATGAACTCATCGGGCAATTGCCATTTAGCGAACTTGCAGGCTAGAAAAGAGCGCAGTTCTTCGGAGGTGACGTGGCAGCCCTCCTTCAGCACGACTGCCGCGAGCGGCCTTTCTTGCCACTTGGGGTGCGGAGCCGCGATCACCGCTGCCTCCTGCACGGCCGGGTGGGCGACGATAGCATTCTCCACGTCGACGGAACTGATCCATTCGCCACCCGATTTGATCAGATCCTTGGTACGGTCCGTGATCTTTACGTAGCCCTCAGCGTCGATGGTCACAACGTCGCCGGTGCGAAACCAGCCGTCGTTTGTCCAGCGGTTCAATTCGTCGGGTAAGTTGTGGTAGCTGGCGGCAATGAAAGGACCGCGGATTTCCAGTTCGCCCGGCGTTTTGCCGTCCCATGGGATTTCGCCGTCATCTGCCGTGGCCCGGATTTCGATAAACGGAGATGCCAGCCCTTGCTTGGCGCGAAGCTCAAATTTTTGGTCCTCCGACCAGTCCTCCATGCCGGGCTTGAGCGTGCACACAGTGGCAATGGGAGTGGTCTCGGTCATACCCCAGGGCTGAATCACTCGCACTCCGAATTTCTCGAAGCGCCGGAACAAGCTTTCCGGAGCGGCTGAGCCTGCGACGACGACGCGAAGCCCGGCCAAGAGTTTCCAACGATCGGGTTGGCGCTCCAAAATGTCGATGACACTCAGCCAGACGGTGGGCACACCTCCGGTCAGCGTCACGCGCTCCGCGGACAAGAGATCCAATAATTTTTCTGGCTGGAGATTGGGACCGGGTAACACCAACTTGCTGCCATTCATGACGGCGGCGTGGGGCAGACCCCAGGCATTGGCATGAAACATCGACATAGCGGGCAGGATGCAATCGAATCGGGAGAGTGAGAAATTGTCGGGCAGCGAGATGGAATAAGAATGCAGAGCGATCGCGCGGTGGGAATATACGACCCCTTTCGGTTTCCCCGTCGTGCCCGAGGTGTAGCACATGGCAGCGGCGTCGTTTTCGTCGAGATCCGGGAAGACGGGGCTATTGCGATTTTCAGCCAGCAGGGTTTCGTAATTTTCGAGACCTGCGGGCACGGTTTTCCCGCTGAACGGGACCACGAAGACGCGCTCAAAATTCACTTTGCTTTTGACGTCTTCAAAAATGTGCAGTAGCACATCATCCACGATCAAGAATCGGTCTTGAGCATGATTGATGATGTACGCGAGTTCGTCCGGATGGAGGCGAAGATTCAGGGTGTGCAGCACGCCGCCTGCGCAGGGAACGCCGAAGTAAGCTTCGAGGTGAGCGTGATGGTTCCACATCAGGCTGGCGACTCGATCTCCACGCTGTAGACCCGCCGTCTGCAGAACTGCCGCAAGGGATCGTGCACGCCGGGACACTTCTCCGTACGAAGAACGGTGTATCGAGTTGTCAGGGCGGCTGGAGACGACTTCGACTTTTGGGAAGAGTGTTGCCGCCCGCTCCAGGAGCGGTCTTAGGGTGAGGGGAAACTGCATCATTGTTCCCTTCATGCGGCACCTCGTTTCAAAGATCTCGCTCTGTGGCTAAGGGCACGAGGATTCTACGCCGAACGGGCGGCTGAGTCTGACAAGATTCAGCCATGTCCGATCGGCCGGGAACTTGGCCAGGCCGGAGTGTTATTCGCATCGTAAGCCGCAACTACCACAACTGGAACACTTCGAAAAAGATTGCATTGCCGAAAGGAAATGCCATCATCAATCGCAGCAAAAAATATCAAGGAGAATGGCATGCGTCTTTCTTTGGGGATTCATTTGCGGAAGGTCGCAACTACTCTATTGCTGGCAGGAGGACTGTTCCTTTGTGCGACGAGCAACTTGCAAGCGGCACGATCCGCCTCGGTCGCTTCAGGAAAGAATGGGGTCGTCGTCGCCGGAGAGAAGAGGGCAGCGGAGATTGGGACGCAAGTGCTGGAAAAAGGCGGAAACGCCGCAGACGCAGCGACGGCAGCCCTGCTCGCCTTGAGCGTGACGAAAATTGGTTCTTTCACCATAGGCGGAGAGGCCTCGGTCATTCTCTACGATGCCCATCAGCAGAAAGCCCATGCGCTTTGGGCGCAAGGAGCTGCTCCGCTCGATCCGCAAGCGACTGCGTGGTACCTCAAGAATGGAATGCCTGGCAGCGACATCCGGACCGCGGCCGTGCCGGCGGCGGTGGATCTGTGTGTCACGTTGCTCAAGCAGTATGGGACCATCTCGTTTGAAGAAGCGGTTAAACCGACCTTGGCCCTGCTCGATGCTGGAGGCCCAACCTGGTACATCGATACCTCGGATGGAAGCAGAATTGAGACGGGCAAAAACTGGCAGGCGGATCTAGCCCGCACGCTGCGCAAGCTGGTCGAAGCGGAACAAAAAACTAAGGGAAACCGCGAGGTCCGGCTGCAAGCGGTGGCTGACAGGTTTTATCGTGGCGACATCGCGGACGAGTTGGAAGCCTGGTACATATCGCAGGGAGGGTTTCTGCGAAAACAGGATCTGGCGGCCCACCGGACCTATATCGAAGATCCGGTTTCCCTGGATTACCGCGGATATCAAGTATTGAAGTGCGGCCCCTGGACGCAGGGCCCTTTCTTGTTGGAAGGGCTCCGCTTGCTGGAAGGATTTGATCTCAAGAAAATGGGGCTGCTCTCGCCGGACTACATCCACACCGTTATTGAAGTGATGAAGCTGGCCATGGCGGATCGAGATGAGTACTATGCCGATCCACGATTTGTGGAAGTACCGATCAAAGGGCTGCTCTCTGAGGAGTACACAAAAATCCGGCGGCCGCTGATTGATCCGCATCAAGCATCACTCGAACTTCGTCCCGGCGATCCTTATCAAATGAAAGCGGTCAAGAAAGGATTGCGGTCTTTCCCAACCCAGGGGGGAACCACTACGCTTACCGTGGTGGACCGTTGGGGAAATATGGTGGCCGCTACGCCCAGCGGACTGGGCAGCACGGCCGGTCCAGCTGGGAATACCGGCATCATTCATGGCAGCCGATTGATCAGTCTTAACACTTGGCCTGGACATCCGAATTGCATTGCCCCTGGCAAGCGGCCGAGAATTACCTTGAGTCCAGCCCTGGTGCTGAAAGCGGGGAAGCCGGTGGTTGCCATTAGCGTTGCGGGAGGGGATTTGCAGGACCAGGCCGGCCTGCAGCTCATCCTCGATTCCATTGAATTTGGCATGCACGCAGCCACGGCTGTGTCGACTCCTCGCTTCGCAACCGCGCACCATATCAGCTCGTTTGGTCCGGAGGGGCCGAAGTTGGGTAGCTTGCAAGTGAATCGAGATGTTCCGGAAGAAACGGTAAAGGTGTTGGAACATCGTGGCCACAAAGTGGAACTTACTTCCGGAGAAATCGGGGGAGCCGCGATGATTTCGTGCGAGCTTGCCGCTCCGCGGGAATGCGAAGGAAGCGGATCCGCTGCTCAGAACGCTGGGAAATAGCCTCGAGCGGGAAGTGTTCGAAAGATGAATCGCGCACCGGTGAAGCTTAAAGTTCTTCCTCTCACTCCCGAGTTGTGGCCAGCGCTCGAGGACCTGTTCGGCGAGAACGGTGCCTGCAACGGCTGCTGGTGCATGTATTGGCGGATAGGCAAAGCGTATTGCAAAAGACCGCGCGCGAAGAACAAAGCGGAGTTCCACGATATCGTGAAGAAGGGGCCATCTCCGGGCTTGCTCGCCTTCCAAGGGGATATGGCGGTGGGCTGGTGCCAACTCACTCCCCGTGATGCGTTGCCCTGGCTGGATCGCACCTGGCGGCTGCGGCGAGTGGACTATGTGCCGGTGTGGTCGATCTCCTGCTTCTACATTCGCAAGGGCTATCGCAGGCAGGGCGTTACGTCCGCGCTCATCGCAGGCGCGTTGAAAGCTGCAAAACGTGCAGGTGCACCGGCTCTGGAAGCTTATCCTCTCGATGCAGACTTGACTGGCAGTTCTTCATGGACCGGTTATGCCTCAACGTTCGCCCGGGCGGGCTTCAGAGTCGTTGGTTGTCACACACCGCCTCGTCCGATCATGCGCCGCGATCTGACGACGGCGCCCAAGCGAGCTTCAGTGCGCAGTCGCGTAGCCAAGAAAGCTTAGGTCGGTCGCGAATCGCTGAATGAATGCGCTTAGAGCGACTTTTTCCGCGGAACAAAAAAACCAGGGCGACCTTGGTCGCCCTGCGCACTGCCAACTTCTGAGGTGCTAGTAGCGGAAGAGAATGCCCGTGGAGATCCGCATGTTGTTGTTGTCGCTGGCGCCGTTGGAATGCAGCGAGAGCCAGTCAAATTGGACGGCTCGCAACGCAAGGTGCTGCGAAGCCTTCACGTCGAGGCCGCCACCGAACATCATGGCGAAGCCGTTATCCGATCCAGAACCCACACCGCTGATGGAAGCGGAGGCGTGGTTGCCACCGGCCAGGAAGTGTGCGAACGGAGTGAACGTTTCGTTGTGCCGATAAGAAATCACCGGCCCGAAGGTGTAGGTGTAGTTGTTGAAGCTCACGCCGTTCTGGGTCTTGTATGCACCGCTGAAATCAGCAGCAATGCCGAACCAATTGTTCAGATTGCCGGTCAGGGACGTATTCCAGCCATTCGCGTTCACGCCGCCGTCGAAGCGGGTGTACTGATAGCCGCCAAAGATTTCCGCCTTGGGCGTATTGCCACCTTCTTGCGCGAACGCCGCCAGGGAAACCAAGCTCACCAACAGTGCCAACCCAATAAAGTTACGCATCTACTGAACTCCTAAACACTGAAATTGCACTCCTCTCCGGTCGAGGGACTCAGCGTTAGCAAAGAAACAGGCGTACCCGAGAGTGCGCCTGATGCTGAAGTCAAAGTGCTGCCTATAGTGGAATTCAGTACGGAATAGCGGGCAAGTAACTGAAGACAGAGGACAATCGGTCTTTGGTAATAGTGTCGGAAGTGCCTGCAAGATCGTACGGTTGCGTCTGCCGGTGGAGTACCGGACCGTTGGTCGGGCCGTCTCCCTCGCGGCGCCGGCGCAGGATGGGCCGGTCGCCCCAAGCCAGCTTGGCTTTCACTTCCTGGAACTCGCTGGTGTCGAGGATGTAGTCGTTGCGCGTGGGGAGAAGCTGGGCAATCTCGGACTGCGCCTTCTGGATGCGTTCCTCAGTGGGCGGGTAGTTGGAGAAGGCGTTCGTAAACTTGTTATGGAGCGGCACCTTAGCCGCAACCGGCAGAGCCTTGTTGATACGAGCGCGCATCTGGGCGTCTCGAGCCTGCAATTTTTCCAGAGCGTCAATAAAGGTCTGCGGATCGTAGCCGGCGGCGTACTGATATTCGAGGCCGAGCAGGTCGGCTTCAAATTCTGCGTCGCGGCTGAACTTCTTCAGCGTAAGAGGAGCGATCTGCCGGGTGGCGATGGCGGCGGGACCGCTGAGGTAAGTGATCGGAATCGAGAGCAGGTTCCACGCATACTTCCGGCTGACGAGGCGAGTCGTATGGCGAGCTGCAACGTGCGCAATTTCGTGAGCCATCAGGCCGGCGAGTTCCGATTCGCTGTCGACCGCCATGATCAATCCCTTGTCGACATAAAGGATGCCGCCGGGCAGGGAAAAAATTCTGAGGTCGGGTGAATCGATCACCTTCGTGGTAAGCATCACCTGCGCGTCGGAATTGCGGGCGATTTTCTGGCCGAGCCGGCTGATGTAGTCGTTGATCTCAAAGTCGGCGACAAATTTCGTGCCGCGATCGATGGTCGATGCCATCGACTCGCCAAGGGCGCGCTCTTTCTGCATGGAGTAGATATTCACGCCGTGGCCGACATCCCGCTGGCCGATGCGGTTGATGTCGTACTTGCCGGGCTTTTCGGTCTGCAGTTCAGGAGTGATCGAAGGCTGCGTTGTCGAGGTCACGGAAATCGAGGCCTCTTCGGCAGTTTTAGATGTGTGAGGTCCCGCGGCATCTGAGGCGCACATTTGCTGCGTGCAAAACAGTAAGCTGCTGGTGCAGACAGCAAGCCGCGCGTAGTGGCGAATGGGAGAAGTGAAGTATTTCATTCGTGATCCGCCGGAAATGGTTCGTAAGGTATACCTCAGCGCTGGCGGAGTGCAACAGGCGTTTACACCGCGGCTGGTTGTGAAAGGGTTTTCACATCTTGGTAAAGTTCTTGGCGTCGAAAGCCGCGAGGGACGGCCTGAGGCAACGACTTCGGATGGCACGATTCGGGGAGCAAGCGCGGCTTCAGTGCGGTGGAAAGGCAGCGAATCTGCGCCGTAAAGCCCCACTATACTCACCCCAACGCCGGGATCCGTTCTCTCGGAGGCCCTCGGCGCTCTAAAGCTCTGGTAGGGGATAGAGCACGGGGGAGTCCAAAGTGTCGCGGGGGGTGCAGGCTGGGTAGTCTGAACATGATAGCCTTGCTGCCTGATATGCCTCCCGGTACGACCAAATTCCAAACTGCACGAACTCGGAAGTTCAGGGCTAGTGAGTTGTCCGAGAACGACGAGCGCACGATTAGTCATGTTGAGGAGTTTGGCTGTTCTGTTGTCAGCGTTAAGCGGACGAATTACGGACTCGGCTGGTCGTACACCGTGGGCATCTTCGATACCAGCGGAGAACCCGAAATTATCACTGTCGGCCTGTTGCCGGAGACCGCACACTTCGCGTTAAACGAAGCTGCGAAATTGCTGCGAGCAGGGGTTTTCCTCACTACGGGACGACACCGTGATCTGATCGGGCAGGTGGATTGTGAGTTCCATCCTGTTAACCGAAAGTGGGTCGAGCACCTGATGGGATGGGCGCTCTGGTACTACGACGGCGATGACTTCCCTGTACTTCAGGCTGTCTATCCCGATCTGCAGAATCGGTTCCCGGAGGACAATAGATTTGACAAGTCGTTTGAGCAGCCTCTCATGCAGTCGGACACTCCTATGACGAGAGCCGAGAGTGATTTTTGGGCTTCAGCTGATCCGAAAAGCAGCCTATTCAATTGGAAGTTCCCAGACGATCCGCACGTGAGGGTCTTCTTGTCCGAGACGGTCAACGGCGGGACCGAACGAGTCACATACGTCTCACACGACGCTGAAGACGGTGCGTGGCAGTTTTTGGGTGACAGTATGTCCGATGGAGGTGGTCCCGTAATCTCTTGTTTTCACCACCCGATCGACCGCGATCCAAGTCTCACTGAACTGGCTGATCTTCCGCTGGGCTGGTATGCAAAGCGGGATCGAGTCGGAGAACCGTGGACTCGAAAGAAGCACTCCGAAGACGACGGGTCCGATTAGATACCCTGTCAATTGGATTAGCGTGCCCTGATACGAACTAAAAAAGGTTGCCTTCGTCGCCCCTGCTCCCTCGCGGTCGTCTTCAGGGCGCGCTCCTGTTGGCTTTGGTCCGTCATTTCTTCAATTCTTTCAGAATCTCACGCGCGGCGTTCGCGCCCGAGCCGCCTGTCAATCCTGCGCCTGGATGCGTTCCGCTTCCGCAGAGATACAGATTTGTGATCGGCGTGCGGTAGCGCGCCCAGTCTAACAATGGGCGCATGGTGAAGAACTGGTCGAGCGCCAACTCGCCGTGGAAGATCTGGCCCGACGTCAGGCCGTACGTATCTTCCATATCTTTGGGCGTGATGATCTGGCCCTCGAGTACGAGCGAAGGCAGATTGGGCGCGTACTGCGCGAGCGCGCCGACCACCGTGTCGCCGAGCGCGCCGCGTTGCGCGTTCCAGTCGCCTTTCAACTTATAAGGCGCGTATTGCATGTAGATCGACATCACGTGCTTGCCGCTTGGTGCCAAACTCGGATCGGTGAGCGAGGGGATCGTGACTTCGAGGTAGGGCTGCTTGGAGAAGTCGCCGTACTTCGATTCGTCGAAAGCGCGCTCAAGGTAGTCGATGCCGTGGCTGATCTGGATGCGGCCTTGCAGCGCCGTGGAATTGCCGTTCTTGATGGCGGTGAAGTTGGGGAGGCCGTCGAGGGCGAGGTTGACTTTTGCCACCGTTCCCATCATGCGGTAGTGCTGAAGCTTCTCGGCGAAGCCCGGGTTCAGATGCGTCGGGTCTACTAAATGGAGCAGGGTGCGCTTCGGGTCGGCGTTGGAGATAATTGCTTTCGCGGGAATATCGTCGCCGGATTTGAGAACGACGGATACCGCGACGCCATCTTTCACGCGGATCTCCGCGACTTCGGCGTTGGTGCGAATCTCGGCGCCCGCAGCTTTTGCGGCCGACGTCATCGCCTGCGTGATTGCGCCGATTCCACCTGCGGCAAAGTTGGCGGAGCCTGCCGGGTGCGCGTCGCCTGCGCCGCGAATCAGAAGCACGAGCGCGCTGCCTGCCGACCACGGTCCGAGGAAGGTTCCGAAGATGCCGCGGGCGGCGATGGTGCCGCGCAGCAGATCGGTCTCGAAGTATTCGGCGACCAGGTCGGCGACGGCCATCGGTCCCCAACGCAGCAGGCGGTAGAGATCTTTCTTGCCCAGTTTGCGGAGGGCGCGGCCGGTTTGCAGCATGCCCCAGAGGTCGGTGCGGCTGGGGCTGTCGATGTCGGGCGGCGTCATCTTGAGCGCGTCGGCAATCACGGCGCCCATCTTCCGCAACGATTCCTGCAGTTCGGGATACTTGGCGGCGTCTTTTTGCGAGAAGGCGGAAATTTCTTTCGCTGACTTTTGTGCGTCGTTGAAGAGCGTGAGGGCGCGGCCGTCGGGCGTGAGCGAGACCACGCTGGTTTCGGGGGTGATCAGCTTGAGGCCGTGTTGCTCCAGTTGCATGTCGCGGACGATGTCGGGACGGATCGGTCCGGCGGCGTGCGCGAGCGTGGAGCAGCGGAATCCGGGATGGAATTCTTCCGTAATGGCGGCGCCTCCGGCTTGCACGCGGCGTTCGAGAACGAGCGGCTTGAATCCGGCTTTCGCCAGGTAGAACGCGGTGACGAGCCCGTTGTGACCACCCCCGATGATGACGACGTCGCGCTTGTCGGCCATTACGCAGCCCCCTTGACGTCTTTGAGAATCTCGAGAGCGGAGAGGCGTCCGGGCGCGCCCATGATGCCGCCGCCGGGGTGCGTCGCCGATCCGCACATGTAGAGGTTCTTGATCGGCGTGCGGAATTGCGCCCATCCGGCGACCGGGCGCAGGAAGAACAGCTGCTCAAGCGAAAGTTCGCCCTGGAAAATGTTGCCTTCGGTAAGGCCGAACTCGCGTTCGAGGTCGAGCGGAGTGACGACCTGACGGTGCAGGATGATGTCGCGGATGTTGGGTGCGTATTCGGCGATGGTGTCGATGACCGTGTCGCCGAACTTTTCTTTCTCCGTGTCCCAGTGCAGGCCGGGCGCGAGCTTGTAGGGTGCGTACTGCACGAAGCAGGACATCACGTGCTTGCCTGGAGGCGCGACGGAGGGATCAGTCAGTGATGGAATTACAGTGTCGATGTAGGGACGGCGGGAGAAGTGTCCGTACTTGGCGTCGTCGTAGGCACGCTCCATGTACTCGACGCTGGGCGAGAACGACATCGCTCCGCGCAGATGGGCGCCTTCGCCGGGCATGCACTTGAAGTTGGGCAGGCCGTCGAGCGCGAGGTTCACTTTGCCGGAAGAGCCGCGATACTTGTAGCGGCGGATTTCGTCGAGGAAGTCGTCGGCAATGTTGCCGGGCTCGATGAAGTCGATGAAGGTGTGCTTCGGGTCGACGCTGGAGGAAACGATGTCGGCATAAATCTCGTCACCGTTGGCGAGCACGACGCCCTTCGCTTTGCCTTCCTTAATGATGATCCTTGCGGTCGGAGCTTGCGTGCGAATTTCGACTCCCGCTTCGCGGGCTGCATCGGCAATTGCGTTCGAGATCGCGCCGGTGCCGCCGCGGGCGAATCCCCAGGCGCGGAAGGCGCCGTCGATTTCTCCCATGTAGTGATGGAGCAGAACGTAGGCGGTGCCGGGCGAGCGCACGCCGAGGAACGTTCCGATTATGCCCGACGCGGACATGGTGGCCTTGAGCACGTCGGTCTCGAACCACTGGTCGAGGAAGTCGATGGCGCTCATGGTCATGAGCTGAACCTGGTTGTACTTGTCGCCGCTGGAGAGGTCCTGGAAGCGGCGGCCGATGAAGAGCAGCTTCATCAGTTCGCGCGGATTCAGCGTGGCCGGGTCGGGCGGGACCATGCCGAGGATGGGCTTCACGAATCGGCACATGGCCTGCATGGCTTTGCCGAACTCGTCGTAGGCCTCGGCGTCGGCCTTGGAGTGGCGCGCGATTTCGCGATGGGTGCGGCCGTGATCGTTAACGCGCCAGAGATAATCGCCGCTGGGCATGGGTGTGAAGGTGCCGTCGAGCGGGAGGATTTCGAGGCCATGGCGCGGGAGATCGAGGTCGCGGATGATTTCCGGGCGCAGCAGCGAGACCACATAGGAGCAGACCGAGAACTTGAAGCCCGGGTAGACCTCTTCAGTGACAGCGGCGCCGCCGAGCACGTGGCGGCGCTCGAGCACAAGAACTTTCTTGCCGGCCTTGCCAAGGTAGGCGGCATTGACGAGGCCGTTGTGCCCCCCGCCGATCACGATGACGTCGTATTTGGTAGACATTAGCTTTTAGCCTTTAGCTCTTAGCTGGTTCCGGAGCAGCTGCGAGCGGTCGTGGAACGATAGAAAAATGAAGGCGGAGAAGTGCGCAGTGTGCGCGGATCAGAGACCGCTGAGGCGAATCGACCAGGCTATAAGGGTGCGGCGCACGAAGGAAGCATTCTAGCGGAGGTGAAGGGATTTGTCTTTGGGAATTAACGTCGTAAGGAGGCTGCTCTATCGGAGCACTCAGTGTGACAGCGTAGAGTTCACCTGAATCTCAGTCGGCACCTCGACGGGTTGGCCAGAAGACATGTAAGGGCAGTATTCCCATTGCTTCACGGCAACGATGCTTGCAGGAATCAGTTCTGCCGGTCCCGAGATTGGCTTTAATTCAATTACGTGACCGTCTTTTCCGATTAAGGCACTCAATAGGACAGTACCTTCGACGTGGCTCTGCCTGGCGATTTCCGGGTATACGGGTGGAACTTTGTGCAATGCTAACCCTTGCATGACGCCCTTAGGCACGTGGACCGGTTGAACCTGGGTGGCGGTTGCGGCAACATTCTCCGCTGGTGCTTCAGGGATCGAACCTACTCGAAGCACTGGGCGGAATGGCGATTCCCAAGCACATACTCTATGTAGTTGGCGATAATGATCCCCGTCGTCGGTCTGTCCTTTTCGCTGATAAGACCTACCAGGCCCTTTGCGGTAACCTTTCTCAGCGAAAGTGCTGCATTTCCCGATTGTTCGTACCTCCTGACTTCTTGGGTTTTGCCCATCAGCACCGCAGTTTCTTCTCCAGTGAAATTCATTTTTATCGGCTTATCAGCTTTGAAGGTAATGGAGTGGTTGCTTCCGTTATCCGCCATTACATAGACGTTGACGGCACTGTTGCGAGTGCTTTGATGGTCGATAAGGTGTACAACTCCGGTCAAGAACCACGTGAAATCAAGTGAATAGAATTCGCCAGGCAGAAAAACATAAGGTGCGTTCGTGTCGATCGCCGATACAGAACTTTGTCCGTCGTATTCCGTTTTGCAAGTTAACTTTTGAGGCAGGTAGTCCCATGAAACGCTCATCGGATGATAAAAAGTTTTTGCGGCGGGATTTCGGTCCAGTTCAGCCCCGGAAAGGGGGCCAAGAGTAAGAGCGTATCCGCTCGGCATGAACTGTGCGTCAAACCGAAATATCTGAGTGATTTCTGGACTTCTCGTAGAGGACTCAACAACTTCATAAGCCCCACTATCCGTCTGCCACAGCTTCCAATGTGCTACGACCTTAGTCTCGTCGGTTTTCTGAAACGCGTAGTCGCCTTCAGCAATTAGTGCGCGATCAACTGTGAACGCGGTCTTACCGAAAGTGGCGACGAAGAGCAGCCCGACTAAAGCATTCCGAGGCATGGCCAAATGTGGGGAATCGAGGCTCTAAAGTCAACCGCTAGAATGCCCCTACCGTCTCTTCAGTGCCCCGCTGCTATAATCCGCCTTCGACATTTCACTGCGAGGGACTGCTTTGCCCATCGGAACTGCATTTCACGAGCGCACCTTTCCTCTTTGTCACAGCCTGAATTACCGGGAGTGGTCCGGTTACTACACAGTCAGCGTGTACGAGGTGCATCACGAGCACGAGTACAACGCCATCCGCAATGCTTGCGCGATGATCGATATCTCGCCGCTCTACAAGTACCTGGTCACCGGGAAAGACGCGACCAAGCTGGTGAATCGCGTGATCACGCGTGACATCAACAAGGTCAAAGTCGGGCAGGTGATTTATTGCTGCTGGTGCGATGAGGATGGCAAGGTGATTGACGACGGGACGATCTCGCGGCTCGAAGAGAACGCGTATCGCTGGACGGCGGCCGATCCGAGCCTGCGCTGGTTCAAGCAGAACGGCTTGAACATGGATGTGCAGATCGAAGACATCTCCGAGAAAGTTGCGGCGCTGGCGCTGCAGGGGCCGACTTCGGGGCAGTTGCTGAAGGTCGCGGCCGAGGCAGATATTGCGAACCTGAAATATTTCCGCGTGACGCGCGGCAAGATCAACGGCATTCCGGTGGATATCTCGCGCACTGGGTACACGGGTGACCTTGGCTATGAGATATGGGTGCCGTGGAATGACGCCGTGAAAGTGTGGGACGCGTTGATGACGAAGGGCAAGCAGTTCGACATTCATGCGGCCGGGATGCTGGCGCTGGATGTGGCGCGCGTCGAGGCCGGGCTACTGCTGATCGAGGTCGATTACTCGAGCTCGAAGAAGGCACTGATTCCGTCGCAGAAGTTTTCGCCGTACGAGCTGGGATTCGGAAAGATGGTGCATCTCGACAAGGAGAACTTTGTCGGCAAGACGGCTTTGCAGCGCGATGCGAAGAACGGCGTGCCGCGACAACTGGTCGGGCTCGAAGTGGATTGGGTGGAAGTGGAGGAGCAGCACGATAAGTATGGATTGACTCCGGCGGCACCTTCCCAGGCTTCGCGCGTGGCTGTGCCGATTTACTCCGGCGACAAACATATCGGGAAAGCCACCACAACCACGTTCTCTCCGCTGTTGAAGAAACTGATTGCATTGGCCAGCGTGGATACCGCGTACTCGAAGCCGGGGACGAAGCTGCAGATGGAGTTGACGATCGAGGCGCGCAGATTGAAGACGACTGCGACGGTCGTGAAGCTGCCCTTCTTTAGTCCGGCGCGGAAGACGGCGACGCCTGTTTAGTCGTCAGTGGCTAGTCGTCACCAAAATCCTCTCAGCGCGGGCTGAAATGCATAGGTCCTTCACTGTGCTCGGCTGGGCCTCGCTTCGTTCAGGATGACAAGAAGTGTGGTGAGCGTAGAAACCAAAAGGCACGCCTTGCGGCGTGCCTTTTCCGTGTTGGCATCCAGTGATGATTAACGCGCGGACGCGATCACGGGGACGTCGCGCGAGCGGAGTTTCGCTTCGATCTCATTTTCCAGAGAGCTCTTCGGGAACTCCCGACCGCGATTCATGCCCTGCACCCAGATCTGATACAGGAAGCACTGGTCCTTGCCGTAGCAGTGGAAGACCAGCTTGGTGGTCTTGGAGGGCGACGAAGTCTCCGCGCGGTTTGGCGTTACCAGCTTGACGGACTTTTTGTCGTTGCTCTGAATCAGTAGCGTGTTGCCGCTGCCGACCGTCGAAATGTCGTACTCGCCGGCAGGCATGGTGGTACGGTTCACGGTGAAGTTGAACGGTACATTGGCTTGAACCCGGTTCTGTGCCAGTGCCGATCCCGCCACGATCA
>Ga0207665_10001290_pt1 | contig 16939 bp, 16 predicted proteins | sample LARL112metaG_FD_184351 | JGI IMG/M metagenome (GOLD analysis project Ga0207665, IMG submission 184351) | Corn, switchgrass and miscanthus rhizosphere microbial communities from Kellogg Biological Station, Michigan, USA - LAR L11-2 metaG... | ecosystem: Host-associated > Plants > Roots >...
CTGAAGGACGCGGGGTTCATCTCGTTCGTCGCCACATTCGACGCTGACGGGAACTTCCTCAGTGAGCAGGTGATCGAGCACGGGCCGCACCCGTTCGCGGGCGACTTCACGGTGTTCTGCGAAGCGATCGCGTCCGCGATCGGGTAGTTCGGAGGATCTTTGCCAGGGGCGGGTCGCAGCGTGCCGCGTCTTAGGGTGGTTCCCCTGGTTGAGCGTTGAACCGCGCGCGCCCCGCCGTGGCCACGCAGCGGGGCGGCGTTCGCCGACCAGCCGAAGACTCGCGCGAACTCGGCGACGACCGCGGCGGAATCAGCCGACACCCGAGGCTTCTCCTCGGCGACGGCGGCCTGATCGTTCGCCAACCACAAACCGGGCTTCCAGCCCGGCGGGTCGGTGGTCATGCGCTCATCTCCTCGAGGGGGCAGAGGCGGACACCCGTCGACCCATGGAGTACGCGCGCGTAGCGGTCAGCTTATGGGGTGGTTTGGCGGCCCCTAAGGTACAGACGTGTTCGAGCAAGGCGAGGACAGTGCGCTCCTACCGAGCCCTCGCAGGGGCAGCAGCCGTTGTCGACGTGTTCGTGTACGTGGTGGTCCTCAACCTGTTCGTGGAGTATTTCCCGAAGGTGATCAGCGAGACCTTCACCCTGTCTCTGCTCACTGCCGTCTTGTTGAAGGCGGTCCTCGAGGTCGTCGTCGTCGCCAAGAACAGAGTCAAGGCTCGGTTCCGGCAAGCCTCGACGCCGGTTGGTAAGGCAGCGGCGGCAGTGTTGCTCTGGGTGGTGCTGGTGGGGAGCAAGTTCGTTGTCCTGGAAGCTGTCGACCTCGTTTTCGGGACCCGGGTGAGCCTCGGCGGGTTCGTGCCCGTGACCCTGCTGATTCTTGTGCTGCTCGTATCTCGACTCGGCGTTCGTCGCCTGCTTCACGGGCGGGCGGTCGGCGGTCATCGGTCGGCTCCTTGAGGGTCGGTCACTGCAAAGTTCGGCGATGCCGCCGCGTAAGTAGCGGTGACCGTCGGGTGTGGGTGGCGTAGGTGTCGGGCAGAACTCCCACACCCGGAACCGTTCGAGCTCGCGGTCTTCGCACCGGTCGGTTTCATCTTCACGTGCGCGGCGAAGCGAGTCGTGGGATGTGCTCTTCCCGCCGGGTCAGGTCTTTGGCGGCGGATTAGCGCCTACGACCAGCGTGCCTGTGGCGACGGGCCGCCCTCCGTCGGACCGGCCGGCCATTGGGTCTCATTGTCGAGTGCCTTGATCAGCCGGATGGCGAGCTGGGTTAGCACTACGGCGATGATCGGCGCGACGATAGCCGAGATGGGGATGCGGGTCGGGCTGGTGCCGGACACCCACTCCGGGCCGGCCACAGCCAGGATCATGCAGATAGTCCAGATCGTGGTGACGGCGATGGCGAGCAGTCGGGCGGAGTCGGCAACCCCGGGCGAACGACGGCGGCGAAGTATCGCGACGGCGACGTTACGGGAGGCGAGTACGCCCCAGATCCATGCCAAGATCGCGGCGAGGGGGACGTGATCTTGGGTCGTGCCGGTCACAAGATCTGGAGCGTAAACACTGATGAGAGTGACTGCGATCCAGATCGCCGCAATCGCTAGGCCAGTCCACGCGGCCACCCAGTTGCGTTTTTCCGCCGGTGATGCAACTGGCCGTTCTGCCCGGTCAGATGTCGGAGATAGAAATGGACCGCTCATCGCAAATAGGCGTACCCAAATCGGCGGGATGTGTAACCCAAGAGCTCATGTCCCGTCTGGATCGACGAGGCCGAGTCGGCGCCGATCCGGGACACCACGCGGGCCGACCGTCATGGATTGGTCGACGATCTACGGCGAGACATTCTCGCCGCCCTGCGCGAACGACGCGGAATTCGTGGGCCGGTCCGCTACTCGGGTCGCTGGCCTCGAGGCGGTGGCACGGAACGCCGCGACGCGTTATTTCCACCGGAAGTGGACGAACACCCGCCCAGAGTTGTGCGGATCCTTCTCCACTCGGTGGTAAATGATCTTGACGTCCTTACGGTCGAGAAAGCGAAGTACCCGCTTTCTCAGCTGTCCCGCGCCCTTTCCGGGGATGATCTCGACGAGCGATGCCTTCTTGGCAACGGCCTCGTCCATGATCGAGCGAAGCGCGCGGTCGATTTCGTCACCGCGGTCATAGATGTCGTGCAGGTCAAGCTTGAGCTTCACCAAGCCATCGTGGTGCTCCAGAGCGACGAGCGCGAATCTTGGTCAGCGCACGGGACCCTGCCGACGGCCCGGACGGGAGGGCGATTTCATCGGTTCGTGTCCGCGGTGATGTGCTCGAACGGCCCGGCCTGGATGCGCGTGCGCCCGTTCGCCCACGGCTCATTCAGCTCGTCGACGTCCAGGGCGGCCACTGTCGCTGAGGCGATCGAAGGCTGCGCCGACCAGTTCCAGGAACAGGCCTTCTTGGTCCCGATTCGCGAACTCTCCGGCGCCAATCCTTACTAACCACCTACTTATATCGTGATGCGGTGAGCGAAGACACCTGGGCCGGCTTGGCTGACCAATTCGCCGATGAGGCTTATGCCTCAGTGAAGGGGTACGTGCGAACGTACGTGTTGCACCAGCAGCTGCTGGAGCATTTACCCGCGCCTCCAGCGCCAGTGCTCGATGTCGGTGGCGGTGCGGGCCATCAATTGTTTCCACTGGCCCAGGCCGGTTACGAGGTGACGTTGCTTGATCCGTCGCCGGCGATGCTGGACAAAGCTGGACAGCGATTGCAGCGGTTGCCTGATGAGGTCCAGCGACGGGTGACGCTCGTACAGGCCGACGGTGAGCACGCCGACGAGGCGGTGCATGGTCGACGCTTCGCGGCCGTGTTATGTCACGGCGTGCTCGGGTACCTCGATCAGCCCGAGCCGGTGGTCAACCAGCTTTGCCGGTGCGCTGCTGCAGGCGGTGTCGTCTCGATCATGGCGGGCAACGCCAAGGCGGCGGCGGTGCGCCCGGCGTTGGAACGCCGGTGGGACGCCGCCTTGGCGTCGTTTGACGCCAGGAGCGAGATTGGGGTATTGGGCGTGCCAACCCGAGCCGACACGGTGGAGCAGCTGAGCGAGCTCATTCGGCGTGACGGGGTGGAACCACTGCGCTGGTATGGGGTATGGCTGTTTGTCGACTGGCTCGATTTCAGTGGAGTCAAGTTGGACCCGAGCGATTCACAGCAGCTAGCGGCGGCAGCCGCGGTCGAACTCGAAGCCAGCCGACGAGATCCCTACCGTCAACTCAGTCGCATCTTTCATCTCGTCGGACGGAAAGGTCTGAGCTGACGGGACAATCCACACCAAGCGCTGAAGTCAGCCCCGCCGCCATTTGGGGTGTGCGATCCGGCTGAGCCACCCCACGGGGGGACCTTGTGTGGCCTCCCTTGCTAGTGCGCGTCGGCGTGGCTCTCATCCAAGGACACAGTGTTTCAGGTGTCGCACCCGGCTCGGATGGGTAGACCATCAGCATGGCTAAAAGTAATCCACTCGAGGGCAAGAAGATTGCGTTCCTCGTCGCGAACGAGGGCATCGAACAGGTCGAGTTGACTGGACCGTGGCAGGCTGTGCAAGAGGCGGGCGGGACACCGGTACTCATCGCCCCGGAACCGGGCTCGGCGCAGGCGTTCAACCATCTCGATAGAGCCGACAAGTTTCCTGTCGACATGACAACCGAGTCGGCTGACCACACCCAATTCGCCGGCGTCGTCCTACCGGGCGGGGTCGCCAATCCGGACGCACTGCGGACGGACGGCGCAGCAGTCAAGTTCGTCACCGATGCTGCCGCAGCCGGGACTCCGATCGCGGCAATCTGTCACGGTCCATGGACCTTGATCGAGGCCGGTCTCGTCGCGGGCAAAACCCTGACGAGCTGGCCGAGCCTGAAGACCGATATCCGAAACGCCGGCGGACATTGGCAGGACGAACCGGTCGTTGCGAGTAGAGAGCGCGGCTGGACGTTGATTACCAGCCGCAAACCGGCCGACCTCGACGCGTTCAACACGGCATTCGTCGAAGCCTTCGCCGAGTGACCCCGGTCGATGGCATAGATCAGCGCTATGCGGCTCGCTGAATGGGCATTCTCCGATGATCTTGGACTTACTGCTGACAGCTCGACAAGCCCAAGATCATCGGCTCCGCGCACCCGGTGGAGATTGTTATCCGGTCAGCTGTGCCTTTATCGTGGCGATGTCGTAGTAGACGGCTTCTTGCCACAGGTCCGCGCCATCGAAGCGAAATACCGCGCACATGTGGTAGGTGACACGCCGGCCCGTGGCCGGAATTCCGTCGAAGTCGGCCGTGTGTGTCGATGCCAGGCGTAGCTCGGTGATAACTGCGTCCTCAGCGTGGTGAAGCCGCAGTATCTCAATCTTGAGGTCGCTCATTGCGGCCAGGCCGGCGGTGAGCATGGCGCCCACTGCGTGGTCGCCGATTAGATCGCCGCCGAGAGTGTCACCGGAATAGCTCACCCGGCCGGGTGCGAATGTTCGGAGGACTGCGGCGACATCACCGTCTTCCTCTGCGGCGATGTGACGTTGGACGACTTGTTCGCGTATCGATCGTAGGTGGGACGTGTCCGTCACGGTGACCTCGCATTGGTGGTCAGGAACGCGGCTCGCGCGCTGCACTGGAATTCGATTGTGGCTAGAGCACGTCTCCGGAGTGGCACGTCTACAGAAGCTCAACTACGCCGATGGCATCGAATCGCTTCGCGACGCGCTGGTCTCCTAGGACTTCGATCACCACCCGCGTATCGATGTCGTGGGCGCCGGCGTCGCCGAATCGTCGGTGCCGGATCTTCACCAGGCGACCCACGACGAATGTGTCGTCGTCGTGGTCGATCCGTACGATCCTACTGAGGTTGTCTGCGGTGAGTTCGGCGGCGCGGATCTGCATGCGGTTTGTCCCTTTCGGTGGAATCGGAAGGATGGGTGCAGGTGATCGAAACACACGGTTGTTTGACCTTGTCGGGCGAGGTCACGGGGACCATGCTTGTCTCCGGCAAGCAACGGGTACAGCGAAGGGGAGAGGCAAATGGATTTCTCAGCACCGCTCGACGATCTCCAGAAGCGCGCCGCGGAGGCGAAAGCATCGGTCCAGGCTGCGGCCACAGAATCGCGCGACAAGCTCCGGCAGCGCATCGACCAAGCTCAGGCTGACGTCGACCGGGCAACGAAAAACGCAAAGCAGCAGGCCTCAGAAACGGCTGACCGCGCTCGAAGCAAGTGGGCCCAGATGAGGGCCGATGCGTCAGCCAAGATGGATGACGTCAAGGCAAAGATCGACAAGCGTACGGATGAGATCGACGCCACGCGGGCCATGCAGGACGCGGCCGATGCCGAGGCGGAGGCCATGGACGCCCTCGACTACGCCAGTTGGGCCATCGAGAACGCACGATTGGAAACGCTGGACGCGATCGATGCCCGTGCGTACGCCGAGGAGCGCGCCAAGTCCGCCGGCCTGTAGCGGCATTCATCGGGAACAGGCTCGTCACCCAAAGTTCGGAAATCGTTCATCGTCCGAGCATTGCTGATGCGTGTCATCCGGCGTCACACACCGGACGCGGCCCTCGGGGAGGCGGGCCTGGCCGACCCGGGGCCGACCAATGAGCTTCGGCGCCACTGGTAAAGAACGGCGTCACCCCTGCCTCTTTTTAATCGAGTAGCTAGGTCTCGTCTCAGTGGGGAACGTCGTCGAGACTGCGACTCGTCCATTCGCGACTGCGCAACAGTGCCGCGGTCAAGCTCACTGTTACGGTGGCATTCGAGCATCTGGCAATTGACGTCGCGGGGCACCGAGCTGGCCTGCCTAAGGAGCCACCATGTCGGTCCTTCCGGATCTCGCCGCGGCCCTCGCGTCGGGGACGGTTGAGGTCATCGATCTCACCGCGCAGTTGTCGAGCAGCACGCCGACCCTGAAGCTTCCGCCGCAGTTCGGCCAGACGGCGACGTTCGAGTTCGAGCAGATCAGCAATTATGACGACCGGGGTCCGGCGTGGTATTGGAACAACTTCCGTACCGGCGAGCACACCGGCACACATTTCGACGCCCCGTGCCACTGGATTACCGGCAAGGGCGGCGAGGACGTCGCATCCGTTTCCCCGCAGCGGCTCGTCGGGCCCGCAGCGGTGCTGGACTTCTCGGCGCAGGCAACAGAGAACCCTGACTTCCTGCTCGAGGTAGCTCACATCCGCGCCTGGGAGCGCGAGCACGGCCCGTTGCCGGAAGGCGGCTGGCTGCTGTACCGCACCGGATGGGATGCCCGGTCGCACCTGCAGGACGCATTCCTCAACGCCGACGAGAACGGTCCGCACACCCCCGGCGTCTCGATTGACTGCGCGAGGTGGCTGGCCGACGAGTCACCCGTCGTCGGACTGGGCGTGGAAACCGTGGGCACCGATGCCGGCGCCGCAGCCGGGTTCGATCCGAGCTTCCCCTGTCATACGTATATGCACGGTGCCGGCAAGTACGGGCTGACCCAGCTGCAAAATCTCGCGCTGCTGCCACCGACCGGCGTGATCCTCATCGCGTGTCCCTTGAAGATCCTCGGCGGCTCAGGCAGCCCGGCTCGCGTGGTGGCACTGGTCGAACGTTGATGTCCGCGGCGGAAGCGGTCGGGATCACCCTGGCCGGACTGGGGATTCGCCGCGTCTTCGGTGTGGTCGGCTCGGGCAACTTCCACGTGACGAATGCCCTGGTCTCAGGCGGCGCTCGTTTCGTCGCCGCAAGGCATGAAGGCGGGGCGGCGACAATGGCCGACGCCTACTCGCGGATGAGCGGCACGGTAGCCGCAGTCACCGTGCACCAGGGTTGCGGCCTCACCAACGCTATGACCGGCATCGCGGAGGCGGCGAAGAGCCGCACACCGTTGCTCGTGCTCGCCGCCGAGGTCACGGAAAAGCGCTCGAACTTCTATGTCGACCAGGACGGTTTGGCCGATTCCGTCGGTGCAATCACTATGCGGGTCGAGGCCGCCGAAGACGCCGTCGCCACTGCCACCCGCGCATATCACCTGGCGCGCGACGATCGGCGCACCGTCGTGCTGAACCTGCCGCTCGCCGTCCAGGCCGCGAAGACCGTCGAGCCGACGACGGTGTCAGCGCAGCCGGGCCGGCCACAGCCGGCACCCGACACCGCTGGACTGGCCCAGCTCGTCGACGCGCTGACCCACGCGCAGCGCCCGGTATTCGTCGCCGGGCGCGGCGCGCGTGCCCTCGGAGCGCGCGAGGCGCTGCTCGAACTCGGCGAGGTGTGCGGGGCGTTGCTCGCGACGAGTGCTGTCGCGAAAGGGCTCTTCCACGGCAGCCCCTGGTCGCTCGACGTCTCGGGCGGGTTCGCTTCGCCGCTCGCTGCGCAGCTGATCCGCGACGCCGACCTGATCGTAGGCTGGGGCTGCGCGCTGAACATGTGGACGACCCGGCACGGTCACCTCATCGGGCCGCAGGCGACGGTCGGGCAAGTTGACCTGGATCCCGACGCGCTCGGCGCGCATCGGACGATTCAGTTCGGGGTGATCGGCGGGGTCACGCCGACCGCACAAGCTGCAACTGCGGCGATAGCCGATGCACAGATCGGTTACCGAAGCGAGCGAATTCGCAAAGAGGTTGAGCAGCGCATCCGATGGCGCGACGTCGATTACCACGACACGTCGACAGCCGATCGCATTGATCCACGGACGTTGACTATCGCGCTCGACGACATGCTGCCCGACGAGCGAGTCATCGGCGTCGATTCGGGCAACTTCATGGGCTACCCGAGCATGTTCCTGTCTGTGCCGGACGAATACGGCTTCTGCTTCACCCAGGCGTTCCAGTCGATCGGGCTCGGCCTCGCGACGGCGATCGGCGCGGCGCTGGCTCAGCCGGACCGCTTGCCGATCGCCGCGCTCGGCGACGGCGGCGCGCTGATGAGCGCCGCCGAGCTGGACACCGTCCGCCGCCTCGGCCTGCCGATGATCGTGGTCGTCTACAACGACGACGCTTACGGCGCCGAGGTCCACCATTTCGGTCCGTCCGGCGTCGACCTGTCGACGGTGCGCTTTCCGCCCACCGATATCGCCGCGATTGCGCGCGGTTTCGGTTTCGACGCCGTAAGCGTCACCCGTCCGGCCGATCTCGCTGCCGTCCAGACATGGCTCGACGGCGCCCGAGAGCGTCCCTTGCTCATCGACGCCAAGGTCACGGCCGACCATGCATCGTGGTGGCTCGAGGAAGCCTTCCGTGGTCACTGACCGGCGAATTGCTCGACTTGACCGTGATCTTGGACTTGTCGCTCTAGGGCGACGATTAGTCCAAGATCATCGCCGGTTGTATCCCATGCGAGTCATCCTTCCGGAATCGTGGACGACTCGTGGCGCTCGTTCCATATTCGGCCGAAGACAGCGCCGAGATGGATACATACGCCGAACCCGATGAGGTACGACAGCAATGCTGTGACGACGCCCACCGGGCCGTAATTCTCGTTGCCGGAGACGATTGATGACGAAAGCACCAGTGCGGAAAAGATGCTTAGCCCGGTCAGACAAAGCCCGGTGGCAATCCCGCCTGGGAGCGCGGCCCGCCACGCGATCTTGCCCAGCAATAGGAGATACGGAGAGAAAGTCCAGAAGACGACCGCACAGCCGAATTGGATGACGAGGATAAGAACGTGCGCTCCGAACGAGCCGACCTGACGGCCGATTAGCACTTGGACCGTGAGATAAGCGAGGAATCCGGCGAGCCAGAGCGCCTGAGCGGCCAGCAGCTTCGGGGCCGCCTGCGATGGTTGTTCGTCATAAACCCTGCGGTACCAGCTTTGCAGGGTAGCCGAGATTCCGAAGGCCCCGAACACCAACCAGACAACGCCGAACACACTGAGGGTGGTCACGGCCGCCTGCCCGGACGACATGAGCCCGTCCACCGCAGTGGCCGCTTGCCGGTTCAGACCCATTCGGATGATGATGCTTCGCCTGACGTCCCGTCCGGCGGCCGCGGAAATAACGATCAGAAACGGCAAGAAGCACATCAGGAGAAGCGCGGCAAGCATAAGAGAGCTATTGATGAAATCGACTGCGCTGAGCCGGGTCCAGAACGTGCCCGCGGCGCTGGCTTTCACTCGCGCCGCGGTCGCTGTGGCCTTGTGGTGCAGTGTTGCGGATGATCGCTGCGGCGGTTGTCCGTGATCCGGCACGTTCGAATCCTCCGCGTCATTAGGAGTGGGTAGCCGCCCCCGGTCGGCTCGGTGAGTTCTTGCCACGCACGTTGTGAGAACCCGTCGGAATTCACCGATGCACTCGGCTGGGGCTAGTGGGTAGGAGTGCCGCCGGCGAGGGCTGCCTCCTCCTGTTGGCTGACGCGGGCGAGATGAGCCGAGCCTTCGATGTCGAGGTTGGGCATGATCCGGTCGAGCCATCTGGGAATCCACCAGGCGTGGCGGCCGAGGAGAGACATGACGGCAGGGACGAGGATCATCCGGATAATGCTGGCGTCGATGAGAACGGCGGCGGCCATGCCGATCGCGAGCATTTTCACGGTGGGGTCGGGGTCGAGGACGAAGCTGGTGAACACCACGATCATGATCGCGGCGGCAGTGGTGATGACGCGGGCCGTGCTGCCGATGCCGATGGCGACGCTGCGGTGAGCGTCTCCAGTCTTGGTCCAGGCCTCGTGTACCCGTGAGATCAGGAACACCTCATAGTCCATCGAGAGTCCGAACACGATGGCGAACATCAGCATGGGGACGAAGGCCGGGATGGGAAGTTTTTCGTGGATGTTTATCAGGGAGGAGCCCCAGCCCCATTGGAAGATGGCGACGACAACGCCGTAGGCGGCGGCGACGGACAGCAGGTTCAATATCGCGGCCTTGGTCGCGATGACGATGGAGCGGAAGGCGACCGTCAGCAGAACGAAGGCAAGCAGGACGACGGTGAGGATGAGCCAAGGCATGCGTTTGGCGATCTTCGCGGTGAAGTCGATATAGCCGGCGGTGGTGCCGACGACGTAGGTCTTGGCGGGGACGGTGGGCAGGACCGAGTCGCGGAGATCGTTAGCCAGTTTGGTGGTGGCGGCGTCTTGCGGTGAGGTGGTGGGGACGACGTTGATCACCGCCGTGGTGTTGGCACTGTTCACCGACGGTGGCGCGACGGCGGCCACGCCCGGGGTCTTGCTCAGGGTGCTTTGCGTGTTCGCCAGCAGCGTCTGGTTGGCCTGCGGGCTGTTGCCGGAGGGCAACTGGACGACGACGGTGAGGGGCCCGTTGGCGCCGGGCCCGAAGTTGGTGGCGATGAGGTCGTAGGCGCGGCGGATGCTTTCGGATGTCGGGTTGGTGCCCGCGTCGAGTTGCCCGAGTCGCAGCGAGAACAGCGGGATGGCGAGCACGACTAGCACACCGGTGGCGGCGATGGCCCAGGGCCAGGGCCGGTTGCTGACCTTGCGGCCCCAACGGGCGAAGGCGCTGTTTTCATGGGCCTCGTCACTCGCGGCAGTCAGCTTGGCGAGCCGCGCCGCGGCGGTCGCCTCGTCGAGGTTGCCGCGGGTGGCGCGTTTGGCCGCCCTTCGGTCTTTGATGGCGCGGACGTTTTGTTTGGCCACGCCCATGAATGCGGGCATCAACGTCAACGCGGCCAGCATCGCGACCGCTACCACGATCGCCGAGGCGAGTCCCATCGCACCGACGAACGGAACCCCGGAGACGTACAGGCCGAGGATGGAGACGACCACGGTGCTGCCGGCGACCACGATCGCTGCCCCGGAGGTAGCAGTCGCGCGGCCGGCCGACTTGATCACGGGTACGCCGTGGTCGAGCTGTTCGCGGTGCCGGGCCATGAGGAACAAGCCGTAGTCGATGGCCACCCCGAGCCCGAGCAGGGTCGCGACCGTTGGGGCGGTGGTGGGGAAGGTGATCGCGGCGGCCAGCAAGCCGACCAGGGCCAGGCCGGCGAACACGCTGAATAGCGCCGACAACAACGGCATCACGGCGGCCACGACCGAGCCGAACATGAACAGCAGCAACACCAGCGCGCAGGACAAGCCGATGATCTCCGATGTCTTGTCGTCGGTGGTCTGCCCGATCTGCCCAGCCCCGCCGCCGTACTCGACTTGCAGGCCTGCCGTCCGGGCCGGCGCGACCGCGTTATCGAGCTGATGGAGATAAGCGGTGTCCAATGACGGCGGCACCACATCCCACGACACGTTCCCGTACGCGGTCGTGCCGTTCTTGGCCACCTGGGGCGAGTTCGGCACCGCGAACGGGCTGACCGCGTTGAGCACGTGCGGCAGCTTCGCCACATTTGCCATCGCGGTGTTCACGGCGTTGGTCTGCGTAGCTACGCTCCCGGTCGGCGCGTGGAAGACGATCTGCCCGGCGTAGCCGCCCTGGGCCGGGAACTCCTTCTTCAGTACCGAAAGTCCTTGCGCTGACTCGCTTCCGGTGACCGTGTAGTTGTTCTCGAAGTGACCACCGAACACGCTGCGCAGCCCGATCAGCGCGCCCAGGATGATCACCCAAGCGACGATGACCTGCCAATGCCGCTTGGCGCACCAACGGCCAACAGTGTCGAGGAACGCGTTCATGATCCACTCCTGTCAGGTACGGCTTCGTCGGTCATCGACTCGACGCACCGTCACCATTCTGGGTATTTCCGTCTGACACGCAGCGACTAGATCGATGACATTGTCGCAACGACGATGATCTGCAGCGCACCGAAAATCCCTAGGGTCAGTCCCTAGTCTTCGGCCGGCTCGCGTGATTTGCCGGATGGACGTCATTTGGTCACGCCCGTGGCCGCAATCTCGGGGGAAAGGCGGCGTGGCGGAGGACGGCGACGCATCCGCCGAATCAGCACCCAGGAGTACTTCACGACGACCGCGGCCAACAGGATCAGCTGCGCCCACCGGAACCACTCCGGGGCGAAGTCCAGTGCCACGAACGGATGTGGATGCGCCTGCGCGTAGGTCAGCGCGGTTGCCGCGTTGACGACGCCGTGACCAAGTACGTCGACCCCGCTCACTGGTTGCGCGGTGCGCAGTATCGCCGCTTGCGTAGCCGCCGCGGTCGCTCCATGTGCACGTAACAGTGCCGCAACGCCACTGACGAACGGAGTAGCCATGGAGGTGCCGTCGAGTTGGCCGGTACCGTCGGTTCCGTTCGGAAACAGCGTGGTCGGATACGAGGGAGCCGTCGACCAGATTCCGACGCCAGGCGCCGCGACCTCAGCCGGGCCCCCCCAGTTGGTGAACGATGCTGGGTGCTGATTCTCGTCGACCGCGGCAACGGTTATGACTGGCACTCCGGACTTATAGACCTGCAAGTGCTGGTGCTCGTTGCCGGCGGCACCCACCACGACTGCACCCTTCGCGTAGGCGTACTTGGCGGCGTCGTTGAGGGCACCCTCCTTTTGAACCTGCGCGACGAGGCCGGCTTGGTCGATCGATAGATTCACCACATCGGCGCCGTGGTCCGCCGCCCATCGAACCCCGTTCGCGATAGTGGCGACGGCGGCGCCACCCTGCGAGTCCAGCACCTTGACCGGCATGATCCGGACATCCGGCGCGGCTTGCGCAACGATGCCCGCCACGTGGGTGCCGTGTCCTAAGCCATCTTTGGTCGACCCTGTCCCGTCGGCGAAGTCATGGCCGGCGACAAGCCGCGGAGCGAGGAAAGAATTCGAAGGATCGACCCCGCTGTCGACGACGGCCACCGTGACTCCACCGCCCGTGCTCGACTGCCAGGCCGCCGGCAGGTTGAGCAGAGCGACCCCATAGTCCTCGCCGGCGAACGGCGACGTTGGTTGCGCGGCAGCGCTGGCCACCACACTGGCAACGAGCGCGACCGCAACACCCGCGACGCTACCTACCTGCACCAGCGCGCGCTGCCAACCGGATCGCGTCAGCCGGCCCTTGGCAGCGAGGTTCGCCCGCCGACGCGCGATTCGCTGCTCCATTCGGCCGCCGACAGGCCGTAGCAGGAGATAGACGAGCGCCCCGAGCGGCAGCAGCACGGCCACGATCACCGCGGTGACCAAGCGGCGCCACCACGGCAAATCGCGCCGAATAGCGATGTCGAACAGTACGGCGAGATGCGCCAGCGCAATCGTGACGGCGGCGAGCGCTGGTGGCACTCGAGTCATCAGCAAGAACATGGGGGACACCTCGCGGGCCGGCCCGCTGTCTCGCGGGCGGTCAACTCGAAAGTCTGGATGCAATCGTCGCCCACGTCCCTAGGGACAGTCCCTAGGGTGGTGGTCCGGGATGGCCTGGCCCAGAGCGACCGCTGTTGGTGATCGGCCTTCGAAGAGGCATTGGCGGGATGAGTCAGTTGCCGGATCGGACGGGAGCCATGCGGGTTGCGGCGAGCTCGGATGCCAGCGCGCGGCGGTTGGAGATACCCAGCTTGAGATAGACATTGGTGAGGTGGAATTCGACCGCCTTACGACTCACGTACAGGCGAGCAGCGGTTTCGGCATTCGACAAACCGCTCGCGACCAGATGCGCCACCTGTCGTTCTCGCTCGCTCAGCTCGCTGGGCCGGTACCGCCAGTCAGTTGACCGGCCCCGTTGCTTGAGGATCTGTTGGCAGCGCTCCGCCCACGGCCGGGCGCCGAGTGCCATAAAGGTGCTGTACGCCCGCTGCAGGGCCGCCTGCCCGCCACCATCAGGGCGGCTGGCTAACAACAGCGTCCCGCGCGCGAGGTCGACCCGGCTGCGGAGAAATGCCTGAGTTGTCGGCACTGCGTCGACGAGCGGTGTGAGGATGCGGCGCGCCGCGGCCAGGTCTGACCGGGCGAGTGCAGCTTCCGCGCGGACCAGTTGTGCCTGCAGGGCAACCGAAGATCGCCCGGCAGCGACCGTTGCGGCGAGCCGGTCAGCCTCGTCAGCCCGGCCAATGCTCAGGAGAGCGTCGGCGCGCCACACTCGCGCCTCGTCCCGGCGGAAAGGGGACTCGTCGCTGATCAGGTCCAGCGCGTCGATCGTGGCCTGGGGGTCTCCGTGGGCACGAGCCAAGCTGGCTGCCGCGGTGGCCGCGTAGAAGCGGTTGGCCGGAGATGGAATGAAGTCTGACCATAGGCGGGCCGTCTTGACCGAGCTGTCGGCTTCGGCCCAGTTGCCGCGTTCGGCGTGAACTCGACCGGCGACCGCGTGCGTGACGCACATAGCCCCGCCGCGGTTCTCCGCCTCGGCGACGGTGACAGCCAGACCAGCATGGACGGCAGCGTCGTCCCAGGAGCCGTGACTCAACTCGGCTTCCGCCAGCAGCGCGAGGACAACGGGGGCGAACCCAGTGAGCGAATGTCCGCGACGCATCGCGATTTCAGCAGCTTGCAGATCCTCTAGCGCCTCGACCTCGTCTCCGGAGAAGAGGCGGAGGGTTCCGCGGGCCGCAATGAGCAATGTCTGGTCCGGATCGAGCAAAGTCGCTGCCGAGGGCAGGTCGGCGAGCCGGGCCAACCCCTCCGATGACCGCCCTACTAGTCCGAGACAGATCGCACCCAGCGCCCGGGCCTGGCGTCGCCACTCCGGCTGTGCGGCCGGGTTCGCCAGCACATCGTCCGCTTCCTCGACGCCGCCGGTACCGGCGATGCTCTTGACCACAGCGGCAAGCAGACTGGCACCGGCCAGGACCCGGGCATCGCCCAGCGCGACAGCTTCGTCGCTCGCCGAGGCCAACAGCTGCACTGCTTCCTGAAACTGGCCGCCAAACGCTGCCAAGCCGGCCAGGATCGTGCTTCGCCGCGGTCCCGGATGGCAGGCCTGAACCCGGGGAGCCAAGGCGGCCGCCCGGACCATGTCACCGCTCGTCAGCAGCAAGCCCACGCCGGTCAGAAAGCGCCGCTCCGAGGCCTCGGTCCCCGGCTGGGCGTCGGCCGCTGCCAGCAGCCGATCGGCCGCCAGAGCGGTATCGCCAGCCGCTTCCAGCCGTGCCGCTGACCGTTCCAGATCGTCGGCCAACGCGTCGTCCGGACCTGCGGCGGCGGCTACCCGGTGGCGCAGCGCCGCGTCGCCCTGCACCACCTCCAGCGCGGCCCGATGGACGGCCTGTCGCCGCGTGGGGCCGACACCCTCGAGCGCCGCGCTGGCCAATAGCGGATGCGGAAAGGCCAGCCGCCGACCCTCTGGACCGGTCCGCTCCTCTAGCAGGCCGGCGGCCACGGCCTCTTCGACGGCAGCAGGCGTGTCGGCCACTCGGCTGACAGCTGCCACCGTGGTCAGGGAGGTAGGTGCGTCGAGGGCGGCGATGGCCACGACGACGTCTTGTGCCTGCGCCGACAGCGGGCGTAGCCGGGCAAGAACAGTCTCGGCCAGTGATCGTGGTATCGCCAGCGGTGCGGTGGTGGACACCAACTGCTGCCAGGTTGAGTGCTCCAGGACCAGCCGAGTATGCAAGGGGTGCCCCGCAGTCTCTTCGTGCAGACGGCGCGCGGCGGCAGGAGGCAGCGCCCGACCGCGCACGGCGAGGGCGAAGTCGCCGGTCTCCCTGACACTCAACGGCCCAAGCTGCACGGTGCGTCCGAGGCTTGGCACTTCGGCCAGCCTGGTCCAGGCGAGGTCAACCGGTCGGCTGCCTCCCCGTGTCGTGACCACGAGTAGCGCGCGTTCAATGCTGAGCCGCCGCACGGCGAACTGCAGCGCGTACGAGCTGGCTACGTCGAGCCAATGCGCGTCCTCGACAATGAGCGCCAACGGGCCGCCCAGGTCCAGATCTCCGAGAACGCGGACCAACTCCGCACCCACCGACACCCGAGCGCTCTCACGAGGCGGCCCGGCCGACAACAGGGGCAAGCCTGCGACCTGTCGGCGTGGCACGGCGCCGGTCAATTGACCGAGAACGGAGTAATCGAGCAGCGACTCGCTCTCATCGGCCCGAATCATGATCGGTCGAAACTGCGGCAAGTGGTCGAGGGCCGACGCGACCAAGGCCGACTTCCCGATCCCGGAAGGCCCGACGATGACTACCAGCTGGGGGCGACCCTGCTCAGCGTCGTCCGCCGCGGCAACGAGGGCTTGGATCTCGGGCGCGCGGCCGACGAACGCTCTGGCCGTCTCGCCTCGCCGATCACCCGGTGTCCCGGTCACGCCCATACCGCCGCCTCGGTCGAACGCCGTGCTACCCCATCACTGTCCATACATGGTCACAAAGCACCTGGTGAACAGGCAACGCCAGCACCACACCATCCGCGATCAGCAGAATTGGCGTGATTGCGTTTCAAGCGACCAAAGTCAGACGTGGACTCCGCCAAGTGGCGTTCCCAAACAGTCCCGGATCAAGCGGGAAGGCTTCGGCGGCTCGGAACGTTAAGATAGTGCTTACTTAAGGAGTGAAACGATGACGACAGCAACAACCGCTCGCGCAGTGCTAGCCGGTGGCTGCTTCTGGGGGATGCAAGACCTGATCCGCAAGGTGCCCGGGGTGATCTCGACCCGCGTTGGATATTCCGGCGGTGATGTGCCCAATGCGACGTATCGCCATCATGGCAACCACGCCGAGGCGATCGAGATCATCTTCGACCCGGCGCGGCTCTCCTACCGGGACCTGCTGGAGTTCTTCTTCCAGATCCACGACCCGACGACAAGGAACCGTCAGGGCAACGACATTGGCGCGAGTTACCGGTCGGCCATCTTCTACACCGACGACGAGCAGAAGCGGATCGCCGAGGAGACAATTGCCGACGTTGACGCATCGGGCCGCTGGCCGGGCAAGATCGTCACCGAGGTCACCGCAGCCGGCCCGTTCTGGGAGGCCGAGCCTGAGCACCAGGACTACCTCGAGCACTACCCCAACGGCTACACCTGCCACTACGTCCGCCCACGGTGGCGCCTCGAGCACCAGCAGGACTCTGCTAGCGCAGGCGGCACTCAATAGCGGTCGCTGAATGATCTTGGACTTGGGCGCTGCCGGGCAGCGCTAAGTCCAGGACGGCCCGGGGACTGGGCGAAGTCTCGGCGCGTCGATACG
>Ga0207665_10001291_pt1 | contig 16936 bp, 12 predicted proteins | sample LARL112metaG_FD_184351 | JGI IMG/M metagenome (GOLD analysis project Ga0207665, IMG submission 184351) | Corn, switchgrass and miscanthus rhizosphere microbial communities from Kellogg Biological Station, Michigan, USA - LAR L11-2 metaG... | ecosystem: Host-associated > Plants > Roots >...
ATAACAGGCTGATCCTGCCCAAGAGTTCACATCGACGGCAGGGTTTGGCACCTCGATGTCGGCTCATCGCATCCTGGGGCTGAAGAAGGTCCCAAGGGTCCGGCTGTTCGCCGGTTAAAGCGGTACGTGAGCTGGGTTTAGAACGTCGTGAGACAGTTCGGTCCCTATCTAGTGTGGGCGCAGCAGGATTGAGGGAATCTGTCCTTAGTACGAGAGGACCGGGATGGATCCACCTCTAGTGTACGAGTTATGGCGCCAGCCGTAACGCTCGGTAGCTAAGTGGAGCATGGATAAACGCTGAATGCATCTAAGCGTGAAGCCAGACCCGAGATTAATCCTGACCGCGAGACTCCTGGTAGACCACCAGGTTGATAGGCTGGAAATGTAAGTGCAGTAATGTGCTCAGTTGACCAGTACTAATCAGTCCCTTGGCTTGACCGTAAAATTTATTAGCCAGCAACGCGCAAACCAGTTTTGAGTTCTCAGTTTTCAGTTTTGAGATTTTGAATCTTGAATCTGTAATGCTGGGACTCCAGACTTGAGCGCAGCGGAGACTTCAGACTTTGCACTTTGAAATTTGCCTGGTCGCTATTCGATTTTTGTAATCTGAGATCTCAGATTTGAGATCTCAAAAAGTTCCGTAGCGCGGACTCTGGGTCGGCTCGGCTGTTGCGCTGAAACGCACGCTGAACGCCAGGCCCCCGCTACCGAAAAAGTTTGAAAGATAGTGCTTAGATTTTAGAGCTTAGAGCTTCGTTGTTTAGACGCAGATACTAAGCTCTAAGCACAAAACACTAAGCTCTATTCTTTGAAAAAGTTTTCCGGTGGTTCTGTCGAGAGGGTCACACCCGTTCCCATCCCGAACACGGAAGTTAAGCCTCTTGGAGCCGATGGTACTGCGTGGGCAACTGCGTGGGAGAGTAGGAAGCCGCCGGGATTATTCAAACGAAGGCCCGCTCGGATAATTTTCGCGCGGGCTTTCTTGTTTACGACGAACGTGGATTTGGTTTTACTCACCTCTGTCTGATAGATGTCATCCGTGGCGGCAATATTCAACAGGGCGGCTTGCTTGAGCCTGGGGTTTTCCGCCCAATCCCTGGCTGAGACGAATGAGACCTTGTCGTATACGAGCACGATTGTTCCCAACTTGAGTAGCTTGCTTACTTCGCGAGCCGCGAACATTGGTATTCGAATACAACCATGACTCGCTGGTTGGGTTGGCACGCTGCGGCTGCCGTGAATCGCCACGCCGCCGCTGATGAAATTCGCGTAGTAAGTCGCGCCCAGCGGACCGTTGCCCCAGCCGACTTCCTTTTCATAAACAAGGAATCTGCCGCGTGGGGTGTAGGCTATGCTGGTCTGTCCTTCGTCGATGAACGTGTTGCCACTGCCGGTCGAGACGGGAAGAACTCTGACGCGGCCCTCGTTGTTGATAAGCAGCAGCACCTGACGATCCAGGTCCACCTCAACGTGTCCATATCCAATCTCTCTCGCTTTGGGAGCGACGCTGGTTCGAATTGCCTGGAGCTCGTCGATCGTTAGCCGGCCGGTCACAGTGCGGCCTTCCCATTTCTGAAAGGCGACCAAGGCCGAACGCGATGCCGCGTCAAACAGGCCGTCAACCAGGCCTGTCCAGTAGCCTCTTTCGGAGAGTAGGCGTTGGGCCTCTCTTGTTTGTGCCCGAGTCAGAGATGCGTGCTCTCCGCGCGGCTGGGCGCTCGCGATTGACGTTGAAATCAGAAGTAAACAGATGGTGAGAAGAAACTTCATTTTGAACTTCTTAATGCTCGTGTGATCTTCGCTGCGTCCAGGAACATACGACGGGTGATGACTGGCAGTCAAATACTTGGCTCTACAGAACGCGAGCGAGCGGTACGAGCGGGATAAAGAAACAACCTCGGTCAGCGGCGGAACAAGATCGATTGGCGCTCTCAGTTGAAATTGAGCGATTAACCCGCTCGCTACCGCGAACGGTTCTGTACCGGAGCCCTCCCTCACGGGTTGGGGCTACTGCCTTGGTAGCCGCCCGACTCGACGGTAAAGAAACGCGTCGATGATGTGCTCTTGCATGTATGTGCCTTTGGATTCGGCTTTCAGCAATTGAGTGTATTTCGACAGCGGCACATTTTGATAGCGATAGACGTCGCCGTGTTGAAGACAACGTCCATCTCCCTAATTTCTTGGTTTTGACCTACGGCGCGAAGCATGCTTGATTTGACCGGCGCTCGTTTCATTCGCAGGTTTAATGGCAAGTTAGTCCACGTTTCAGGAAAAGGTTGATTCAGGCTAAACTTGAAACTCGCAATGAACTTCAACACTTACTTCCGACTCACTTCCTACGCCACCATTGCGGCCGCGGCGCTGGCGTTGTTTGTCGCTGGCGGAGTCGGCCTGTGGCTGGCCGGCACGTTTGCGTTGGTGATGATCGTGGCGTGCAAGCTGGAGGACACGACGTGGCAATTGTCGGAGCGAATCGCGCTGATCGTAATTCTGGTTTCGCTTCCCCTTTTCTACTTCGACTGGCGAGTGCTGGCGCCTTATCTCCAAATTGAGTTTCTGGAAACAGGACGGCGCGCAAATGTCGAAGTGACCGTGCTCACTCACCTGATTCTTTTTCTTTCGACAGTCAAACTGCTGCAGCGTAAAGCCGATCGCGATTGGTTCTTTCTGTATCTCATTTCGTTTTTCGAAGTTCTCCTCGCTGCCGGTCTGACGTCCGGTCCCGCGTTCCTCGCGACTCTGATCCTTTACCTGCTCTGTGCGCTATCGACGGTCGTAGCGTTTGAGATTCAGAAGGCGCGGCGGAAAGTCCCCGCAACCCAAACCCGACTGCTCGTGCCGCGCGACTCAACTCTGTTTCGCAAGCTGCCCATGCGGCTTTGGCGCAGACGATATCTCGAGACGCGACGTCTGCCGATTGTTTCCGTCGGCTTGCTTTTGCTGATCGTCGTTCTCGCTCTGCCCTTCTTTTTGATCGCACCCCGCACCGCGTCGAGTGCGCTGAAACGCGGCGGGAATGGTGTGGCGGGTTTCATTGGCTTCTCGGATAGTGTGACGCTCGGAGAGATTGGCCATCTCAAAGGCAACGATCAAATTTTCATGCACGTGCGGATTGAGGGTCCGAGCGTTGCGGCGCCTGCGGGTTTGCGATGGCGCGGAGTCGCGCTCGATGAATTCACCGGCACAGCCTGGAAGAAATCGAAAGTCGCCGAACACTCTGAACGGAAAGAAAGCGAGCGGGGCTTTTTTCAAGTCGGCACGACGGAAGATATCGGCCGACTGACGGTGGAAACGGTTTTCCTTGAACCCGTCGACACGCCCGTTCTTTTCGGCGCGCCGCGGATCGTCGCAGTGCAGGGCCGCCTGCCATTCGTGCGCGTCGATTCAGAAGGTGCAGTTCAAACACGCGTACACGATGAGGAGAGAGTTGTTTACAAAGTCTATTCGGACACGACTGAGCCAACCGCGAACGCGCTTCGTTCCGATCGGCTTCAATACTTCGTTGAGTCCGCGCGATATCTGGAACTACCTGCCAATATCGATCCTCGCATTGCGGCGCTCGCCGAGAAGGTAATTCAGCGGGCCGGCGCGCGAAGCGGCTATGACGCAGCGCGGGCGATCGAATCCCATCTGCACGACAACTATGGTTATTCGCTCGATTTGAAAGCAGGTGGACCAGATCCGCTTTCTGATTTTCTCTTCAACGTGAAACAGGGGCATTGTGAATACTTCGCGACCGCGATGGCCGTAATGCTGCGCACGCGAGGCGTGGCTTCGCGCGTGGTGAACGGTTTTCTACCTGGTGAGTACAACGAAGCAGCCGCCGCTTACACCGTGCGACAGAGCGATGCGCACTCGTGGGTGGAAGTTTACTTCCCGCAAACGAATTCCTGGGTGACTTTCGATCCGACGCCACCGGCAGGTCGCGCGGCTCGGGTGCGGAGTGGACTCGCAGGCCAACTCAGCAAATACTCCGAAGCCCTTGAGCTGATGTGGTTTCAGTATGTGGTCGGCTATGACAAACAGGAGCAGCGTTCGCTGGTCACGTCGCTACGCAAGGACCTATTTGATCTCCGTCGTAGTTCATCGGCCGCGCTTGATCGTGCGCGCGGTATGCTCCCGGTGGTACTTCAGCCCGCGCTTGGCGGGATAGTTGGATTTGGCGTGCTAGTCGTACTCGTGCTACTGGCACGGCGAGTCCGGCGATTCGGTTGGCGGCGGGGCTTGGAAATGTGGCGACCGGCTTCTGAAACGCAAGCCTCGCGCGTGGAGTTTTATGAACGATTGATTTTGTTGCTGGAAAAACAGGGCCTCACGCGCGAGCCGCATCAGACTCCAATGGAATTTGCTTCGGCGGTGGGCATGAGTGAAGCCCGCGCGATCACCAACGCGTACAATCGAGTCCGGTTTGGTGAAGAGAAGTTATCCCAATCCGAACAAAAACGGATTGAGGAGTTGCTGTCGGGGCTTGAGAGAAGTCGAAAGAATAATTAACCACAGAGGACACAGAGGAAGAAACATCAAATCAATTAAGAGCGGTTTTGAATTTACTTTTCTCTTTCATGTTTTCCTCTGTGTCCTCTGTGGCGAAAATGATCTTATGAACAAAGTTGGATTTATCAGCCTGGGTTGCCCAAAGAACCTCGTCGACAGCGAGGTTATGATGGGTCAGCTCAAACAAAACGGTTACCAGATTACACCGGACGCTTACGAAGCCGACACCGTGGTCGTAAATACGTGCGGCTTCATCGATTCGGCCAAGCGGGAATCCATCGAAGCGATCCTCGAAGCGGTTCAATTAAAGACGAACGGCAAAGCGAAACGATTAGTAGTTGCCGGTTGTCTGGTCGAGCGTTATCGTGAAGAGCTGAGAGCCGAGATGCCGGAAGTCGATGCTTTCATCGGCACCAGTCAAATCGACGAGATACTCGCTGTCTGCGATCCGAAGATTAATACGCGATCGCTGCCGGTAATTTCTCTCGGCAACCAAAGCGCTACCTATCTCTACGATGAATCAACGCCGCGAGTCTTGGCTACGCCTTCGCATTACGCGTTCATCAAGATCGCCGAAGGCTGCGATCGTCCCTGCGCCTTCTGTTTCATTCCGCAGATGCGCGGTCATTTTCGCAGCCGTCGTTTCGGATCGATCGTCGCGGAGGCACATCAGCTTGCCGAAGAAGGCGTGAAAGAATTGATCCTCGTCGCACAGGATTCATCGCGCTACGGCGAAGACCTCGGCAAACAAGATGCGCTGGCGCATCTGTTGCGTGAACTCTCGCATACTGACGGCATCGAGTGGGTACGTGTGATGTACACCTATCCGACGCATATCAGCGATGGTTTCTTAGACGTACTTGCCGAAGAACCAAAGGCCGTCAAGTATCTTGATATGCCCTTGCAACATGCTTCACAGAGCGTCTTAAAGCTAATGAAGCGTGGCGGTAACCGGGGTAGTCTCGAACGTTTGATTGAGCGAGTGCGAAGGCGCGTTCCGCACATCGCGGTCCGTACGACTTTTATCACCGGTTTTCCGGGCGAGACCGAAGAAGACTTTAACGAACTGCTTACGTTCGTTCGCAACATAGAATTTGATCGTGTCGGTGTGTTTACTTATTCAGATGAAGAGGGAACGCCGGCTTACGATCTGCCGAACAAAGTCGAACCAGGAATCGCGAAGCAACGACGGGCGCGTTTGATGAAAGAACAGGCAAAGCTTTCCCGCCGGAAGAACAAGACGCGGGTTGGCGAAACTGTGTGGGTGCTCTTCGAAGGCGAGTCGAAAGAGAGTGAGTTGCTCTGGCAGGGACGAATGGAAACCCAGGCGCCGGACATTGATGGTTGCGTCTTGATCAATGATGCGCCGAAAGGGTTCACTCCACAGCCGGGCGATTTGTTGAACGTTCGAATCACCGAAGCACAGGTATACGATCTGATCGGGTCTATAGTCGAGTAATGCCGAAACGTCTTTCACCTCAAGCTATTTTGGCGCTCCAAGAGGCGCTCGCGGTTATTTATCACTACAAGAATGATCTACGCCGTTTTCTATTATCATGCGGGGTTGACGCTGCTCTACTCTCGCGATTGGACTGGACCGAATATAAGCGTCGAATCGTTGCCGACCTTTTTGAGCTCTTGTTGAATGAGAAGAACCTCTCGCTCGAGGTACTCACGAGCCTTTGCCGCGATGTCGCTGCGATGGATAACTTCTCTCACTTAGCAACGCTTGAAGACGGGCCGCGAAAGGTTGCGACAGCTCAGGCAGCGGTTACTGAGCTTCGGAGGCTTGTCAACCGTCATGAAATCCAGGAGGAAGAGGAAAAGCTCGTAGCAGAGAGGCGAAAGCGGTTGCGTGACAGCGAAACTCAACTAGACGCGTTCCAATCAAAATTGCTCCAGATTCGTTCGCTGTTCCATACGGTGGCCGCGAATGAAGGAGGTCCCCAAAAACGAGGCGCAGAGCTTGAAGCAGTCATGAACGACATTTTCAGTCTGTTTGATTTAGATCCCAAAGCATCGTTTCGGATCAAAGGGGAACAAATCGACGGAGCTTTCACTCTTGACGGAACTGACTATCTATTCGAAGCAAAATGGGAGAAGGACCCGCTTGATCGCGCCGCACTGGACGAGTTTGTCTCTAAAATAGGTCGAAAGCTCGACAACACGTTGGGTCTACTGCTGTCTATGAGCGGATTCATGCCGAACGCCGTAGATCTACATTCCGGTCGTCGCGCGACTCTTCTTTTGATGGATCACTATGACCTTCAAGCGGTACTTGAACAGCGCATTGACTTCGTCGAAATGCTGCGGCGGAAGCGACGTCACGCCGCTGAGACCGGTAGCGTGTTCTTCCAGGTTTACCCGACGGTGTAGATCGTCCGAACGCGTTTCACCCCGTCAGGGGTGAAATGTTTATAGATCGCGGAGCAACACCCCGGCTCCGTTCGGAGGAGCGGAATGGTTCTGGCGTGGTGAGCCTCTACTTGAATTCCGCTCCTCCGAACGGAGTTGGTACTGGGTTCTATTCTCCTGTCTATAAACATCTCACTCCTAACGGAGTGAAGACCGCAGTCGAATTACGAACCTTTGTTCCCTGAAGTTTTAGTTAGCTTGAATGCTTTTGGTGCGGCCTAAGCCGCACTGGCATATCGGCGATGGCGATTAAAGAATCCAGCGACGAACCGAATCCGGCGGTTGCTGTTCCGGCAACAGAGATCGCCCCGCACAAACGACGCACGGCGGGCGACTATTTCGCGCTCATCATTGCCACTTGCGGTGTGGGTTATATTCCGCTGGCGCCCGGGACCTGGGGATCGCTGGTTGGCGTGGCGCTGTATGTTTTACTATTTGCGTTTAGTCATCACGTCCTCTTCGCTCGCATCGAGCACAACCAGTTCAATCAACAGCTGGTGTGGACCCTGGAGCTTACCGGCATTCTGGTGACGGTCTTTCTAATCACGATGATTGGCATTTGGGCGGGGTCCCGAGCCGAGAAACTGCTGCGGAAAAAGGATCCGTCGATCGTAGTCATCGATGAAGTCGCCGGGCAGATGATCGCATTGCTTTCGGGTCCGCTCTGGCTTCACACCTGGTGGAGCATTCTGTCGGCGTTTCTCCTGTTCCGCGCATTTGATATCTGGAAGCCCTATCCCATTCGCCGGCTCGAAGCTTTGAAATCAGGGTTGGGCATAATGGCCGATGACATCGCCGCGGGAGCGTACGCCCTGATCGCCAACTCGCTTTTAATCTCAGGATACCTGGTATTCCTAGCTCCGCGACATTAATCCGAACGTCGAATGTAAACAGTGCCTTTGCAAACTACAAAGATTTTGGTTTCCGACGACGTGAGCGACAGTGGTCTGCAGCCATTGCGCGACGCGGGCTTTGTTGTTGAAAAGAAAACGGGACTCTCGGCCGATGCCTTGCGCAAAGCGTTAGCCGATTCTGACGGCATGGTTGTTCGTAGCGAGACGAAGGTTACCCCGGAGTTAATGGATGCGGCCGGGAAGCTGCGCGTGATCGGCCGCGCCGGCGTAGGTGTTGACAACATCGACGTTCCCGCAGCCACGGAACGCGGCATCGTAGTGATGAACGCGCCTGATGGGAACACGATAACTACGGCCGAGCACACGATCGCTTTACTGGTTGCGCTGGCGCGCAACGTGCCGCAGGCCAACAGCAGTGTCAAAGCAGCGAAGTGGGATCGGAAACGATTCATCGGAGCTGAGTTACAGGGAAAGACTCTCGGGATTATTGGTCTCGGCCGGATTGGCCGGGCAGTAGCAACACGAGCTCGGGCGTTCGGAATGAAAATCGTCGCGCACGATCCATTCATCGCTTCGGAACAGGCATGCGATTTGGAAATCGAATCAACTTCGTTGGATGAAGTCTTTTCGCGCGCAGATTTTCTTACGGTGCACACGCCGCTGACCAATGAAACGCGCGGGATTGTCGGGAGCGAGGCGTTGGCAAAGATGAAAAACGGCGCGCGCGTTATCAACTGTGCCCGCGGCGGATTGGTTGACGAGCAGGCACTCTACGAAGCGATCAAGTCAGGAGCTATCGCGGGCGCGGCGCTCGATGTTTTCGAACAAGAGCCGCCGCCGCCAGATCATCCTTTGCTCACTCTCGAGGAAGTAATCGTTACTCCTCATCTCGGCGCTTCGACAACTGAAGCTCAGGAAGGCGTCGCTTTCACCGTCGCGGAGCAAATGCGCGACTATCTTCTGAGCGGCGCGCTGCGCGGCGCGGTCAATGTGCCGGCCCTGGGCGGGAAAGAATTAAACGTCCTCCAACCCTACCTGGCTTTGGCGGAGAGTCTGGGCAGGTTCCAAGCCCAGATCGTCAACGGCGCCGTGCGTGAAGTTCTACTCTCTTTTGCCGGAGAGATTGTTGATGTTGATGCCGCACCGGTCACGCGATCTTTTCTCGCGGGCTTTTTACGCGATGTCAGCGCCCGCGTGAACGTGGTCAATGCATTTCTGATCGCGGAAGAGCGGGGAATTAGGGTGCACACGTCTTATACCCGCGGCCGTGGCGAGTCCCTGCCCGCAATTGAGACGCGAGTGATCGCCGAACATGCCGAACAATCTCTTTCGGGGACCGTTTTTGGTTATGCCAACGCGCGCCAGGGCCGGCTCACTGAAATCAATGGCTTCCGCGTCGAAGCAGTTCCGCGCGGGCACCTGCTGGTGATGCACAATCGCGACGTGCCCGGTGTAATTGGTCGAGTCGGCACAATTCTCGGAGAGCGCGGCGTGAATATTAGCGCATTTCATCTGGGACGGCGCGAGCGGGGAGGCGAGGCGATGGCCTTGATTGAAATCGACGGGGCACTTGATAACGAAACCATTACTGAGATTCGTGAATTTGCGCCGATCATCTCCGCTCGCCAGATCGAACTGTGATCAAAGCCCCGGCTCATCGTCACCTGACCCTGGTCGAGGTTATCTACTCTCGAATTTAATTCGTTTGTGCGATAAACTCTCGCGCGTTTGAACGAAGAGCCGCGAGGAGCAACTATGCCGGATTCAGCATTGAATAACGGTGAAAAGACGACCGCGAATGTGCAGGGCGACGGGCCAGTTGATCCCGAGCCTTTGAAGCCGGCGCGTCAACGGATCGATTCAATCGATCTGCTGCGCGGCATCGTGATGGTGATCATGATGCTCGATCACACGCGGGACTTTATTCATTACGCCGTCTTTCAGTTCGATCCGCTTGATGTTTCCAAAACTACGACGGCGCTTTTCCTGACGCGTTGGATTACGCATTTCTGCGCGCCAGTATTTGTTTTTCTGGCGGGAACGGGAGCGTATCTGCAACTCGCTCGCGGCAAGAGTAAGCGCGACCTTTCGCGTTTTTTGATAACGCGGGGCCTGTGGCTCATCGTGTTGGAAGTCACCATCGTGAGGCTCGGCGCATTCTTCAATTTCGATCTGCGGTTTCTCTTCTTTTTCCAGGTGATCTTTGTGATTGGCGTCTCAATGATCGTCCTCGCCGCGCTGATTCATTTGCCCTTAAAGGTTATCACCGGCTTTGGTCTGTTGATGATCGCAGTTCACAATTTTTTCGACCGCTATCCCGCTATTCCCTAGCGAGGACCACAGAGTCCAGTTCCGACCTGGGGCGCGAAACTATGGATGTTGCTTCATCAGCCCGGCATATTTCCCATCGGACCGCATTTTCCCAGTCCTCTTGTCTTCGTTCTTTATCCTTTGATTCCGTGGATTGGAGTGATGGCTGTCGGATACACGTTCGGCGCACTCTACACAAAGGATGCTCGGGTCCGGCAGCGCTGGCTGCTAATGATCGGCGTCGTAGCGACATGGCTTTTCATTTTCATCAGGGCCGTCGACAAGTATGGCGAGCCGTTACACTGGTCGCGTCAGAAGAACATTGTGTTTACGATATTGTCTTTCATCAACACGACGAAGTATCCGCCGTCGCTCGATTATCTACTAATGACGATCGGACCCGCGATCGTGGCGCTGGCCTTTTTCGAAGCGGGCCGCCCCCTCGTGGGATCGGTTTCACGCTCAGCCGGATCGATAATCCGAAATTTCTTCGTTACCTTCGGACGCGTCCCGCTGTTCTTCTACATCCTGCAATGGTTCACCGCGCACACGATCGCGATTGTGCTTCACGCTGCCTTTGGCAAGCCCGTGCGCTGGCTGTTCCAAACGCCCGTCGAGTGGTTTACAAATCCGCCACAGGGCAACGGTTTCAATCTCGTGGTGGTTTACCTGGCTTGGATTTCAGGTGTGTTCTTGCTTTATCCGTTGTGTAAATGGTTTGCGGGAGTGAAGGCGAGGCGGAGCGATTGGTGGTTATCTTATCTGTAGTCGGTTCGAGGCGTTGCTGTTGGAGCTCGGGCGGGCTGAGCCGATCACGAATTCCAGACGTTCATTCGTCAGGTTCCTCATTCTCTGGTTAGCTGGTTGTGCGCGCGTTTACCGGAAACAAAGCGCGCTAATCAACTTCAAAATCCAACTGCTGCGTCGCACTGGTCTTGGCAATTCGATCGATGACCGTGACCTTTAGAAGATATCGGCCGGCGGGAAGGTTTTGCAGCGGAATCTCAGCCGCGTATGGCAGTCGCGTCAGATCCAGGCCGTCAGTTTCGATCTTACGCAGGGGCGTGGTGATCACCGGCTCATTATCGCGAATAACCTGAACCTGAATCGCCAGGTCTGGCGCGGTTTTCTTTATGGGCGCGGCGCCTTCCGCGACAGTCACGCTCGGCAAGCCGTCGGTCGTTGCGTTGTAAGCAAAAACGAGAAAGCCTAAATATGACGTTCGGGAAAAGCGGCGCTCAATATTTAATTTTGCCGGCGAGAGAGCGTTCTGATCATTCGATTCAGATTTGTTGTTTCGAGGGTCCGCATCTCCGTCGTTGTTCAAGGTCCGCTCGGCGGCAATTATGCTGCTAAGGGCGAGACGGTGCTGGGCAAGATCGGGCACTTCGATCCAGCCCATCGCGCTTCCGGTCCGGCCGCTCTTATGATCTCGCGCGGCCACACGCACTTGATAAAGGCCGGGTCGAAGAGGCGCGCGAAAGTTGTACATCAAACTGTTAGTCGATTTTAGTTGGACTTCGGGAGAATTAGCCGTGATCGTTAGATGCTCCTGAAAACCACTCGCTGGTTTCCCCTGATCATCATAGACAACGCCGATAATATCCACGAGGGCCGTAGGCTTGCCGTTCAAAGGCGAAAACGCCTCTGGACCGGCCAGGATTTTCAGCGAAGCATTCATGACGGTTCCGGCATCGGGAAGATTCAGGAAGTGAAGAACGAGTGACACCGGCAAGGCTTTCCTTGGATAGATCGCCCGCAAAGCTTCGCGCAGATCCTCCTCGCCAGTTTTAGGGTTTGCAGGGTTTTTGTTTCGAGTTTTTGCAGTGTCTTCGATCGCCTCCGTATGACTGAAATTGCGCCGGATCCGCACGATAAGTTCCGGCCGATTCACGACGCGAACCTCAAGCCGCTTGTAGCTATTTGTCCGCTGCGCTTCGCTTTCAGGACGCCAGGCCAGCAGATAATAAACAGACGTCTCTTTCAATCCGGTCGTGACCGCGTGGGACAAATCATTGGTATTGAAAATCGCGCGGCCGCCGGTGTCGCGAGCCAGGGAATTGAGGCCGTCCTGCGAGGCGTTTATTTCTCCAATTGCAGCGCGTTGCAGACGGCCAGTGGGATCGAAGACTCCGCCGCTGCTAATGTCATCCGTATCGACGATGAGCCCGCGCGCATCGAGTGAATAGATCACTATACCCGAACGGGCCGCAGAAGAGGAAATAACTCGCAGCCGATCAGGCACGTCTGAATTTCGCTGATCGAGAAAAAACCCGTCCGAGATCAGGAACAAGACCTTGCGCCCCGGAAGCGGAGCGGCTGAGCGCACCACGCCTTCAAGGGACGCCAGCGACGCGGTTGTAAAGCGAGCAGCTTGTTGCAAGATCGCAGAAGCGCGTTGTCGGACCATGTCCCCGGCCACTTGTCGAGGTATGCCGGGATTGTCCCTGAGCAACGCATCGATGAAAACATTGATAACATCGGTGTCATTTTGTTCGATGAGGATCGCCTGATATTCAGTCATCGGCGGTCTATCAGCGTCACGCGCCGAGAACAGCCGTGACTTTAGCCGCTCAGCGGCGGTACGCAGCACTGTCTTGTTTTCAGTAAGTTGCTCGAGGAACCCAAGCTGACCAGTTGCTGACGTAATCGCGGCCTCGTCGTTCTGGCCCATTTCACGATCGATGAACCGTTTGAGAAGCTGCCGAGCTTGCGCGATGCTGGACGCCGAGAGATGAATGTCGTCCAGATAAAAAAAGACTGTGCGTCCACGATCGAGGGGAATTGGCGGTCCGGCGGAACCGCCTGAATTAGCAACGCCGCGAGCTGCGGCAAGCTGAGACTCTTCATTGCGACTCCCGGCGGCAACGCGTTCAAAAAACGAAATCTCGTGCGGCCTGCCGTCAATCTTAAGTTCGAACTGTTCGCGCTTGAGACCGTCGATGAAACTGCCGCCTTTGCTGAAGACCATAACATCGGTTTGAACCAGATCGGCGTTGACGCGGATTACGTCTTCCTGCGGTGGTTGCCGCTGTTGGCTGACTGCATCGCGCGCGCCAAACACCAAGCATAGCGACGCCAGCGTGAGACGCAATACCAAGATCCGCTGAAATCGCATAAGACTTAGCCGTCGTTTGGATTTGACCGTGATAGACCCTGGGGCTGAGTGGGATGATATCATGAGCCGCGTCGAATGACTGGAATTTGCGCAGGGGATTCAGACCAGGATTCGTGAACCCTGAGAGAACTGGAAAGGTCATCGTCGCGTAATAGCAAAGACGCCGACCGGGCAATGCTTCGCGCGGAAATGAGCACTCAACCAATTGAGCAAAAATTAATGGAAAACATCAGTCCCACGCTCGTCTTGGAAAACGTCACAAAGAGTTTTGGCGACTTCAAGGCTGTGAGCGATCTGAGCATCACCGTCGGGCCGGGCCGCGTGTTCGGACTGATCGGCCCGAATGGAGCCGGTAAGACAACTACGATTCGGATGATTGTGAATATCATCGCGCCTGACTCGGGCCGGATCGAATTGTTCGGAAAGAGCATGACGACCGCGTTGCAGGATCGCATCGGCTATTTGCCGGAGGAGCGTGGGCTCTATCGAAAGATGAAAATCGGGGAACAGCTTAAGTTCTTCGCTGAGCTGAAGGACGTCGATAATCAAAAGTCGGATGAATTGATTGATCGATGGCTGTTGAAGTTTCAACTTTCTGATTGGAAGGAGAAGCGATCGAAGGAGTTGTCGAAAGGCATGCAGCAGAAAGTGCAGTTCATTGCTGCGGTCATTCACGATCCCGATCTGTTGATTCTCGACGAGCCGTTTTCCGGACTTGATCCGGTTAACGTCGAGCTGATGAAACAAATAATCCTGGAGCAGAAATCGACCGGGAAAACGATAATTCTGTCGACCCACCAAATGGAAATCGCCGAAGACCTTTGCGATGACATCTGTATGATCGACAAGTCGCAGAAAGTTCTTGACGGAAGGTTGCGCGAAATCAAGCGCAGCTTTGGCCGCAATGCCGTTGCCCTCCGGTATGACGGCGGCGACGGCGTCATCGACGATCCTCATCTGGTGGCAACGGTCAAAGAAACCAACGATGAGATCGAAGTGCTGTTGGCGCCGGGGACTTCAGCTCAGACTCTCCTTCACCGGCTGGTAGATTCAGGGGCGAACGTGAGTAAGTTCGAGTTGGTTGAGCCAAGTCTGCACGACATCTTTATCGAGAAAGTCAGGGAGAACGGATGAAAAAGTTTCTCGCCGTCGTTAAGCGTGAATACGTGCAGCGGGTACGCACGAAGTTCTTCGTGGTGGCGACAGTCCTCGGACCGGTCATGATGGTGTTATTCACCGTGGCGCCCGCTTTCATGGCGGGAATCAAGGCGGGCGGGCCGACCCGGGTCGCGGTCGTGGATCAGAGTGGAAAGCTGTATCAGCGTTTTGAAGAAGCGCTGTTGAACTCGCGCGACGAAGAGACGGAACGCGATCAGCAAGGGGCCGCCGCCGCCCAGGTCAACTCGAATCAGCAAGAGCGGATGAAGCAAGCGGGGAAATTGGGCGAAGCGAACTTTGACGTAGAGCAAATTGAAGTTGGTAACAACTCTCTCGATCAGATAAAAGCTCAACTAAACGAGCGCGTGCGCAAAGGGCAACTCGATGCTTACGTCATCATACCGGAAAATATTCTTAGTGATGGAAAGGCCGAGTTCTACGGTCGTAACACTGGCGACATCTTCACTCGTGAAACGGTCAAGAGCCGGCTGAGCAGCGCTGTGCGTGACGAACGGTTGGCTGCCGAGCACATTGCACAAAATGTCGTAAAGGAAATCAATCGCAGAGTTGAACTGACCAGCACCCGGGTCAGCGAACGCGGAGAAGAGAAGGACTCAGGCAGCGGCTTCTACATGGTTTTCGGGTTCGGATTCCTAATCTATCTGAGCGTGTTGCTGTACGGTCAGGTGGTGCTCGGGGCGGTCATCGAAGAAAAAGAGACACGGATTGCGGAAATTTTGTTCTCATCGATGCGTTCCTTCCCCTTGATGATGGGCAAGCTGATTGGTGTTTCACTCGTCGCCCTGACGCAATTGACGATCTGGGTATTAACATTCGTGGCTTTTTCACTTTTTGGCGTCGGCATGCTGGCTGCCAGAGGTGTGCCGATCAATCTTCCTCACATACCTCCGATCATGTTTGCGTATTTCGGTCTCTACTTTTTGCTCGGCTATTTCATCTACGCGACGGTCTACGCTTTGATTGGTTCTATGGTGACTACGACTCAGGAAGGCGGCCAACTGGCAATGCCGGTAGTACTGATGCTGGTGGCCGGCTTTTATTTTGCCTTCCCGATTATTCGCAGTCCCAACTCGTCTATGGCTTTCTGGGCTTCAATGTTTCCGTTCTTCGCTCCGATTACCATGCTGGTGCGCATCGTTACGGAAACGCCTCCGCTCTGGCAGATCGCGCTCTCCCTGGCGATCGGTTTCACGACCGTCGTTTTCCTGATATGGCTCGCTTCGCGAATCTATCGCGTCGGGATGCTGATGACGGGAAAGAAAGCGTCGATTCCCGAAGTGTGGCGATGGGTGAGGCAGGCCTGACGATTTCAGACATCAGATATCAGATTTCAGATCTTAGACATTGCTGCGGTTTCGCTTTGTTAGCGGCTTTGAAATCCGCAATCCGAAATCCGCAATCAGCAATCTTCAACCGATGCCCATTGAAATTGAAAAAAAATATCGACTCACAAAAACGCAACGCGAGCGAATCATGCGCCGTTTGCGCGAGCTCAAGGCAAAGCCGCGCCCGGAAGAATTCGAAGAGAATACTCTGTATCGCGGCGGCGTGATGGGCTTTGGTCGGCGCGTCTTGCGGCTTCGCCGCGTGGGGCAGCGGGCGATTCTCACTTTCAAGGAACGCTTTCCGGGTACTTCTCCAATCAAGCATCAGCGCGAAGAAGAGACCGAGGTCGCCGACGCCGAAGCCCTGGCTGCGATTCTGAAAGCTCTGGGTTTCGAGCCGGCGCTCATTTACGAAAAGCGCCGCACTCGATGGAAGTTAGGCAAAGCGGAAGTGGTAGTTGACGAACTCCCTTTCGGGCGATTTATGGAAATTGAAGCCAGCGAATCGGAGATCGCGCGGGTGGAAAAGTTGTTGGGCGCCGACCGCTTGCGTGCAGAACTGGAAACTTACCCAGGTTTGACCGCGAGGCTTGGCAAGAAACGCGATTCCCTTATAGAGGCGAGATTTTCACACTCCCGGCGAAAGCGCTCAGCGCCGAAAAGCTTGCAGTGATAAGCAAGGCAACTCAGAAACTTCGCTCTCTTATATCCACTCGCTGCACTGAGAATATCACGCGCATCGTGTCCGGCCGGCGATCGAGCGAAGCCGGAACAAAAGCCGCGTCCTGTCTAAGCGCCCTCTGAAATTCGTCAAGCATTCGTCGATCGCGGGGTGCCTGGACCACGTCGGTCAGCGAGGCGACGCCGTTGCTGAAAACATCGGCGACCACCATCATGTCGTCGGAAACGCGGCGTCGATGGTTGTGCGCGTCGGATTGCAACCAGGTGAGAGCTGCCAACGCGCCGCCGGGATTGAGACTTGGCGATTCGACGTTAAAGGGAGCTCGCAGCGCCGAATAACTTTGTGGGGAAATTGGTTGATAAATATCGTAGCCACCCGCCACAGAGTCCGGCCCTTCCTTTATCATTCCCGCCTCGTCAAACGTCAAAGCCGCTTCGTGAAGGGCAATCATGTGGGGCCGGAGGGACAGAAAAACCGTCCCGAAAAGTAAAATTGAGGCCAGGGAGCTGAACGCAAGCCGCATCGGAAGAGGCTGCAAGCACGTCCGCACGATATCGCC
>Ga0207665_10001292_pt1 | contig 16913 bp, 19 predicted proteins | sample LARL112metaG_FD_184351 | JGI IMG/M metagenome (GOLD analysis project Ga0207665, IMG submission 184351) | Corn, switchgrass and miscanthus rhizosphere microbial communities from Kellogg Biological Station, Michigan, USA - LAR L11-2 metaG... | ecosystem: Host-associated > Plants > Roots >...
AGTCGATCATCGGCGAGTAGAGCGGGAACACGCGCTCCACGCCTTCGCCGTACGAGATCTTGCGGACGGTGAAGTTTTCGTTCAGTCCGCCGCCCGAGCGGCCAATGCAAACGCCCTCATAGGCCTGCACGCGGCTCTTGTCGCCTTCGACGACCTTTACGTTGACGAGGACGGTATCGCCCGGCTGGAAATCCGGGATGTCCTTGCCGGCCGAAAGCTTCTCGACCTGCTCTTTTTCCAGCTGCTGAATGATGTTCATCGTGAATTCTCCGTCGGCAGCGCCAGCAACCGGCGCGCGGTCTTGCTCTGGTCTGAAAGGGTTGGCGAGCTTGTATTACAAAGATTTCGGCTTGTCACCCTTTGGATTCCGGCCGGTTTTTGAGGCTTTTTCGCGCCTGGTAGGCCTGCCACAGGTCGGGCCGGCGCTCGGCGGTCAGACGCTGGGCCTCGGCCAGTCGCCAGGACCTGACTTTCTTGTGGTCTCCGGAGGTAAGAACATCCGGTATTGGCTCCCCTTCGAAGACCGGCGGCCGGGTGTACTGCGGATATTCGAGCAGGCCGTCGGCAAAGCTTTCCTCGGCGGCCGAGGCCTCCTTGCCCATGACGCCAGGCAGAAGCCGGACGCAGGCGTCCATCAGAGCCAACGCGGCGATTTCCCCGCCCGACAGTACGAAGTCGCCGAGCGAGATTTCCTCCATCCGGCGCGCCCGGATCAGGCGTTCGTCGACCCCCTCGAAACGAGCGCAGACAATAACGGCGCCGAGGCCATGAGCGAGTTGTGCGGCACGGCTTTGCGTCAGCCTTGTCCCGCGCGGGCTCATGAGCAGGCGCGGGCGAGTGTCGTGCGGAACGGCATCGAGCGCGCGCGCAAGCACGTCCGCCTTCATCACCATGCCGGGGCCACCTCCGGCGGGCGTGTCATCGACGGTCCGGTGCTTGTCGGTGGCGTGCGCACGGATGTCGATTGTCTCGAGTGACCAGATGCTTGACGTCAAAGCCTTGCCGGCAAGGCTTTGTGCCAGCGGCCCGGGGAACATGTCCGGAAAGATCGTGAGCACGGTGGCGCGCCACATATCTATTCGCTCTCTGTCGGAGGTACGATCACGATGCGCCGCGCGGCGAGATCGATTTCCGGAACGGTCGCATCGGTGAACGGCATCAGCAGCGAGTCGCCCGCGAGCGCTTTGATCTCGATAAGGTCGCTTGCACCAAAGTTATGAATGGCGGACACGGTACCGACTTCATCACCATTCTGCGTCACGGCCTTCAGACCGATCAGGTCGGCGTGATAAAAAGTGTCGGCCTCGTCAATCTTCGGCAGTCGGGCGCGGGGGACGTATAATTCGACATTGCGCAATTTCTCTGCGGCGTCACGATCCGCGATACCGACAATCCGCGCCACGAAGTGATCCTTGGCTGGGCGCAGCGCTTCGATCTCAAAGCGCTGCGAGCCGTCTTGCGTTTCCAGCGGTCCGTAGTCTGCGACGGCCGCCGGATCTGCAGTGAAGGACCAAAGTTTCACCTCGCCGCGAACCCCGTGCGCGGCACCGATGCGGGCGACACAGACTTTGTCGCGCGAAAGGTCGGACGGCATGCGAGGCGTGTCGCGAAAGCGAAGCGTCAGCTTGCCGCTGGCGCGGCCTCAGCAGGCTTCTCAGCCTTCGGTGCCGCCGCCTTGGCGCCGCCTTCGGCAGCAGGTGCTGCTTCGGCCGCCTTTGCCGCTTCTTCTTCCTTGGCCTTGCGTTCCTTGCGCGGGACCGCCTTTTCCGGATTGTTGCGCTTCGGCCGCTTCATGATGCCGGCGGCGTCGAGGAATCGCATGACGCGATCGGACGGCTGCGCGCCTTTCTTCATCCATGCCTGGACCTTTTCAAGATCGAGCTTGAGCCGCTCGGTCTTTTCTTTCGGCAGCAGCGGATTGAAATAACCCAGCCGCTCGATGAAGCGGCCGTCGCGTGGCGCACGATTGTCGGCGACAACGACGTGATAGACCGGCCGCTTTTTGGTGCCGGCGCGGGCGAGACGGATAACAAGAGACATTCTTCAGTCCTTTCGATTCAGTTGAACGGGATCACTTCTTCTTTCCAAGACCGGGCGGCAGACCGCCCGGCAATCCGGGAAACTTTCCGCCCAGGCCAGGCAGGCCGGGCATATTTGGTGGCAGCGTGGGCATCGTCGGCGGAAGGCCGGGCATGCCCGGCGGCAATTGTCCGCCTGGCATCTTCTTCGCCATTTCGGCCAGCTGCTCCGGCGACGGCATTCCGGCGCCCAAGCCCATTGCCTTGGCGAGTCCGGCAAGGGGCCCGCGTTTCGCGCCGCCCATCATCTTCATCATGTCGGACATGCCGCGATGCATCTTCAAAAGCTTGTTGATCGCTTCAGGCGTGGTCCCAGAGCCGGACGCGATCCGCTTCTTGCGGCTCGCTTTCAGAATGTCGGGATTGCGCCGCTCCTGCGGCGTCATCGAATCGATGATGGCGATTTGCCGTTTGATCACGCCTTCATCGATGTTGGCAGCGGCGAGCTGATTTTTCATTTTGGCGATGCCGGGCAGCATGCTCATGAGCCCGCCGAGGCCGCCCATTCCCTGCATCTGGGTTAGCTGTTCGCGCAGATCGCCGAGGTCAAACGCGCCTTTGCGCATTTTCTCGGCGGTGCGCATCGCCTTCTCAGCATCGATATTGGCTGCGGCTTTCTCGACCAGCGCGATGATATCGCCCATGCCGAGAATACGGCCGGCGATCCGCGCCGGATCGAACTCCTCGAGCGCATCCAGTTTTTCGCCGGTGCCGATGAGCTTGATGGGTTTGCCGGTGACCGCGCGCATCGACAACGCGGCGCCGCCACGACCATCGCCGTCGACGCGTGTGAGAACGATTCCGCTGAGGCCCACACGCTCATCGAACGAGCGCGCCAGATTGACCGCGTCCTGGCCGGTGAGGGCGTCGGCAACGAGGAGCACTTCGTGCGGATTGACAGCGTGCTTGACCTCGGTCGCCTCGCTCATCATTGCGTCATCGAGCGTGGTCCGGCCGGCCGTGTCGAGCATCACCACGTCGTAGGCGCCGAGCTTTGCTGCCTCGATGGCCCGCCGCGCGATCTGCGTGGGGGACTGTCCCTCCACAATCGGCAGCGTGTTGATTTGCGTTTCGCGGCCAAGCACGGCGAGCTGCTCCATGGCCGCTGGCCGACGCACGTCGAGCGAGGCCATCAGCACCTTCCGTCGTTGCCGGTCGACAAGACGTTTGGCGATCTTGGCGGTCGTTGTGGTTTTGCCGGAACCCTGCAGACCAACCATCATGATGGCCACGGGCGGCGCGGCATTGAGATCGATGCCCTGGCCCTCGGCACCCAACGTCGCGACCAGTTGATCGTGAACGATTTTCACGACCATCTGGCCGGGCGTCACCGATTTCATGACCTCGACGCCGACGGCCTGCTTCTTGATGCCGTCGACGAAGGCGCGAGCCACATCGAGCGAGACATCGGCCTCGAGCAGCGCGCGGCGCACCTCACGTAGTGCAAGGTCGACATCGGCTTCACTCAGCGCGCCGCGACGCGTGAGGCGGTCGAGGATGCCACCAAGCTTTTCCGACAGGTTATCGAACATCGATCTGCAAACACCTTTGCGCCCGAGGGCGCATCGCGCTGTCGGGCGGTGGCCTCCGGCCTCTTTTGGACCGGGCGGCGGAGTTGAACTTCACGTCTCTATCGAGAGCGCGCGGAACCTAGGGTTGCCGCATCATCAAGTCAAGGTGAGGCCGATTTAGGGCGTTAATTCATAGCTGACGCTGACGATTGCCCGCAGCGTCTGTTCGCCGGGCGCAATCGGAACCGCGCCCGCGCGGACGGCCTGCATCGCCCGCGGCTGCGGGGCGGTGCCTTCTTCGCTGATCGAAATCACCTGTCCGAGCTTGGCTCCCGCAGCCTTGGCGTAAAGTTCGGCCTTGCGACGCGCGTCGGCGATGGCCTCGTCGCGGGCCTGGTCGAGCAACTTGGATTGCTCGGAAACCACGAACTCGATGCCCGACATTTCATTCGCCCCCGCCGCGATGGCACGATCCAGAACGGTGGGCAGACTGTCGATATCGCGAATTCGGATGGTCACCTGATTGTTAGCCTGGAAACCGGTGAGACGCGTGCCGCCCTTGTTCGGATCGTATTGCGGCTGCAACGACAGGCGCGACGTCTGAATGTCCCGCTCGGCTATCCCGCTTGCCTTGATTGCCGCCAGTACAGCGGTCATCTGCTTGGCATTTGCTTCGCCGGCCTCGCGCGCGGTCTTCTCCAGACTGCTCACTCCGATGCGGATAACCGCGGTGTCGGGCGGAACGGAAACTGTGGCCTCGCCCGTGACTGTGACGGCTCTTTCCGCGGCCTGCGCCGTCGAGAATGCAAGCATGGCGGTCAGCAAGATCGGCAGGAAACGCGATAGCGTCATCACTTCACAGGTACAAATACGTTGACCACCAGTTTGTCGGGAGCGGTCTTCACCGGGTCGGTGGCGTACTCTTCGATGAAAAGGTCTTTGGCCTCGAGTTGTTTGTCGTCGAGGTAGTTGGTGATCGCTTCATACGTCGAATCCATGGCGTCGTAAGAACCGCGATGGACGAATTTAAGGGCCTTTCCGGAAGGTGCCGGGCCGACCGAAATATCACCTTTCGGGGGATCCTTCGGCGCCTGTGTCACCGGCAGACCGGCCTGATAAGAAAAGCCGGTGTCATCGGTCTGCGTGTAGATCGTGATGGGCGGACCGGACGGCTTCACATCTTGCTTGTCGAGATATTCCTGCAGCGATTTGAAAGCATCCACCAAGGTGTCGAAAGCCGCGTCCCAGTTGGTGTGACCCTTCATGTAGACGATCGTGCGTTCGGGCAGCGTCACCGGCTCGCCGAAGGCATCGCCCGGCTGCAGGGGCGAGGGTGAGGATTTTGCACCGGGAGTCGGCATCGAGTCGTTGGCACCCGGTTTGGGTGCCGGCGGGGTCTGGGCAGCCACCGGCCCGACAGCAAGGACACACGCGAGCGAGAGCACGACCGAACTGAACTTAAAAGACGACATTACGGTTCTCCGTCCAATGCGGCGGTTGAGAAACACGCCAGCATTTGCTGCGTATCCTAGCATGCCTCTGGCCAAGCTGCGTTTATTCGCCATATAAACCGGGCGAAACCCGGGCAAGACACAGATGGGCGCGCTCGCCGACCATGCCTTTGTTAAGATGAATGGAATTGGCAACGAGATTGTCGTTGTCGATATGCGCGCTCGCGGGGGCACGATCAAGCCCGAAGAGGCACGCGCGGCGGCTGCGCCTGGCGGTGCCCCCTATGATCAGTTGATGGCGCTTTATCCATCGCGCACGCCGGGAACCGATGCCTTTATTCGCATCTACAATAATGATGGGTCGGAAGCGGGCGCCTGCGGCAATGGCATGCGATGTGTCGCCGACCTGGTTTCGAAGGAGAGCGGGAAGGATGCGCTCACCTTTGAAACGAAGGCCGGCATACTCAATTGCTGGAAAAACGCCGACGGCCTTTTCACTGTCGACATGGGTGTGCCGCGTTTCAAGTGGAACGAGATTCCGCTTGCAGAGGAATTCCGCGACACACGCTTTATCGAGCTGCAGATCGGCCCCATCGACAAGCCGGTGCTGCATTCGCCGTCGGTTGTCAGCATGGGCAATCCACATGCGATTTTCTGGGTCGACGACGTCAATGCTTATGATCTCGCGCGCTTCGGTCCCCTTCTCGAGAATCATCCGATCTTTCCCGAACGCGCGAACATCACGCTTGCACACATTGTCGCGCGCGATCACATCATTATCCGCACCTGGGAGCGCGGCGCCGGGTTGACCAAGGCCTGCGGTTCTGCGGCATGCGCGGCGGCAGTGGCGGCCGCTCGCCTCAAGCGAACCGACCGCAAGGCGAAGGTTTCGTTGCCGGGCGGCGAACTCACCATCGAGTGGCGCGATAAGGACGATCACGTGCTGATGACCGGTCCCGTTGAATTCGAATTCAACGGTCGCTTCGATCCGGCGCTTTTCGCGAACGCGGGGGCATCGTGAGCATCGACGTCGTCACATTCGGCTGCCGATTGAACACCTACGAGTCGGAAGTCATTCGAAGGGCCGCAACCACTGCCGGCGTTGACGGCGCGATTGTGGTGAATACCTGCGCCGTGACCGCGGAAGCTGTGCGTCAGGCCAGGCAGACAATACGCCGTCTCAAACGCGAGCAACCGGATTCCCGCATCATCGTCACCGGCTGTGCTGCGCAGACCGAAGCAAAAACTTTCGCGGCCATGCCGGAGGTCGAACGCGTCGTCGGCAACGAAGAAAAGTTCAACACCGAAAGCTGGACGACAGGCGGGAAGATCGCCGTGTCCGACATCATGTCGGTGAAGACAATGCGGCCGCACGCCATTGACAGCATCGAGGGGCGCGCCCGCGCATTCGTTCAGGTGCAGAACGGTTGCGATCATCGCTGCACTTTCTGCATCATCCCCTTCGGACGCGGCAATTCGCGTTCGCTCCCGTTGGAAGATGTTGTCGCGCAGGCGCGGCGTCTCGTTGCCAATGGCTATCGGGAAATCGTGCTGACTGGCGTCGACATCACAAGCTACGGCGCCGATCTCGCGGACGCGCCAAGGCTCGGGACCTTGGTGAAGCGTCTCCTCAAGGACGTGCCGGATCTTGCGCGCCTGCGACTGTCATCCATCGATTCGGTTGAAGCCGATTCTGCTTTGCTCGATGCATTGGGCAGTGAGTCGCGGTTGATGCCACATCTGCACCTGTCGCTGCAGGCAGGCGATGATCTCATTCTCAAGCGCATGAAGCGACGCCACTCGCGCAACGATGCAGTTTCTTTTTGCGAGCAGGTGAGACGTCTGCGTCCCGACGTGGTTTTTGGCGCGGATATCATCGCGGGCTTTCCGACCGAAAACGACGATATGTTTGCTCGCTCGCTCGACCTGATCGATGCGTGCGGGCTGACGCACTTGCATGTCTTCCCTTTCTCGCCACGCCCTGGCACGCCGGCCGCGCGCATGCCGCAGATCGACCGCCCGATCATCAAGGAACGGGCCCGTCGTTTGCGTGAAAAGGGCGACGAGGCGTTGCGGCACCATCTCGACCGCGAGATCGGTGCGCGCCGCCGCGTGCTCGCCGAATCACGCGCGCTCGGGCGTACGGAGCAGTTCACGCCGGTGCGTCTGGCGACGCCGCTTGACCCCGGTGTTATTGTCGATCTGACGATGTCGGCGCATGATGGCAGGCAACTTCTTGCCGCCTAGCCTGGGGGATTGGCGATGGCCTATCGCGATCATCTGATTACCACGATGGATCAACTCGAGTCGCTCTACGGCGAAAAACTGCCGACTTCAATGATCAAGGAGATCGACCACATCAGCGAAGGCTACCGCAAGCTGATCGAGGCGGCTCCGTTCATCGCGGTTGCGACGTCAGGTCCCGAAGGTCTTGATTGCTCGCCGAAAGGCGACGCGGCCGGGTTCGTCCGTATTCTCGATGACAGGACGCTGGCAATCCCCGACCGGCCCGGCAACAACCGCATTGACGGTTTTCGCAACATCGTACGTGATCCGCGCATCGCGCTGCTGTTCCTGATCCCTGGTATAGGCGAGACTCTGCGGGTCAACGGCCGAGCGGCGATCTCGGTCGATCCCGATCTCATGCAAAGCTTTTCGGTGGGCGGCAAATTGCCCCGCTGCGTGCTGATCGTTCACATCGAAAGCATTTACTTCCACTGCTCGAAGGCGATCGTGCGTTCCAAACTGTGGGAGGAGGGGACCAAGATCGATCGCAAAAGCTTGCCTTCGACCGGCACGATCATCTCCGAACTCAGTCAGGGCAAGCTGGGCGGGGAGACCTACGACCGCGAGGCGCCTGAGCGCATCAAGGCGCAGCTCTACTGAGTGAAGCCGCAGGCCGCGAGTTTTTCGCGCATGTGCTCCGGCACCGGGGCGATCACGGTGACTGGCGCCTTGTTTTTTGAAATCGGTACTGTCACCTCACGCGAATGAAGATGCAGTGGCGGGCCACCTGTGCGCGGCGCCCCTCCGTAGATATTGTCGCCGACGATCGGCCATCCCATCTCGGCGCAGTGCACGCGCAGTTGATGCGTGCGCCCGGTCAATGGCTCAAGTGCAAGCCAGCTGAAACCGCCGCCGCGACCCATCACTTTCCAGGTGCTTGCCGAGGGCAGCCCGTGCGGGTCGGGTTTCATCCACCAGCCGCGCGCCTCATCGCGCCTGGCGAGTGGGATGTCGATGCGGCCTTCGTCCGTTTGAGGACCGTTCTCGACAATCGCCCAATAGCATTTGCCGACCTTGCCCTGCTTGAACAGCTTGCCGAGCAAAGCGAGCGCCTTGCGGTGACGGCCGAGCACCAAACAGCCGGTCGTGTCACGGTCAAGCCGATGCGCCAGCGCCGGCGGGCGCGGCAATCCGAAGCGCAGTGCATCGAAATAATCCTCGAAGGCATTGCCGCCCTTTGGTCCTCGATGGACCGGCAATCCGGCCGGTTTGTCGACCACCAGCATCAGCCCATCGCGGTACAACAAGCGGGCGAGCATCTCTTCCGATGTCATGCCGAAACGGCTATCACGTGCGCGGCATGAACGACAGCACACAGGGCGAAAACTGGTGGAAGCGGCTCAGCGGGGGCCTCAAGCGCACATCATCCTCGCTTGGTTCCTCCATCACGGCGATTGTCTCTCACCGGCCGCTCGAGCCTGAGACGCTCGATGCACTCGAGGACGAACTGGTACGCGCCGATCTCGGACAGGATATGGCCGTACGGATCGTCGACGCGCTGAGCCAAGGTCGCTACCCGCAGGGCCTCTCGCCGGACGAGGTGAAGGCCTTCCTGGCCGGCGAAATCGAAAAAACGCTCACGCCGGTCGCAAGGCCACTCGAGATCACCGGGCGACCGTTCGTCATCCTGGTGTCCGGCGTCAATGGTTCCGGCAAAACCACGACCATCGGCAAACTTGCTGCGCGATTCCGGGCGGAGGGAAAAAGCGTGATGCTGGTGGCGGGCGATACCTTCCGAGCGGCCGCGATCGATCAGCTGAAGATCTGGGGCGAACGCACAGGCGCGCAGGTGATGGCGCGCGAACCGGGCGACGATGCCGCCGGGCTTGCGTTCGATGCAATCGCCGCGGCCAAGGAACAAGACATCGAGATTGTGCTCGTCGACACGGCAGGACGTCTGCAGAACCGGGCCGAACTGATGGGCGAACTGGAGAAGATGGTACGCGTCATGCGCAAGGTCGAGCCGACCGCGCCGCACGCGGTGCTTCTCGTACTTGATGCGACCGTGGGCCAGAATGCGCTCAACCAGGTGGAGATCTTCGGAAAGACAGCGGGAGTCACCGGCCTGGTGATGACCAAGCTCGACGGCACGGCGCGTGGCGGTATTCTCGTTGCTGTCGCCGATAAATTCGGCTTGCCGGTACACTATATCGGCGTCGGCGAAGGCGTGGACGATCTCGCGCCATTTACGGCGCGCGACTTCGCGCGTGCGGTTGTCGGACTGGAATCGTAGTCAGGAAACACATGGCGGCGAAAAAACAACTCAACCCTGGACTCAAGCTGGTGCTCGACATCGGCCCGCTGGTTCTTTTCTTCGCTGCCAACGCGAAGTTCGGAATCTATGTCGCGACCGGCGCGTTTATGGTGGCCATTCTCGCCGCGCTCGCTGTCTCATACGCGATGACCCGGCATCTCGCGGTCATGCCGCTCGTCACCGCGGTGATCGTCCTGGTTTTCGGCGGACTGACGCTGGTTCTTCACGACGATCTGTTCATCAAGCTCAAGCCGACCATCATCTATGTTCTGTTCGGTGCAACGCTGGTGGGTGGGCTCGCATTCGGCAAGCCGTTGCTCGGCATGGTCTTCGATTCTGTTTTCCATCTACGCGAGGAAGGCTGGCGCAAGCTGACCTGGCGATGGGCGATTTTCTTTTTTTTGCTTGCGCTCATCAATGAAATCGTCTGGCGCACACAGACGACGGATTTCTGGGTGAGTTTTAAATTGTTCGGAGTTGTCCCGCTGACTTTCCTGTTCGCCGCGTTGCAGGTCCCACTGCTGAACAAATACAGCATCGAAAAGGAAAACTAGCGCAACGCCTTCTCGATTTCGGGCAAAAGCGTGCGGTCGAAATTCTCCGCAGTGATCGGCCCCACCAGTTTGTACACGATGCGGCCGTCACGCCCGATCAGGAATGTCTCCGGCACGCCATAGACACCCCAGTCGATCGAGGCCCGGCCCGCCTCGTCGCGGCCGGTGGCGACAAAGGGATTGCCGTACCGATAGAGAAAGCGCCTCGCATTGTCGGCCGCATCCTTGTAGTTGATGCCGACAAGCTGAATGCGCTTGTCCCGCGACAATTTTTCAAGAAACGGCGCTTCGTCGTGGCAAGGCACGCACCACGAGGCCCAGACATTCAACAGTGTCACCGCGCCCTGGAAGTTTGCGTTACTAAGGCCGGGAATCGGCTTGCCGTCGCGTTCCAGTGCTGGAATCGCGGGCAGATCGAATGTCGGCACAGGATGACCAATAAGCGCCGATGGAAGCCGCGAGGGATCGCCGGCGCCAAGCCGGTACAAAAACAAAGCGGCCAGCGCGATAAACGCAATCAGAGGCAGCAGCACAAGGATGCGGTTTCGCCTTGAGGTGACGCCTTCGTTTGCTGCACTCATGAACTCAAACTCACTAGCCTTTGCGCTGCGATCGCCTCGTGACCCCACGTTCCTCGAGGTCACCGAGGATGCGCCGCTGCGTCGAATAGTCGAGCACGACCCACGCAATCAGCGCGGCGATGACGAATATCGTCACTGCGTAAGCAGCGACGATGAAGTCCGCATGCGGCCCGAGGCTCATGCGCTAGCCTCCGCCAGCTTCTGTGCTTGCATAAGACGCATGCTGCGCACCCGGCGGCGCAATATCTCATTGCGCATGACGGCAAGATGCAAAGTCAGGAACAGCAACGTGAACGCCACCGCCATGATCAGAAGCGGCGTCAGCAGTGCGGGATCGATGCTCGATCCGCCCATGCGGAAAACCGAAGCGGGTTGATGCAGTGTATTCCACCAGTCGACCGAGAACTTGATGATGGGGAGATTGACGGCGCCCACCAGCGACAACACCGCGGCGGCGCGCGCGCCGCGACCCGGGTCCTCGGCGGTCCAATAGAGGGCGAGCACGCCGAGATAGAGCAGAAACAGGACGAGCATCGACGTCAGACGCGCATCCCACACCCAGTATGTTCCCCAGGTCGGCCGGCCCCACAACGAACCGGTGATGAGGCAGATCAGCGTGAAGGCGGCACCGATTGGAGCGGCAGACTTGCCGGCGACATCTGCGAGCGGATGACGCCATACCAATGTTCCCAATGCCGCGACGCTCATCAATCCCCAACCGAACATCCCGAGCCACGCCGCCGGCACATGCAGAAACATGATCTTGACGGTTGCGCCTTGCTGGTAGTCGTCGGGCGCGTTCATCACACGATAGAAGCCGATGACAAAAAGAATCAGCGTCGCCGCGATCAACCACGGCAACACGCGATTGACGATGTTGAGAAAGCGCGTCGGGTTGGCGAGATCAATCACCGGCATCGGCAATCTCTGCTCATGTCGCTTGAATCCAATTGCATGTCATTCGAGTCCATGGCGCAACACCGCCGCCGCGGCGATTGGACCAAGCACGAGGCTCGCCAAGCTTAGCGCACAAAGAATGGTGAAAGGTGGGCCGAACGGAGCGGGTCCGGTGATCGCCGCGTTGGTCGCGGCAACACCAAAGATCAACACCGGCACGGTGAGCGGCAGGACCAGAACTGCAAGCAACAGGCCGCCGCGACGCAGCGCGACCGACAGGGCCGCGCCAATCAATCCGAGGAACGTCAGGGCAGGCGTGCCGGCGGCGAGCGTGAGCGCTAGCCATCCCAGCGCGTGCAAGTCGACGTTGAGCATCAACCCGAGTAACGGAGCGATAATCACGAGCGGCAATCCGGTGGTGATCCAATGCGCAATCGCCTTGGTTGCTACCGCTAATTCAAGCGGCATGCCACCCATCATCAGGAGGTCGAGCGAACCATCCTCGTAGTCGGTTGCAAACAGTCGATCGAGCGCAAGCAGACTGGCAAGCAGCGCACCAAGCCAGAGGATTGCCGGTCCAATCCTAGCGAGCAGTGCAAGGTCGGGACCAATTGCAAAAGGAATCATGCTGACCACGACCAGAAAAAACAGTGCGCCCATCAATGCGCCACCACCGACTCGCACCGAGAGCCGCATGTCTCGCCCAAGAAGGGATGCGAATGCACTCATGCCGAATCCAGTTTCAGTTCGCGCGCGCGTTCGAGGCCGATCGCTCCATGTGCCGCGGCGATGATCATGCCGCCCTTGCCGAGATGTTCGCGCATCAACGCGGCTAATCGCGTCTGCGAGGGTACGTCGAGGGACGACGTCGGTTCGTCAAGCAGCCATATCACTCGCGGCACGGCGACAAGCCGCGCGATCGACAAACGCCGCCGCTGCCCAGCGGACAGGTAGCCGGCCGGCAGATCCGCCAATGGGGCGAGGTCGACAGCTTGCAGTGCCGACTCGGTGTCACCTCGGGCGCCAAGAAAGCCTGTCCAGAATTGCAGGTTCTCACCGACCGTGAGTGCGGGTTTCATCGCGTCAAGATGACCAAGGTAGTGCGCTTGTTCCGCAATCGGGATGTCGGGATCGCCGCCGTGCAGTGTGAGTTTTCCGCCGGCGACCCGCACCAGGCCCGCGATCATCCGCAGCAGGGACGACTTGCCGGCGCCGTTGCGACCGGTCACCACCAAAGCCCCACCTGCGGAGAGGTTGAAGCTCACACCGCTAAAGACCTCACGCCCGCCCCGGTTGCAGGCCAGTTGGTCGCCTTTGAGCTCCATGACGATTAACGCGGTCCGCCGACCGAAGGAGACCCGACGCCAAGCCCGGAAAACCCCGATTTTACGAGCATTTTTAGCGTTGTTCCCTCGTCAATATGGCGTTGGGCGAGAAAAGACCTTATAAGCCCGAACTTGCGACGTTACGTAATTCGAATTCGGACGCAAGTCTCGCCAGCAAGAAAAACTTCACCTTGCCAATAGCTTAGTCCGAACCAGCGCCGGTAAACCGGCCGGGAATGGAAACAGCCCACATGACTTCGCTCGACAGCTTTAGATGCTGCAAGACCCTGCAGGTTGGTAGCAAAACCTACGCTTATTTCAGTCTTCCCGTTGCCGAGCGAAACGGCCTCAAGGGCATTTCTCGTTTGCCCTTTTCGATGAAAGTGCTGCTCGAAAATCTGCTGCGCAATGAGGACGGCCGGACGGTTACAAAAGACGACATCAAGGCCGTCGCCGAATGGCTCAAGACCAAGACCTCCGAACGCGAGATTGCGTTCCGCCCAGCGCGCGTGCTGATGCAGGATTTCACCGGGGTGCCGGCTGTCGTCGATCTCGCTGCGATGCGCGACGCCATGAAGCAATTGGGTGGCGACCCGAAGAAGATCAATCCGCAGGTTCCGGTCGATCTGGTCATCGACCATTCGGTTGCCGTGACATTCTTCGGCAACAATGCCGCATTCAAGAAAAACGTCGAGGAAGAGTACCGGCAGAATCAGGAACGCTACAAATTCCTGAAATGGGCGCAGCGATCGTTCGACAACTTCGCCGTCGTTCCACCCGGCACCGGCATCTGCCATCAGGTCAACCTCGAATATCTCTCGCGCGTTGTCTGGAATCGCAAGGACAAGGTGAAGGTCGACGGCAAGGCGTCGACGATGGAAGTCGCCTATCCCGACACATTGGTCGGAACCGATTCGCACACGACCATGGTCAACGGGCTCTCCGTGCTTGGCTGGGGCGTCGGCGGAATCGAAGCGGAGGCGGCCATGCTTGGTCAGCCTCTGTCGATGGTGCTGCCCGAGGTGATCGGTTTCAAACTTGCGGGAAAACTCAAGGAAGGGGTGACCGCGACTGACCTCGTCCTTACCGTGACCGAGATGCTTCGCAAGCGCGGCGTAGTCGGAAAGTTCGTCGAGTTCTTCGGCCCCGGCCTCGCGCATTTGACCATCGCCGACCGCGCGACACTCGGCAACATGTCCCCTGAATATGGTGCGACGTGCGGCTTCTCGCCGATCGATGACGATACCATTCGTTACATGAAGGACACCGGCCGGCCGGCCGATCTCGTCGCGCTCGTTGCGGCCTATGCCAAGGCGCAGGGCATGTTCCGCGTGAAGACGACGCCCGACCCGATTTTCACCGACGTGCTCAAGCTTGAATTGAGTTCGGTCGAACCATCGCTGTCGGGGCCGAAACGCCCGCAAGACCGCGTCGCTTTGAAGGAAGTCAAATCCGGATTTGCCGTGTCGATGGACAAGGAATTCGGCAAGAGCGCCGAAGCGAAGAAGCGCGTAAAAGTATCCGGCAAGGATTACGATCTCGGTCACGGCGATGTCGTCATTGCCGCGATCACATCCTGCACCAATACCTCCAATCCGAACGTCATGATCGGTGCGGGCCTGCTCGCGCGCAAAGCCGCGGCGAAAGGTCTGACGACAAAGCCCTGGGTGAAGACATCGCTGGCGCCCGGTTCGCAAGTCGTCGGCGAATATCTCGAGAAGTCCGGTCTGCAGAAAGATCTCGACAAGCTCGGCTTCAATCTCGTGGGTTTCGGTTGCACGACCTGCATCGGCAATTCGGGGCCACTGCCGCCGGAGAATTCGAAGGCGATCAACGACAACGATCTGGTGGCAGCCGCCGTGCTGTCGGGCAATCGCAATTTCGAGGGCCGCGTCAACGCCGACGTGCGCGCCAACTATCTCGCTTCGCCGCCGCTCGTCGTTTCCTACGCGATCGCCGGCTCGATGAATGTCGATGTCGCAAGAGAGCCGCTCGGCGTCGACCAGAAAGGCAAGAAGGTCTTTCTGAAAGACATCTGGCCCTCCAACAAGGAAATCGGCGACTTCGTCGCCAAGAACATCACCAAGCAGATGTTCACCAAGAAATATGCCGATGTGTTCAAGGGCGATGGCAACTGGCGCAAGATCAGCGTCAAAGGCGGCATGACCTACGACTGGGACAAGAAGTCAACCTACGTGCAGAACCCCCCGTACTTCGTTCATATGGGGCGCCACCCCAAGCCGCTCGAAGACATCGTCGATGCGCGCGTGCTGGCTTTGCTTCTCGATTCGATCACCACCGACCACATTTCGCCTGCCGGTTCGATCAAGGTCGACTCGCCGGCCGGCAAATATCTGGTCGGGCACAAGGTCAAGCCAGCCGATTTCAATCAATACGGCACGCGGCGCGGCAATCACGAAGTGATGATGCGCGGCACCTTCGCCAACATCCGCATCAAGAACCAGATGGTGCCGGGTGTTGAGGGCGGCGTCACCGTCCACTACCCGTCGAAGCAGCGCATGCCGATCTACGATGCGGCGATGAAGTACAAGTCTGACGGGGTCCCGTTGGTCGTCTTTGCCGGCAAGGAATACGGCAGTGGTTCTTCCCGAGACTGGGCCGCCAAGGGTTCCGTGCTGCTCGGGATCCGCGCGGTTGTTGCCCAATCTTTCGAGCGCATCCACCGCTCGAACCTGGTGGGCATGGGCGTGATGCCACTGGTCTTCGAAGAGGGGACCTCCTGGCAGACCCTCGGCCTAAAGGGCGATGAACAGGTCACTATTCGCGGATTGCATGGCGAACTGAAGCCCCACCAGCGGCTGATTGCCGAGATTGTCTCAGGCAATGGGACTCTGAAACGCGTCCCACTCATCTGTCGTATCGATACTTTAGATGAACTCGACTACTTCAAGAATGGTGGCATCCTGCAGTACGTGCTTCGCCAATTGGCGGGCTGATCGGCAATTTGGTAACAGTGTGCACAGAAAGTGGGCCGCTCACCGCGAAGTGAGTGGCGGGTGATCGGAAGGGCACTCTATAAACCGCCGGGCGAGGCAAGGATTGCGGTAATGAAATGAGCTATCGCCACATCACCTTTGCGTTCGCGTTCATCTGCAGCGCAGGCGTGTCTGCCTCTGCCGAGCCGCGTGCAGTTATCGAATTATTCACTAGTCAAGGTTGCTCGTCCTGTCCGGCCGCCGACAAGGTGCTCGGAGAACTGTCGGCCGACCCATCGCTCGTAACGATGAGTCTCGCCGTCGACTATTGGGACTATCTCGGCTGGAAGGACACGCTGGCCCTGCACGGTCATTCCGATCGGCAGCGCGCCTATGCCGGCGCGCGCGGCGATCGCGAGGTCTACACGCCTCAAGTCGTCGTCAACGGTGTCCTGCACGTTCTCGGTAGCGACAAGTCGGCAATCGAAAATGCGATCGCGCAAACGCGGCGCGATCCGGCGGTGCTCTCGCTGCCCGTCAAAATGACTGTCGCCGACGGCAAAGTGACGGTGAATGTCCCTGCGGCACACGGCGAATATCGCAGCGGCGAAGTTTGGCTTTGTCCCGTCTCAAAGAAAGTTGCGGTTACGATTGGCCGCGGCGAGAACCACAATCGAACGCTGACTTATCACAATGTCGTTCGCCGCTGGATAAAGCTTGGTGACTGGAACGGTCAGGCACAAACTTTCAGCTTGCCGGTCACCGATATTCCGAAGGGCGACTATTCGCTCAAGGATATCGATCAGCTCGATGTGGTCGTTCAAAATGGCGTCGCGGCCAAGCCAGGCCCGATGCTGGGCACCGCGTCCACAGAGTGCTGCGGCGCGTCGACAAACTAAAAATCAAAAATCGAAAGACAAACAAAAATCGGGCCGGTTAAAGCCGGCCCGAAGGCATTAGGGGATTGAACCGTACGCGGAACTCAACTGGCCCGGCCGATCGAACCCCGGGGGGCTGGGGGGCTGAGGAATCCGGTGCTC
>Ga0207665_10001294_pt1 | contig 16910 bp, 16 predicted proteins | sample LARL112metaG_FD_184351 | JGI IMG/M metagenome (GOLD analysis project Ga0207665, IMG submission 184351) | Corn, switchgrass and miscanthus rhizosphere microbial communities from Kellogg Biological Station, Michigan, USA - LAR L11-2 metaG... | ecosystem: Host-associated > Plants > Roots >...
CTCTGGCCGTCCTTGGTGGCAGCTGCAGCCGTGCTGAAGCACATCGCGCAGCCCTGGCTGAACGCGGGTGCAGCCCAGGCGGTAAGCAATAAGCCGACTATCGCAGCGCGTAGTTTCATTTCACTCCCAACTCGATAATACGCCTGGCGTCCGGGAAAAAGAAGATGGTCATCAAGATAAGGCAGGCAATGACCGAACACATCGTCAGCCACTTCATCCGCGAAACTTCATACTTCAAGTGCATGAAAAATCCAATGATCAGCGCAGCCTTGATCAGCGACAAGCCCATCAGGATGGTCAGCATCTTGACCGGTTCCATGTTCTGATAGGTCAGATAAACCTCAACGGCCGTCATCACCAGCAGCGCGCCCCAGACCCAGAAGAACAGGGCTTTTTTGTGATGGCGGTGCTGCTCGGCAACCCGCTCGGCAATGGCGATTTGATCTGGTTCCATAACTCTCGCGCTCCTAGAGAATCTTCGCCGACATCAGATAGACCAGAGGAAAAATGAACATCCACACGAGATCAACGAAGTGCCAGTACAAGCCGGCGACTTCCACGTCCGACGAGTCGTATACTTTGGGTTTCAGCCACAGAATAATCCCGCACACAATCGCCGCAATTAGGAGAACGTGGGCGCCGTAATGGAACGGGCTATATGCCGGAGTTGCCAGCCAGGCCACCAGCCACAGCACCAGCAAAATCGGAATGAACTTGCGCCGCAGCGCGACGACACCCAGGTAAATCACCCCCAACGTTACGTGCAGCATGTGCATTCCAGTCAATCCAAAGAAAGTCGCGGCAAACTGCGGCACATTTTGAGAAACGCTGGCAAACTCACTGGCCGCTTCATGCCCGGGGACTTTGGGGAACATCGGCAGCGTCAAACCTTCCGCGATCAAATTGCTCCACTCCCGGCCGTGAAGGATGATGAATCCCGCGCCGCACGCCATGGTGGCGAGCAACCAAAGTGTCTGCGCCTTGGCGTTGTGGTCCACCGAGGCTCGCACCGCCAATACCATGGTAAGCGAACTGGTAAGCAGAAAGGCCGTCATGATCGTGGCGTTCACGATGCTCTCGGAGTGGAACGGGGTCGGCCAATTCGCCGTGGAAATGCGACCGTAGCTGTACGCGTAGAGTAACGCACCAAACGTCAGCGAATCGGAGAGCAGGAACAGCCACATCCCGATTTTCTTCGAATATGTGCCGAACAGCGACGGTTCGTAAACCGACGGGATGTCGTGCAGCGCGGAATCAGCCATGCGTTCGACCTCCGGATCAACTCGCAGCTAACTGACGAACTTCATCAAGCCAAAAATGTAAATCCACAGCACGGCCATGAAATGCCAGTACCACGCCGTCACGTCGACAATGATGCTGCGCGTCTTCAAGGAACGGTGCAGCAACGCGGCGACGCTCGCGATGAGCAGCGCCACAACTCCACCCAGCAAATGTGCAGCGTGCGCCCCGGTCAGCAAATAGACGAAAGAGCTGCTCGGCGTCGTGGAAACGTAGAACCCGTTTGCCGCCAATTGCTTCCACGCCGTCCACTGCCCGAAAAGAAACGCAAGCCCGAGGACAAACGTCATCGCAAGCCACGGCATTCTTATTGGATCGCCGCTGGAAACCCCGTTGGCCCCCAACGCCGTCTCCATCACCGCTCGCGCCCTGATTTGCCTGCGCGCTAATTCCATGCTCACGCTGCTGACCAGCAGGACAAACGTATTGAGCAGCAATAATCTCGGCAGCGCCACCGGAATCCAATCGCGAATGAGATTGTTCGTGCGGGGGTCCAGCGTCGGCAAACCCTGCCGCACCACGTAAGCGCTGGTAAACGAAACAAACAGCATCAGCACCGGGACCAGCGCAACCAGCAGGCCAAGCCGCGCGCGGCGCAACCGCGTGCCATAGTCTCCGCCGTCACGAATTGGCGGAGTGGTGCCGCGATCGTCCCGGGAGATTTCCGGTTCGTTTATGGTCGCGGTGGTTGAGAAGGTGCCCATTTAGATCAGTGTTTCGGCTTGATTTCCGGATCGCTCTGCATCACGAAATCGCGAGGCGCTCCCGGCACGCTGTATTCGTACGGACCGTTTTTGACCACCGGCGTACGCCCGCCGAAATTGTCGTGCGGCGGCGGCGTGGCGGTAGTCCATTCGAGCGTCGTGGCTTCCCAGGGATTGTCGCTGGCCTTCGCTCCCTTGAACATGCTCCAGAAAAGATTAAACAGAAAAATGAACTGGCTGGCGATGGTGATGAACGCCGCAATCGTTATGAATCTCTGGATCGGGAGCAACTTGAGGATGTAAGCCACTTCCGTGGATTGCGAGTAGCGCCGCAAGCCCGCGCTCATGCCGTAATAATGCATGGGCATGAAAATCGCGTACGCGCCCACGAACGTGAGCCAGAAATGCAGCTTCGCCAGCGGTTCGTTCATCATGCGGCCAAACATCTTCGGGAACCAATAATAGGTTGCCGCAAATATTCCGAAGATCGACGCCACGCCCATAATCAAATGAAAGTGCGCGATCACGAAATAGGTTTCGTGCAGGTAGATGTCCAGCACCGGCTGCGCGAGGAACGGGCCGCTGATTCCGCCGGTGACAAACAGAGAAACGAATCCGATGGCAAAAAGCATCGGCGACGTGAATCGAATCCGCCCGCGCATGAGCGTGCCGAGCCAGTTAAACGTCTTGATGGCCGACGGGACGCCAATGCCCATGGTCATGATCGAGAACGCAAACGCCGTGTAGGGGCTCATGCCGCTCATGAACATGTGGTGGCCCCAGACCATAAACCCCAGAAAACCAATGGCCATAATCGCGTACACCATCGCCTTGTACCCGAAGATGGGCTTGCGCGAGAAAACTGAGAGCAACTGCGAGCACATCCCCATTGCTGGTAAAATCGCGATGTACACCTCGGGATGGCCGAAGAACCAGAAAAGGTGCTGCCACAGCAGCGGCGATCCGCCTTTGTGCCCCGTAAGCTGGCCGTTCACTGTAACCAGCGGAACAAAAAAACTGGTGCCGAGATTCCGGTCCATCAACAGCAGGATTCCGGCCGAGAGCAGCACGCCGAACGCCAGCAGCCCCAGGATCGCCGTGACGAACCAGGCCCACACGGTCAGCGGCATGCGCATCATGGTCATGCCCTTGGCGCGCATATCCAGCGTGGTCGTAATGAAGTTCAACGCCCCCATCAGCGCGCCGATGCAGAAAATCGCAATGCTGGTGATCCACAGGTCGGCGCCTAATCCCTCACCGGGACCGGCAGATTGCAGCGCGCTTAGCGGCGCATAACCGGTCCACCCGTGCAGCGGTGCGCCTCCGGTTACAACAAAGGCGGCAAGGAGGACGAGGAAGCCGAGGAAGGTGGTCCAAAACGAAAGCATGTTCAGCACCGGAAAAGCCATGTCCGGCGCGCCAATTTGAATCGGCAGGAAATAATTTCCAAAACCACCCTGAGGCGCCGTGGTCAGCACGAAGAAGACCATGATCGTGCCATGCATGGTCAAGAGGCTTAAGTAAGTCTCCGGCTTGATCTCGCCAAAGAACGGCAGTGTTGCCGTAGGCCAGATCAAGTGAATGCGCATGAGCAGCGAAAGGAACATGCCGACAAACACGGCCGCCAGCGCGAGGAAGTAATACTGGAGCCCGATGACTTTGTGATCGAGACTGAAAACCCATTTTCGAATAAATCCCTGCGGGGCCGCGTGCACGTGAGATGCGTGGGCAGCTGATTCGTGAGTAGCCATGTTATTGCTTCTCCGCCTCCCTCGCCGCCAGCCATTTGTCAAACTCTTCCTGACTGACCACTTTCAGCATGCCGTGCATTTTGTAATGCCCCAGGCCGCACAGTTCCGCGCAAGCGATCTCGTACTCTCCGGTTTGAATGGGGGTGAAGTGCATGTGAATCGCCAGGCCAGGCACGGCGTCCTGTTTGAAGCGCATCTGCGGAACAAAAAAACTGTGAATCACGTCGTGAGCGCGCAAGATCACTTCGACCTCGCGGTTCACGGGGACCACCATGACTCCGCTCACCACGTCGTCCTTCGACGCCGGATCGTGCGTATCCAACCCCAGAGCCGCTTCGCCGCCGGCGGATGCATCTTCCAATTCAGGTTTGGTCAATCCGAATTTGCCGTCCGGCCCCGGGTAGCGGAAGTACCACGCAAACTGCATTCCCGTCACTTCCACATGCACGGCGTTGGCTTCTGCCGCGCGAAATCGTTCCGCGGCCCAGATCGAGCTGCTCGCCAGGTTCAATCCGACAAAAAGGATCGTCGTCAGCACCGTCCAAACAACTTCCAGTGTCGTGTTCCCGTGTGAGTAGGACGCTTTCTGGGAAGAACCGCCTTCGCGATATTTCCAGACCAGATAGCCTAGGGCTAGCTGTGCGGCGACGAATACGAATCCCATGAGATAGAAAGAAACCGTGAAGTGGTGATCGATGCCGGCGGCCGCAGCGGAGGCCCCTGCTGGCAGCCACCAGGTCTTCGCCACAAAAAAATAGGTGCTGACGAGCGTGATCAGCCAGATTACGACCAGCAGAACGAGGCCCATTGTGCGAGACCTCCGAAGTGGTTTTCAGAGTCTTCCCCGCGAAGCCAGCCCGAAATTCCAAAAAAGAAACGCGGAGAATTCAAACCGGGGCGAATATATCACAGCTTTTTCTGAGCGCAAGCAGCTTCTTGCATCTAGTATTTTTGCTGTTGCTCCTTGCTCTTCACAAAACGGCCTAAATCTTTTCTTGCCAGCGCTGCAAACACGCATTGACGAAAATTTTTGTTTTGAGTAATATCCGTTTCGTTTCTGGGGGGTCCAGCGAAATGTTGAGGACCTCGCGATGTTTTCGTATCAAACTTTCCCAATTCGTCGGGCCTCGGACGCTTTCAGCGATTGCGCCCTCTTCCTATAGTTTTTCCAGCCCATCCCAACAGATATTGGTGTACGGCGGACAGTCGTCTCCATCCGTTGTCCGCAGATCGAAATCTTTTCTCGGGCGTTTCGTAGTTTGCGGCAGGGCCATAACTTGAAGGGGGAACGGGCGGCGGTTTCAGGCCGCCAAATTATTTTCGAGGAGCACGAATCCAGGAGGTAACGCATGGCGGGCCCGGAAACTGATTCGCCCAAACCAAAACCGGAAGCGGCGAAGACATCGGCTGCCGGTGGCGGAGATGCTACCAAATATGTTGGTACGCCTGCCGTCGGTACATCCAAAGCAGCGGCCGCCGGGGGTTTGGCGACGGTGGGCCCCGAACCGAGCGAAATCAATCGGAAGCGGCGGCGATTGGTATGGGTTACGGTCACTGGATTCCTTGGCGCCTGGTTCATCGCCTTCCTTCGTTTTTTTCTTCCCCGCACGCTTTTCGAACCTCCCACTGTTTTCAAAATCGGCTACGCCTCGGATTACGCCCTCGGCGTAGATACAAAGTGGCAGCAAAAATATCGCATTTGGGTTGATCGCACGCCCGATCGCGTGTTTGTCATCTACGCGCGCTGCACGCATCTTGGCTGCACGCCCGACTGGAAGGCCAGCGAAAACAAATTCAAGTGCCCCTGCCACGGCAGCGGCTACGACAGCGAAGGGGTCAACTTTGAAGGACCGGCGCCGCGCCCCATGGATCGCGCTCACGTGGAACTAGCGCCTGACGGACAGATCGTTGTGGATACTTCCCGGCTCTATCAGTGGCCTAAGGGACAACCCAGCCACTTCAGCGATCCAGGATCGTATTTGCCGGTGTAACTGGGAGCGCCGCGAAAGCGTTCCACGCGCAAGGGAGAAATAGCAACAGTTCGAGCCGCTACGGAACGGGAGAACAGACGATGCCCGAAGAGAAAACGCCGAACGGAAAAAATGGCAAATCCGCTGGCTTGGTGGAGCGTCTGAAAGCCGGGGTAAAGCAAGACCTCGAATCCCTCAAGACGGAACTACCCGCAAAGGCCAAAGAGCAAGTCGAAATCCTCAAGAAGCCTACGAAGACTCAGGTTTACACTTCGATTTTCCGGCACAAGCACGACGACACGCCGCGCAATCGCGCTCTCGGCGTGCTCTCGAACGTCTTCTTGCACCTGCATCCTGCCAAGATCAATCGTGACGCGGTTCGTTACAGCTACACCTGGGGCATGGGCGGCATCACTTTTTATTTGTTCATCGTTCTCACCCTCACCGGCGTCATGCTGATGTTTTACTACCATCCCAGCAAAGTGCAGGCGTTCCGCGACGTGCTCTACCTCGAACACGACGTGCCCTACGGCAAATTATTGCGCAACATGCATCGTTGGGCCGCGCACTTGATGGTCATCGCTGTCGAGCTCCACATGTTCCGCGTCTTCCTCACCGGCTCGTACAAGAAGCCGCGCGAGTTCAATTGGAACGTCGGCGTCATCCTCCTCGTGCTGACGCTGCTGCTCTCCTTTACCGGCTATCTCCTCCCCGACGATCAGCTGGGCTTCTGGGCCGTCACCGTCGGCACCAACATGGCGCGCGCCACTCCGCTTCTCGGCCACGAAGGTCCCTTCGGCTCCCAGTTAGGCATGACGCCCTACAATGACGTTCGCTTTGGCCTGCTGGGCGGCTCCATCGTGGACGCCAACGCCCTCCTGCGCTCCTATATCTGGCATTGCATCGGCATTCCCATCATCGCTTCCATTTTCATGGTTCTGCACTTCTGGCGCGTGCGTAAGGACGGTGGCATCTCCGGCCCCGCGCCCGTGGTTCTCGACTCCGAAGTAAAGGAGGCGAAGAAATAGCCATGGATTGGAAACAACTGTGGGAAATCCTTTCCGCTCCGGACAACATTCCGATCGTTGCCATGATTCCGCTATTGGCTTTTTACATTTATCTTGCGTGGAAACAGGCGAGTGCCAACGACGCCCTCATCGCCCAATTGGAAACCAATCCACCGCTGGCGAAGACCCATCACCGCAAGGCATGGCCCTTCCAGCCTGGTTGGGCCAAGGAAGTCCACGTCTGGCCGTTTCTCCTGCGCGTGGAATTCCTGGCCGCCATCATCGTCACCATCATTTTGATGGTCTGGTCCATCACTTTGAACGCGCCGCTCGAAGAACCGGCCAACCCCAACCTCACCATGAACCCCGCGAAAGCGCCGTGGTATTTCCTTGGCTTGCAGGAAATGCTGGTCTACTTCGACCCATGGATTGCCGGGGTGGTCATGCCTACTCTCATCATCTTCGGCCTGATGGTGATTCCCTATATCGACACCAATCCATTGGGCGCCGGCTACTACACTTGGAAGCAGCGCAAATTCGCCATCGGGACATTTCTTTTCGGCTTTATCATCTTATGGGTCTCGATGATCTTCATCGGCACGTTTATTCGGGGCCCGGGTTGGCAGTGGTTCTGGCCGGGGCAGACCTGGGACCACAACCGCCTCATTTACGAAGTCAATCGCGACTTGCCGGATCTTTTCGGCATCACTTCAAATCTGGGCAAGGGCATCTTCGGCGCTGTCGTGGTCGGCGGCTTCTTCGCTATCGGCGGAATGCTCGTTCATGCCTTTTTCCGCCGCCACAATGCCAAAGACTTCAAGCGCATGAGCTTGCTGCAGTACTCCATCATGATGACGTTTTTTCTGACCATGCTCGGATTGCCGATCAAAATGTTGTTGCGGTTGCTTTTCCACATTAAATACGTGTGGATTACACCTTGGTTCAACGTTTAGGAGGAACTGGTGCCCGAAAAGCCCATTCCCGAAAACGACCCGGTAGTCACCAAGTCGCTCGCCCCGCATTACCTCATTTCCATGGTCATTCTCATGGCCACGCTCTTCTGGGCGTTCTGGGACGAAGATTTTGGCCAGCGCCCGTGGAAAACTTTCCAGCACGAGTGGAAAGACCGCTATTCGACTTTTTTGAAGAATGCCCGCTCGCAATCCGGCGACGCGCAGAAAGAAGTCGAAGCCAGCGCCGAGTATCAGAAGCTCAAGCAGGATTACGACACGGCCAGCAAGAACGCCGCTCCGCGCATCAAGGAGATTAACGAAAGGCTGCGCGATCTGAGCCAGCAGATTCTCGCGGTGCAAAACGTCTTCACCGATCGCCGCGCCTACGTCAGCGCCTCAACGTATGACATCGAGACGGAAACCAGTCCTTCCGCAAAAGAGCGCAAGCGAAAGAATCTCGAGGAGTACAAGAAGGAAAGCACTACCGCGGAAATGCCCGACGGCAAGAAAAAAACCTTCAAGGATTACGAGGAACTCGAAAAGACTTACAACGATCTCAAAAACGAGCGCACCCAGCTGAGCGCCGAACTCGGTGAACTCCTCAAACCCGTCAATGAAAAGAAAGATTTGATGGATGCCTACCTCACCGATCACATGGTGAACCTCACGCCGTCGCAGCTGACGAACTTGCAGAACGGCGTGGAGGCCTGGACACCCAAGATTCGCCAGATCAACGTGAACGAACACAGTGCCAACCTCGAAAGAGAGGACAGTGCCAATGTTGTCGACCGCTGTGAGTCCTGCCATATGGGCATTCGCGAGCCGGTGAAACTCACCGCGGCTTCCATGTCCTTGAAAAACAAGAAGCCGGACGAATACGCGCGCGCCTTCACCAGCCACCCGGAACCAGACCTTTTGAAGATTCACGATCCCGAAAAATACGGCTGCTCGCCCTGCCACCAGGGCAATGGACGCGCCACCACCAGCGTTGAAAAAGCTCACGGCAACTACGAACACTGGCTCTGGCCTATTTTCTCCCCGGGGAATTACGAGTCTGGCTGTCAGATTTGTCACTCCGCCGACATGGTTGTCGTCACCAACGACGTCGGCTGGGTGGTCAGCGAAGGCAAAGACCTTTTCCGCCAGCGCGGCTGCGTGGGCTGTCACCGTTTCGAAGGCTACGATAAGGAACCCGAAGATTTGCTCTCTGTCGCTCAGCAGATCAAGCAGCTCGATCAAGAGAAAAAAGACAACTTCAAGCAAGCCGGCGACCTGATGAAGCAGGCTGACAAAGCCGAGAGCAACGAGGAAGCCAACCGCCTCAACGATCGCGCCGTCGCCCTCAAAGTCACCAACAGCAAGCTCGACCTGCGCATTGTCCAGCTCGACCGCTCCAGCAAGAGCCTCCTCGAGGACATGAAAAAGGTCGGCCCCAATCTTAAGGACATTCGCCTGAAGCTCAACAAGAATTGGATTCCGGTTTGGCTGAAGAAGCCCAGCGACTTCCGCGCCACCACAAAAATGCCGAATTTCCGCCTCAACGACAACCAGATCAGGGCCATCTCTGCTTTTGTCTGGCAGTCGGCGTTCACGGATTCCTTGCCTAAGCACAAGCCCGGCAACGCTGCGCACGGAAAAGAATTGTTCGAATCGCGCGGCTGCCTCGCCTGCCACTCCATCGGCGAAGGCGATCAGTTGCAGGGCGGAACTTTCGCGGCCAACCTCACCCGCGTCGGCGAGAAGGACAATTACGACTACCTGGTTCGCTGGGTCCACAACGCGCGCGAACGCACGCGTCCCTATTGCCCCCTCGAAAAGAAAGACATCGGTCCCGAGGATTACAGGAAAAAGGGCTTGCCCTACGTTTTTGACCTCGAACACAGCCGCTGCCCCAACGACGGCCACGAGCTCCAGGTCCAGAACATGACCGTGATGCCGAGCCTCCGTCTCTCTCCGCAAGACGCGGAAGACGTCGCCAGCTATCTAATCACTCTGAAAAAGCAGGAGCCTTCCTCCTACGCCGATGCCTCCTTCATGGACGATCCCAATTTGAAGGAAGAAGGCAAGAAGTGGGTTCGCCACTTCGGCTGTGCCGGATGCCACGAGATTTCCGGCCTCGAGGAAGAAGGCCGCATCGGCACGGAGCTGACCATCGAAGGCAGCAAACCCATCGAACGGTTGGATTTCGCGTTATTCACCGAAACAGCGCAGCGCGGCGGCGTCGAGCCAATTACCGATCCAGACGATCTTGCGCGCCTTCCCGAGGGTCCCGCGAAACGGCCCTGGTACGACCAAAAGGGCTTCTTTGAACACAAACTCGCCGAACCCAACATCTGGGACAAGGGCAAGGACAAAGTAGAAACCGAAAAATTGCGCATGCCGAATCTGCACCTCACCAAAGAACAGGTTCGCGCCCTCACCACTTTCCTCTTGGGCAGCCAGGAAAATCCGCTTCCTCCCAACTATCAGTATCGCCCGTTGGATTATCGCCGCGACATTCAGGAAGGCTGGTGGGTCGTCAAGAAATACAACTGTATGGGCTGCCACCAGCTCATTCCCGGCCAGAAGACTTCGCTGATGGCCATGGTCCGTTACAAGGATGCGCAAGAACAGCTTCCTCCGAAGCTACTCACCGAAGGCGCGCGTGTCGATCCCGAATGGCTGCAGCGTTTCCTGAAGAATCCGTCTCTCAGCACCACGGACACCAATCGCAACGGCGTGCGTTCTTATCTGCAAGTCCGCATGCCAACATTCTCTTTCTCCGAAAACGAGCTTGGAAAATTGGTTCGATTCTTCCAGGCTCTGTCGCGCCAGCCCTTCCCGTACATTCCGGAAGAGGTTCCCGTCCTGACCGCCAAGGAGACGGAAATGGCGCGCAGCCTTTTCAGCAGCACCGCGGCTCCCTGCTTGAAGTGCCACGCCACCGGCGACCCGGCCCACGATCGCTTCGCAACTGCTCCCAATTTTCTCCAAGCCCGCGGCCGCTTGAAGCCCGATTGGATGGAACGCTGGATGGTCGACCCGCAAGCTATCGCCCCGGGCACGTCCATGCCTTCCGGCCTCTTCAAGCGCGATAACGGCCACTGGGTGTTCTCCGGTCCGACGCCTGCGTCGTTCAAGGGCTATGATAAGGACCATACAAAGCTCTTGGTCGATTACATCCTCCAGCTCACGCCGGAAGAGCAGCGTCGCGTTGGCGCCGCGATGGGCCGTTCCAGTGCTGCATCCGGCAGTTCGCCTGGAGCCAAGTCTTCCGGCAATAGTGGCCGCGGTGCGCCTGAATAAATTTGCGCCCAAATAAATTTTGGATTGCTTCACACATTAGAGTTTTTAGGATTAAATTTCAGGAGAGGTACGACGAAATCATGAAAACGAAAACATTCATGGCAGTTTGGAGCCTTGCCGCCTTGCTGGGATTTGTTCTCTTGGCAGGATGCGGTAAGAAGGAAGAAGAACAGCCCGCCGCTGCTCCCAGCGCTGCGGCGCCCGCAGCCGCCGCTACTCCCATTGATCCCGCCACGGCCGCCAGCATCAGCGGCACCGTGAAACTCGATGGCGAAGCCCCCAAGGCCGCCAGGATTGACATGAGCCAGGATCCCGCCTGCAAAGGCACGAACACGGCCGAAAATGTTGTGGCCTCCGGCGGCCATCTCGCGAACGTTTTCGTGTACATAAAAGAGGGCCTCGGCAATCGCGCGTTCGACGTTCCCAAGGAGCCTATTACCCTTGACCAGAGCGGCTGCAAGTATCATCCCCACGTGATGGGCGTGGTCGCTAATCAAACCATCAAGATCGTCAACAGCGATCCGACCACTCACAATATTCATCCCACTCCGAAAGACAACCGCGAGTGGAACGAGTCGCAGCCGCCGCAGGCCGCTCCGCTCGAGAAAACTTTCGCGCGCGAAGAAATCATGCTGCCGGTTAAGTGCAACCAGCATCCCTGGATGCGCATGTTCGTCAACGTGACGAAGAGCCCGTTCTTCGCGGTCACCGGCCCCGACGGCAAATTCGAAATCAAGGGCCTGCCTCCGGGCGACTACACCATCGCCTTCGTCCAGGAAAAACTCGGCGAACAGGACGTCAAAGTCACTCTCGCCGCAAAAGACTCAAAGACCGTGGACGCGACGTTCAAGCCCTGAGGCATTGTGCTTAATGGCGACTGTCATCTTTGGGCATCCGATGAGGATGCCCAAAGAATCTCAACTGGAAGTGTGGCAAGCTCATCTGGTTGAGAACTTCGGGCCACGATGAGAACCGTTGCATTAAAGGCTCCTGAGGAGGTCTATTGCTTCCCGTGATGCTCTTGATTTCAATATTGCTCGGGCTCATCCCACTCGCGGGTATCGCCTGGATTGTTGTCTCCGGCACTATCACTACCGTGGATGGACTTTTCGAGAGCATCATCATGCTCAGCATCTCCGGTGTTTTTTTCCTCAACGTTTTCTGGGAGCTTCGCGACCACGGCCTCTTTGGGAAGAAGTCAGAGCCGTCCAAGCCGTCGTCCTCCTCCGACGAGAGCTAGCGGCGCAGGATAAAATGGCCAGTCTTCCATCCTCGCCGGGAAATGGCGACCACTCAGAATTCCCTGCGGAAGATTCCTCCGCGAAGCCCTCATCTTCCCCGCATCACAAAATGTCTCCGCGCAATCGCGCGCTCTTTTTTGTCACCGCCTGGCTGATCGTCCTGATGCCGTTCCTCTTCTGGTGGAACACCTGGTTTGGTCGCCGGCTCCCCGACAAGCAAATCAAAGAATATCTGCAAGACGAAAAACATCCGCGCCACATTCAGCACGCGCTCATCCAGCTCGGCGAGCGCATGGGCCGCCACGATGCAAACGCAGCGCGCTGGTATCCGGAATTGATCCGCCTTGCTTCGCATCCCGTCGAGGAAGTCCGCAACACCGACGCCTGGGTGATGGGCCAGGACACTTCCGGGCCGGGCTTTCACGAAGCGCTCCTCAAGATGCTCCAGGATTCTTCTCCGATGGTTCGCGGCAATGCGGCGCTCTCTCTTGTCCGTTTCGGCGACGCTTCCGGCCGCCCGAAAATCGTCGCGCTTCTCCAGCCCGCCAGAATCGTTACTCCCTTCGCGGGGCGCGTTACGGATTCCGATAAGGCTGGAACCGCCATCCGCCAGGGCGGCTTGATCGCCAATCTACAGGTCGACCCCTCCGTGGAAGCTTCTCAGAACGAGTTGCGAACCTTTGAACTTCGCTCACCCATCAGCGGGCGCATCCGCACGCTCTTCGCGGCTCCCGGCTCGCACGTAGCCGCCGGCGCCGAAGTCGCTACCGTCGACCCTGGCGACGAGCAAGTCTGGGAAGCTCTTCGCGCGCTTTATCTCATCGGCCAGCCCGACGATTTGCCCGCCATCCGACCCTATCAGCGCGAACTCCCCGAAATTTCAGACCGCGTTCGCCAGCAGGCCCTGCTCACCGAAAAATCCATCCGCGAACGCGCCACTCGTCCCTGACTGACCTGCATCTCAAGAAGCAAAAAAAGGGGAGCCCCGAAACAATCGGCGCTCCCCTAACTAGATGAGATGATTCTCGTCGGTCCGTTTCTTAGTGGCTGTGACCCTTGGCCTTGTGCTTGCCCTTGGTTTCGCCTTTGTGCTTGCCCTTGTTCTTATCGTTGTCAGGGAGTGGATCGTGGTCCTTGTCTTTCTTGTTCTGCGCTTGGACCATGTCTGCGCGAGCGTCTCCGCGTGCCGCGCCGCCCTTGTTGGAGTGGCTCTTCTGTGCAGTTGCAGGGATCGCGACCAACGAGAAAGCAAGCAGTCCTAGGCCGACTTTCTTCAGCGTCATGAAGTCCTCCTGAAACCCATGCCAGTCGTCACAATTTGACACACGGGTCCACGGTTAATCGCAGCGATTGCCTCTCCAGGACGTAACCCATTGCTAATCAAAGGCTTAGGCTATGTTTTGGCTTCATAACTGACTCGCGTCAGTTACAAGAGGTAGCTATAGCGCGCAACATCTACCTGGTAGCCGAGTCTCTCAAACGGCCATGAAAGTCCTTCACAACTCTCTTAAACCCATGCCGTCTTCGCGGTCGCAACGCGCGGTCGCAACGTAGACACCGTAAAGAAAAAAGACTAAACTCCGCGCCGGTTTCCATCCGGCAGTTTCAACCCAGGAGAAAACATGGCGCGACGTCGGTTTCTAGCTCAACTAGCGGGATTGCCTTTTCTTTCCTTGGGAGCCAAAGCCGCCGAGGAGCCAAAAAAGAAAATGCTGAAAATCATGATGAAGAGTGCCTGGGGCTCCGATGATCCCACCAAGGCTGCGTTTCCTTTTCATCACGGACTAGCGCTCGCCGAAGCGGGCCACGAAGTCCAGATTTTTCTTCTGGGCGAAGCCACCTCATTGATGCGCAAAGTCACCGCCAACGCCGTTGTGCCCGTGGGCTGGCCACCGCTCAGCGAAGCCCTCGAAAAAGTTATGGCCAAACACATTCCCGTCTTTGCTTGAGGGGCCTGCAGCCGGGCCCGTGGGGTAACGGACGCAGATCTAGCGCAATGGGGAGCCAAATTCGGCAGTCCCACAATCTTTGTGAGCTTGGTCGAGTGGGCCGACCGCATCATCACCGAGTGAACTCTGCTTATTCTTTCTTCTCTTCGGCCCGCTATTTCGGGCCTGCGGCCTTGTCGGCGGCCGATTTTGCGGCCACCAGCTTCTTCAGGTGTGCTTGAAACTGGTAGAGGTCCTTATCCCCAGTTTTGGTGCCCACGGCAACCGCTTTCTCGACGTTCTGTATCGCCAAGCCAAGCTTTCCAGCGTTCTCGTAGCTTTCCCCGAGGCTGTCGTACACATTGGCGGACCCGGGATAGAGCTCGACGTTACGCTGAAAGACTGCGATGGCTTCGCCGAGCTTGTTTGACCCCATCAATCGATAGCCGAGACGGTTTAGAACGTTCTCGGGCACCGGAACCGTGCAGCCGAAGTGTTTTGATAAGTCCTGATAGTGCTTTTCAACACCGGCGAGGCCGCCGCCGGGAAGGCGATTGCTTGGATCGAGCGGCACCTGCCAATTGGCAAATACGGTGCGCAGTCCCGCATAGTGCGCGCGCAACACTGTGGAACTATGGTCCTCGTCCGGGTAAAGGGCCGAGTCCCAGCGAAAATCCTTCGGAGCCTTGGTGGTGAGCGCTTGCCGCAGCTGGTCGAAGCCTTGTCCCATGGCGGTATCCGTGTTGCCCTCGTTGCCCAGCGAAAAGAAGAGCGTTTTTTCAAGCTGCGCGCGCTTCGCGAAGAACTCCTGCGCGTGGTGCAACGTTCGCTTGTCGTCCCACTGAAGGCTCGGGCTGACGGCGATGTAAGCATTAAAAAGGTCCGGCCGCGTGACCAGGATATGAATGGCCATCAGGCCGCCGGCGGAGTGCCCCGCGAACACGCGATAGCAAGAGGTGCGGTAGCGTTTCTCCACCTCCGGGATCAGCTCAGTCTGGATGAAGTCGATGAAGCGGTCGCCGCCACCACTGGTGGGATATTCGACGGCGCTGTCCGACTTCTTCTGGTCCGAGTGGCTGGGAGTGAGGTCGCGCATCCGGTCGGTGTTGGCGATGCCTACAACGATCAGCGGCGGGATGCGTTCGTTGTCGGCCAGAAAGTCGATGGTGCTGCCGATTTCGTTGATGTGCCCGGGACCGTCGGTAAGGTAGAGCACGTAATACGAAGTTGTGCCCTGATCGTAGCCAGCAGGTGTGCGGACCCAGATCGTGCGGTCCTCGTTGAGCACTGTGGAGTGCAGCGTAAAACGCTTCGGTATAGGGGGTGAGAGATCCTGGGCAGTGGCCGCAAGCGGCACCAAGAAGATGCTGGCGGCCAGCGGCACCAACTTGCGCCGAAACCCGAAGCTAGAGTTCGTGATCATGACAGACGTGCTCTGTAGTGGTAAGCCGGTGGCGGCGAACTCAGTACGCCATGGGGCCGACTTCTTTCTCGACTTCGGCGGTGTCGACCATGACGATGGCGTCCCAGGGGCAGCCGTCCAGGAAGCAGCCGTCGGGGCCTTTGCTGAGGCACTTTTTGCAGCCGATGCACTGGATGGGGTCAATCTGGATGCGCCCGAACGGCGGATTGTCCTCGTCCGGCACCCAGAACATGCAATCTTCCACCGGGCAGTACTCCACGCAGGCTGGCGATCCCGCGCAGCCCGTGCAGCACTCGGTGATAACGGCCAGTTCTTTCGGTTTCTTCTTGCGCGCGGTAGTGATTCCCTTCGAGCGCGGTTCGTGCTTCAGCTCGTCGGGCACCATTCCGGGCGCTTTTGCGACATCGGGTGCGTTAGCCATTTGCAGAGATTTTACCTTGAGTGTCAAGCCCTTGTCAGCGAGGTTTTGCAGCCAGTCTACCTCTCGCCGAGTGTTTACGCGGAGGTACGGATCAGATGAGATCGCTCGCTCGGCTCAGGATGACAGCGGCTCCCGGGGCAATGCATTACAATGCATCCGATTCTTGTTCGTTTGCAGAACATGTTCCCCAAACCGTTCTACAAACATCTCGTGCCCGCGCTGCTCGCCGGACTTGCGCTGCGCCTCTTTTTCATCTGGCGCTTCCCTTTCTATTCCGGCGATACCGCCTACTACGAAGAGCTGGCGCGCAACTGGTTGTACCACGGCATTTACGGCTTCTACTCCCACGGGCGGATTGTTGCTTCGGATGCACGCGGCCCCGGCTATCCGGCGTTGCTCGCCGCGATTTATTTTGTGGCAGGGCCAGGCCGGAGGGCCGTCATGCTGGCGCAAGCGTTCGTCGATCTGGCGACGTGCGTCCTGGCCGCGGGTATCGCCAGCCGCTTGGCAACGGAAGCTTCCGACGCGATGCGCGGACGCGCGGCAGCGGCTGCACTCTGGCTGACGGCGCTTTGCCCGTTCACGGCGAATTATGCGGCCGTGCCGCTGACGGAAGTGCTGGCGACATTTTTTGCCACGCTGGCGTTGCTGATTTTTCTGTCGCCAGTTGGCACGGCGATCGACCGCATTTGGTCGGACCGCGATTTGGCCCGTGCCGCAGGAATTTGCTTCGCTGGCGGACTCGTTGTTGGATTTGGAACACTGGTGCGGCCGGAAACACCGCTGCTTCTCGCGCCTGTGCTGCTAGTGCTTTGGCTGCGCTTTCGCCGCAGCGAATACTGGAGCAAGCTCGCGGTCGCAACGCTGTGGGTGACCGCCGGCTTGGTGCTGCCGCTGGCGCCATGGGCCACGCGCAATGCGATGAATC
>Ga0207665_10001295_pt1 | contig 16905 bp, 15 predicted proteins | sample LARL112metaG_FD_184351 | JGI IMG/M metagenome (GOLD analysis project Ga0207665, IMG submission 184351) | Corn, switchgrass and miscanthus rhizosphere microbial communities from Kellogg Biological Station, Michigan, USA - LAR L11-2 metaG... | ecosystem: Host-associated > Plants > Roots >...
TCGACCTGATCGGGGCGCGCCAGACTATCGACACGCTGGGCCTGCTGCAAACCAAGACGAAGGGCAATCTCACCTCGACCGAAGAGCATTTTCTGCAGAACTGTCTCTATGAATTGCGCATGGCATACGTTGAGGTGACGAACGCGCTCGCGCGTCCCCCGCAGGCTCCCAGCCCAGCCGCGGGCGGCAAGACACGATGAAGGCAACGCTGACGGTGCTGGGCAGCGGCACTTCAATGGGAGTGCCTACCATTGGCTGCGACTGCGCCGTGTGCCATTCGAGCGATCCGCATGACCGGCGCACCCGGCCATCGATCCTGCTCGAATTCGGCGGCAAGACCGTTCTGATCGACACCACGCCAGACTTCCGCGAGCAGGCGATTCGCGAAGGCATCCGCAAGATTGACGCGGTGGTTTACACGCACGCCCATGCTGATCACATTCTCGGCATCGACGACCTGCGCCCTCTGAGCTATCACCGCGAGGGAAAGATTCCACTGTATGCGCGTCCCGAGGCGGCCGACTTCCTTCGAAAAATGTTCAGCTACATTTTTGACGCAGATTATAAGTTCGGCGGCCTGGCGCGGCTGGAACTGAAGCCCATCGACGGGCCTTTCGAATTATTCGGCACTCTAATTCAGCCGGTGCCCGTCATGCATGGAGACACCGAGATTTTCGGATATCGCGTGGGCAACGCCGCATACCTGACCGACTTCAGCACGATTCCCGAATCGTCCATGCCGCTGCTCGAGGGACTGGATGTGCTTTTTCTCGACGGCCTGCGGCACAAGCCGCATCCGACACATTCGACCGTGGAGAACTCGATGCGCATCGGCGATCAGGTGAAGGCCAGGCGCGTCTTCTTCACGCATATCTGTCACGATCTGCCGCACGAGGAAACCAACGCTGCCTTGCCGGCGCATGTGCGCCTGTCGTATGACGGCATGAAACTGGAGTTCGAAGTCTAACTTGTTCCGGGCGATTCGGCCCGCGCGTTCCGTATGCAAGTCTTTCATCAACTCGAAGACGTTCCGGCAAACTTCGGCCCTACCGTGGTCAGCGTTGGCAATTTCGACGGCGTGCACCGCGCCCACCAGCATGTGCTCAAGCACATTGTGCAGCGCGCACGCCAGCAGGGGGCAAAGTCCGTCGCCATCACCTTCGAGCCGCACCCAACCCGGATTCTTCGTCCTGACTCGGGGTTCAAGCTCCTTACGCCGACACCCGAAAAACTGCGACTGCTGGAAGCGACCGGGCTGGATGCCGTGTTGCTGCTGCCCTTCAGCCGTGATCTTTCGTTGCTCACGCCGCGCGAATTCGCCGAACGCATTCTGCGCGACACGCTGCATGCCTGCGAAGTCCACGAAGGCTACAACTTCCATTTCGGCCATAAGGCAGCGGGCAACGTGCAAGCCCTTCAGGAATTCGGCCGGGACATGGGCTTTGTCGTGAAAGTATTCGACGAGATGGTGATGCGCGGCGAATCGGTTTCGAGCAGCCAGATTCGCAAGCTGCTGCGCAACGGGCAGGTGAGCCGCGCACGCCACCTGCTGGGGCGTCCGTTCGCGATTCTGTCGGCCGCAGGCCGCGGTCGCGGCTATGGCAGCAAGTACACCGTGCCGACCATCAACCTGAACAGGTACGAGGAGCTTGTGCCGCAGGATGGCGTTTACATCACGCACAGCAGCGTGGGCAAGGAGTGTTTCGAGTCGGTCACAAACGTCGGCAACCGGCCCACGTTCGGCGCGGATTCATTTGCTATCGAGACCCACCTGCTGAATTTTCATCCCCTCGAATTGCAGGCCGATACCGAGGTGGAGATCTTTTTCCTCGAGCGCCTGCGGGATGAGATCAAGTTTCCCTCGGTGGAGGCATTGCGCGAACAAATTGCAAAGGACGTTCACAAGGCGCGCCGGTACTTCCACCTGGCTGGTCTCTCGAAACGGTAGCAGCGTGGCTGAACAGACCACGATGTCGGTCATTGCAGGCAACCGGCTCCGTTACAATCCGCATATATCTTGATGCGAGGTAAGACACATAATCTTATGAGCAAGAAAACGCTGCGCCCTTCCACAAAGAAGCTGTCGCAAGTTGTTACACTGATGGTTACTGGAATTATGGCTATCGGAACAACACAAACGCCCGTTTACGCCGCCGAAACTGACTTCGGCCCGAGCAATCCGTTTTACGCGGAGAGCACCCTTCCCTTTCACGCGCCGCCTTTCGACAAGATCAAGGACACCGATTATCAGCCTGCCATCGAAGCCGGCATGGCGCAGCAGCGCGAGGAGGTCAGCAAGATTGCGAACGATCCCGCCGCGCCGACCTTCGAGAACACAATCGTTGCGATGGAGAAGACCGGACACCTCTTTGACCGCGCGATGCTGGCGTTCAATGCGGTGACGGGTGCGAACCTCAACCCCACGCTGCAGAAGGTGCAGGAGATCGAAGCGCCCAAGCTGGCCGCGCACGCCGACGCGATTTTTCTCGACGCGAAGCTGTTCCAGCGCGTGAAGGCCATCTACGACAAACGCGTTTCCCTGAAGCTGGATGCGGAATCGATACGGCTGGTCGACTGGTACTACAAGAAGTTCATCCACTCGGGCGCCAATCTCTCGGATGCTGACAAGGTTCAACTCAAGATGCTGAACGAAGAGGAATCCACCCTCACGCAAGCTTTCACCAGAAAGCTGCTGGCGGCGACCAAAGACGCGGCCTTCGTGACCACCGACAAGGCTGGGCTCGCCGGGTTGACCGACGCGCAAATTGCCGCCGCGGCCGAAGCCGCCAAGGGACGCAAGGTCGAAGGCTACGTCATCCCGCTGCAGAACACGACGCAGCAGCCGGATCTTGGGACGCTGCAGCAACGCGCCTCGCGGCAGACGTTGTTTGAGAATTCCTGGAATCGCGCCGAACACGGCGGAACAAACGACACCCGCGACACCGTTGCGCGGCTTGCCGAACTGCGCACCCAGAAGGCAAAGCTGCTTGGCTTCCCCAACTACGCCAGCTGGAAGCTCGAAGACCAGATGGCCAAGAATCCAGCGGCGGCGCTCAAATTCATGGACTCGCTGGTGCCCGGCACCACCGCGGCCGCGAAGCGCGAAGCAACCGATATCCAGGCACTCATCGATCAACAGAAGGGCGGCTTTCAGGTCGAGCCCTGGGACTGGGAGTTTTACTCCGAGCAGGTGCGCAAGGCGAAGTACGACCTCGACGAATCGCAGATCAAACCTTACTTCGAGCTGAATAACGTGCTGCAAAACGGCGTGTTCTATGCCGCGACCCAGCTGTACGGCATTACCTTCAAAGAGCGCAAGGACATTCCCGTGTGGCAGTCGGATGTTCGCGTGTTCGAAGTGAGCGACGCCGACGGCAAGCCCCTGGCCCTCTGGTACTGCGACTACTTCAAGCGCGACAACAAAAACGGCGGCGCCTGGATGGACAACCTGGTCAACCAGTCAAAGCTGCAGGGCACGCTGCCAGTAGTCATCAATGTTGCGAATTTCGCCAAGCCCGTCGAGGGACAACCGGCGCTGCTGAATTTCCGCGACGTGACCACCATGTTCCACGAGTTCGGCCACGCGCTGCACGGGATGTTCGCTGATACGATGTACCCCACGCTTTCCGGAACTTCGGTGGCGCGCGACTTCGTGGAGTTCCCGTCACAGTTCAACGAGAACTGGGCGACGTATCCGGCGGTGTTTCATCATTACGCGAAGCATTACCAGACGGGCGAGATGATGCCTCGTGATTTGACGGTGAAGATCAATAAGTCGCTAAAGTTCAACCAGGGGTACGCGTTCACCGAAGTGGTCGCGGCCGCGCAACTCGACATGCAATGGCACACGCTTCCGCCTGGAACTCCCTTGCAGAACCCGGATGACTTCGAAAAACAGGCGCTCGAAAAGACGCATCTTGCTCTGAGCTACGTGCCGTCACGCTATCGCTCCAGCTACTTCGCGCACATCTGGGGCGGAGGCTATTCGGCGGGATACTATGCGTACCTGTGGGCGGAGATGCTCGACCACGATGCGTTCCAGTGGTTCGAGGATCACGGCGGACTGACGCGCGTGAACGGAGATCGCCTCCGCAAGATGATTTTGTCGCGCGGAAACACCGAGGACCTCGAAAAGATGTACGATGCGTGGCGTGGCGCGAGCCCGTCGGTTGAGCCCATGATGAAGTTCCGCGGACTGGTTCCGGAGAGTGGCAAGTAGTAGAAGCTGATTCGGAGCGTCGGTGGAACCGACGCTCCGATCAATTCCACGACCTCGTATTTCGCCGTTGCAAAGCCTGCGATCACCCCCCACAATCGTCCGAATGTCCGCCGCTCCTGCGACGTTTTCCCAGACAACTCCCGCGCAACGCCGAACACTTCTGGCTGCTTCTCTCGGCTGGATGCTCGATGCGTTCGACGCGATGCTCTACGCCCTGGTCCTCGCCCACATCATGAGCGACCTGGGGATGAGCAAGGCGACCTCCGGCTTTCTGGCGACGCTCACGCTACTGGCATCTGGCATCGGAGGCGTGATGTTTGGCTTCCTTGCGGATCGCATCGGGCGCAAGCGAGCATTGATGCTAAGCATCCTGACCTATTCGCTGTGCTCGTTTGCATCGGGGCTATCGACCTCAATTCTGATGCTGGCGATTTTTCGCTTCATACTCGGGCTCGGCATGGGCGGCGAATGGAACACCGGCGCGACCCTCGTCGCAGAAACATGGCCCACCGAGTTGCGCGCGAAGGCCATCTCGATCGTGCAAAGTTCGTGGGCAATCGGATACGCGCTGGCCGCGCTGGTAGCGGGAATCGTCCTGCACTACACCAATTGGCGCATGGTGTTCTTCGTTGGAGTCCTCCCGGCCATCGTGACGCTATGGATTCAAAGCAGCGTTTCGGAATCGGAAATGTGGCAGGAACATCAACGGCTGGCGAAAGATTCGGCACGAGTTGGTGGCCAACAGCTTTCACATGAACGTGCAAGCTTCATCGGGATATTCCAGCCGCCCTATAAGCGCTACACGCTCGCGCTGCTGTTCGCAAACTTCTTCGGAATGTTTGCCTGGTGGGGCCTGTTCACGTGGCTACCGCCTTACCTGTCGCTTCCGGTGAGTCAGGGTGGGCGTGGGTTCGGAGTCGTCGGGACGACCACACTGCTCGTCACGCTGAATCTGTTCGGGATGTTTCCCGGCTACGCGAGTTTCGGATGGATTGCCGACCGGCTAGGCCGGCGGCGGTCGTTCCTGCTCTACACGCTGACCGCTGCGATTCTCGTCCCGCTATATGCTATGGCGCGCCAGCCCTGGGTGATCCTGATTCTCGGCATGCTCACTGCATTTTTCGGGACGGGATTCTTTTCGGGCTCCGGAATCATCGGCAGCGAAATCTTCCCCACGCGCGTGCGTGCCCGCGCCCTTGGCTTCACATACAACGGGGCGCGCACCATGAGTTCGATCGCGCCATACGTAATCGGCCGTGTGGGTCAGGCAAAAGGATTGAGCTGGGCGTTCTTCTTGTGCTCGGCAGCATTCTTCCTTTCAATGCTAACGGCAACGCAGTTGCCTGAGACGCGCGGGAAGGTGTTGGAGTAAGAAGGCCTGTGAACTCCCCGCTCACTCCATCGGCTCGACGACCGCACATTCCTCTCCGGCGCGCTCTGGCAGTTGTACGATCACGATAGCAACGAGCACGATGACGATGCCCAGCGCTTGCATGGGGCGAAGGGCTTCGCCGAGCAATAACGCTGCCAGCACAATCGAGAATACCGGCTCGAGACAACTCACAACAATGGCACGTGTCGGCTCGAGGTATTGCAGTCCGGCGAAATACAGTGAGAAGGGCGCCAGCATAGAGACCGCCGCAAAGACGGCCAGGAAGGCTAGCTGCTCTCCGGAGTAGTGGGCCGCTGCGAGCTTCCACGGGGGGTTCACCAGCATCCAGAACGCGGCAGCGCTGAACGTTGTGTAGAGCAGTACAATCCAACGGTCGTAGCGCGCGAGCAGGCGGTGCCCGGCGATATTGTAGAACGCAAATGACACGGCTGCCAGAAGTGCAGCCACCACGCCGATGGGATTCAAGCGGAATCCGCCCGCGCCGACGATTCCAATTGCGAGCGCACTGCCCACCACCGCCAACCCAACCGCCGCGACCCGTTGCGCGGTCGCTCGCTGCAGACCGCGAATCACCATGTATAGCAACACCAGTACAGGCGCCGTGTACTGCAGGACAATGGCTGTCGCCACATTCGTTTTCTGAATGGAGAGGTAGTAGAGATAGTTCGATGCCGCAACACCCAGAATCCCCAACGCCATGGTGCGCCCGAAGTCCGAGGCAGGCAGCCTCAGATTCCGCCAGCCACGCCGCGAGAGAAGCACCGGCAGCAACACGAGAAATGAAACCGTAGTGCGGCTCTGCGAAAGAATCAGGGGATCGATCGGTTGCAGCGCCTGCCCAGATGGCAGCAACTTCCCGGTGAAAGCAGCTCGGCCCAGCGTCGCGGCTACGCCCCAAAGCAAAGCTGCGGAGGCGATGAAGACGTATCCACCAACCGGGTGCGTCTTATTCGTCAAGGAGTTTGTCGATGCGGTCAGGATCGAAGCCGATCAATACTTCGTCACCGATCACGAGCGTGGGAGTGGAGTGGCTCTTATATTTCTCCGTCAACTCCCGAACAGCCTCGGGATCGCGGGTGATATCGCGTTCCTCAAAGGCCGCGCCCTTCTCAGTGAGCAACATTTTCAGCACCTGGCAGGGCGGGCAATCGGGTTGAGTGAATAGCACGATCTTCGGTTTCATCGCCACGATAGAGATGCGACCGCAGGCTCTCGCGGTCCGAATGATTTTTCTCAAGGCTCGAGCAGCTCGATCTCGGAAGTAATCTTCGCCGTCTTTTCAAGCATGGCCGAAACCGAGCAGTACTTCTCTTTCGACAGGCGCACCGCGTCTTCCACCGACTTGCGGGCAACCTTGCCGCCAACAACGTACGTCAGTTTGATCGATGTGTAAACCGTTGGCGGCTCGGGCGCACGTTCGGCCGTGGCCCGGACTTCGAGGCTGGTGAACGACTCGCGCTTCTTGCGCAGGATGCTGGCGACGTCGTAGCCCGTGCACCCGCACAGGCCGATGAGCACGAGTTCCATAGGGCTGTTGGCGGTTTTCTTGTCGCCGTCAACGACGATGGCGTGGCTGCTGCTTGATTCGGCCGCGAAGCGTTGATTGTCTAACCATACGGCTTTGGCTTCGGTCATAGCAGTATCAATTCACCTCAGCGGCTGAAGCCGCTCGAATGAGTCGACGGTAGGGCACGAATGAAATCGTGCCCTTCCCGATCGAATGTTCTCTTGAGAGCAGGCGCGCTTCCCTCATCCGTGCTCTTTAAGGGAGTCATCCCTCGCCTCATCTCCGGTTGTCCGTCATCGGCTCGGGATGAATCAGCACGCGGAACAACTCGGGCGCATCCTGCTTGAAGCGGATTTCCAGGTCGGTTTGAATGTCGTGCACCCGCGACAGCGGCAGATCATCTGGCAGCGTGCAGTGGCAGGAAACGTACAACCGGCCACGCACCCGCTTGATCTGGACTTCGTGCATATCGAGCACATCTGGAAACTCCGCGGCAATCGCCTTCAGGCGGCGTTCGAGTGCAGGGTCGCGGACGATTTCATCTCCGGGCTCGATGGTTGCGGGCTCGCTTTCGATATGCGTCAGAATCGAGGAAATTTCCGGCACTTCCTCGCGCATCTCCGCTTCGAGCGCCGTCACCCGATCATGCGCTTCTTTCAAAGCGAGTCGCTCGTCGAGTTCCAGGTGCTGCTCAACCAGAATCCGGCCATTCAGATCTTGAACGCTCACATCGTGCACATTCAGGTTATGGCGGGTCGCCACCGCGCGAATCTGATCAAAGATGTTCTCCTTGCGATCGGCGCGAGGCACGGAGTTCACCGTCACATCAGCGTCGGGCAACACATTTCGTACTGCGGCCCTTACCATTTCCGCAATTCTCTCGGAATGCTGGAAAGTAACAGTGCGCGCCAAGGCCACGGCAACGTCGGCGAAATAGCGATTCCCTGCCCTGCGAATGCGGACGCGGTCGACCTCGAGTACGCCATCGACACGGCGCATGGCATCGATGATCTTGCTGCGCACCCCGGCGGGAGCGGCGTCGAGCAGTGCGTCGATGGTCTTCCGCGCCAGCCTCCAACTCACTTGTACGACAATGCCGGCGACCATCAGGGCAGCGATGGGGTCGGCGTCCCGCAGCCAGTCGATGTGGTACGCGCGGCCTGCCAGAACCAGCAGCAGGCCGAGGATCACGACGCTACTCGACCAGACATCCGTGGAAAAGTGCAGGGCATCCGCTTCCAGAGCCTGGCTGTCGTACTTCTGCGCGATGCGACCGAGCAACCGCGAGCGCCAAACGTCCACGCCGATCGAGATCAGCATCACAACGAACGCCCAAACGGAAGGTTCAATTTCAACTCTTCTGAAAAACAGACGTTCGATGGCTGCGTAGATAATCCACATACAGGTCAGCAGCAAGAGGCCGGTTTCGATGAAGGCCGAGAAGTTTTCCACCTTGCCGTGACCATATTGGTGATCGGCATCGGCCGGTTTGTCGGAGACCTGCACGGAAAAGAAGGTGATGATCGCGGCCACCAGGTCCAGGCCGGAGTGCGCCGCTTCGGAAAGAATGCCCAAGCTGCCCGTGGTGAACCCGACCACGATCTTGAGGGTGGTAATCGCGATCGCCGCCAGAACCGAATTGCCCGCCACCGAGCGTTTTTCCGCTCGCATGGAGGCGGACGAATACGGCATGGGCGAATCCGACATATGTCGTGATTATCTCTGTTGCGTGGCGCTGGCGTCCAACTTGATTCCATGAACTAGCGAGGTTCTGGTCACAGAGTTCACAGGAATCCGTGTGTTACGATCAGCACCAACCAAGGAATGAACTCCGGCAAGCCAACTGTAGTCGTCACAGGCGTCTCGGGAAATCTCGGGCTCCGCCTCCTGCCCCAGCTTGGCGATTTTTCGGTGATTGGCATCGATGTGACCCCGCCGAAGACAGATCTGCCGATCCGCTTCGTGCGCATGGATCTGGGAATCGAGGAATCGTGCCGCGCCCTCTACAATCTGTTTCGCGAAACCCGTCCTTTCTCGGTGGTCCATCTCGCGTTCGTGCTCGACCAGCAGCGCGCAGGCGTGATTGACGTGGATCGGATGTGGCACATCAACGTGGCGGGCACGGCGCGCGTGATGGAAGCCATCACGGAAGCCAATCGCAACGAAGACACGGGCATTCGCCAGTTCATCTTCCCAAGCAGCGTGGCGGTGTACGGGCCCGACGTGCCCGGCCCGGTAACTGAAGACTTTGCCTTTGACGCGCACACCCTGCCCTACGCAATTCACAAGCGGGAGTGCGACGAAGTGGTGCAGCAACGCGCGCCCTCATTGCGGGGATGCAGCGTTTATATACTTCGCCCGCACATCTTCGCGGGGGCCAGTGTCGACAACTACATGATCGGCGCCTTCCGCGGATCGCCCAACGGCAAGGGCAAGCGCGCCGCGCAGATGCGCAAGGAGGGCAAGCGGCTTCCCTGCATGCTGCCTTATGGCCAGCGTTTTGTGGACAACCAGATCCAGTTTGTCCACGTGGACGACATGGCTCGCCTGATTGCGTGGATTCTGAAACGAGAACCGGAAGCCCGGCGCTTGACTATTCTCAACGTGACCGGGCGCGGCGAAGCGCTCACGTTCGGGCGCTGCATTGAGATGGCGCGCGCCAAGCTGATTCGCGTGCCGGGACTGTGGTCGATGCGGCTGGTGCTGGAACTTCTCTGGAAAATGGGGATCTCGGCGATTCCACCCGCGGCCGTGCCCTACATGAGCGGGCAATACATCATGAACACCGACCGGCTGAAGAAATTTCTGGGGGATGACTACGAGAAGGTAATCCGCTACTCGGTGGTCGACGCCTACGCCGATTCGTTCAGAGCGCCCGCGCCTGTGGGCGAAGCCCAGAAGCTCGTCGCCCGCTGAGAACGTGAGCGCTTACATTCAATTTCATCAATTTAAGAATTGTCATCCTGAGCAAAGCGAAGGACCCGCTTCTTTTCGCGGGCGAGCACAGGCGCGGTGGGCGGGCTACTTCACTCCTCGATACAGCCCGGCAGTTCCAAACGTATAGGGCGTCCATGAAGCTTCGCTGAAGCCCGCAGCGCGCATGCGCGCGATCAGTTCGTCCGGCCGAGGAAATCGCTCCACGGATGTGGGCAAGTATGCATAAGCGCCCTTTACCCCGGAGATGGCCGTGCCTACTTTCGGAAGCACGCGATGGAAGTAGACGCCATACATCTTGCCGATGACGCCGTCGGGCTCGGCGCATTCCAGAATTCCCAACTGGCCACCAGGACGGAGCACGCGGACGATCTCGCGCAGACCGGCGTCGTAGTCGGCAAGATTGCGGAAACCGAAAGCGGAAGTGACCAGATCGAGCGAAGCGTCGGCAAAGGGCAGGTTCAGAGCATCGGCTTCGATCCAGCGCGGTGAGTTGCCATTCGACTTTCGCACAGCGCGTTCGAGCATGGCGTGGGAGAAATCGAGACCAGCGATCAGGGCGCCCTCGTGCCCAGCTTGTCGTTTCAGCGCGAACGTCATGTCGCCGGTGCCACAACACAAATCCAGCACATGCGCATCGGCCCGAGTCAGGATCGCAGAGAACGCACGCGCCGTCCGCCACCACCACCAGCGATCGATATTGAAGGAGAGCACGTGGTTCAGCAGGTCGTAGCGGGGGGCGATCGCGGAAAACATCTCACGCACGGCCTGCGCCGCAGACGCGCGGTCGGTTGCCCCCTCAGGCGCGGCGCCGATGACCGATGTTTTGTTACCTTCAACCATTCGAATAGACTTTCGTTGACCTTCACGGCTCAACGACGTTGTAGCGCCGGCATCTTGCAGTCGCGAGGGCATCTTGCCCTCCGCGCGGCGGGCGGGACGCCCACCGGACTGCCGCCGGGACGGCGGCGCTACCACTATCTTCGCGATAGTTCTTGAATTTCCTTCACCGCTGAAAGCACGACTTCGCCCGGCACGTCGTTAACAATTTCCACCTTCCCGATCTCGGTGGGCAGAACGAAATGCACCTTTCCATTGCGCGTCTTCTTGTCGGACTGCAAGCGCTTCAAGATGCTCTTTCCCCGCACCTCGAGTTTCGGCAGCTTGCCGACTTCGCGCGTGGCATCGCGGATGCGCAGAGCATCGTTCTCGCTGAGCTTGCCGACACCGGCCGCAACCCGGGCGGCGGCGATCATGCCCCAGGCGACAGCTTCGCCATGCAGAAGAGTGCGGTAGTTGGTCTCGGCCTCGAGCGCGTGCCCGATGGTGTGCCCGAAGTTCAGCACCTGGCGCAACCCATTTTCTTTCTCGTCCACCGAAACCACGTGCGCTTTCAAGCGGACGGACTCCGCAATCAACTTCTCGACGGTGACCGGATCACGCTTCGCGATGGCTCCACGGTTCTGCTCGAACTCGCGAAACAAATCGGGATTGCCGATCACGCCGCACTTCAGCGCTTCGTAAAGACCAGCTCGATACTCACGCTCCGGCAGCGACGACAGGACTGCCGGGTCGATCAGCACCACGCGCGGCTGCCAGAAGGCACCGATCAAATTCTTCCCCGCTTTCAAATTGACGCCCGTCTTGCCGCCGACCGAAGCGTCCACTTGCGCAAGGACCGTGGTGGGAATCTGAACGAATTCCACCCCGCGCATGTACATCGAAGCCACAAAGCCCGCCACATCGCCAGCCACTCCGCCGCCGAACGCAACCACGACCGCGTTGCGATCGGCACCCAAGGCGCTCAGCTTTTCTGATAGCTCCTCGACGGTCGCCAGACGCTTGTACCGCTCGCCCTCGGACATGTCGAGAATCTTGACGTCAAAGCCGGCGCAGTTCAGGGACGCCATGAGCCTCTTGCCCCACTTTCGACGGACCGGCGCAACCGTTATGACAAACAATCGGCTTCCCGCAGGCAGCAGGTCGCGCAGGATTTCGCCGGCCTTGGCTAGCAGTCCGGTTTCAATCATTGCCGCATAGGATCGCGGCTTTACGTCCACTGGGATATTGATCATGTGGAATATCCATCATAGCGTAGGGCGTGAAAACGCCTACGCGAGGAGGCTAGCCCTTCTTCCTCCCCGGGAACACGATCGAGGCCACCACCGAGATCGCGATGACTCCGGCCACTGTGCCCAGCGCCACGTGCGTCGGCACCGTGTAGTAGTGCGACGCCAACATCTTCGCACCGATCAGGATGAGCACCAGCGACAACCCATAGTGCAGGTACTCGAACAGGTCCATCATGCCGGCCACGGCGAAGTACATGGAGCGCAGTCCCAGAATCGCGAACACGTTCGAGGTGTATACGATGAACGCGTTCAGCGTGATGGCCAGCACCGCCGGAATCGAATCGACGGCAAACACGATGTCCGTGGTCTCGACCACCAGCAGAACCACGACCAGAGGAGTCGCATAGAGGCCTGGGCGGCGCACCCAAAACTTTTCGCCTTCATAGTCCTCCGTGACCGGGATCCACTTCCGAAATAACTTGAGCAGCGGATTACGTTCCGGATCGACTTCTTCGTCGCCTTGCCGTAGCAGCTTGATTCCGCTGTACACCAGTAACGCGCCGAAAACGTAAATGAGCCAGTGAAAGCGCTGAATCAGGCTGACGCCGGCCAGAATGAAAATTCCGCGCGTGATCAGCGCTCCCAGGATTCCCCAGAACAGAACCCGGTGCTGCAGTTCGCTGGGAACGCGGAAGAATCGGAAGATAACCAGAAAGACAAAAAGATTGTCGATGCTGAGAGAGAGTTCGATCAGATATCCAGTCGCGAACTCAAGACTCTCGGTGCGTCCATGCCAGAAGTAAACGAGGACGGCGAATGCGGTGGCGAGGCCGATCCACATCGCGCTCCAGCCCAGCGCCTCACGGAATGTGACCGTGTGCACGCGGCGGTTGAAGACGCCGAGATCAAGCGCCAGCATGACAAGAACGAAAACGTTAAAAAGAATCCAGAAGAGTAGCAATCTCGACCCCGGAGTTTACCTTGCCCGCTTTGCATCAATAGAGCGACGGGAGTCCCCGCCCCTCGGCTGACAACCTCGCCGTTTTTGAATCTCTACTTCGCTCTCCCCCGCTTGCCGCTCTCCCACTCCGCCCAAATACCCAACAGCTTCATCTGCTCGTCGGAGTGCGTGTCGCGCAGGATCTGGTCGATCTGCGCGTGCGTCAGGCGCGCGCCGATACGATCCCGGGCACTCGCGATGCTGTGGACGACGACTGCCATCTCGGCAACGTGCTTCTTCAATTGCGCAATATCAACCTTATCGAACGTATCGGAAGTAGCGTGATAGTTCTCGAGATAGTTGGCTTCCGCCTGCTCGGCCACCAGCGTCGGCACACCTTCCAGAAAAAAGTCGTAGTGATCGGTACCCCACTCCACGCTGTCGGTTTTCAATTCCTCGACACCGAATTGTTTCAGGGGTGCAATCATCTGCAGCAGAGGCTCAGCCATGTCTTTGCGGCCGCTTGTGGAAAAACCGGTCACCCGCCCGATACCGGCATCGATCACGACAACCCCAGCAGCCTTGTCGAGTTCATTACGATGCGCCGTGGCGTAGGCGCGCGAGCCCATCATTCCCTCTTCTTCCCCGGAGAACAGAATGAACCGCATCGAGCGTTTTGGCGTAGGTGCGGAAGTCTTCAGCAAACGTAACGCGTCAATCACCAGCGCAGCATTGCAGCCATTGTCGAGCGCGCCCGTACCCAGCTCCCAGGAGTCGAGGTGTGCGCCGAGAATCACGAACTCGTCGGGTTTCTCGGTTCCGCGAAGCTCGGCGATCACATTTTGTGCCGTAATCGGTCCGCCGATCTTGTTTGGTATCGAAAGGTCCGCCCACACCGGATGCCCTGTTGCCAGCAGCCTTCGGACGCGCTCGCCGTCTTCCCGAGCAACGACGATCATGGGCAGCTTCTCGATCTCGCCGGCCTGTGCGTTGGTGTGGCGGTAGAGGATGTCATGCTCCCGGGTTGCGATGAACGCGATCGCTTTTGCATTGCCTTTCACCGCTGCAGCGATGATGGGCGGTGGGGTCATGTACTCATTGAACAGGTCCTCCCACTTCTTCAGCACGCTGGATTGAACCAAAATCATCTTTCCGGAAATGTCGCCCGCATTCTTGAAGTCCGCTGGGGTCCCCATTCCGACGTTTACGACAGGCACATGTTTGGCAGCAAGGGCGGGCCCCAGCGCGATCGAGACGGCGCGCAGGCGGAACTCGACCGGTGGCACCGTCGCGAGCTTGGCATCTGTAGAGGTACCGGTGGAAGAGACCGTAACTACAGTTGCGCCTTCCGCCCACGAATGCGGAAGCTTGAACTCTTCGGTCTGCACGCGGTCTGCCCCTGCCGCTTTGAACCCGGCGATCGCCCAGGCAACGGCACGGTCCATGGCTGGTGTGCCGGGCACGCGGCCGCCGATCTCGTCGGTGAGGTGGCGCAGATTGAGTTCGATCGGCGAAGGCCTGAGCGCCTCCTGCATCAAGATATCGGTCCTCGACCTCGCTTGCGCGACGGATAGTACTGAGGTGAACAGGGTGCAGACGACGGTAGCAAACCTGGAACACCAGAAGTTGTTCATATGAGCCGCCATTAGAAATCAAATCCCAAAAAACGGAAAGGCGGAAGGGCAGGGTCAGGTGTTGGGTCCGTAACGCCGGCCTCTTGCCGGCAGTCACGAGGGCGTCCCGCCCTCGCTCCCTTACTATCCCCAGCGGCGGCGGGCGAGGACGCCCGCCGAACTGCCGGCGGGACGCCGGTGCTACGGTCGCATACCCAGGCTTTTTCGAAGTTGCGGCGCTGTTCGCTTCTATCGCGCGTCCAGCATCCAGACCGTTTGCAGGATCACGTCGCCGACGATCTGCAAGCTTTTGGGACTGAGCTTGTCCATGGTGTCTTGCGGCGTATGGTGGAAAACGTCCTCGTAGCCGTAGTCGAGGTCGATCAGGTCGGCGCTGGGGACGCCGATTTTCAGGAACGGAAGGTGGTCGTCATCGACTGGAATCTTGCGTTCGAAGAAATGCGACTGATAGCCGAGTTGCGTGGCCGCCTGGTAAATCAGATCCTCGAGCCAGGGCGTTGAAAAGGTCTCCTGCTCGATGTTCAGGTCAGCGTCGCCGATCATGTCGGCCAGCAGCAGAGCCTTGATCTTCTTTGCCGTGCCGTCTTTTTGCCAGCGCTCAGCCAGATGTTTCGTGCCGTAGAGGCTGTCGGCGTCGGACCATGTGCGCATGGCCTCTTCGGCGTCGGTCCACAGCAGCCACACGCTGTAGCCGTCGCGCTTCTTGCCGCGAATCTGGTTGGCGATTTCCAGAAGAATTGCAGTCGAAGAACCGCCATCATTCGCGCCGACGTACTTGGTGTTGCGCAGCGGATAGTTCGTGTCGTAATGCCCGGCGATCACGATGATGCCATCTTTGGTCCCGGGAAATTTCGCGATGATGTTGCGCACCGGGAACTTGCCTTCCACCGTGTCGGCGGTGAAGCTATCGCTCTCCACCTCGTCGCCCTTGAGATGGGACACGATGTAGTTTTCCAGCTTGCGATGATTCTCGCTGCCGATCGGCCGCGCTCCAAATGCCGTCACTTCCTTCGTGTATTGCATGGCGCGTGCGGCGTTGATCGTTGGGGCTTGGCCAACGGGCCCAGTTTGCGCCGGAGCAGGCGCGGGAGCGCTTTTCATCTCCTGGATCGGAGCGCTGGGCGGAGACTGCACTTCCGTTTTCGCCGGCTTGCACGAAACGGCACCCAACAGGGCGAGTATGAGCAGCATCGTCATTGTTCCCTCACTCTCCACGACGCGCCTCAACCCTTTTCTTGCCGCTCGCGCCGAGCCCGACGCTGTTTGGGATGCACTAACCACGCGATACCGATGGACAAAACGTACAGCCCCACCATGGGTGCCGCGAAAAGACACATGTTCAGAATGTCAGTGGTGGGCGTCAAAATCGCTGCAATGATAAAGATCACCAGAATCGAGTAACGCAGATTGCGCCACATCCAGCCGGCCGTCACGATCCCCATCAACGACAGGAAGAAGACGAGGATCGGCATCTCGAAGATCACACCCATGCCGACGATGATGGCGAGAAACAGATCGGTGTACTCGCCGATGGTGATCATGGGCTGAAATTGCTTGGAGTAGCTGATCAGGAAGTCCAGAGCGGCCGGAAAGACCACCTTGTAGCCAAAGGCGCCGCCGCTACAGAACAGAACTACGGTCAGGAACACGAAGGGGAAAACGTATCTCTTCTCGCGCCGGTAGAGGCCGGGAGCGATGAAAGCCCATACCTGGTAGAGCACAAAGGGCGAGGTAAGAAAGAGTCCCGCAACGAAAGCGGTCTTCAGATACAGATTGAAGCCGTCGGTGGGATTCAGGTAGACAAGTTTCTGCTCCAGGCCGTTCTTGCGCAGCGCCTGCATTATGGGCTGCTGCACGAAGTCGTAGATTTTCTCCGCATAACCCCAGCACGCGAAGAAGCCCACCACCATGGCGATGAGCGAATAGATGATGCGCCGGCGCAATTCCTCGAGGTGTTCGAGAAATCCCATCGCTGGTAAGCGGTCTTTTTCTGTTTCGGGCGCCTCGGAGAGCGTCTCAGGCATCGGGAGCAGCCTTGCTACCGGCTTCGCTGGGCGTCAACTGCGCGGGCACGTGCTCCACGGGAGGAACATCGATCAGCGTCCCACTCGCAACTGAACCCACGGGTGGTTCAGTCGGAGGAAGAATCTCGGGCTTGGTTTCCCGCTCGATGTTGGCAATTTCGGTCTCGATCTGCGCTTTGAAT